>JADMIO010996531.1_pt1 | contig 108360 bp, 121 predicted proteins | sample 8958161 | NCBI WGS metagenome assembly JADMIO01 (sample SAMN16585339, study PRJNA669376) | soil metagenome | isolation source: Crop rotation soil | place: USA: Cullars Rotation, Alabama | collected 2011
CGCGACAACTTGTCCACGTGGAATTCTAAGCTTAGGATCCCAATGTGCTGGAAAGGATTGGGCTTACGGTGCTTGCGCTAAGCGTGGTGCGGCTCGGCTGGCGGCTGACGCACCGTGTGCCGCCGTTGCCAGACGCCATGCCGGCCTGGGAGAAGCTCGCGGCGCGCGCAACGCATTGGGCGTTCTACGCGCTCATCATCCTCATGCCGCTGTCGGGCTGGCTCTACGTCTCCACCGGTTGGTCGTATCACGACGACCGGCCCCTCGTGGTGGCGACCCATTGGTTCGGGCTCTTTCACGTGCCGGCGCTGTTCGGGCTGACGCACGCGGACGAAGGCTTGCGCCGCACGTTGGCCTTCCTCGCGCTAAGAACGCACTTGGTGCTGGCTTGGACCACGGTGGCGCTTGCGGCGCTGCACGTCGCGGCGGCGCTGAAGCACCAGATGGTCAATCGCGACGAAGTGCTCGCGCATATGGTGCCGGGCGTGGAGCCCGCCGGCGTGGCGCCTGCGCCAAGCAGCGCTGGGCGAAACGTCGTGCTGGGCGTGGGCCTCTCGCTGGTGACCGTGGCGATGTGCGCCGCGTTCTATGCGCTCGCCAATCTCGCGCCGCCCGCCGCCCCAGCTTCGGTGGAAACTGCCCCGACCGAGAACGTGTCGACGGCACCCTCGGTGGCTGGACCCGCGCCGACACAAACAACAACCGTCGCCGCAACGACCTCGGCTGTCGCGGCCACCGCTCCCGCGGCTGCACCGTCCGCATGGACGGTCAACCAAGGCGCCAGCGCCATCCGCTTCGCGGTCACCTATTCCGATGAAGAAGGCTCGAACCGCATCAATGGCCGCTTCGCGCGCTGGCGCGCCGACATCCGCTTCGCGCCGGATAACCTCGCGCAGTCGAGCGCCGTAGTGACCATCGACATGGCCTCGGCGAGCACCGGCGTGCAGCAGAACGACGACTCGATGAAGGGCGAGGCCTGGCTCAACACGGCGGGCCAGCCCAGCGCGACGTTCCGCAGCACCTCGATCCGCCATTTGAGCGGCGCCAATTACGAGGCGCGCGGCTCGCTCACGATCAAAGGCCATGCCGTGCCGGTCACCATGCCCTTCACGCTCGCCATCAACGGCAATCAGGCCCGCATGGACGGCCACGTCACGCTGAGCCGGGAGCGCTTCGACATCGGCGCCCGCGACCCCGAGGGCAACGATCGCATCTCCGCCAACGTGGACGTGACGGTGCATGTTGAGGCAAACCGAGCCTCGTGAACGAACTCAGTGAAGCCGTCAGGATTCTCAGCTCGGGAGGCCTCGTCGCCTTCCCGACGGAAACCGTCTACGGGCTCGGCTGCGACGCCAGCGACGCGCTCGCGGTGGCGCGGGTCTACGATGCGAAAGGCCGGCCGCAATTCAATCCGCTGATCGCGCACGTGCGCGACCTCGATGCCGCCGAGGCGCAGGCCGTGCTGCCGGCGAAAGCGCGCGCGCTCGCCGAAGCGTTCTGGCCCGGGCCGCTGACGATCGTCGCCAAGCGGCGCGAGGACAGCACGGTGTGCGAACTCGCTTGCGCGGGCCTCGTCACCATCGCCGTCCGCGCGCCGGCACACCCGATGGCGCAGGCGCTGCTCGCGGCGTTCGGCAAGCCGATCGTTGCGCCCAGCGCCAACCGTTCCGGCCGCGTCAGCGCCACCACTGCAGCGCATGTGCGCGATGATCTGGGCGCGGCCGTCGATCTCGTGCTCGATGGCGGCGCGACAACGCTCGGGATCGAATCCACCATCGTCGCCTTCGACGGCGACCGCACCGTGTTGCTGCGCCCCGGCGCCATCGGCCGCGCCGACGTCGAGGCCATTACCGGCCCGCTCGAAGCGCCCGACCCTAGCGCGGTTGAAGCACCGGGCATGCTCGCAAGTCACTACGCGCCCCGCGCGCGCCTCCGGCTCGATGCGGCCGCACCTCGACCTGGCGAAGCCTTCCTCGCGTTTGGCGCACCCGCGTCGGCCGGCGGTCTCACGCTTTCCGAGCGCAGCGACTTGGTGGAGGCGGCCGCGAACCTCTACGCGCATCTACGCGCACTCGATGCGATGGGCGCGGAGGTCATAGCCGTCGCGCCGATCCCCCAAACGGCCCTCGGCGAAGCGATCAACGACCGGCTCCTTCGCGCTGCCGCGCCGCGCACATAGAAATCAACCGTCCTCCCTCATCCCGGCCGAAGCGAGCGCAGCTCGCGGAGAGCCGGGACCCAGAGATCGCAAATACAGGACGTTGCCCTGGGTCCCGGATCGCGCTTCGCGCGTCCGGGATGAGGGAGTTGTGTTTGGGCAGAGTTGGTTGAGAACGCGGCGGCGCACTATCATCAGCGCATGTCCTCCGATCTTTTCGCCAAACTCGCCGCGCGTCTTGGGCCCAAGGGCCATTCCACCGATGCTGCCACGATCGCGCCGCATCTCGTCGAATGGCGCGACAAGCTCAGGGGCGAGACGCCGTTCCTCGCCATGCCGGCAAGCACCGAGGAAGTATCCGACGTCGTGCGCCTCTGTGCCGAAGCCGGCGTCTCGATCACGCCGCAGGGCGGCAACACGGGGCTTGTCGGCGGGCAGATCCCGATGGGCGAGGTGCTGCTCTCCACGAAACGCCTCAACCGCATCCGCGCCATCGATGCGGTCGACGACAGCCTCATCGTCGAAGCCGGAGTCGTGCTCACCGCGGTGCAGCAAGCCGCGCGCGATGCCGATCGGCTCTTCCCGCTCTCGCTCGGCAGCGAGGGCACCGCGACGATCGGTGGGCTGGTCTCCACCAACGCCGGCGGCGTGCACGTGCTTCGGTACGGAATGATGCGCGATCTCGTTCTGGGTCTGGAAGCAGTGCTGCCCGATGGGCGCGTGTTCGCGGGACTGCGCACGCTGCGCAAGGACAACACCGGCTATGACCTGAAGCAGCTCTTCATCGGCGCCGAGGGCACGCTCGGCATCGTCACCGCCGCGAGCCTTCGGCTCTTCCCGCGCCCGCGCGAGCACATCGTCGCGCTTGCCGCCGTGCCATCGCCCGAGCGCGCGCTCGAACTCTTGCACCGCGCCAAGGCCGGAACGGGTTCGCTCTCGGCGTTCGAAGTGATGAACCGCCTTTCGGTGGCGCTCACCGTGAAAAACGTCCCCAACATTCGCGATCCGATGCCGGAAGCGACGCTTTTGGCCCTCCTTGAGTTCGAGTCCGCGGCTTCCGAAGGCCTTCGTGAGGCCGTGGAGGGCGTTTTGAGCGACGCATTGGGGGCCGGAGAGGCCGAAAATGCGCTGATCGCCGAGAACGAGACGCAGGCACGGGCGTTTTGGGCGCTGCGCGAGTCGATTTCAGCGGGCCATAGGCCCGAAGGCGCGCAAACGAGCCACGATGTGAGCGTACCGGTGTCGCGCACGCCGGCCTTTCTTCTCAAGGCGGACGCCGCGATGCGTGCGATCTATCCGCCCGCGCGCATCGTCGCCTTCGGGCACATGGGCGACGGCAACTTTCACTACACGCTGATGCAGGCCGAGGGCGCGGACCCTAAGGAATTTCCTGGCGAGGCGCTCTCATCGGCGGTGCACGAGACCGCGCATGCGCTCGGCGGCTCGATCTCGGCCGAGCATGGCATCGGCGTGATGCGGCTCGCCGACTTCGCGCGCTTCAAGGCCCCGGCAACCATCGCGCTGATGCGCTCGGTGAAGGCCGCACTCGACCCAAAGGGCGTGATGAACCCGCGCGTGCTGGCGCCGTGAGCCTCATCGTTTCGATCCGGCACACATCGCGCATTGCATCGTCGTCGATCATCGCGTGAGCGAAACACGCACGCACTGAATCGAGATCATGCGTTGTGGCAAATTCGCCTCGCTGAATTTTTTCAGTGGCGATTAATCTTGCGCGTGCCATGATGTGAACGTACTGCGGTTTTGTTCGCAGTGACATAAAGGAGCCAGGGCATGGCTAGGAAAGCGAAGAAGGCGAAGAAGGCGAAGAAGGCAGCGGCGCCGAAGAAGGCTCGCAAGATGGCCAAGAAGGCCAAGCGCGGCCGGTAGGATCGCCTTCGCATTCTGACCTAGCGCTTGAAGCGCCAAGGTTGGGACCGAATAAAAGATGCGCGGCGCGAGAGCGTCGCGCATCTTCATTTGGGCCGCTTGCATCGGCCTCGTTCGCGCTCTAGCTCGATGCGCATGACTTCGTTTTTCGCCGTATTTATCGCGGTTTTTCTCGCCGAGCTCGGCGACAAGACCCAACTCGCCACCGCGCTCTTCGCCGCATCCGGCGATCGCCCGCCTTGGCTCGTCTTCCTCGCATCCGCGAGCGCGCTCGTCGCCTCTGCAGCGATTGCGACCACGCTCGGCTCGGTCGCGCGCGGCTTCGTCGAGGGTCCGTGGCTCAAGCTCGCGGCGGGCGCGGTGTTCGTCGTCATCGGCGGCGTGCTGATCGTCGGCGCATTGAAGCCGGCATGAGCGCGATCGGACGAGTCGCGGGTGGATCGAGCGATCGACGAGAGGGCGCGAGTGGGCGCCGATTCGGCGCTCGGCACTCTCTCAGCCCCTCTTCAGGGCGCCATCGTCGCAAGAAAATGCAGTGACCCTCGTCCGGCCGACGCGCGCGGATGAAACCAGAACAAGTTATCCAAGGTCCGCCTCAATCGAGAGCGCGCCACGCGCCCAGCAGACCCATTCGCGGTCGTCGCGAGCGCGACGGAGGTGCTAGACCCGTGCCGATGAGCGAGCGCGACGAGCATCCGGTCCCTGCAGCGGGGGTCGTCTGCCTTCGAGGCGACGACGTGCTGCTGATCCGGCGCGCGAAGCCGCCGCTGGCGGGACGATGGACGCTGCCGGGCGGCCGCATTCAAGTCGGCGAGACCGCCGAAGCGGCGGCGATGCGCGAGTTGAAGGAAGAGACGGGCGTCGACGCCGACCTTCTCGGCCTCGTCGATGTCATCGATGGCATCTTCAACACCGATGAAGGTGCGCACCACTACGTGCTGATCGATTACGCCGCGCGCTGGCGTTCTGGCGAACCGCGCGCGGGGGACGACGCCGCCGAAGCGCGCTTCTTTTCTCCGGCAGAGATTGAAACGCTCGGGCTCTGGGACGCCACCTTGCGCGTGATCGAAGCGGCTCGAAGGCTGGCCGGCACGGTCCTTTAACCGGGTTCGGGGCATATAATTCGCCCGCAAGGCTTGTCTGGGCGAAACGGCTGCCGAAGTTCTTTATTCTGGCTTAATTCGCCCAGGAGGTCCCCACCCATGAAGAGAAGCGACAGAATGCGCCGCGCCAAGGAATTCGCCGCCGAACTCGGCGACGCCGCCCGTGAACGGGCCGAAGAGATCTTTGACGCCGCCCGCGACGCCGGCGGCGAAGCTTACGAAGCCGCTTACGAAGCCGCCGAGGGCGGCGTCGATGAAGCGCGTGTGTTCCTGCGCCGCCAATGGCGCGACCGGCCGCTCGCCACCGCGGCTACGGCCGTCGGCATCGGCATCATCATTGGCCTCGCGCTGCGCGTGGGGGACCGCCGCTAATGTTCGAACGCGCGACCGACGACGTCATCGCCCTCGCCACGGTGGCCGCGGCCGCCGTGATGGCGGTGTTTGCCGCGGGCTTCGCGATCTTCGCGGCGTTTCGAGATATCGGGCTTTCCAATGCGTGGGCGGCGACCATCGTCGCCGCCCTTTCCGCGCTCGTGGTCATAATCTTCGCGACCGTCGCCATCATGCGCAAGAAGGAGCGCGAGCGCGCCGATGCGCTTGCGCGCGAGCACATGATGTCCAGCCTGCCGTTCAACCTCGCCGACGTGGCGAAGGACCGTCCGATCGTGACGGTCGCGGCCTCGCTGATCGGCGGTGTGCTGGCCGCGCGTCACCCGAAGCTGGCGCGCGATTTGGTGTCCCTGCTGGCGCGCTTCTCGCGCGGTTGACGCGTTCGGTTGGCCAGGTTCGACCTTCGGCGTTAGGCTCCCCTCAAGGGGGAGTGCCATGCGGAAATTGCTTGCGCTTGCTTTGATCGCGCCGCTCGCGGCATGCGCCACCATGGCGCGCGGCCGCACGCAAACCTTCAATGTGCAGTCGACGCCGCCCGGCGCAGCAGTGTCGCTCAGCACAGGCCAAACGTGCGAAGCGACGCCGTGCGCGTTCGAGCACATCAGCCGCGAAGCGCGCTTCACCGTCACGGTGACGAAGACCGGGTACCGTACCGTCACCCAGGATGTCGCCCACTCGACATCGCCCGCGGGCGCCGCGGCGATGGCGGGCACGATCGCGTTGCCGGGCGGCCTGGCGCTGTCGCTGATCGACGCCAATTTCGGCGCGACCCAGGATCTGAAGCCGAATCCGCTGCAAATCACGCTCGAGCCGGACGCGACACCGGGCTCCTGAGCGCGCGCCTTTACAGCCGCTGCCGCGCTGGCCGAAACTGCCGCCTCTACGGGAGGAGGCACGTTCATGAGGCTTGCTGCGGCCGCGTTCGCGACAATCGTTCTGTTCGCCGCGTCGGCGGAGGCCCGGACATGGCGCATCCGCCCGGGGCCGGATGCACAACAGGAACTGCAGACAGCCCTCATCGAGGCGCACGAGGGCGATACGGTTCAGCTTGCGCGCGGCCGCTTCGATTTGACCACAGGGCTCTCGCTCGCCGTCAATCGCGTGACCATCCGCGGCGAAGGACAAGACCGCTCCATTCTTTCCTTCGCGGGCCAGACGCGCGGCGCCGAGGGACTGCTCGTCACCGCCAACCGCGTGGTGCTGCGCGACTTCGCGGTCGAAGACGCCAAGGGCGACGCCATCAAGGCGCGCGACTGCAACGGCATCACCTTCCACGGCGTACGCGCCGAGTGGACGCGCGGACCGAACCCCCGCAACGGCGCTTACGGCCTCTACCCGGTCAATTGCGACAACGTGCTGATCGAGCAATCGATCGCGCGGGGCGCCTCCGACGCGGGCATCTATGTCGGCCAGTCCCGCAACATCATCGTCCGCGACAACACGGCTGAGCGGAACGTCGCGGGCATCGAGATCGAGAACAGCTTCAACGCCGACGTCTTCGAGAACCACGTCCAGCACAACACCGGCGGCATCCTGGTGTTCGACCTGCCTGGTTTGCCGCAGCAGGGCGGCCATAATGTGCGCGTGTTCAAAAACTACGTGGTCGGCAACGACACGCCGAACTTCGCGCCAGCGGGCAACATCGTCGCCACCGTGCCGACGGGAACGGGCATCCTGATCATGGCCAATCGCGACGTGCACGTGTTCGAGAACGACATCGCCGACAACGGCACCGCCAACATCATCGTCACCAGCTATCGAAACGACATTTCTGACGCGAACTACAATCCGCTCCCGCGGAACATCATGATCCGCAACAACAACTTCGGCGCCACCGGCTTCGCGCCTGCTGGCGAGCTCGCGGCGCTGGCGCAAGCCGGCGTGCCGCTGCCCGACGTGCTGTGGGATGGCGCGACGACCTACTTCGCCGGCGGCACGGCGCACAGCGAGGTCGTGCGCATTGTGGTGCGCGACAACCGCGCGGAAGGCCGCGGCATGGGCTCGTTCCTGTCGCTTGGCGTGGAAGTCGCCGGCGCGCCGCTCACGGACGCGCAGCCCAACCCCGCCTTCCCCCCGCTCCTGGAGCTGACCGAGCCGGAGCGCGTGCAGATCCGGAATTGATGTGTCGATGTTTTCGCGCAGGCATCACCGCTCCCCCTCCCCTCGAGGGGAGGGGGTAAGGGGGTGGGGTGAAACTCCGTTTCTAACGTTCGAGCGCGCGCATCGCCGCGCGTTGAGTGCACGCAAAATTTCAATCAACGAGGTTCACCCCGCCCCCTGCCCCCTCCCCTCAAGGGGAGGGGGTGGAGCGTGCGCATGCTGAAGCAGTGCATCGCTTTCGCGTTTGCTTGTGCACTCATCGCCAGCGCTGCCGCGCAACAAACGCCGCCGGGCGTCGATCAGCGCGCGGTGATGGCGGCGCAGCCGCCGCAACTGCTCTCGGCCTATCGCTTCTTCGTTGACGTGGGCGCGCGCAATCCGAATGCGGGCGTGACGCCCTACGATCTCAACACGCCGCTCTATTCCGACGGCGCTCTGAAGTTTCGCTACCTGTACCTGCCGCCCGGCGCGAAGGCGACGTACCGCGACGAAGGCGTGTTCGAGTTCCCTATCGGCACAGTGCTGATCAAGACCTTCGCCTTCGCCGCCGACATGCGACAGCCGGGCGCCAACGTCCGTTTTCTCGAAACGCGGCTGCTGATCCACCGCGCCGACGGCTGGATCGCGCTGCCGTACGTGTGGAACGAGGCGCAGACGGAAGCGCGGCTCTCGCCGATCGGCGCCAGCGTGCCGGTGCGCTTCATCAACGAAGCCGGCGCTGACACCGCGTTCGATTGGGCCGTCCCCAACCGCAACCAATGCACCGGCTGTCACGCGCGCGAAGGCGGCAACACGGTGTTGCCGCTCGGGCCCACCGCGCGGAATTTCAATCGGCAAATGTTCTACTCGGGATATGTTCCCAGCGGCCCTGACACGGTCCTGCGCATTGGCGATGGCTCGACACAGAACCAGTTGGCCCACTGGTCGGCCGCCGGAATTCTCGATCAGCTTCCCGCCGAAGCGCCCCGCGCGCCGAACGCGTACGATCCGACGAGCGGCACGCTGGAAGCGCGCGCGCGCACGTATCTCGATGTGAACTGCTCGCACTGCCACAACCCGAACGGACCCGCGCACACCTCAGGCCTCGATCTGCGCTACGCGGCGAGCGATCCGGCGCATTGGGGCGTGCTGAAGCGGCCCGTCGCGGCCGGACAGGGCTCGGGCAACATGAGTTTTGTGATCGCGCCCGGGCATCCCGAGCAATCGATCCTCGTCTATCGCATGCAGTCGACCGATCCCGGCGAGATGATGCCCGAACTCGGCCGTCAGCTAGTCGACCAACGCGCCGTCGCGCTGATGCGCGAATGGATCGCCAACATGGACGCCCAAGGGCGGCAAAAACCCTGAGCGCGGATACAGCGGACCAGCGATCGCACGCGATCGCGCTCGTCGCCGATCTCGCCGGGCGAAAGCGCGAAGACATAAACCCAGGACAGCGTCTCGAAGCGGATCTCGGAATCAGCGGCGTCGATGCCGAGGCGCTGATGCGGCAACTTAGTCTGCGCTTCGATGTCGATCTCGCGGGTTTTCATTTTCTACGTCATTTCGCCGCGGAGGACTTTGACCTGCTGGCGCCGGCGATCGTGTCCGTCGCCGGACTGATTTGCCCGACGCTTCGGCGCAAATGGATGGCGGCGCTCGACGCAGAACGAGAGATCACCGTGTCTCATTTGCTTCGCATCGTTGAAGCGCGGCGATGGATCGAGCCTGGCGAAACCGCGCGCCGGAAGCGCGGCTTCTCGGGCGCGCGGCTGCTGTTTTCGCTCGCGGCGATCCTTCTGCTGTTTGCAATGCCTCTGTTCTTCGTTGCCGCCGCCGCTTACGCGCCGGCGCCACGTTCGCGGCTTGAGTACATCGCCGGCGCCGGTTTCTTCCTTGCAGTGCTCGCTTACATGGCGCTCGCCTCGTGGCGGGGCATTCGCCGAAAGCTTGCGAGCGTGGCTTAGGAAAACCAGCTCGTAACGCCCATCCCCAGCGCCGCGTTCACGGCGAGGATGCCGAGCACCACCGAAGACGCGAGGAAGATCGTGAAGCGGAGCCAGATGATGTTCGCCGTCGCTTGCACCAGCGAGTGCACGACCCGCAGGGTCACGTAGAGCCACGCAAGGCCGATGTTAGTCGGGTGCGCCAAATCCAAGAGCTGGATCGAAAAGCACACGGCGTAGAACAGCGTCGGCTGCTCCATCAGGTGCGTGTAGTTCGCCGCGGAGCGGCGCGCGCTGACGGGGAGGCGATCCTTCGCGGTCGGATCGTCCTTCAACTGCTCCGGATTGGCCTTGAGCTTGGCCATCGCCGGAATGCGCTGCGCGTAAAGCCACAGCAGCATCACCAGCGACCAAAGAATAAGCGCCACCGCCGGCGCGATCATGCCGTGCTCGTACATGCTTTCCTCCCGTCCGCGGTCGCACCGTCGCCGAGCCGCGCGCGGCGCGCAAGTTCCGCAAGGGCCGCTTGGCCGTCCGGCGCGTCTGTGGGAGAACCCGCGCGCCCTATGCCTGCGCTGCACATCATCCGCATCGAGGACGCCAAGGCGCTGGTGCGCGTGGGCGTGCCGGAGCCCGAGCGCGCGACGCCGCAGGAGGTGCGCATCTCGGTCGCGCTTTGCCTGGGCTCGCCGCCGGATTTCGCGGGCGAGGACCGGCTTTCGCAGACGGTCGACTATGACCGCATCATCTACTTCATCCGCGACGATCTCGGCGCGCCAGCGCATTTGATCGAAACGCTCGCCGATCGCGTGGCGCGGCACTGCCTAACGCTGTCGCCGCGTGCGGAGTGGGTTGAGGTGACAGTGAAGAAGCCGTCCGTGCTGAAGCAGGACGGCTCCGTCGCGGTGACGATCCGGAGGGAGAAGACGTGACGCTATTCCCACCCGCCGTCATTCTGGGGCGGCGCGCACGTGAGTGCGCGGCGAGCCCAGAATCCAGGGGGCGGAGGACTCAGCGTGTGGCCCTGGATTCTGGGCTCGCGCTACGCGCGCCCCAGAATGACGGCAGTGAGGACGCGTGAGCTGGGCTCTCGTCACCGGCGCAGCGAAGCGGCTGGGGCGCGCGGTGGCGTTCGATCTCGCGCGCAACGGCTGGGGCGTGGTGATCCATTTTCGCGTTTCGGACAACGACGCGAAACAAACGCAAAAAGAAATCGAAGCGGCCGGCGGCAAGGCGGCGTTGCTTGGCGCCGATCTCACCGATCCCGCCACCGCGGCGCCGTCGGTGATCAAGTTGGCGCAAAAGCTCGTGGGCGAGCCCGTCGCCGCGCTCGTGAACTGCGCGGCGGCGTTCGAGCACGACACGATCGAAACGCTGACGCCGGAGGCGGTCGACCGGCACATGCAGCTCAACATGCTGACGCCGACATTGCTCGCGCGCGAATTCGCGCATGCGCTGCCGGCGAACGCGCGCGGCGCGGTGGTGAACTTTCTCGATTTCAAGCTCGCGAGCCCCTACCCGGACCACTTCAGCTACACGCTGTCGAAATACGCGCTCGCCGGCGCGACCGAGCTGCTCGCGCGCGCACTTGCCCCGGGCGTGCGCGTGAATGCGGTCGCTCCCGGTTACGTGCTCGCTGCGCCCGGACAGAGCGACGCGGACTATCAGCGGCTGCATCGAGATACGCCGCTCGACTACGGTCCCACGGCGGAAGACATCGCGCACGCCGTGCGCTTCCTGATCGAAAACCCGGCAGTCACGGGCCAGACGATCTACGTCGACGCCGGCCGCCGCTTTCGCTCCTACGACCGCGATATGAGCTTCTTGTAGCTTTTGCTGGAGTTTGTTCTTGTTTTGTTCTATGCCTAGGCGTAAATTCCTAGGTGATGACCGGGCAGAAGCCAAACAAGTCGGACCCCCTGAACGGTCGGGGTGCGCGGACGAACGCGAGCGGGCGCTACGAGCGCTTCGCGACAGAGGCGTTCGACGATGGTTGGGGCGCCGACGAGATCACGCCGATCGAGACCATCGTCACGCACGAAGCGGCCAAGACCATCATTAGCCGCAACAAGAGCCCGGACATTTCGTTCGATCAGTCGATCAACCCCTACCGTGGCTGCGAGCACGGCTGCATCTATTGTTACGCACGCCCGAACCACGCGTATGTCGGTCTCTCGCCGGGGCTCGATTTCGAGTCGAAGCTGTTCGTGAAATCGAACGCGGCGGAGCTGCTCGAAGCGGAATTCTCCAAGCCGCGCTATCGCCCGAAGACGATCATGATGGGCGGCGTCACTGACATCTATCAGCCGATCGAGCGCGGTTTCGGCGTCACGCGCGCGATCCTGGAGGTGATGCTGCGCTGGCGCCATCCGGTGTCGATGATCACGAAATCGCAGCTGATCCTGCGCGATCTGGACGTCATCGCCGCGCTTGCGGAGCGTGGGCTGGCGAAGGTGGCCATCTCGGTGACGACGCTGGATCGCCGCATCGCGCGCGTGATGGAGCCGCGGGCCGCCGCGCCGCACCGGCGCATTGAAGTGATCCGCAGGCTCAGCGACGCCGGCGTGCCCGTCGCGGTGATGACGGCGCCGATCATCCCCGCGCTCAACGATGGCGAGATCGAAGCGCTGTTAAGGGAAGCGGCGAACGCTGGCGCGCGCGAAGCGGGCTACGTGATGCTGCGGCTGCCGCTCGAGATCAAAGACCTGTTCCGCGAGTGGCTCGAGAAGCACTTCCCGAACCGCGCCACGCGCGTGATGGCGCTGGTGCGTCAGATGCGCGGCGGCAAGGACTACGATCCGACGTGGCACGTGCGCGGCAGAGGCGAGGGCCCTTACGCAAAACTCATAGCCAACCGCTTCGCCACCGCCTGCCGGCGGCTCGGGCTGAACCAGGAACGCCGCCCGCTCGACTGCACGCAATTCCGGCGCCCGATCGAAAGCGGCGGCCAGGACGATCTGTTCGAAGACAAGCCGGCCGGTTCGGCAGCCTAGGGGCTGAACCGATAGCGGTAGCGCGGCGTTGTGTTCCCGATATCTTGAGCCCCGGGGACCCGGAGGGACGCATGCGCCTGGACAATCAACGCCGCTCCACCAATTTCGAAGACCGCGGCCGCGGCGCGGGCGGCGGAGGCGGCATCGGCGCCGGCGCGCTGTTCGGGCTGATGCGCATCCTCGGGTTGCGCGGGATGATGATCCTCGCGCTCGTGCTCGCAGCAATTTATTTCTTCAATCCGATGGGTCTGCGCAGCGCCGTTTTCGGCGGCGGCGGCAGTCAGTCCGCGCAAGGCGCGGGGCAAGTTTGCGACACGCAAGCGCAGACCTGCGACTTCCTACAGAAGGTGCTCGGCTCGACCGAAGACGTCTGGACCGCACAATTCCAAGCCGGCAACCTGCCGAACTACGGACGTCCGCCCGGCGCGTACCAGGATCCGACGCTGGATGTGTTCAGCGACAACGTGGAGACCGGCTGCGGCACGGCGCCGTCTGCGGTTGGCCCGTTCTACTGTCCCGAAGATGGCAAGCTCTACATCGACCCGAGTTTCTATCAAGTGATGGAACAGCGTCTCCACTCGCCCGGCGATTTCGCGCAGGCTTACGTGATCGCGCACGAGGTCGGACACCACGTGCAAAAGCTGATTGGTGCAACCGAAGCCGGGCCGCGCGACGAAACGCAGAACCAGCATTCGGTGCGCGTGGAGCTGCAGGCCGATTGCTTCGCTGGCGTTTGGGGCGTGAGCGTGCGCACGACGCTGCAAATCGATGAATCGGACCTCCGCGAAGCGCTCAACGCCGCGCACAATATCGGCGACGACACGCTGCAGCAGCAGTCCGGCGGCGGCGTCAATCCAAACGCCTTCACGCACGGCTCAAGCGCCCAGCGCCAGCGCTGGTTCCACCGCGGCTTCGACAGCGGCGACGCGCGGCAGTGCGACACGATGAGCGTGCCGAGAGCGCAGCTGTAGACTCCACGGACCGCGCGCCTTGAGGCGCGCAGTTGTGACCAAGTACGGAAAAGTGCGGGCCTGAAGGCCCGCGGTCCGAACGGGCACTACATCCGCTCGGGAGTTTCGATCCCGAGCACGTCCAGCGTGATTTTCAGCTGCTTCAGCGTTGCCTGCGCGAGCGCTAGACGCGAGGCGCGCACGGCGCCCTGCTCTGGCAAAATTGGGCAATGCGTGTAGAAGCCGGAAAACGCTTGCGCGAGCGAATAGGCGTGCTCGGCGAGGAAGTGCGGAGCGCGTTTGTCATAAGCGGTGCGGAGCGCGCTGTCGAAAGCATCGAGCGCAAGTGCAAGGGCGCGTTCGGCGGCATGCTCGACCGTGATAGACCCAGCACGGACGCCCTGCTCATCCGCTTTGCGCAGCACGCTTTTGATGCGCACCGCCTGGTACAAGAGGTACGGACCCGTCTTGCCTTCGAAGCTCATGAAGCGGTCGAGATCGAAGACATAACTGGTGCCGCGGAAGTTGGAGAGATCGGCGAACTTGATCGCCGCGATCGCCACTTTGTGCGCGATGCCCTCGAACTCCTCGGGCCCGTACTCTTCGCCAAGACCCGCTTCGTGCAGCCGCGCACGAGCCTTCTCGCGTGCTTGCTCGATCAGGTCGTTGAGCTTCAACACGCCGCCGGCGCGGGTTTTGAACGGCGTGCCGTCGGGGCCGTTCATGGTGCCGAAGCCCAAATGTTCCAACGCTTCGCGCTTGGCGTAGCCGGCGCGCGCGGCGGCTCGGAATACTTGTTCGAAGTGATCGGCTTGGCGTTGGTCTACGGTGTAGAGATAGAGGTCCGGCTTCTGGTCGCGCTCGCGTTGCACGATGGTGGCGAGGTCGGTGGTGCCGTACATTGCCGAGCCTTCCGATGAAATCACCAGCAGCGGCGGCGGGTTCTCGACTTGCACGACGCTGCCATCGTCGAGCTTTTTCTTCTTGGTTTCGCCGGGACCGGCGACGCGCACGATGCGCGCGCCTTGGTCCTCCTCGAGTAGCCCTTGCTTCTCGAGGTCTTTGACCATGTCGGGGATCAGCGGATCGGCGTCGCTTTCCCCGAGCCAGAGATCGAAGTCCACGCCGAGCGCATGGAAGTCCCGCTTCTGCGCCGCGCACGACACATCGCGCATCGCGCGCCAGATGGTGCGGTGCGGCTCGGCGCCGGATTGCAGCGCGGCCGTCGTTTTGCGCGCGCGGTCGCGGAACGCGGCGTCGTCTTTGGCTTTCGCGGCGGCGCGAGGGTAGATCGCTTCGAGATCGTCGAGCGTCAGCTTGGCAAGCCGCGCTTCGACTTTCTTCGCATCGTCCAACCCGCCGAGTTCGTCTTCGAGCGCGACGATGAGGAGGCCCATCTGGAAGCCCCAATCGCCGAAGTGTGCGTCACCCCAGACTTCGTCGCCGCGAAAACGGAAAATGCGCTTCAGGCTTTCGCCGATGATCGAGGCGCGCAGATGCCCGACATGCATGCCCTTGGCGACGTTCGGGCCGCCGTAATCGACGATGACACGCCGCTTCTGCTCGACGCTCGATGCACCCGCGTGCGGATCGTCAGCGATCGCTTGCGCGCGTTTTGAAACCGCCGCGGCGGTGACGTTGAAGTTGAGAAACCCCGGCCCCGCGATGGTCGGCGTCGGCGCAAGCTCCGTCGCGTTCCACGCCTTCGCGGCTTCGGCCGCGATTTCCGGCGGCTTTTTCCCCGCTGACTTCGCCGCTGCCAGCGCGCCGTTGCACTGGAACTCGCCGAGGTCGGGCCGGTCGGAACGCTTCACCTCCGCAAAGCGCGCGTCGACGCCCGCTGTGGCGAAAGCCTTGGCGTTGGCGTCGGTGAGTTGGCGCGCGAGGTCCATGCGCGGGGGATGGGGTTTCGGAGCGCAGGCGTCAAGGGACGCCCGCCCTCACCCCGATCCGCCCTCGTGCGCGGCTATTGCTGCGGCTGAGCCGGGGTCGCGCCGGCGTCGACGCGGAAGCGCTTGCCGTCGCGATTGAACTGCAGCTGCTCTGGCGTCAGCTCGAACCCCACCAGGATCTCGAAGTTCTCGCCGGACGTTTCGGCGCTCGCGCGCGGGATGACGATGCGTTCGATCCGCTCGGTGCGCTGCACGACCGTTTGGCCGCGCGGGAAGCGCACGTCGATGTCGAAGTACTGCTTCTCGATCGGCGCCCGGCCGCGGCGCGCAACGGCGACCCAGTAGCGATAGGTCTGGCGATCGGCCGTGGACGCGGGACCGCGCCCGAACAGCATGTCGACTTCCATCGCCATGGTGATCGGATCGGCTTCGACGTAGCGGCAGAGCCCGCGCACGCCTTCCATTTCGCCGGTGAAGGCGATGTTGGCGTAACGCTCCTGGTTCGGAGCGGCGAACTGCACGAGGCGCGAAGAATCGTACAACACGCCCATCAGCGGACACGGGCCCGCGTTCGGGCGGTCGTCGCGGCCCAGCATGCGCTCAAACCAGTTCGGCGCATCGTTCTGATGTGCGTTGGTCGGCGTGGTGGGTCCGCCGCCAGGAAGCTCGACCGTGCGGCCGCGCGTTTGCCCGCTGCAGGCGGCGAGCATCAACGAACCGAGCGCCAAGCCGAGCGCCAACACGACGTGCGAAATTTTCATTGCTGCGCGCCTCGATCCGCAGTCGCCTAGGGCCGTGCGGCGCTTCCGCACTCCTCTCCCCGCCGGAAAGGCATGATAGGCTTACGGCCGTGATAGCTGTGGCCGGGCAGGCCCGCAACAAGCCCCGGCGCCCGGCCCCATATGTCGCTAGGACTGGTCGCCTGAACCGATGAATTCGCCCGAAAAACGCCCCATTTCGATCCTGCTGGCGAGCCCGCGCGGCTTCTGCGCGGGCGTCGACCGGGCCATCCAGATCGTCGAAGGCGCGATTCGCAAATGGGGCGCGCCGGTCTACGTGCGCCACGAGATTGTCCACAACCGCCATGTCGTCGAATGGCTGGAGGGATTGGGCGCGGTGTTCGTGGAAGACCTCGCCGAATGCCCCGACGACCGGCCCGTGATCTTCTCCGCGCACGGCGTGCCGAAGGCCGTCCCCGCCGAGGCCGCGCGGCGCAACATGATCTACGTCGATGCGACCTGTCCGCTTGTTTCGAAGGTGCACGTCGAGGCGGAGCGCCTGTTCAACGCGGGGCGCGAGATCGCGCTGATCGGGCACGCGGGCCATCCCGAGGTGATCGGCACAATCGGACAATTGCCGCCGGGCGCGATCGTCTTGGTGGAAACCGTGGCCGACGCGGAGCGCTTCACGCCGCGCGATCCGTCGAAACTTGCTTTTGTGACTCAGACCACATTGTCGGTCGATGACACCGCTGAGATCGTCGCGGTGCTGCAACAGCGCTTCCCGGCGATCGCAGCGCCGCACAAGGAAGACATCTGCTACGCCACCACGAACCGGCAAGACGCGGTGAAGGCGATGGCCAACCGCGCGGATCTGGTGCTGGTGCTCGGGTCGCCGAAATCGTCGAACTCGGTGCGGCTTGTGGAAGTCGCAAAGCGCGCGGGCGCACGCGATGCGCGGCTCGTCAGTTCTGCCGCGGATGTGCAGTGGGAGTGGCTGGAGGGCGCCTCCTGCGTCGGCATCACCGCCGGCGCCAGCGCCCCGGAGGCGCTGGTCGACGGGATCGTCGCCGCCATCGGCATGCGCTTCGACGCGCAGGTGGAGGAAGTGTCGGTGGCGCAGGAGGACGTCGTGTTCAAACTGCCGCGCGTGCTGGCGGGGTGAGCGAGCCCGCGACGATCGCTGAGCTCTTGGCGCTGTGCGCCGCAAATGCTGCCGACCGCCCTGCTCTGATCGGACTCTCGGGCGCGCAAGGCTCGGGAAAATCGCATCACGCGCACGAGTTTGTGCATGACAATGCGCACGTGGCGCACTTTTCCATGGATGACGTTTATCTTCCGCAGGCGGAACGTCGGAAGCTTGCCGAGACGGTGCATCCGCTGTTCGCTACGCGCGGCGTGCCCGGAACCCATGACATCGATCTGGCGCTGCGCACGATCGAACGGCTGCGACGCGCAGATGGCGAGGATGCCGCGCCGATTCCCCGCTTCGACAAAGCACGCGACGATCGCATGCCGGAGGCGTTATGGCCGCGCTTCGTCGGGCGGCCTCAGGCGATTCTGATCGACGGGTGGTGTCTTGGCGCGACGGCGATCTCGAAGAACAGCCAGCCACTGAACACGCTCGAAGCCGAAGAGGATATCGACGGTCGCTGGCGGAGCCATGTCACTGACGCTCTTGCGCGCTATCAGCCGTTCTTCGCCTCCTTCGACGAAATCGTGTATCTCCAGGCGCCGAGCTTCGAGATCGTGCACGCTTGGCGGCGTGAGCAGGAGGAGAGGATGTTGGGGCGCGCGCTGACGCCGGACGAAGTCGCCACACTGGACAGCTTCATTCAGCACTACGAGCGCATCACGCGCGCGATGCTGGCAGGCGCGCATCGCGCCGGATGGATCGTGCACCTCGACGAAGCGCGTAACGTGCAACGCATCGAGCGGCGCGGCTGATGGCCGTCTACACCGATCTCACCGACGCGGAGCGCGAAGCTGTGTTCGCCGCGTTCGCGCTCGGGCCTGTGCACGCGTTCAAGGGCATCGCCGAGGGGATCGAGAACTCGAACTTTCTGGTCGACGCGGCGCAGGGCCGTTTCATCTTGACGATCTTCGAGCGGCGCGTCGCGCACGCCGATCTGCCGTTCTTCATGGGCGTGATAGAGCATCTCGCGCGCGCAGGTTTCCCGGCGCCGCGGCCGTTGCCGGCGCGTGACGGCGGCTTTCTGGCCAGCGTGCGCGGCAAGCCCTGCGCTGTCGTGACGTTCCTCGATGGCGTCTCGCCGAAGTCGCCGAGCGTCGCGCAATGCGCCGCCATCGGCGCCGCGCTCGCGCGTATGCACGACGCGCTGACAGATTTCGCCGGAGCGCGCGCGAATGCGCTCGGACCGCAGGGCTGGGCGGATCTCATTCGGCCGCGCCTGGGGTCGGTTGATCGGCTGCAGCCCGGGCTGGCGGCGGAGATCGAGGCGGATCTCGCGCATGCGCTCGGGCATTGGCCAAGCGATCTGCCGCGCGGCGTCATCCACGCCGATCTTTTCTGCGACAACGCCCTCTTCGTCGGCGACGAACTCGGCGGCGTGATCGACTTCTACTTCGCCTGCACCGATTTTTTTGCCTACGACATCGCCTGCTGCCTCAACGATTGGTGTTTCGACGAGCGTCGCGCCTACGACATCGCCAAAGGTCGCGCCTTGATCAGCAGCTACGAAAGCGTGCGCTCGTTGACGGACGCCGAGCGCGACGCCCTTCCCGTGCTCGCGCGTGGCGCAGCGCTTCGCTTCTTCGCCACCCGCCTCGCCGACTGGGACGCAACCCCGCCCGGCGCGCTAGTGCGCCCCAAGGACCCGCTAGAATACGCCGACAAACTCGCCTTCCACCGCCGAGCGCGCGCAGCGGAAGACTATGGCGCGTAAGGGCGCGGCGCTTCCGCCGCGGCGACGAGCACGCGCTGCGATCGCAATAGTGCTGGCGCCTTTGTGCGCAGCGTTTGCCGTGTCGCTCGTCCTGTTTTCAATTGAAGCGACGCCCGGGGCGCAGATGTCCGCGCAAATCATGTTTATGATTTTCGCTATCTTCTCGGTCTACGGGCTCTTGGCGATGTTGCTCGTCGGCTGGCCGTTTCACGCGGTGGCGTTTCGCAGGCGCTGGCGATCGGCGCCGACGTACGTGTTCGCGGGCGGCGGCGCCGGGTTCGTCTCCGCATGCTTGGCCTTTTTGCTCTATCTCCGGCAAACGCCCGGTGTCACCACACTCTCGCTCTTGGGCGCCGCATTCGGAATTGCGTTGTTGATCGTGCTTCCAGGCTTGTTAGCGGGCTGGCTTTTCTGGCTCATCCGCCGCCCGGATCGCGACCGTGACGGCGATCCTGCTTCGGTGTTCGAATGACGCCCCGTGCGAAGCACTCTAACAAGCGCCCATGAGCAAGATCACCGAGATCTGGACCGACGGCGCGTGCAGCGGCAATCCCGGTCCGGGCGGCTGGGGCGCGGTGCTGAAGCACGGCGACACGGAGAAGGACATCTCCGGCGCGGAAGCGGCCACCACCAATAACCGCATGGAGCTCACCGCGGCCATCGAAGCGCTCAACGCGCTGAAGAAGCCCGCGCACGTGCGCCTGTACACCGACAGCCAGTATGTGAAGAACGGCGTCACGCAGTGGATCCACAACTGGAAACGCAAAGGCTGGCGCACCGCCGACAATAAGCCCGTCGCTAACGCCGATCTCTGGCAAGCGCTGGAAAAGGCCGAAGCGCGTCACAGCGTGGAATGGAAATGGGTGCGCGGCCACGACGGCGACGTGATGAACGAGCGCGCCGACGCCCTAGCCCGCGCCGCCATCAAGACGCTCGGCGCCTAGATTGCAGCGATGCAAGCTAGCCGCGCTTGACGCCGGCTTGGACGCGGGGGCAGGTTTTGCCGGTGCGGGTGGTGATCTTCATCCTGGCGTGGTTTTGCGCGGGCGCGGCTGAAGCGCGCGATCTTACCGCACTCGCTTGGATGAACGGTTGCTGGCGGCTCGAAGATGCGCGCGGGCAAGTCACCGAAGTCTGGCAATCGCCGCGCATGCCGGCGATGATCGGCTACATCACCACGATCCTGAACAACCAGACCACGGACTGGGCCCAGATGCGCCTCGAAACGCGCGGCGAGGACGTCGTCATGCTGTCGATGCCGAAGGGTCGCGGCCCGTTCCTCTATTATTGGTCCGAGTTCAGCACCGCGCGTACGGGAGAACACGCGCGCATTGCCTTCGACGGGCAGGACCGGCGCTATCCGCAGCGTATCATCTATGAGCGCGAGGGCGATCGGCTAACCGCGACGTACGTCGATTGGCGCGAGCAGGAAACCGTATTCGGTTACACGCGCATCGAATGCGCGGACGCCCTGCCGCACTAAGCGGCCGGCTTCACCGTCAAGGTCACGCCTTCCACGGACAGCACTTCCACGGGCGCGCCGGCGGCGACGGGCGCGGCGCTCTTCGCCCGCCAGACGCTATCGTTGATGCGCACCGAGCCGAGGCCGTTGACGAAATCGCCAGCCGCGGCGCCGCGCACGCCGACGAGCTCGGCGGCACGCTCGTTGATCTGTGTCGTGGGGGCATGCAGCAGGCGATTGCGCACCAGCGGCTTGCCGAAGGCCGTCAGCACGATGACGAGCAACGCAAACAGCGCGACTTCCGCTTGCCAGGGCACGGACGGAATGAAGGCGACGAGCCCGGTGATGCCGGCGGCGACTGCGGGCCAGAGCAGATAGGTCGTGCCCGTCATCATCTCGGCGATCAGCAGAATGAAGGCCAGCGCCAGCCAGTGCTGCGGCTGCAGTTGAGCAAGCGTGTTCAGGATCGCGTCCATCGGCGTTCACCACCTCCTCGTCCCGAATATAGGGATTCTGCGATTGCCCTGGAAGCGAACGCAATAACGTGCGGCCCCGCGAGAGCGGGGCCGCGAAGCATTTTTGCAGACCTGATTAGCCGCGCGTCGGCGCTTGCCCGGCGTTGAGGGTGCGCAGGCTTTCGACGAGCCCAGCGAGGCCGCCGAGATCGGTGGGCACCACGACGGTGCGCTGCTGGGGCGAGGTCGCGAGCTGTCCGAAAGCTTCGACGTACTTCAGGCCCAGGAAGTAGCGGATAGCGTTGACGTCGCCTTTGGCGATCGCCGCGGACACGACTTCCGTCGCCTTCGCTTCAGCTTCGGCCGCGCGTTCACGCGCTTCGGCGTTGCGGAAGGCGGCTTCGCGCTGACCTTCGGCCTGCAGGATCGCCGATTGCTTCGAGCCCTCGGCGCGCAGGATCGCGGCTTGCTTCTCGCCCTCGGCTTCGAGGATGAGCGCGCGGCGCTCCCGCTCGGCTTTCATCTGGCGCGCCATGGAGGCGGTCAAGTCGGCCGGCGGCGTCAGATCCTTGATCTCGATGCGCGTGCATTTCACGCCCCACGGATGGGTGGCCGCATCGATGACGGTCAGCAGGCGCGCGTTGATCTGCTCGCGCTCGGAAAGTACGGCGTCGAGTTCGAGGCCCCCGACAACGGTACGCACGTTGGTCAGAGCCAAGTTAAGAATTGCGAGATTTAGGTTTTCAACTTCATAAGCCGCGCGCGCCGCATCGATCACCTGGATGAACACGACTGCATCCACGGCGACAATCGCGTTGTCGCGCGTGATGACTTCTTGGCGCGGCACGTCCAAGACCGTTTCCATCATCGACAAGCGCCGGCCGATGCGGTCGATGAAAGGAATTAGAAACGCAATGCCCGGCTTCAGGGTCATCGTGTAACGCCCGAAACGCTCCACGGTCCACTGACGGCCTTGCGGCACGACCTTGATGGCGCTGAACGCCAGCACGATCGCCATGAACGCAAAGAAAAAGACGAAAACGCTCATAGCCTACCCCCTGCTGCTTCTGCAGCCAGGCGCGGGTGTCTCAGCCCAATTGGCTAAGCATGTGCTCCGCGCTCGAGACCTTGTATTCGCCAGGCTCCTCGACATAGAGCGCCTCTACCACGCCGTCCTTAACGAGCATGGAATAGCGCTTCGAGCGAAGCCCCATCCCGAATTTGGCGAAATCCGCGTCAAGCCCGACTTTCTTCGCAAAGTCGCCGTTGCCGTCGGCGAGCATGACGATGTCGTCGGCGCAGTTTTGATCCTTGGCCCAAGCCTTCATCACGTGCCCGTCGTTTACCGACGTGCAAGCAATGAGATCGACGCCCTTGTCGCGAAGATCGGCCGCTTTGTCCTTGAAGCTCGGCAAATGCCGCGCCGAGCAAGTGGGCGTAAACGCCCCGGGGACCGCGAACAGCGCCACGCGCTTGCCGGCGAAGATTTCGGCCGTCTGCATCGGCTTCAGCCCATCGGGCGTCGGTACGCTAAAGGTGGCGTCCGGCAGCTTGTCCCCGACCTTGATCATGTGCGGCTCCTGGTGTCTCCCCGGCTATGTAGTGCGGCGCGGTACAGATAGCGACAGGTGTGAGGCCTTGAATTCGCCGCCCCGAGCCGACACCATCGGGGACCATGGAAGACAGCCTGGCGGGCAAGCTTCTGGTCGCGATGCCGCGGATCGGCGATCCGCGCTTCGACCGCACCGTCATCATGATGTGCGCACACACCGACGAGCACGCCATGGGCCTCGTGATTAACAAGCCGAAGCAAGAGCTGACGTTAGGCGATGTGCTCGATCACCTCGGCATCTCTGCCGGCGTCGAGATCGCGCCGAAGGCCGTGCTCGACGGCGGGCCGGTGCGTCCCGATCGCGGCTACGTGCTGCACTCGGAAGACTTCAATGCGGGCGACGGCACGCAGAACGTCGCGCCCGGGATTCGCCTGACCGCAACGCGCGACATCCTCGAAGCGGTGGCCGGAGAGAAAGCGCCGCAACGCTTCGTGCTGGCGCTCGGCTGCGCCGGCTGGGGCGCTGGACAGATCGAGGACGAGCTTCGTCAGAATGCGTGGCTCGTGGTCGATCCGGTCGACGCCATCGTGTTCGGCCCCGAGCACGACGACAAATGGGCCGCAGCCATCCGCACGCTCGGTTTCGATCCGAGCCAACTCGCGGGCGACGCCGGGCGGGCTTGATGGGCCTAGCCATAAGCGGAACGCGAATGCCTCTTACATTGCAGTGACTTGCCGAGCACGTGCGAAGGTGGCTTCATGCGCCCACCAATGCGGAGTGCGGTGATGAGAGCGCCATCCCCCGAAAAAATTAATCTGTGGGCGATGATCGTATCATGCGGGATTGAACAAGAGTTCGAGCGGGATTGGACCGGCAGGATCAAATACAAGCGCACCAATTGCTACATTCGAGCCGACGCGACGCCGGAATTCGTTCAAGCACTGGTCAGCGCTAACACACTGCTGTCGGACGCTCGCAAGGGATCGGCCGGCATGCTCGCCTCAGCTCAAGAACAGGTGCGGCAGCGGCTGTTGGCTGCCACGCGAAGCCTTAACGCGCGCCCCGCCAAAGATTGAGGTAAGGCCGGTGTCAGCCCGCGTCGTTCACAATCCCGAACAGCACGTGATCGCGCCAGGCGCCGTTGATCTTCAGGTAAGCGCGCGCCGAGCCTTCGTGCGTGAAGCTCGCCTTTTCCAGCACGCGGCGCGAAGCGATGTTGTCGGGCTGGCAGGCGGCTTCGATGCGATGCAGGTCGAGTTCTTCGAAGGCGTAGCGGATCATCGCGCGCACCGCTGCGGTGATGTAGCCCTTCCCCGCGTAGGCCTCGCCCGCCCAGTAGCCGAGCGACGCCGTTTGTGCGACGCCGCGGCGGACGTGGCTTAACGTGACGCCGCCGACGAGCGCGCTGTCTTCCTCACGGAAGACGAACAGCGCGTAAGCCTTGTCGTCACGCGCATCTTCGGCATAGCGGCGCAGCTTGTAGCGGTACGAACCGCGCGAGAGTTCGTCGGCGGCCCACGTAGGCTCCCAGGGCGTCAGGAACGCGCGGCTCTTTTCGCGCAACTCGGCCCACTCGGCGTAATCGCGCGCTTCCGGAGCGCGCAAATACACGCCCTCGCCGTCTATGCGGCGCACGCCTTCTGCGTCTTTGCGCATAAGTGCCATCAGGCGTCAGTTTGCATGAAACGCGTCGAGCGCGCCATGCCCTGCCTTTGGTCCTATCGCAGCGGCACATGCCGGACCCTGGAGCGCTTCGCGTGCAATCGCCTGCACGGCCTCGGTGGTGACGGCGTCGAGCTTGGCCTTGAACTCGTCCATCGGCACGACGCGGTCCCGCAACATCACACGCGCCGCGTGCGCTTCCGCGCGCGCGGACGGCGCTTCCATGCCCATCAGCAATTGCGCTCCGGCGACAGCTTTTGCACGCGTCAGTTCTTGTGGCGTGGGCCCGTGCGCCGCGAGCTCCCGCAACTGATCGCGCACGATCTCCGCGACGTTGCGCGCATTCTCCGATGCGCAACCGGCATAGACGATCAGACGGCCATCGTCCTCGAACGCGTCGAGGAAAGCATCAATGGCGTACACGAGCCCGCGCGCTTCGCGCACTTCCTGGAAAAGACGCGAAGCCATCCCGCCGCCGAAAATCTCCGACAGCAAGCGGGCCGCGAACATGCGGTCGTCCCCGGCTGGCGGCGACGGCCAGGAGAGCACGAGATGCGTCTGCTCCAAAGGCCGCGTTTCGTTGGCCGCGCCCTTGTGTGGGCGCGCGCCGGTGCACTCGCGCGTGGTCTTGCCTTCGAGATCGCCGAAGCGGCGATAGATGGTGTCGAGCACCTGGCCGCGATCGTAGGCGCCGGCGATGGAAATGACGACACGATCGGGCGTTAGGTGCGCTTCGCGGAAATCCTCCAGCGTTGTTACGCTGACGTGCCGCAGCGCTTCTTCCTCACCGAGAATTGGCCGGCCGAGCGGCTGGTTCGGATAGAGCGCGGCTTGATGCAGTTCGAACACGCGATCGTCGGGCACATCGAACGCTTCGCCGCGCTCCTGCGCGACGACGCCCTTCTCTTTTTCCAGATCGCCCGGATCCCAGTGCGGCTTGAACAGAATGTCGGCGATGAGTTCGAGCGCGAACGGCGCCTGCTCGGCGACCATGCGGCCGTAATAAGTCGTGCGCTCGTAGCCCGTGGCCGCGTTCATAATGCCGCCGACGTTTTCAATCGCCTCGGCAAAGCGGCGCGCATCGCGCCCGCCGGCGCCCTTGAACGCCATGTGCTCGAACAGATGCGCGACGCCGTTCTGTTCCGGCGCTTCCCAGCGCGCGCCGACGCGTTGCCATACGCCGAGCGCGGCGGTCGCCAGACCCGGCATCGGATCGAGCGCAACACGCAGGCCGTTCGGCAGGCGGATTAGTTCGAGTTGAGCCGGCTTTTTCAACTCCACGCCCGGCTCCGTTCACGAATGAATTGTTTCACAGCATCAATATCCGCAGGCAAGGTATCGACTTTCTCCGCGCGCTCAAACAAATCCGCGCACCGCGTTGGGAGTATCGGCTTAATTCCCGTAGCCGTTTCAAACGTTTCCGGAAATTTCGCGGGATGGGCGGTGGCGAGCATGACCCATTGCTCCCCAGGATTCCGCTCAAACCGCGTCGCAAAACCGACGGAAGTGTGGGGGCAAATTAATGCGCCGTGCTCGGCGGCTTCGCTCATGCCTCGTTGCGTTTCCGCATCATTTGCGCTGGTTCCCGCGTACACGTCCGTGATGTGATTTAGGGCGTCGTCGGGAATCTCAAACGCCCCGGATTGCGCGAATTGTTGATAAAGCCGGCGGACACGTTCGCCGTCGCGCCCCAGGGCTTCGAACATCAGCCGCTCGAAATTGCTCGCGACTTGGATGTCCATTGCGGGCGAAAGCGTCGCGATGGATTTTTCCGCGCGCTGATACGAGCCGTTCTGGATGGCGCGTGAGACGATGGCGTTGGTATTCGTCGCGACCTGGATAAGTTTGATTGGCGCGCCGAGTTGCTTGGCGACAGAGCCGGAAAATGCATCGCCAAAATTGCCGGTGGGCGCCACAAAGCACACGCCGCCTTCGCTTCGCAATGCCGATGCCGCCGCGACGTAGTAGACGCTTTGCGCGACGATGCGCGCCCAGTTGATGGAATTCACGGCGGACAGCCGCACGCGCTGCGCAAAAGGCGCATCGGCGAACATGGATTTCACGATCGCTTGGCAGCCGTCGAAATCGGTATCCACTTCGAGCGCGAAGACGTTCGCCGCACCGCTGGTGCTCATGAAACGGCGCTGCACGTCGGAGACGCGGCCCTTCGGCGTCAGCACGAAAAGATCGACGCGCTCACTGCGCTTCAGCGCTTCCACCGCCGCGCCGCCGGTGTCGCCAGACGTCGCGCATACGACGCTGAGCCGCTGATCACGTCCAGCGAGCGCATGATCATAGAGCTGGGCGATCAGCTGCATCGCCACGTCCTTGAACGACAGCGACGGCCCGTGAAAAAGTTCGAGGAACCACGCGCCCTGCTCGTATTGCTTGAGCGGCGTGATGGCGTTGTTGGCCCACGCTTCCGCGCTGTATGCGTGCTCGCATAAAGCCACGCACGTCTCAGCGTCGAGATCGTCGCCGGCGAAGAGCTTCAGAACTTCAGCGGCGAGCGCGGCGTATGAAAGCGTCCCCGCTTCGCGCAATGCATCTTCGGAAAGCCGCGGCCATTGCTCGGGCATGTAGAGCCCGCCATCCGGCGCCATGCCGGCCAGCATGGCGTCGAGAAAGCCGACGGCCGGCGCTTCGCCGCGCGTGGAAATATAGCGCATGGGCGCACTCTACGGCTGTTCGCGCGCTTGACGAGGCTTCAGTCGTCTCGTTTCGGCGCCACGAATTTCAGCCGCCCGACATTGACGTGATAAGCGAGGTAAACGCCCAGCAGCGCCGCCGCGAGCCCCCACCATGTCAGCGCGTAACCGAGATGGCGCTCCGGCGGCAGCGGGTCGGCGCCGGGCGCGCGCGCGAACGGGTTCGGCGTCGCGCGCCCATCGGCGCCGACATAGGCCGAGGCGAGATAATAGTCGGCGACGTTGGTTAGGCCCGCCGCGCGCGCCATCGCGCCGAGATCGACATTGTACCAACGCCGCTCGAGCGGGTTTGGCGGAATGGCGAACGGCGGCGCGGGTTCAGGACGCAGCGAGGCGCCGCGCACCGGCGCGTTGAAGCGCAGCGCCGCGCACAGCCGCACCTCACGCCAGTTCGGCGCGTTCGTGCCAAGTACAAAATCGCAGTCGATGAAGACGATCTGGTCGCCCGCTCGCACCGGCGCAAACACGCGCCATCCTTCGACCCCGTCGCGGAGCCCGTGCACGAGCTGCAAGCCTTCAGGCAGCGGCTCGTAGCTCGCGATCGTCATTTCCGGCACCGGCTCGTCGGCGGCCGCGCGCTTGGCCTGGAATTTGTCCCACTGCCAGCGACCCGCGAACAGCATCAGCGCGAACGCGAGCAGCGCGATGCCGCTCATGATCAGCAGCGGACGGAAATGGATCATCGATCCGCTCCGTGCTCATCGAAGCGCGCTTCGCTCGCCTTGTGCTTCCATTGCAGCGCAAAGAGCGTCGCCTTGAACGGCGGCAGCAAACCGAGGCAGAGCACGATCGCGGCAAGCATCGTCAGCACGATCGCTGCCCAGTCAGGCAGCGGCGTTGCGAACTGCAGGATGAACAGCAGCGGCGCGACGATGGCGCCGACGATCAGGATCACGAATACCGCGGGCCCGTCGCCTGCATCAGCGGCGGCGAAGTTCGCGCCGCATTTCGCGCAGCGGTCGGCGAATTTGAGATAGCCTGCGAACACGCCTCCCTGCCCGCATTGCGGGCAGCGCATGCGCAAGCCCGCGAGCAGCGCTGAAGAAGCGGCGCTCATCTCACTCCGTCGTCATCGTCAGATACGGCGTGACGTAGACGAACGTGAACAAGAAGAGCCAAACCACGTCGACGAAGTGCCAGTACCAGGCCGCTGCTTCGAGCCCGAAGTGCTTGTTCGGCGTGAATTGACCGGCGATCAGACGCAGCAGGCAAACGGCGAGGAAGATCGTGCCGATGATCACGTGCGCGCCGTGGAAGCCGGTCGCCATGAAGAAGGCCGAACCGTAGAGGTTCGCCGTTGTCGTTTCACCCATATTGCCGAACTGGAAGCCGGCTTCGGGGTATTCGACGCCGAACTGGATGTAGGTGAAGCAGCAGCCGAGCAGCACGGTGAGTAAGAGCCCGATGGTCGCGCCTCTGCGGTCGTTCTGCTGCAGCGCGTGGTGCGCCCACGTCACCGTCGTGCCGGAGAGCAGCAAGATCAGCGTGTTCATCAGCGGCAGATGGAACGGATCGAACGCCTCGACGTGCGGCGGCGGCCAGTTGCGCCATGCAGCCGTCGTCGCCTCGTCCCAGGTCGGCACGAACCAATGCGAGCGATGCTCGTGGAAAATCGCCAGTTCGAAGAACATCCAGAACCAGGCGACGAAGAACATCACTTCCGACGCGATGAAGAGGATCATCCCGTAGCGAAGGCCGATATCGACTACGGGCGTGTGGTCGCCGTGGCGGCTTTCCTTGATGACGTCGCCCCACCAGCCGACCATCGTGAAGGCCATGCCGACGCCGCCGATGGCGAAAATGGTCCAATGGCCCTTGCCGAAAATCATGTCGGTCTCGGCGCCGACGCCGTGGATCAGCACGACGAGCCCAACGGTCAAGAACAGCGCCGAGATCGAGCCAACGATCGGCCACGGGCTCGGATTGACCAGATGGTATTGGTGCTTCACATCGCCGTGCCCAGCCATCGTCCTTCGTCCCTTCAAGCCGGCGCATTAGAGCGACGGCGGAAAATCCCTACGGCGCGAGCGCCGCGTTGGCTTGCTCCATCGAGCGGAAGAAAGTGTAGGAAAGCGTAACCTCGCCCACTTCTTCCGTTTCGGGATCGGAAGCGAGTTCCGGATCCACGTAGTAAATCACCGGCAATTGCGCCGTCTCGCCCGGCGCGAGCGTGCGCGCGCGGAAACAGAAGCATTCGAGCTTCTGGAAATAGACGCCGACCTTGTGCGGCGCGACGTTGTACGAAGCGATCGCAGTTACCGGCTTGTCCGAAGTGTTGCGCACGCGGAAGAACGCGAGACCGGTTTCGCCGAGGCGGAGGCGCTGCGCGCGCTCCATCGGCGCGAACTCGAGCGGCACGTCGGCCGAGACGTTGGTGTCGAAGCGCACATTGATCGTCCGCTCCAGCACGCGCGTCGGCGCGCCGCGCGCGGTTTGCGTCGTGCCGCCGTAGCCGGTGACTTGGCAGAACACGCGGTAGAGCGGCACGGCTGCGAAGGAGAGCCCCGTCATGCCGACGACGGCGGCGACAACGATCGCCACCGTTAGCGCTGTGCGGCGGTTGGGTTTGGCGCTCATGCGCCGGCCCCGTGCATGCGCGCGAGCGCGACGAAGAACAGCAGCACTGCGAAACCGGCGATGGCGAGCGCGAGCAGGACGTTGCGCCGCTTGCGCGCGCGTTCCTGTTCCGGCGTGAGGCTCACATGCTCCATCACGGCCGCACGTGCTCCACCAGAAGCACCGCGAACAACGCGAAGAGATAGAGGATCGAAAAGCCGAACAGATCGCGCGCCGGACGGTTGTCGCCACCATCATCGCCGGCGGTGGACCGCAGCACGCGCAACGCCAGCGCAATGAAGGCCAGGCCGCCGCTCACCGAAACACAAGCGTAGAGCATTCCGCCCAATCCTGTCAGCACTGGCGTAACGCCAGGCGGGGCCAGCAACAGTGCGTAGGCGAAGATATGCCAACGCGTGACGCGCGCGCCCTTCGTCACCGAAAGCATCGGTACGTTGGCCGCGGCGTATTCCTGATGGCGCAGTAGCGACAGCGACCAGAAGTGCGGCGGCGTCCACATGAAGATGATGGCGACCAGGAGCCACGGCTCGATCGTCGCCACGCTACCCGTCTTCGCCGCCCACGCAATCGCTGGCGGCAGCGCGCCGGCAAGCCCGCCGATGACGATGTTCTGCGCGGTCCAGCGCTTCAGCCACATCGTGTAGACGACCGCGTAGAAGAAGATCGTGAACGCCAAGAGGCCTGCAGCGAGCGGCCCAGCCGCAAGCTGCATCGTCATTACCGCGAACACGGACAGGAAGATGCCCATGCCGAGCGCTTCTTCCTTCGCCACGCGGCCGGCGGGAATGGGCCGGTTCTGCGTGCGCGCCATCACCGCGTCGATGTCAGCGTCGAACCACATGTTCAACGCGCCGGAGGCGCCCGCGCCCACGGCTATGGCAAGGATGATCGCAAAGCCCAGCACCCAATCGCCGCGCGCCGGCGCAGCGACGTATCCGACAAGCGCTGTGAAAACGACAAGCGACATCACGCGCGGCTTTAAGAGCGCGACGTAGTCGCTGGCGCTCGCCGCGCGGTCGGTGGCGTGCGCAATTGTCATCGGATCAGTGGTGCGCGTCCGGCTTGATCACCGGCAGCTCGTTGAACTGGTGGAATGGCGGCGGCGAGGAGAGCGTCCATTCGAGCGTGGTCGCGCCCTCGCCCCACGGATTGGCCCCGGCCTTGCGGCGCACGAGGAACATCTCCGCCAGCGTGATGAAGAAGAACAGCGTGCCGACGACGGTGATCGCGTAGCCAATCGAGGAAACCAGGTTCCAGTGCGAATAGACCGGGTTGTAGTCGACGATCCGCCGCGGCATCGCCTGCAGCCCGAGGAAATGCTGCGGGAAGAAAATCACGTTCACGCCGATGAACGTCAGCAGGAAATGGATGCCAGCAAGGAAGCCGTTGTAGCGATAGCCGCTCATCTTCGGGATCCAATAGTAGAAGCCCGCGAAGATCGTGAACACCGCGCCCAGCGACAGCACGTAGTGGAAGTGCGCGACGACGTAATAGGTGTCGTGCAACGGCGTATCGACGCCGGAATTCGCCAGCACGACGCCAGTGACGCCGCCGACCACGAACAGGAAGATGAAGCCGACCGCCCAAAGCATGGGAATCTTGAAGTCGATCGAGCCGCCCCACATCGTCGCGATCCACGAGAAGATCTTGATGCCCGTCGGCACGGCGATGACCATCGTCGCCGCGATAAAGTAGGCCTCAAGTTCGAGCCCCATGCCGACCGTGAACATGTGGTGGGCCCACACAACGAAGCCGATGAACCCAATCGCCACCATCGCGTAAGCCATGCCGAGATAGCCGAACACGGGCTTACGGGAGAACGTCGACACGATCTGTGAGATCATGCCGAAGCCCGGCAAAATCAGAATGTACACTTCCGGGTGTCCAAAGAACCAGAACAGGTGCTGGTACATCACCGGATCGCCGCCGCCGGCGGGATTGAAGAAGTTGGTGTGGAAGTTGCGGTCGGTGAGCAGCATGGTCAGCGCGCCCGCGAGCACCGGCAGCGCCAGCACCAATAGCCAGACCGTCACGAGGATCGACCACACGAACAGTGGCATGCGGTGCAGCGTCATGCCCGGCGCGCGCATGTTGAAGATCGTAGTGATGAAGTTGATGGCGCCGAGGATCGAGCTGGCGCCGGCGATGTGCAGCGACAGAATGAGGAAGTCCATCGACGGGCCGTCGTGGTAGGCGGTCCCGGCGCCCCAATTCGTCGAGAGCGGCGGATAGAGCGTCCAGCCGCCGCCGAAGCCGTTGTGCGCGCTGGCGCCGGGCACCAGCATCGAAATCGTGGCCAGAATGAACGACACCGGCAGAAGCCAGAACGAGATGTTGTTCATGCGCGGGAACGCCATGTCGGGCGCACCGATCATCAGCGGCACGAACCAGTTGCCGAAGCCCCCGATCATCGCCGGCATGACCATGAAGAAGATCATGATCAGGCCGTGCATGGTGACGCTGACGTTGTAGAAATGCTTGGCCGCGTCGACGTCATGAATCCAGGGCAGCTGCGTCAGCACGCCGATGCCCGGCTGCGCCAGCTCCGCACGGATGAAGCCCGAAAGCGTCGCGCCGATGATGCCCGCGATAATCGCGAACACGAGGTACATCGTGCCGATGTCTTTGTGGTTGGTGGAGAAGACCCAGCGCTTCCAATCCCACACGCTCGGGCGGTGATCGTCGTGCGCGACTTCGGCGGTCATTTTTCCTCGTCCCAGCGTGCGGCCAGAGGCAGCCGGAAGGGGCTTCCGGCGCCGCGACAGCGTATGACGCGCACCGCCCGGCAGGCCCATAGGCCCTCGGCGCGGCAAAACGTCCAAAACCTTGGCGCCGGCGTGCTAGCACGACCCGCGCGCACCGGCCAAGCCGGGCTTAGACCCCTTCTCGCCCTGGATATTTCGACGGTTTGAACGCCCTTCATTCGATTGTGAATTGAAGACTGGCGCGGAACGGACCTAGCGTTCTTCGACCGAGAACGAAGGAGGATTCGTCATGACGCGGACCTTATGGCTCGGAGCGGCCTTCGCCGCCCTTATGTTGGCCTCGCAGGCCAACGCCGCGACGACAGTGGTGGGCCCCGGCCCCGCGGGCACATGCTATCAGGCTGCTCTGCACGAAAGATCGGACACCCGCGCTCTGCGAACCTGCGACGAGGCGCTCGATGGCTACCTGAACACGGCCGATCGCGCCGCGACGCACGTCAACCGCGGCATCATTCACAATGAGCGCGGCGAGTACTCTCTGGCCCTCGTCGATTTCGAATTGGCGATCGGGCTGCGGCCCGACCTTGCCGAGGCCTATACGAGCCGCGGAGTCGCACTACTGGGGCAAGCCAATTACCAGGCCGCCGTCGACCAGCTCACGCTAGCGCTGACGTTCAGTCCCGAAGACCCCGCGAAGGCGTATTACAACCGCGCCATCGCTTACGAAGAACTGGGCGATTTCCACGCGGCGTATGCCGACTACCGCGCCGCGGCGCAGGCCGCGCCAACTTGGGAAGCGCCTCGCGTTGAGCTTACGCGGTTCCGCGTCTCACCGTCCGGCTGAGGCAAAAGTAGCCCCCGCAAAACGCCGTCGGCCCAATCGCCGGCGGCGTTAGCGCGTCGGCTGTGTCGCTGGCGCGGGTGCCGTCGTTTCCGTGGGCGGAGTCGGCGCCGCTGGCGGCGCGGGCCAAGCCGAACCGCCTTGGCTCTGCGTCCATTGGCTGAACGCTTCGCGGCTAACCGCGCGGATTTCGATCGGCATGAAGGCATGGTTCTGGCCGCAGAGCTCAGAGCACTGCCCATAGAACGTGCCCTCGTGGTCGACATTGAACCAGCTGTCGTTGACCCGCCCCTGCGTGGCGTCGTCCTTCACCCCAAACGCCGGCACCGCCCATGAGTGGATCACGTCATTGGAGGTGATCAGCACGTGCACGTTGGTGTGCGTGGGCACATAGAGCACGTTGTCGGTGGCAAGCAGATACGGACGGTTCTGCGCGTGCGCGTCCTCTTCCGAGAGTGGATTCGCGGTGAATTGAACGTTGAGGTCTGGATACTCGTAGGTCCAAGCCCACGTGCTGCCGGTGACCTTCAACGTGAGTTCGCTCGGCGGAATGCGCTCTTCTTCGAAGATCAGCGGGAATGACTTCGCGGCGATCGCAACCAGGATCAGCACCGGCACGACCGTCCACAACACTTCCACCAGCAGGTTGTGCGTGAATTTCTTCGGCGTCGGGTTGGCGCGGCGATTGTAGCGGATCATCACCCACAACAACAGCACGAGAACGAATGCCGTAATCGCCGCAATGATAATCAGCAGGAAATTGTGGAAGCTTTCGATGTCGCGCATCACTCGCGTCGCGGGCGCGAGGAAATTGATCCCGCCAGGCTCGCGTTCTTCCTTCGCGAGCGCAACGGAGGCGACGCTCCAGAACCCGGCGGTGCCCGCCGCGATCCAAGCATTACGATTCACGCATGCGCCTCCCTGACTCAGCGGCCGGTATGGCGTGGCCCCGCCCCCACGCCTATAGTCGCCGGGCGCGGCAAACGACCGCGCCTGGCGGGTGCTAACGGCGTGGGGTGCTAGCATGGGCCGGCTGCGGCCTCCAAGACGCTTTGCCGTGGCTATCGCCGCGGCCGTTTCGATTGCGGCTGCGCTCGGCGCGGACGCTTGGGCGCAACGCACCACCTCGCCGGGCTCCACCCTGCGGCTCAATTCGCAATCGCTGGCCGAAGACTGCGCGCGCCTCGCCAGCGAGGGAAACATTAGCGACGAAGCCATCGCGGTTTGCGACCGCGCGCTCCGCGACAACGATATCCGACCCAACGTCATCGCCAGCCACATGAACCGCGGCAACATGCGGCTTCGCCGCCAGGAGCCGCAACAGGCGCTGGTCGACTTCGACGCGGTGATCGCGCTGGACGAACGGCACGCGGAGGCGAAGCTCAATCGCGGCGTAGCGCTGATGATGCTGGAGCAACCCGGCCCGGCGGTTGCGATCATTACGGAAGCGCTGTCGCTCGGCGTGACCGAGCCGCACAAGGCTTACTATGACCGCGCCGCCGCCCGTGAGGCGTTGGGCGACCTGCGGGGTGCTTACGAAGACTACTCCACTGCGCTCGAAATCCAGCCCGACTGGGGCCTCGCTAACACCGAGCTGCAGCGCCTCGCGCGCCAGCGGCAGGAGTGGCTCGCCTCCGCGCTGAACAATTCGAGCCAGCCCTAGGCACAGCCGGGGCGACCCGCGCCGACTCAGCGCCTATATCTGCCCGAACCCGCTCTCAGCCCGGGCGAAGGAGACGTGATGGCCGAAGCAATCGCCACAATCGAAGCGGAACCCAGGACCGAGCTGGATTGGGAAGGCGCGCGGCGCATTCTCGCTGACGCCGCGCAGGGCGCTGACGACGCCGAGATCTTCGCGGAAGACAGCCGCTCGGAGAGCTTCCTTTGGGACGACGGCCGGCTGAAGTCGGCGACGTTCGACGCCAATCAGGGTTTTGGATTGCGGGTCGTTGCGGGCGAGCGCGCGGGCTACGGCCACGCGAGCGTGCTCGATGATGACGCCGTGCAGCGCGCCGCCGACGCAGCGGCCAGCGTCAAGCTCGGACACACCGGCACGCTCGACGTCTCGCCCACACGCGTGAACCGCCGGCTTTATGCCGACATCGATCCAATCGAAGCGCCGACCTTCACCGCCAAGACCAGTCTGCTTGCCGAGATCGACGCCTATTGCCGAGCCAAGGACCCGCGCGTGGTTCAGGTCTCGGCCTCAATCGCAGGATCGCGCCGGGCCGTTTCGATCCTGCGGCCCGACGGCGCCCGGCTCGACGATGCGCGCCCGCTGGTGCGGATCAACGTCTCGATCACCGTCGAGCGCGATGGCCGGCGCGAAAGCGGCTCGGCCGGCGCGGGCGGGCGCGAGCCCTATGAGGCGTTCATCAAGCCCGAGCGGTGGAAGCAGCTTGCCGACGAGGCGCTGCGGATCGCGCTCGTGAACCTCGACGCCATCCCGGCGCCCGCCGGCGAAATGGACGTGGTCCTTGGGCCCGGTTGGCCGGGCGTGCTGCTCCATGAGGCCGTCGGACACGGCCTCGAAGGCGACTTCAACCGCAAAGGATCCTCAGCGTTTTCAGGCAAGATCGGACAACGCGTGGCCTCGCCGGGCGTCACCGTGGTCGATGACGGCACCTTCGAAAATCGCCGCGGATCGCTCACCATCGACGATGAAGGCACGCCCACGGGCCGCACCGTTCTGATCGAAGACGGGATTCTGAAAGGCTATTTGCAAGACCGCATGAACGCGCGTCTGATGGGCGTTTCGCCCACCGGCAACGGCCGCCGCGAAAGCTACGCGCATCGGCCTATGCCGCGGATGACCAACACCTTCATGACCGCCGGCGACAAAGACCCCGGCGAAATCCTCTCTTCACTGAAGAAGGGCGTCTACGCGGTGAACTTTGGCGGCGGCCAAGTCGATATCACCTCTGGCAAGTTCGTCTTCCAATGCACCGAAGCGTATTTGGTCGAAGACGGAAAAATCGTTGCGCCAATCAAAGGAGCCACGCTCATCGGCGATGGACCGAGCGCGCTGACGCGCGTGACGATGGTCGGCAACGACCTCAAACTCGACGAAGGCGTCGGCACGTGCGGCAAGGCCGGACAGAGCGTGCCGGTCGGCGTTGGTCAGCCCACGCTCTACATCACCGGACTGACAATCGGCGGGATGTAGAGTCACATTTGCTTCGCGAGAATCGAGAATCGACTTACACGCTCGATTCGTCTCACCATTTGGGGAGGTTGATTATGGCGAAGAAAGCGAAGAAGGCGAAGAAGGCCGCGACGAAGAAGGCCAAGAAGAAGAGATAGTATCTCCTCTTACTTCGTAACAGAACGCCGCCGCGGCTCACGCCTCGGCGGCGATTTGTTTTTGGGCGTGTGCTGCGGCGTGGCTGTACCGGTCGTCCTAGTTCCGCGAGAGAGCCGCCACGCCGTTAGCGTTCCCTTGACGGCGCGGTCCGATCATTCGTCGTCGACGAAAAACCACACCGATTGGGCCAAGCGCAGTTCGACTGCATCCATTCAGCTAGGGGCAGCATCAAGCTCAGGTAGGAGGAGGACGCGTTCGCCGCGCAAAGCAGCTTGTTCGTCGAAAAGCCCGCTTCGCAACGAAACGCGCCGACTAAGGATATTCGCGCCGAGAGGGACGGCGCACGGAGGATTTATGATCTGGCGAATGACGGTTTCGGCGCTTGCTCTCATGGGCGTCGCGCAAGTAGCGCGCGCTCAAGAAGCGCCCCCGCCCACCACTCCGGCAACGCCGACCGCGGCTGCGAACAGCAGCGACCGCGTTGTCTACGAGGCGGCGTTCTTCGCGCAGTACAATCCGCAGACCGCAAATGACATGGTCCGCCAAGTGCCGGGCTTCTCGCTCAATGGCGGCGACGATCGCCGCGGGTTCTCCGGCGCGGTCGGAAATCTCTTGATCGATGGCGAGCGGCCAATCACCAAGAGCCAATCGCTCGAAGGCATTCTGGGCCGCATTCCTGCGAACCAAGTCGTGCGTATCGAAGTGCTGCGCGGCGCTGCGGTTGCAGGCGACGCATCCGGTCAGTCCGTTCTGCTCAATGTCGTGCGCGTGCCAACGGCGGGCTCGGGCGTTTGGTCCGCAGGCTTTGAGTACAATCGCGACATCATCGCGCCGCAGGGCGAAGCATCTTGGAGCGGACGCGCGGGCCACACCGAATACGGCATCGGCGCTTCGTACTACAGTCAGTTTCGTGATTTGCCCGGCAATCGCCGCGTGTTCGACGCCAACAGCGTGCTGCAGCAATACGTCGACACGCCTTCGCCGCGAAATTATCGCGAAGCTTCGATCAACGGCAATTTTGCGACGTCGCTGTGGGGCGGACGCCTCAGCACGACGGAGCAACTGAACTATTGGCGCTTCCACGGCGACAACGACTACCTCTTCTACACGCCAGCATTGGTCCTGCAGGAGGGCTTCTTCCAGGACTTCACGGAGCACCAGTCCAGCTTCGAGATCGGAATCAACTACGACCGGCCCGTGATGGGCTGGGACATGTCGCTCGTGGGGCTGATCAACCGCCGCTACTATCGCAACGAAGAAAACGATATCGACCTCAACGGCGGTCGCGGACTCAATTTCAGCATCGATCAGGAAACGGCGCAGGATAGCGGCGAGACGATTTTGCGTGGGACGCTCGCGCACGATTGGGGTCGCGCGCATCACCTCGAATTCGGCATCGAAGGCGCACACAACAGCCTCGACGCTTCGCTCGACCTCGTTCAGGACGACGGCAGCGGGCCGGCGCCAGTCAACATTCCCAACGCCAACGTGCTCGTCGAGGAGGACCGCTACGAAGGCTTCGTCTCTTACACATGGCGGCCGGCGGATCACTGGTCCGTCGATGCCAAGGTCGCGCGCGAACAATCGACGCTGACGTTTACCGGCGACACCAATCAGACGGTCGAACTCGCTTACGTGAAGCCGTCGATCCAGGTCTCGCACACGTTCGGCGAGAACAACAGCGTGCACTTGCGCTACTATCGCGACGTCGGCCAGCTCAATTTCGGCGACTTCGTTTCCGCATCATCGGCGGCCGATCAGCTGATCAATGGCGGCAACCCCGACCTCAAGCCGCAAACCGATTGGCGCACTGAACTCGGCGGCGACCTGCACTTCCCAGGCGGCATCACGTTCTCGTTCACCTACACGCATCACGAAATCTCCGATGCGCAGGATTTGGTGCCGGTGACGGTGCGCAATCCGAATGACGCCGATCCTGCGGATCCAGATTCGGATCCAAGCGATGACTTCATCACTTTCGATGCGCCCGGCAACATCGGCGACGCGCACGGCGAGCAGCTGCGGACGACGACGACGCTGCCGTTCGGGCACTTCTGGCCGGGCGCGAAACTGACGCTCAACACGTCGTACTACGACATCCAGGTCATGGACCCGGTGACGCATCGCGAGCGCGATGCGTCAGGCCAATCGAACTTCTGCACCGACGGCGAATTCCGCGACGACTTGAGCGCGCAGCAGCTGACGTGGGGTATCAACTTCCAGCACTGCGTGGAAAACCAGACTTATCGCCTCAACGAGACCGACACGAGCCAGGAAGGCCCGTACGTCGACTTCTTTGTGGAATCCACGGCGATCCCGCACGTGAAAATGCGCGCGACGCTGGCCAACACGCTCGGTTCGGACGTGCGCCGTCAGCGCCTGTTCTTCGATCCCGATCGCAACGGGGTGCTCGACCACTACGAGGAGCGTCAGCGCAACTTCCGCAACGCGCCCTGGCTGATCTTAAGCGTAAGCGGAACGTTCTAAAGCGCGCGCGGCGGCGGCTTGCGGCCGCCGCGGCGACGCGGCGGGCTGGGATCGGTTTCGAACATCGGGTTCGGATCCCACTGCTCTGCGAACGGCGCGTCGTTCAAGTAATCCGGCAGCCGCGCATTGATCGCCTTCTCGCCCGAGATGGCGATGATCTGGCGGTCCTTCGGCATGTTCCTGAGCACATCGGCGTCGATGTCGCCGATCAGCTCCGAACTTTCCTTCGCCATCAGGTGGTTGGCCACGCCGAACAGCTGGAAGACGCCGGCGTTGTTGAAGATCGTGCGCCAGTCCTTCGGGTAGAGCCGCTGCAGCTGCGACAGATCCTGAAAGAATGGCCAGACCTGCAAGCCATAGCCGCGCAGCAGCGTCATCGACTGCCGCAGCGGGCCGAATTCGCCGAGCTGCGCGCATTCGTCGAGGAGGAAGAGCGTCGAACGCTTCGGACGCCGGCGGCGGCCCATCACCGTGAGCATCAGCGCGCCGACCCACAAGCGCAGCAGCGCGCCGTGGCTTTCAAGCTTGTCGGGTGGAATGACGATGTAGATCGTCATCGGATCGCCCTTCCGGACGGCTTCGAGCGAGATCGTCGAACGCGTCAGCGACTTCAGCGCCGAGTCCGAGTTCACGACCTTCAGATAGCTCTGCGCCGTCGAAAGAATGCCCGAGCGCGTCTGTTCCGTGATCGGCAAGAAGCTCGAGATGTTCTGCTTCGACAGCCTGTTCAGATTGTCGTGGTTCTCGATCAGCGCGGCGAGGTTATAGACCGCGTCGTCGCTCATCAGGATTTCGCGCACCTTGCCGAAATGCTTTTCGGAGTTCGGCGAAGTCTCTGCGACGGCAGCGATCACGCCCGACATCAGCGAGCGGCCCCAATTGTCCCAGAAGGGCTCCTTGTGGAAGCCCGCGTCGCCCGCGAGCAGCGAGCCCAGCATTTCAGAATCGGCGTCGAGCAGCGCGCCGGGACGCTTGAACAGATCGAACGGATTGAGGCTGTCGGTCTTCTTCGACACCGCGCCGAACGGGTCGAGCAGACGGACTTCTTGGCCCATCTCCTTCCGGTGGCGCGCGGTGACGTGCCAAGTCTCGCCCTTGGGGTCGATGACGATCACCGAGCCTTCAAAGCGGAGCAAATTGGGAATGATAACGCCCCGGCCCTTGCCCGCGCCGGTCGGCGCGATGGTCACCAAGTGGCGATCTTCGCCGTACAAAAGCGGCGCTTCGCCAGGAGGGGATTCGATCGGGGCCTGCGGGGTGGAGAAGCCGATCGGCGGGCGCTGCAAGTCGGCGGCGCGCCAGCCCAACAGAAGGTCCATGACCTCGGCCCGGCCCTCTCCGGCGGCCTCGGCAGGCCGTCTCTTGGAGCGAGCGTTTCTGGGCCGTGACATCGGGCGCCTCCCTGCGGTCAGGCTGAGCGGGGCCTGACCTTGGTTCCAAGCTAGACTTCGATCGGGGCCGGAGTTCGCGCGATTGGGGCGGGGTGGCGCCTAAATCGGGCCTTCCGGCGACGGCGCCTGCGTCCCTGCCTGCGCCTGACTAGAACGCCCGAAACTGGAACTGGGTGCAATGGCCTGAGGCGCCTGCTGGGAAAAGTTTTCGCGGCCTCGCGTGTCGCGCTAAGCTATTACAAAATCTCATATTTTCGTGGCGTGCGGCTCGCGTGCGGAGCTGCGAGCGAAGCGCAATCCATTGGAATGCCTGGACATAAATGGTTAACGCGACGCGGCCATTTCAGGCCGCGCCGCTAACCACTTTCCGCCTCCGAAACAGCCCGCGGGGCTTACTTCACCCCGTGCATGAGTTTCTGGATGAGGGGTGCGATCAGGAACAACAGCAAGCCGGCGCCGCCCAAGATGAAGAAGCCCTGCGTGTAGCCCTGCAGAGCGGATTCCGGGGTGAGGCCAGTCTCGCCGCTCATCGCGGCGGCGACGATGCCGGAGAGGTTGTTGCCGATCGAGATCGACAAGAACCAGCCCCCCATGGCCAGACCCACGGACTTCAGGGGCGCAAGCTTGGTCACCATCGAGAGACCGATCGGCGAAAGGCACAATTCGCCCACGGTCTGGACGACGTAGGTCAGCGCCAGCGGCCAAAGCGGGATGTGGTTGTCGGCGACGAGGTTCGTCAGCGCGAACATCAGCACCGTGAAACTGATGCCGTTGAAGATCAGGCCGATGCCAAACTTGCGCGGGATCGAAGGCTCCGCCTTCATCCGGTTCAACATGCCCCAGACCACTGTCAGTATCGGCGCGAGCACGACAATGCCGATCGGGTTGATCGACTGGAACCAGCCCACCGGGAATTCCCAGCCGCCGAAGTTACGGTTGACCAGGTTTTCGGCGAGGAAGTTGAACGACGAACCAGCCTGCTCGAAGAAGCACCAGAAGAAGATGTTGAAGACGAAGAGCACGATCATCGCCAGCACCTTGTCGCGCTGAACCTTGCCCTCGCGGATGCCCTCCACGATCATCATGATCATCAGCAGAACGAAGATCGCGCTGAGGCCGATCTGAATGATGTCGGCGCCAACCTGCGACAAGAGATAGTAGATGACTGGCGCACAAATCGCGGAGCCGATCAGCACGATGAGCATCTGGCCAAAGCCCGTGCCCGCCGGCGGGCGGCCAATTTCGCCAAGCGAACGGCGGCCGAACCAGAACCACAGGAAGCTGATCAACATGCCGATGCCTGTGGCGATGAACACGGCTTTGTAGGCCGGCATCGCGTCGGTGCCCAACACCTGGCTGGCGAGATAGCCGGTGACGATCGGCGCGACGAAGGCGCCGGCGTTGATGCCCATGTAGAAGATGGTGAAACCGCTGTCGCGCCGCGGATCGTCCGCGGCGTACAGCTTGCCGACCATGGTCGAGATGTTCGGCTTGAAAAGGCCGTTGCCGGTGATGACGACCGCAAGCCCCGCCAGGAAGATATCCTGATTGGGCATGGTGATCATGAACAATCCCGCCGCGGTGATGATCGCGCCGAGCAAAATAGCGCGCTGATAGCCGATCAGGCGGTCCGCCGCGTAACCGCCGAAGATCGCGGTGGCGTAGACGAGCGCTAGGAAGGCGCCGTAGGTGCGCGCCGCGAAAGCTTGGCCGGATTGATCGCCGTTGAAGAACTGCGCGACGATGTAGAGCGTCAGCGCCCAACGCATGCCGTAGAACGAGAAGCGTTCCCAGAACTCGGTCATGAAAAGCATCCACAATTGGCGTGGATGCCCCAGCACGTCTTTCCCCGCTGGGGCGGTCGGCACTGCGGCCGCGGTTGCGTCTGTCATCAGGTGCCTTGCCTTCTCTTGTTTCGATGCGCGCGGAGACGCATCCCTTCCCTATGCGCGGACTGCCCGGGCCGTCGCGCGGGCGCACACAAGCACGGCCCCTAGGGCCGCTTCAAGCGCGGGGCGTCGCGCAGCTGTCGCTGCGGACGCGAACCGTTCAGCTGAGATTCATCGCGCGAGCGTTCGCAGGCGCACAATCCGCCGCATCAAATGCGCGCTTTCGCTTCCTTGCGCAGGTCCGGCGTGAGCAACCACCAGAAGTCGTTCCCACGCGCGCCATCGAGCCAAAATCCAAGCCGGCGCAGCGTGCGCACGGAGGGAACGTTGCGCCGATCGCAACCGGCGATGATTTCCGCCGCGCCGCCTTCTTGGAACAACCAGTCGATCACCGCGCCGGCGGCTTCGACGGCGTAGCCTTGGCGGCGGCGGCTCAGCGCAATCGAGTAGCCGATCTCGACTTCATCGGGACCGCACGGTTCGAAGCGCACATCGCCAATGGCGCATGCTTCGGCGCGGTGCACGGCAATGGCGCGGATCGGCGCGGACGGACTCCACGATGGCCGCGCAGAACGCCCGACCAGCGCGAGACTCGACGCGCGCCAATCGTCAGGCACGCGTGCGCCCAGCGCGCGCGCCAACGCCTCTTCCCCCTCTCGCGCCGCCGCCGCCAGCGCCGGCGTGATCGGCACCAAACTCAGCCGCGACGTGTGCAGGGGGCGGTCAAGCGGAATCATCCTGGATCAATATGCGCACGCCTCGAACACGGGGTCGACGTTGCGCTGCCATTCTGTGTTGTAGCGCTCGAGCAGCCGCTCCGCGGGCGTGACGCCGCTGGCGGCGATGTCTTCCAGCTCTGAGAGGAAATGCGTTTCGTCTTCGCCGGAGGAATCGACCTGGTTGCGCGACTTCAAGCCCTGCCGCGCTATGGCGAGTGCGGCTTGCGCGATGTCTCCGGCTGTGGTGCCGCGGATCGGCGTGCGCAAGCCGAGCACGGGCACGGCGCGACGAAGCGCTTCGCGGTCCTCCGCGCTCCAGCCCTTCACCAGCGACCACGCCGCTTCAAGCGCCGCGTCGCAATAGAGAATGCCCGCCCAAAACGCCGGCAGCGCGCACAGCCGCGACCACGGTCCCGCATCCGCGCCGCGCATTTCAAGATATGTCTTCAAGCGCACTTCCGGGAAAATCGTGGTGAGGTGATCTTCCCAATCCTTGCGCGTCGGGCGTTCGCCCTTCAGTTCCGGCAGCTTGCCGTCCATGAAGTCTTTGAACGAGCGCCCGGCGACATCGATGTATTTGCCGTCGCGATAGACGAAGTACATTGGCACGTTCAGCGCGTATTTCGCGTACGCCTCAAATCCAAAGCCATCTTCGAACACGAACGGCAGCATGCCGGTGCGATCGGGATCCGTGTCGCTCCAGATGTGACCGCGATACGAGAGGAAGCCGTTGGTGCGCCCTTCCGCGAACGGCGAGTTCGCGAACAGCGCCGTGGCGATCGGCTGCAGCGCGATGCCGACGCGCATTTTCTTGACCATGTCGGCTTCGGAACCGAAATCGAGATTGGTCTGCACCGTGCACGAGCGGAACATCATCTGCCGCCCGAGTCGGCCGACCTTGCCCATGTAGCGGCGCATGATCTTGTAGCGCCTCTTCGGCATGCGCGGCGTTTTCTTGAGTGACCATTTCGGCGAGAAGCCGAGGCCGAGAAACGCGATGCCCAATTTGCCGGCGACGTCGCGGAGCTGCAGCAAATGCGCGCCGGTTTCCGAACAGGTCTGATGCAGATGTTCAAGCGGCGCGCCCGATAATTCGAACTGCCCGCCGGGCTCGAGCGTGATCGAAGCGCCGTTCTGGGAAAGCGCGATGACGTTGTCGCCTTCATGCACGCGCTGCCAGCCGTACTTGTCCGCGAGCGCATTCAAGAGCGCGCCGATGCCGCGGTCGCCCTCATAGGGAACGGGCTGCAACGTCTCGCGATAGAAGGCGAACTTCTCGTGTTCGGTGCCGATGCGCCAGGTCGACCGGTCCGGCTTCGAACCGCTTTCGAGATGTTCAACAAGCGCGCGAAAGCCCTCGACTGGCGGGGCCTTGTCCTTCGTTTTCGCCAAGGCGTACCTCCCGCCCATGTTTTAGGCGATGTGGGCGTTCCAGGCGATGGCGGCAAGCCCGGACCGTAGCGTCAACGCCAATCGCCCCACGCGGCCTGGATCACCGTCAGCGCCGCGATCACGGCTGTCTCGGCGCGGAGAATACGCGGGCCGAGCGAAACCCGCGTGACAAATGGCAAAGCGCGCAGCACGCGCCGCTCCTCGGCGGTGAAACCGCCCTCGGGGCCGATGAGCAGCGCGAGTTTCATCGGCGGCGGAATGAGCGCGCGCAGGCCCGCAAGGATTGGAAGCGCGCGGCCCGTGGCGCCGCCCCAAGCCGCGTCAGCGTCGTCGCCGCTTTCGTCCGCGTAAAGCAGCGGACGCGCCGCATCCCAACCGTCGACGATCTTGGCGAGCGGAAGCGGCGCCGCGATTTCCGGAACGTCGAAGCGTTCGGTCTGCTCAGCAGCTTCGCGCGCGATCTGCTCCAAGCGATCCGTGCGCACCTTCTCTGTGATCGTGCGCTGCGTGATGACCGGATGAATGCGCGCGACGCCGAGTTCGGTCGCCTTTTCGACGATGAAATCGGTGGCGTGGCGCTTCACCGGCGCGAACAACAGATCGAGATCGCGCGGCGCCAGCGGCGTGCGCAGTTGCGCGTCGACACGCAAACGCACGCCACGCTTGCCGACATCCGCGATACCCGCTCGCCACTCTCCATCGCGCGCATTGAACACGCGCACGCCATCGCCGGCCTTCAGCCGCAGCACCGTCGTCAGCTTGTGCGTCTGCCCCTCGTCCAGCGCGATCTCCGCGCCGGCGGTGAGCGCGTGATCGACCAGAAGGCGCGGCAAGGGCATGGCGTTTGGTGCCGCGAGAAACTCACGACTGCAACAACAACCTCAACCCTCATCCCGGCCGCAGCGAGCGAAGCTCGCGGAGAGCCGGGACCGAGTGATTATAGAGCTGTGAGTTGGCTCCTGGGTCCCGGGTCTCGCTCCGCTCGCCCGGGATGAGGAAGAGCTTGTTGACGCCGGATGAGAGCGGTGCTGCATCGGCGCGAGGGGAAATCATGCACATGCTCTTCCGCGCGCTCGGTGCGCTTTTGTTCGCGCTCATCGCCACGCCGGGGCTGGCCGCGCCGCTGTCGGACGCGGAGCGCGCCGACATGTACGCCATCGCGCGCGAAGTGCTGGCGGCGACAGATATCCCCAGCGCCTCGATCGCCATCGTCCGCGACGGCGAGCTCGCGTATGCGCAGGCCTACGGCTTCGCGCGCCTGGAAGGCCGTGTGCCGGCGACGCCGCAGACACGCTACGCCATCGGTTCGATCTCGAAGCAGTTCACGGCAGCCTCTGTGCTGCTGCTCGCCGAAGATGGCCGCCTCACGCTCGACGATCCGCTCTCGCGCTACGACGCAACGCTCACGCGCGCGAACGACATCACCCTCCGCCGTATCTTGAATCACTCCTGCGGCTATCGCGATTACTGGCCGCAGGACTTCGTCTTTCCGGTGATGGCGCAGGCGACGACGCGCGCCTACATCCTCGACCATTGGGCGCGCATTCCGCTCGATTACGAACCAGGCGCCGAGTTTCGCTATTCCAACACCGGCTACACGATCGCCGCGATGATCGTGGAGCGCGTCTCGCGCCGTTCGCTGCACGATTTCGAAACGCGCCGCATCTTTCGCCCGCTGCGCATGACCGGCGTCGCCGAGATCGACAGCGGACCTCTTTCCGATTCTGCCGGATACGCGCGTTTTGGCTTAGGGCCGATCGTCGTCGCGACGAAGGAAGGCCGCAACTGGCTCACCGGCGCCGGTGAGCTCGCTATGCGCCCGACCGATCTCGCGATCTGGAACATCAGCTTGATGCGTGGCGGCTTGCTGCGGCCAGAGTCGATCCAGGCGATGACGACGGCGCTGCCGCTCACCGACAATCGCTCCAGCAACTACGGCCTTGGTCAGTTTGTCCGCATGTCGAACGGCAAGCGTGTGTGGACGCATGGCGGCGCCGTGTCCGGTTATCTTTCCGACAACTCGATCTATCCGGACGAAAACTTGGCGATCACCGTGCTGACCAACGGCGATTTCGCCGGCGCCGTGAACGACATCGCTACGCGCATCGCCTTCCGCCTGCGCGAGCAGCCCGCGCGCATCGCTCTCATCCGCGACACGCTCGCGGATTTCCAAGCCGGCCGCATCGATCGCTCGCGCTTCACCGACAACGGCAACGCGCTCTACGCGGAGGACGTTGTGCGTACGCTCGCATCGAGCCTCGCCTCGCTCGGGCCGGCGCGCCTGATCGAACAATCAGGAACGACGCGGCTGCGTGGCGGACTGACGACCGAAATCTACCACGTCCGCTTCGCCACCCGCGCCGCCGACATCGTCGTCCGCGCCGATCCCGTGACGGGCAAATTCGAGCAATTCCCGGTGCTCTTCGGCGCGCCGTAACTCCGTCATTCTGGGGCGCGCGAAGCGCGAGCCCAGAATCCAGGGATCGTAGAGCGCAGCCGGTTGCCCTGGATTCTGGGCTCGACGCGCACTTGCAATGCGCGCCGCCCCAGAATGACGGAGCAGCAAGACCTACGCCGCCTCGTCCGCCAAGTACTCCCCACGCGCCAGCGCATTAAGCCGGGCGTACAGCCCGCGCGCATCGATCAGCTCGGCGTGCCGGCCTTGCTCGACGATGCGTCCGCCGTCGAATACAAGGATGCGATCCGCTTCGCGCACAGTCGAAAGCCGGTGCGCGATGACAATCGTCGTGCGCCCCTGCTTCAGTTCCGCCATCGCCGCCTGCACTTCGCGCTCCGTCTCCACGTCGAGCGACGACGTCGCTTCGTCGAGGATCAGGATTGGCGCATCCGCCAGGAACGCGCGCGCCAGCGCCACACGCTGACGTTCGCCGCCCGACAGCTTCACGCCGCGCTCGCCGACTTCGGTGTCGTAGGCTTTCGGCAGCTTGGCGATGAACTCATGCGCGCGCGCGCGTTTCGCTGCTTCGATGACCATGTCCATCGGCGCATCGGGCTTCGCGTATGAGATATTTTCCCGAAGCGTGCGGTGAAACAGCGCCGGGTCTTGCGGCACGAGCGCGATCTGGCGGCGCAAGCTAGCTTGCGTCACCGAGCGCACGTCCTGCCCATCGATGCGGATCGCGCCGTCATTCACGTCGTAAAGGCGCTGCACGAGCTTCACGAACGTCGACTTGCCCGAACCTGTAGGCCCGACAAGCGCCACGGTTTCGCCCGGGCGAATCTCCAGCGAAAAATCCTCGTAGAGCGGCTCGGGCTGGCTCTTGTAGCGGAAGCTGACGCTCTCGAACGCGATGCGTCCCTCGCCCGGGGCGAAGGCAGGCGCATTCGGTGCGTCGACGATTTCGGCGTCTTGATGCGCGTACGCGACAACATCCGCGATGTCGGCAAAGCCCTTCTGCAGATTGCGCACGCTCTCCCCGAGCGTCCGCAGATAGCCGGACACCAGGAAGAACGAGGTGATCGCAAACGCCGCATCGCCCGGCGTTGCCCGTCCTGCCAGCCATTCGCGTACTACAAGCCCAAGCAGTCCTGCCTGCAGCACGAACAGCAGCAGGTTTTGCAGGATCCACGCATCGGTGGCCATGCGCCAAAGCCGCGAGGCCTTCCTGCGCCAATCGTCGACTACGCCGAGGATGCGCTCCTCCTCGCGCGCTTCCGCGCCGAAGCTCTTCACGCTGGCGTTCGCGCCGACGGAATCCGCAAGCGCCGCGCCGATCCTGGTGTCGGCGGCGTTGGTGACGGCGTAGTGCGCGCGCAGGAAATAGCGCGACATCCAGTAGTTCACCGCGAGCACCGCCAGGATGGTCACGCCGACGAACAGCCCGATCAGCGGCCAGCGCATCGCCGTCAGCACTGTCACGCCTGAGAGCACGATGGCGGCCGGCAACACGAACCAGACGAACGTGTCCGAGATCATGTCGTAAGCGCCCATCGCGCGCGACACGCGCCGCACCGTCGCGCCGGCGAAGTTGTCGGCGTGCCAATCGGCGGAGAAGCGCTGCACGTCCTTGAAGCCGTCTACCGCGATGTCGCGCATGTTGTTCGAGGCGAGCGGAATCCAGAACCGCACCGAGACGTTGCGGAAGAAGTAAAAGCCGAACGCCACCGCAGCGAAGGCGAAGTACGCTGATAGTACTCCTTGGTCCGCGCTCGGACCTTGGCCCAGCATTTCGACCATGGCGCCTGAGACGACCGGGAGCGCGAGATCGCAGCCCACGGCCAACACATAAAGCGCGAGGAAAGCCCACAAATAGAACGGGTACGTCATCCAGCGACGCCAGATGTAGGCAGCAATGGCGCGCGCAGGCGCGCGTAGCGGACGTGTTTCGTCCTCGTCGTCGTAAATATCGCTCATCGGAGCACCGGAACGCCAAGCCGCGAACGGCTTTGGCTGACTGCAGATGGGAACGAAGCGCTCGAATTGAAACCGAAGTTTCCGAACCCGTGCGCGGCTTGCGTGCGATACGGAGGGTTTAGAGCCAGGCCCGCGTCACGCTGGGTCGGCTGCATCGGCGTCCGTTCGCGGCGCCGCGGCTGTTACGATCGGGCCATACTGGTCGAGCCGTCTCCTTTAGGTGGAGCGCTTAGGTAGCGATTCCGTCGCCTTGCGTCCAGCACCAGCGCGTTCCATCGTTTTAATGTGACCGATCAAAAGCCGGCCGATGCGTTGGCGCAACACTGGACCGACCGGCTGCCCGCCGGCTGGAAACCTTACGCGCGCCTCTCGCGCTGGGATCGGCCGATCGGCTGGCAGTTGTTGCTGTTGCCGTGCTGGATGGGGCTCTCTGTGGCGCGCACGCCTTACGGCTTCGAGCGCGTCGACGCGCTTTACGCGTTGCTGTTCGTGATCGGCGCCATCGCCATGCGCGGCGCGGGCTGCGTCTACAACGACATCCTCGACCGCGACATCGACGCGAAAGTCGCGCGCACGGCGCTGCGGCCGATTCCATCTGGACAGGTTTCCCTGCGCGCGGCGTGGATTTGGCTTTTCTTGCAGTGTCTGGTCGGACTTGGCGTGCTGCTGATGCTGCCGCGCTTCGCGCAATATGTTGCGCTCGCATCGCTGCCGCTGATCGCGCTCTATCCGGTGATGAAGCGCATCACCTGGTGGCCGCAAGCGTGGCTTGGGATCGTGTTCAATTGGGGCGTTTTGGTCGGCGGCGCGTCGGCATTCGGCGAACTCGGGCTTGAAGTTCTCGTCTTCTACGTCGGCTGTGTCGCGTGGACGATCGGCTACGACACCATCTACGCGCTGCAGGATCGCGAGGACGACGCTTTGGTCGGCGTGCGCTCCACGGCGCGCCTCTTTGGTGCGCGCTGGCGGCGCTGGACCATGGCGTTCTACGCGATCGCCTTCGTGTGCTGGCTGCTGGCCGCCTGGCTCGGCGCGGCGAGCCGGTTCACCTATCCGTTTCTCCTGCTTGTCGGTTTTGGCTATGTGTATCCGATGCTGAGGACCATCGACGACGCCCAACCCGGAAGCGCGCTCAGCGCTTTCAAACGCAACGCCGAAATCGGACTCGCGGTCGTGGCGGCCTACGCGGCGCCGTTGCTGATCGAAGCCGGCGTGCACGCGGCGGGAGGCTTCTTTGGGTGAAGCGGAGACGCATCTGATCGCGGTGTGCACCGGCATGGCCAAGGTCGTGCCGAAGCACGAGCCATATCCGGAGAAGTTCGAACGCTCGCGCGATCCGTATCGCGCGCTGATCCGCGCGGTGGTTTTTCAGCAGCTCTCCGGCAAAGCCGCGGCGACGATCCACGGCCGCGTGCTCGCGCTGTTTCCGGACAAGGAGCATCCCGAACCGCAAGATCTGCTTAACGCCGATCCTGTCGTGCTGCGCGGCGCGGGGCTTTCGCGGCAGAAGATCGCCGCGGTGAAAGACGTTTCTCAGAAAGCTGTCGAAGGCGTCATCCCACCGGCGCGCGGGTTGGCAAAGCTGACCGACGAAGAGATCATCGAACGGCTCACGCAAGCGAAGGGCGTCGGCCGCTGGACGGTCGAGATGTATCTCATGTTCTCGCTCGGCCGCCCCGACATCCTGCCCGTCGACGACCTTGGCGTGCGCAAAGGCGCGGAGAAACTGTTCGGCCGCAGCTTCAAACCGAAAGAACTCGCCGAGTTCGGCGAACGCTGGGGACCGTGGCGCAGCGCAGCGGCGTGGCACCTCTGGCGCTTCGCCGACACGCTGACGCCGGACCGTTCGCCGGTGAAGCAGAAGGCGAAGAAGGCTGCGAAAAAGACGGCGCTGAAGAAGCCGAAGGCAAAGAAGGCGAAGACGCCCGCTAAGAAACGCTCAGCGACACCGCCAAAGAAGAAGCGCTGACCCCACCTCTGTCATTCCGGGGCGGCGCGCACGCAAGTGCGCGGCGAACCCGGAACCCCGGGGCGACAACCGCGCTCTACGATCCCTGGGTTCCGGGTCTCGCTCCGCTCGCCCGGAATGACTGAGGTTAGGAGTGCACTTCCCGCGAATCCGCCGGCGCTTCGGCGCGTTGGTTCATCCCATAGTCCCGCACGACTTCCGCGATGCGCAGGCGATAGTCGCGGAAAACGCGCGCACGTCCCTTCGTCTGCGCGGCGCGGTGCGCCTCCAGCGTCCGCCATTGTGCAACAGCAGCTTCGTCGCGCCAGAACGAGAGCGACAGGATGCGGCCTGGATCGCTCAAGCTCTGGAAGCGCTCGATCGATATGAAGCCGTCGATCCCGTCGAGCAACGGACGCAACTCCGCGGCGATGCGGAAATAGTCATCGCGCCCGCTCTCGTGCGGCTCGACCTCGAAGATCACCGCGATCATGGACGCACGAGCGGCGCGTGCGGCGTCGAGACAAGCTTCAGGAACGTACGGTCCTCACGCCGGATGAACTGTTCGCGCCGCGCGAACTCGAAATTTTCCTTGCCCAGCGGATCGGCCGCCAGCCGCGCGCGGTAGGCTTCGTAGGCGGAGAGACTTTCGATGTTGTAGGCGGCGTAGGCGAGCGTCGCCGAACCTTCGTGCGGCGCGTAATAGCCGATCAAATCGGCGCCGCAGCTTGGGATCGCCTGGCCCCAATTGCGCGCGTACTGCTCGAACGCGGCCTTTTTGAACGGATCGATTTCGTAGCGGATGATGCAGGTGATCATGTGCGCAGTCCTCTCTCAACAAACTCTTCCTCATCCCGGCCGGAGACGCGCGCAGCGCGTCGTAGAGCCGGGACCCAGGTGATCGCAGAGTGCGGACGTTGCCCTGGGTCCCGGATCGCGCTCCGCGCGTCCGGGATGAGGGAGTTGTATGTGATTGAGCGCCGGCGATGGTTCGACTACGGTCGAACCATGCAAACACCAACACAAGCTACAGTGACGGCATGAGAGAAGGCCCCAGCATCGCCGGCATCGCTGCTTTGATCGGCGATCCCGCCCGCGCCAATATGCTCACCGCGCTCACCCAAGGCGCGGCGCTCACGGCGACGGAGCTGGCGCTCGAAGCCAACGTCACCAAGCAAACGGCGAGTTCGCATCTCGCCAAGCTGGTCGGCGCCAACATCGTCAGCGTCGAAGCGCAGGGCCGCCATCGCTACTACCGGCTCGCCGACGAAGACGTCGCCCATGCCCTCGAAAGCCTCACCGGCGTCGCCGCGCGCGCGAAGGCGCTGCGGTTTCAGCCCGGCCCGAAAGACCCGGCGCTGCGGCGCGCCCGCGTCTGCTATGATCATCTCGCGGGCGAGATGGGCGTGGCGCTGTTTGATGCGCTGGTGCGCGAGAAGACGCTGGCGCGCAGCGGCGACGGCATCACGCTCACCAAAAAAGGCCGCGGACGCCTGGACGATTTCGGCCTGGACGTTGCGTCGCTCGAACACGGCGCGCGGCCATTATGCCGCGCGTGCCTCGATTGGAGCGTTCGCCGCACGCACCTTGCCGGAGCGGTAGGCGCGGCCTTGCTCGCGGGCTTCTACGATCGCGGCTGGGCGAAGCGGCAACGCGGAACGCGCGTGGTGGAATTCTCGCGCACCGGCGAAGCGTCGCTGCGCAAAACGTTCCATTTGAGCTGATCGCGGCGCGGATTCGCGCTATAGTCGGCTCATGCCGGCCGTCGCCCGCGTCGACCCGAAAACTGTGTTCACGCCCGAGGAATGGGCGGGACTCTCCGCGCGCTCGTCGTGGCGCGGGCTGATGCATGTCGCGGCATGCTGGGCCCTGATCTTCGCCGCGGGCGCCGTCTTCGTCGTCTGGCCCAACCCGCTCACCTACGTGCTCGCGGTGATGCTGATCGGCGCGCGCCAGCTCGGTCTCGCGATCCTGATGCACGATGCCGCGCATGGCGCACTGCATCCGAACACGAAGGTCAACGAGTGGGTCGGCGAATGGCTCTGCGCGGCGCCCGTTGGCGCGCGGCTTGAATCGTACCGCAACTACCACCTCAAGCATCACCGCTACACCGAGCAGCCCGAAGATCCCGATCTCTCGCTCTCCGCGCCCTTCCCGATCACGCGCGCGAGTCTGACTCGCAAAATCATCCGCGACCTCACGGGTCAAACGTTCTTCAAGCAGCGCAAAGCGCAGCTCTTCGGCGGGCGCAAACCTGGTGAGGTCGTCAACGCGTCGACGGCGCATTTTCTGATCGTCAACGCGATCCTGTGGGCTGGCCTCGCGCTCGCCGGTTTTTGGTGGACTTATCCCGCGCTCTGGATCGTGGCGATGGCGACATGGCTTCCGCTCGTCACCCGCATCCGCAACATCGCCGAGCACGCCTGCGTCGACACGCAAGACGATCCCTTCACGCACGCGCGCACGACGAAAGCCAACATCCTCGAACGCCTCTTCATCGCACCGTATTGGGTGCACTATCACGGCGAGCATCACGTGTTCATGCACGTGCCCTGCTACAACCTCCCGCGTACGCATGCGCTGCTGATGGCGAAGGGCTACGGCGAGCGCATGCGGATTTCGCCGGGGTATACGAGTCTGTTGAAGCGAGCGTCGTCAAAGCCTCTGCCTGCGGCATGAAACTGCTGCGTGTCGGCCTTCGCCGTGCAATTGCATTTGCTGCGTTGCTGCTCGCAGCATCCTGCGGTGGATCCGCTGTTGGACGCGAACACGCCGTTGAATACTTTCGCGAGCACCGGCCGGCCTTTGAACAGATTGTCGCTCAGGTCGAGCTATGCCTGCCGCCCCACGGGCGTTTCGATCGCAACCACGTCATCCAATGCTCAAATCCGAATGGTAGTATTCGCGATCTGGTCGCTGCCATGACCGCAGAGAATGTCGAATGGATTTATGTCAGTCGGCACGGAGATGAACGGCGCTCACTCGCGGCCGTGCATGTTGTCGTGCATTCTTGTGGATACTCCTTTGCTGGCGTAATCGAGGAATTTGTCTACGAGGTCGCTCCTGTAGGTCTTGAAAAGTATGAGCTCATTGATCACGGTCCAGCGACCACCGAGCGAATGCCTGTAACCGAGGCTCCGCATCATTGGTATTGGCGGAAGCTGGACCGATGATCGCCGACATCCCCGCCTTCATCCGCGCCAACACACGCGTGATGGCGCCGTCGTACATCCCCGAGCTGAAACTCCATCTGGCCGACGACGCCGTCGCGCTGTGGGAGCTGACCGAAGATCAGCTCGGGGAAATGGGCCTGCCGCCGCCGTTCTGGGCTTTCGCGTGGGCCGGCGGGCAAGCGCTCGCGCGTTACGTGCTCGATCATCCCGACGCCGTGCGCGGCAAGCGCGTGCTCGATGTCGCGTCCGGCTGCGGGCTAGTCGCGATCGCGGCGATGAAAGCGGGCGCGGCGCAAGCCGTGGCCGTCGACATCGACGCGTTCGCCGCCGAGGCGGCGATGCTCAATGCCGAACTCAACGGCGTCGAGATCGCCGTCTCCGCTTACGATCCGATCGGCATGCCGACGAGTGCGGTGGCAATTCTTGTCGGCGACCTCTTTTACGATCGCGATCTCGCGCCGCGCGTGCTCAGCTGGCTCGAAACGCTCAAGCGCGAAGGCAAGCACGTGCTCATCGGCGACCCCGGCCGCACTTATCTGCCGCGCGACAAGCTCGAACAGATCGCCGCCTACGACATCCCCGTCACCCGCGCGCTGGAAGATGCAGAACTCAAGCGCGCAGCCGTGTGGGCCCTGAAATAGCTACTCGATCGCACAAACCTCGACGCGGTCGCTCACCGACACGCCCTGCCGCTGCCGCGCATCCGCACAAACCGCGTCCCACAATTGCTGAATGCGCACCCGCACGACGCCGGCGCGCTCCTGCGTCAATTCAAGCGGCGGTTCGACGCTCGGCGCATCGTGCAAATAGTCGGCATGAAACGCCGGCGTGCAGGTGTGCTCCACGTAGAGCTGGCGCGCACAAAGCCGAGATTTCACCAGATTGAACTCCCACACGGTCTCGCGCAGCGAACGCGCCAATTCCCGCGGGCTTTCGTAGTTTACGTCGGGCGTCGGCGAACTCTGCGTCAGATCCTCGACGTGCGACAGCATCACGCCCAAGCGGCCGATATCGATCTGCAGCGCGGATGGATCGACGGGCTCGGGGTTCGCGGGCCCGCCAGACGTCGGCGCGGTGGCGCACGCAGCGAGAAATGCGATCGCGATGAAGATGAAGCGCGTCTTAAGCATCGGTCCCTCCACGAGGGTCCGAGCCTAGACGATTACCTTCCTGAGTGCGCTAGCGGTCGACGATCGGTGCGAGCGCATTGTAGCCGGCGGCGAAATCCGGTTCGCGTTGACGCAAAAGCGTCGCCGCGGCGGCTGCCAGGCCTACGCCGGCGGCCGCCGCGAAGAGCGCCCATGCGAGGCCCCAGAAGCCCGCGTCTGCCAAACCACCCATGCCCTGTCGCCTTCGAGGCGTATCGTATGTGCGCGACAATGACAGACCGCGATGAACGCGCGGTTTCCAAAAGCAAAACAAAGCATTGAAACGCCGCACTCGGCGGCTAGAACGCGCGCGGGAGATTCTGATGCATTTAGCTCGTCTCGAGGTCGCCGCGCTCTATGCGGGCGTGAACATTCTATTGTTGCTCGTGCTCTCGTATTTGGTGGTTAGCGGGAGACGCAGACACAAGATCGCGTTGGGCGTGGGTGAAAACGCTGCGTTCGAGCGTGCCGTGCGCGCGCACGCGAATGCCGCCGAATACATTCCCGCCGGCCTCATCGGCCTGGCGATTTTGGCGCTGCTCGTCGAAGCCACGCCTGAATGGCTGCTGCACGCGGCCGGACTTTCTTTGACGGTCGGACGGATTGCGCACGCCGTCGGGCTGCACACCGGCGTGCTTAACGCCGGGCGCCTCGTTGGCATGGGGCTCACCTGGCTGGCCTACCTGCTGATCGGGATCGGACTGATCTGGGCCGGGTTGGCGCAACAGCTCTAGGTGAGTTGGAGCGCGCCGCTTCCAGCGGCGCATGCGCGGCCGGAGGCCGCGCGCTCCTAACCTCAGGCGCCAGCGCCCCCAAGTTGCCCCCTCTGCCCAAACCGCCCATGTAGGCGCCATGCCGTACGACGCCGATTCCCAAGCATCCCTCGCCGCCCTGCTCGACCACGCCAAGAAGGCCGGCGCCGAGGCAGCGGAAGCGTCCATCGCGGTGCGCGAAAGCATGTCGGTGGACGTACGGTTGGGTGAGCTAGAGGGCGTGGAGCGCGAAGAAGCGCGCTCGGTGGGTTTACGGGCCTTCATCGGCAAGCAGCAGGCGGCGGCCTCCTCCAGCGACCTTTCCGACAAGGCGTTGCGTGCGCTGGCTCAGCGGGTCGTGGAAATGGCCAAGGCCGCGCCGGAAGATCCGTACTGCGGCCTGCTCGATGGACGCTACCGCGCCAAGGGCCCGTTCCCCGATCTCGACCAATTCGATCACGCGCGGCCAACCGCGGAAGAATTGCGCGACCTCGCCATGGCCTGTGAAGCCGCCTCGCTCGCCATTCCCGGAATCGAAAACTCCGAAGGCGGCGGCGCCTCGACCAGCGGCGGCTCCTTCGTCTACGCCACCTCGGACGGCTTCGAGGGTTCGGAGCGGCACAGTTCGTTCAGCTTCAGCGCGCAGCCGATCGCCGCGCGCGACGGCAAAATGGAGCGCGACTACGAGTACGCCTCGCGCCGCCATTTCGCCGATCTGCCCGATGCTTCCGAAATCGGCCGCATCGCCGGCGAACGCGCCGCGGCGCGTCTTGGCGCGCGCAAGCTCGAAAGCACGCGCGCGGCGGTGATCTTCGAGAACCGGCTCGCGGGGCGCATCCTGTCGCCATTCCTCTCCGGCATTTCCGGTACGTCAGTCGCGCGCGGCGTGTCGTTCGTGAAGGACAAGCTCGGCCAGCGCGTCTTCGCCGAAGGCTTCCGGCTCGATGAAGATCCGTTCCTGAAGCGCGGCCTCGCGAGCCACGCGTTCGACGGCGAAGGCGGCGCGGTGAAGCCGACGGCGCTGATCGACGACGGGATTGTCACGACGTGGCTCATGAATGCCGCCGCGGCGCGCCAACTCGGACTCGAACCCAACGGCCACGCCACCTCCGGCCATGGTGGCCCTCCGGGCATCGCCACCGCGAACCTGACGGTGAAACCGGGAACGCTCGACCTCTCCAGCCTGATGCGTGAAGCGGGCAAGGGCTTGCTGATCACCGAGATGTTCTCGCCCTCGCTCAACATGAACAATGGCGACTGGTCTGTCGGCGTCGCCGGCTTCTGGTTCGAGCATGGCGAGCGCGCCTTTCCGGTCAGCGAAGTGACCGTCGCCGGCAATCTCCTCGACATCTACGCGCGGCTGCGTCCCGGCGCGGATTCCGATCGCCGCGGCGGCTTGGAGACGCCAAGCCTCATCGTCGACGACCTCGCCATCGGCGGCGTGTGACAAGCAAGCCGCTTGAACGCACCCACACTCCAGCGCAGATTCCGCTCATGACCGAAGCAAAGCAATTGCTGCATCTGGTAATCGGCGGCGAGTTGAAGAAGCTCGACGGCCCCGAGTTCGAGGATTTGAGCCAAGTGCATTTCGTCGGCGCGTTTCCGAACTACAAAGCCGCCTACGACGCCTGGAAAGGCGCGGCGCAACGCACCGTCGACAACGCGCGCATGCGCTATTTCATCATCCACGCGCACCGCCTGCTCGATCCGGAGACGGACAAGGATCACGAGCATTGATGCTGGCGGCCCTCCGATGAGCATGCCGCCGGCTGCGGGTCCTCCTGTGCTGGATCGGCTCTGGCGCGACTATCTCTCGCACTACAAGACCGACATCGCGGCACTGGCGCCGATGCTGGTGCTGGTGGCCGCGGGCGGCGTCTCCTACGCCTTCGTGCTGAAATACGTCACCGACGCCATTACGGCGGGCGACGCGAACGTCGTCCTGTTCGGCCCCCTCTTGGCGCTTGGCGCGGCGGGACTCAGAGCCGTGGCCATGTGGGCGCAGGCTGTGCAATCGCAGAACCTGGCGCTCAAGGTGCTGCGCGATTTTCAGAACAAACTGTTCGCGAAACTAATGGCGAGCGATTTCGCGCGCTTTGCGCGCGAGGATGTCGGCCGGCTGGTCTCGCGCTTCACCAACGACGTGAATGTCGTCAGCGAGGCGCTGGTGCGCGGGGGGCAAGCCACGATCCGCGACAGCCTTACGCTGGTGGGCGCCGTCATCACCATGCTGACGTTCGATTGGGTGATGACGCTCTTCATCATCGCGGTCTTCCTTGTGGCGGCTTGGCCGATGACGGCAATCGCGCGTCGCGCGCGCCAACAGACCGAAGCCGCGCAATCGCAACTCGGCGCTCTGACAGCGCTCCTGGCGGAAATTTTCGGCGCGGCGCGCTTCGTGCAGACCTACGGCCTGGAAAGCCGCGAGAAGGCGCGCGCGAGTGCAAGTTTCGAGGAACGCCGTCGGCTCTCGATGAAACTCGCCTACAACCGCGCGCAGACCGTGCCGGTGTTGGAAATCATCGGCGGCTTCGCGCTCGCCGGCGTGCTCGCGGTCGCCGCCTATCGCATCCTGCGCGGAGAAATGACGCTCGGCGATCTCACCGGCATCATGGGCGCTTTCGCCGTGGCGACGCCGGCGGCGCGCGCACTCGGGCAATTCAACACGCTGTTCAACGAGGCCAAGGCCGCTCTGCAACGAAACTTCGCGCTGCTCGACGAGCCCGCGATGATCGTCGACATCGCCGGGGCCAAGCCGCTTATCGTCACCAAAGGCCGCGTTGCGTTCGAGGGCGTATCGTTCACCTACGCCGAAGCGCCCGCGATCGAGAACGTGAGCTTTACCGTCGAACCTGGCGAAACCGTCGCCCTCGTCGGCCCCTCCGGCGCAGGCAAGTCGACGATTTTCAATCTCCTGCCGCGCCTTTACGACCCAACCACCGGCACGGTGCGCATCGACGGCCAAGACGTGCGCGAATCCACGCTCGCGAGCGTCCGCGGCGCCATCGCGCTCGTTTCTCAGGAGGCCGCGCTGTTCAACGACAGCGTCCGCACCAACATCGCGCTCGGCCGCCCCGGCGCCACGCACGCGGAGATCGAAGCCGCCGCGAAAGCCGCCGCCGCGCATGATTTCATTATGGCGCTGCCGATGGGCTACGACACGTTGGTCGGTGAGCGCGGCTCCAATCTTTCCGGCGGCGAGCGCCAACGCGTCGCGCTCGCGCGCGCCTTCCTGCGCAACGCGCCGATCCTCCTGTTGGATGAAGCCACCAGCGCGCTCGACGCCGAGAGCGAAGCGAAGGTGCAAGAAGCGCTGAAGCGCTTGACGAAGGGCCGCACCACGCTCGTCATCGCGCATCGCCTCTCCACCGTGCGTGAGGCAGACCGCATCCTCGCGCTCGAAAACGGCCGTATCGTTGAAATGGGCGCGCACAGCGAGCTGATGGCGCAGGGCGGCCTCTACGCACGCCTCAGCAAGCTGCAATTTGCTGATTCCGTGCCGTAGCCGGACTTACGGTCAAGGAACTGGCGTGACCGACGTCACCGCGAATCCGGCGCGCCGGCGCCATCTTCCGCGTCGTCGTAATCCGCGACCTTAGTCAAGGATCCAACCCAAATGAAACGCATCATGCTGTTTGCGGTCGCCGCGGCGATGACGATCGCGCTCGCCTCACCCGCTATGGCCGAGCCGATGACCATTCGCACGCAGCTTTCCGTAAATCACGCGGATCTCAACCTCAGCGAAGCCAACGACGCCTCAGCGCTGCTCCGCCGCTTCCGCGGCGCCGCGCGCATGGCCTGCGGCGACACGCCGGCGAAACGTTCGCTCACGGAGATGACGCGCATTCGCGCTTGCACGCGCACGAGCATGGAGCACGCGGTGGCGCGGGCGAACAATGCGATGGTGTCGGAATTGTATTACGGCCGCCGTCCCGCGATCACGGTGGACACCGTCGCGAACTAACATAATCGCAAGAGAGAAGGCGGCGGCCCGTGCGGCCGCCGCGCTTTTCGTTAACATCTCTACGCGACGACACGAACGCGCGACGAATGCACGCTCGGCTGCGACGAACTGTGTGGGGCGCCACGTGTTGAAATGCTCGGAGATGTACCGGAATTCGCGCGCAAAACCGATGCGCGAAGATGCTCCATCGCTCACTCGAGCACATGGAGCCTCCCATGCAACGCGCCATTCTCATCACGCTCACCGCTACGCTTGCGCTCGCCGCTCCGCGCGTCGCCTTGGCTAAGGACACGCCCGAGCAGGTGCGGGTCAACTTTGCCGACCTCAACACCTCGACCGATCTCGGCGCGGACCGCGCGCTGCGGCGCATCCGTCACGCGGCCGAGAATGCGTGCGACGTGCGGCGCGGTCTGCAGCCCTTCACCGAGCGTGCGGCGTCGCGGAAATGCGTTGAGGAGACCATGACGCGGGCGGTAGCCGACCTCGGCAGCCCGATGGTCGCCCAGCGCTTCAACGGGAACTCGGTTCTCGCTTCCCGTTAACATAAGAGGACGCGAGCGGAACTTGGCGCCTCACGCGGTGTTTTTTCCGCGGGCGGCCCAGCTTGGAGAATTGTTCCGATGTCCCGCTCGCTATCCCTTCTCGTTTCGCTTTCCGCGTTCGCGCTGATCGCCGCGCCAGCCGTGGCCCAGCCCGTGGAAACCCGCTCCGAAGTCGTTTCCTACGCCGACCTCGACCTCAAGGCGCCCGGCGACGTCGATATCCTGCTCGACCGCATCCACACCGCCGCGCGTCACGTCTGTGACGACGGCCCCGGCGTGCAACCGCTTGCCGGCAATCGGGATGAGCAGACCTGCCGCTCCGTGGCGCAAGAGGACGCCATCACCAGCAGCGGCAACGCCTATCTGATCGCCCGCTACCGCGGCTATGAGCCGAACGTCATCATCAGTGAAAACGATGCGACCGTCGTCACCACGACGACCGTCACGGTGAAAAAGCCGGTCTACGGCTAGACGAAAGACGACGGGCGCTCGCGCAAACGGGCGCCCGTTCTCATTCGCGGCGAAGCACTCTGTCGACTAGGATGTTGGCCCACCAGTCCGACATGAAGGCGGCTTTCACCCGCGCCGGGTCGTAATCCTGCTCCGCCCACTCCAGGAGAGTCTTCCCGTTTTCCTTCGTCTCCGCGAGATAGGTCGCGAAGAAGAAATCGATCATGCCCGTCTTGCCCTGCCGCACGTGCAAATACTTGAACGACAGCTGCTCCACCGCCTGATGGATCGGCAGCCCCATCCGGAAGTGCTTGTAGAGAACCGCCATGACGCCAGCGCGGTCCGAGCCTGACTTGCAGTGCATCAAAGCTGGGTACTGGATGGTGTCGAAAATCTCCTTCGCCCGCAGGATCTGCGCCTTCGACGGCGGCTCGCGGGAATGCATGCGCTGATCCACGAGCGCGATGCCGTTTCGCTCGCACGCCTCCCGTTCGAGCGCGTAATAGCCGGTGTCGAAAGCGCCGCGCAGATTGAGGATGGTCTTGAAACCCATCTCGGCATAGCGGCGAATCTGCTTCGGCGACGGCTGGTTGGCGCGCGCCATCTTGCCCGGCTCGATCCAATGAAAGTTGTGGAAGGCCGCGCGCAAAAAGCCGTGATCGGCCCAAATCAGGTCGTATTCCGCGCGCCGGCGCCCCTCGGGCGTCGTCAAATCAAAGCGAGGCGGCTTGGCCGGGGCGTCGGTCATTCTGTAGATCGCAGCGGGCTTTCGTGAGCGGGCTTCTGGCGGAACTCTGGCAGCGCCTCGTATAATGACCGCACCAGCACAATCAAAGGCGCAAGCTTGAAGCAGCTTCTCGGCAATCCCGTGGCGCAGTTCCTGATCGGCAAGACGATCGGGTTCTACATGCTGCTGGTAGGCTGGACCACGCGCTGGCGCAGGGTCAACCAGGCGGTGCCGGAACGCTTCTGGGCGGAAGGCGGCCCCGTGATCGCCTGCATCTGGCACGGGCGCTTCATGCTCGTGCACACGCTGTGGAATTTCAGCGGCAAGACGCGGCCAGCGAAATTCCTGATCTCCGCCTCGCGCGAAGGCGGCGTGGTGATCCACGCTTCGCGCACGGTTGGCGCTGACGTGGTCCGCGGATCCGCGGCCAAAGGCAAACAATCGAAGGGTGGCTTCGAAGCGATGCGCGAAATGAAGCGTCAGCTCGACGCCGGCGGCATTATGGGGCTGACGCCCGACGGACCGAAAGGCCCGCGTATGCGCGCGAAGATGGGCCCGATTCAGCTCGCAAAGCTCTCCGGCGCACCGCTGCTGCCGATGACGTGGTCGACCAAGCACCGCATCACCATGGGCTCTTGGGACCGCTTCTTGTTTCCGTTGCCTTTCGGGCCCGGCGCCAAGGTGTGGGGAAATCTGATCAGCGTGCCGCGCGATGCTGACAATGACGCGATGGAGGCCGCGCGCGCAGCGCTCGAAGCGGAGATGCTGCGCATCAGCGCGGAAGCGGATCGTCTGTGCGGCGCAGCGCTGATCGAACCGGCGCCGCCGATCGCCGCGCGCGCGTCCGAACCGGCGGGCGCCGCGTGAGCTTTACGCCGATCCTCTGGTTCTACCGTGCTGCGACGACCGCTGTCGGCCCGTTTGCACCGCTGTTGTTGAACAAACGCGCGCGTTCGGGAAAAGAAGACGCGGAGCGCCTGCAAGAGCGCTTCGGGCGCTATGCCAGCGAACGCCCCACCGGCACGCTCGTGTGGCTGCACGGCGCGAGCATCGGCGAATCCGGCGTGGCGCTCCAGATCGCCGAAGCGATGGCGTCGCGCGATCCGTCGCTCTCGTTCCTGATCAGCAGCGGCACGCGCACCTCCGCCGAATTGGTCGGCAAGCGCGCTGGCGTGCGCGCGCGCCACGCGTACGCGCCGATGGACCGAACCGACGCGGTGCAGCGTTTCCTCGCACACTGGCGGCCCGATCTTGGCGTGTTCGTGGAGAGCGAAGTCTGGCCGAACTTGATCCTCCAATCGCAAGCGGCCGGCGTGCCGTTGGCGCTCGTCAACGCACGCATGAGCCCGAAGACGCTGGCTCGATGGCGACGCTGGGGCGCCACTGGCGAGCGGCTCTTCAGCGCCTTCCGCCTTGCACTCGCCGCCGACGCGCGCACTGCCGAAGCGCTGAGCGCGCTCCGTCACGCGCCCGTGCCCGCCGTCGGCAACCTAAAGCTCGCCGCCGATCCGCCGCGCGTGGACGAAGCCACGCGCGCGGCTCTCGATGCGGAAATCGGCGCGCGTCCGCGCTGGCTCGCCGCCAGCACGCATCCAGGTGAAGACGAAATTCTGCTGCGCGCCCACGAACGCCTGTGCGCGGTGCGTTCAGACGCGCTCCTAATTCTAGTGCCGCGCCACCCTGCCCGCGGCGAGGAAATCGCGCGGCTCGCGGGCAACGCACCGCGACGCTCGCAACGCGAACCGATCGGCAGCGCGAATGTCTACGTCGCCGATACGCTCGGCGAACTCGGCGCATTCTACATGCTGGCGCCGGCGGCGTTCGTGGCGGGAAGCTTGCTGCCGCCCCTCAAGGGCCACAACCCGATCGAAGCAGCGAAGCTTGGCGCCAACATTGTCGTCGGTCCTTACGTCGAGAGCTTCGAGGATGTGTACGAGTCGCTGTTCGCCCGCGGCGGCGCCGTGCGCGCGAGCGATCCCGACGCCATCGCCAAAGCCATCGCCGAACTCTGGGGCGATCCCAATTTGCGCCGCACGCGCGCGCAAGCCGCAAGCGACGTCGTGGAATCCGGCGGCGCGGCGCTCGAAGCCACCGTCGCGCAACTTTGCGCACTGCTGCCGCACACGGCGCCGCCGAAAAAGGCCGCGGATGCGTCCGCCTGAATTCTGGAGGGCCGACGCACGCGGGCGCGACGCCGCGCACACGCTGCGCGCGCTGTTGACGCCCGTGTCGTGGGCTTACGGCTGGGTCGCCGCGCGCCGCATCGCGACGACGACGCCGCGGCACGCGCCCGTGCCGGTGGTGTGCGTGGGAAATCTCACGGTCGGCGGCGCGGGCAAAACGCCGATCGTGCGCGCGATCCGTGCACGCCTCGGCCCGCACGCGCACACGCTGTCACGCGGCTACGGCGGACGTCTCGAAGGCCCCCTCCGGGTCACGTCCGACATGGACGTGCGCGAGGTTGGCGACGAACCGCTGCTGCACGCAATGGACGGACCCGCCTGGATCGCGCGCGATCGGGTGGGTGGCGCGCTTGCTGCCACGAACGCAGGCGCGCGCGCCATCGTGATGGACGATGGCTTCCAGAATCCGTCGCTCGCGAAAGACCTCTGCATCGTCGCCGTCGACGCCGGTTATGGCGTAGGCAATCGGCAAGTGCTCCCCGCCGGCCCGCTGCGCGAACGCCTAACCGATGGGCTCGCGCGCGCACACGCCATCGTCATGCTGTACAGCCGCAAACGCGAGAAGGGCGACGAACCGATCTCGCACGATTGGCTCGGCGAATTCGACAAGCCCGTGCTGCACGCACATCTCGAGCCCGCCGGCGCCGCGCCGGCCGGAAAACTCATCGCCTTCGCCGGCATCGCGCGGCCGGAGAAACTTTACGAGACACTCGAAGCGCTCGGCGCTGACGTGCTGGACCTCTACTCGTTCGCCGACCATCACGTTTTCACCGAGGAAGAACTGAATAGCCTCGCCGAACTCGCCAAGGAGCGCGGCGCAACGTTGATCACCACCGAGAAGGACCACGTCCGCCTCACGCCCGCATGGCGCGACAAGGTCGCTACGCTCCCGGTCGCGGCGCGCTTCGCGGATGAGGCGGCGCTCGACCGCTTGCTCGCGCCCATCGTCTCGCGCATGAACGCGGCTCATGGCCAAGTCGAAGCCGGTTAACTTCTACTTCCGCCTCGAGGCGCTGGCTTGGCACGCGTATCTGCGCGGGCTTGGCGCGATGTCGCTTGAGGGCGCGTCGCGTTTCGGCGCGCGCGTGCTGCCGTGGATCGGCCCGCTGACGAGCGCCAACAAAACCGCTCTGCGCAATCTCCGCCTCGCCTACCCGAACGAAACCGAAGCGTGGCGCAACGACGTCAAGCGTGCCATGTGGCAGGAGATCGGCCGCATGTCGGGTGAGTTTCCGCACATGGGCAAATTCGTCGAGCGCCTCAATCGCGGCGACATCCAGTTCGACGGCCGCGAGATCCTCGACAGCGTGCGCGGCAAGGGCGCCGTCTACATCGGCGGCCATTTCACCAATTGGGAAGTCACTTCGCTCTGCGTCGCGCAGGCCGACCCGACCTGCTACTTCACCTATCGCCCCGCCAACAATCCCATCATCGATCACGACATCGTCGAGACGCGCCGCCAGTTCGGCCTCGAACTGCAGGCGGCGAAGGGCCGCGAAGGCGGCATGGGCCTGCTGCGCGCGTTGACGAAGAAACAGACGATCGCGCTGATGAACGACCAGAAATACAACATGGGCGTCGCCATGCCGCTGTTCGGGCACGAGTGCATGACCGCCGACGGCCCGACGCGCCTCGCGCTCCGTTTCCGCGTGCCGCTCATCCCAATTTCAGGCCGACGCACCGGCGATCTCAAATTCCATGTGCGCGTCCACCAACCAATCGAGCTCGACTATGACGCGCCCGCCGACGACGAAGTGCTGCGCGGCGTCAAACGCGTGAACGACTTCATGGAAGCCCGTATCCGCGAAGCGCCGGAGCAATGGTTCTGGGTCCACCGCCGCTGGCCCAAGGAAGCTTGGGTGGCGGCGGGCGCGATGTGATAAGCAATCTTGAAGCTAGAGGGGGATCGCCATGAGACGGCTCGTTTTGGCAGGTTTGGCCGCGGGGCTCGCAGGCTGCGTCAGCGTCGACGTGCACGATGTGCAGGCGACGATGGACGCGTCGCACGCGCTGGCGTCGACACATGTGCGCGAGTGCCCCGCAGCGCGCACGCAAGCGAACGCGCGTTCCGGCGGCGAGACGCAGCGTGTCGGCGTGGAGGAGGTCGAGATCGCGCGCACGCCGATGGCAGGCGAGGATCGCTTCATCCGCACGCGCCGGCTCGTGATCCAACCGGGCGGCGTGCTGCCGTGGCATGCGCATGACGCGCGCCAAGGCATGGCGATCATCCTCTCCGGCGAGATGACGGAGTATCGCAACAACTGCCTCGACCCCATCGTCTATCGCGCCGGCGACGTCGCGCGGGAAACGCCCGATCTCGCGCACATGTGGCGCAATGAAAGCCACGCGACGGCGACGATCCTGGCTGTCGACGTGGTGCGTTGAGCAAAGGCCGCGCCGTCACGCCACTGTTGCTCGGCGGCTTCTTCGTGTTCGCGGCAACCATGACGGCGCTCGTTGCGCTCACCATGTTGGCGCCAGGAGCGGTCACCGACGCGATCTGGACATGGAAGCAAGCCGAGCACGAGGAGTTGCTTGCATTGCGGCCCTGGATCGGCTGGGCCTTCGCCGCGCTTTCGGCGGTGTTCGTCGCGGCGAGCTACGGCGCCTTCGCGCGCAAACGCTGGGCCTGGCCTTTGGCTGTGGTGATCTTCGTCGCGAACGGGCTCGGCGACGCGCTTCAGTTTTTCCGCAGCGCTTTCGTCGAAGGCGCCATTGGCGTGACTGTCACCACCGCGATTGTCTATCTGCTGACACGCCCACAGCGGCGCGCGTTGTTCGACCGCTAGCGCGCCGCGAATTGGGTACGCGCGTTGGCGAGGCCAAGGATCGCGAGCGACGGATCGAGGTTGCGATCGCGCCATTTCATGCGCCAACACAGGTGCGGCCCGGTGGCGCGGCCGCGCATGCCGATCAGGCCGATTTGATCGCCTTGCGCAACGCGTTGGCCGGCGCGCACGTCCAAGCGACTTTGGTGCAGGTACATCGAGATCAGGCCCTGCCCGTGGTCGATCAGCACAAGCCCGCCTTCAAGATAGAGATCCGGCTCGGCGAGCACGACGACTCCAGCGGCCGGCGCCTTGATCGGCGTGCCTTCCGGCATGGCGATGTCGACGCCGAAATGCGGCTGACGCGGTTCGCCGTTCAGCACGCGCTGATTGCCCCACGAGCCGGAAATGATGCCGTTCACCGGCCACGCAAAACCGTCGAGCCAGCCTTCCAGATTGGCGCGCGAGGCAAAGCCGACGTTCTTCAGATCGCGGTCGTGCGCGATGCGCGCGATCACTTCGGGACTGCTCGGCGTCACCGTTTCCGGCGGCAAGCCATCGACGCGCTGGATCGAAAACTCGCGCGGCATGATGTTGTACGTGGTCGTAACGAACGTGACCGCGCCCGTTGGCGCGCTTGGCGCATTCGGCGGCAGCGTCACGCGCACCGTCGACTGCGCCGGTGAATCGCGGTCGAAGCCGACGATGAAGAAGCCCTGCGCGTCGGCCTGGCCGCGCGAGACTTCGTCTACGAACACTTCCGCGCCCGGCATCGTGCGGCAGAGCGCGAGCCCGCCTTGCGCGAATGCGCCGGCGCACTCGAGCGAAAGTGCGCGTGGGGCTGGCGTGAAGCTGACCCGCGTCAACGCCGGGTGCGGCCAAGCATCGGTCGTACCCGATGCGGGCGCAGATGGGATCGCGAATTGCTGCGGCGTGACTGGAGCGCTTGAACCGCCGTCCGTATCGCCTTGCGCGGTCGCGCAGGCGGCAAGCAGGATCGCAGCGACCAGCGCTCTCACAGCCGGCCCTCGGCCTTCAGCTGCTTCCAGCGCGCCTGAGCCTCTCCAGGTCCCGCATACGCCTCCTGCAGATCGACGTTCCAGTAGCGCAACTCATCGAGCGGAATGCGCGCGCCGGAGACCGCGCAGCGCACGTAAAGCCCTTGCCGCAGGATGGTGACCTCGTTGTCGCCGTAACGCAGCACCGCTTCTGGGCCGCCGGGATCGTGCTTGTTCATCGGAATCCATAATAGCGCTTTGGCAGGGCGATACCTAGTCCAAGGTGTGGTTCAGATTTGGTTCATTTCTCGTCGAAACCGATGGCTTCGAGCAGCCGGCGCTGATCGACCACCCGAACGATCACAACCGCGTCGCGCTCAACGCGATAGAGCGCGAGATAGCCGTCAATCGAGAGCTTCCGGGCATCCTCCGCGACGCGCGGAAATGGTAGCCCGAGGTGCGGGAAGCGCACCAACCGCGCACACGCAGTCGCAATACGGTCGGAGCGCCTTATCGCCCAATTCTGGATGATCGCGGCCGCGCCAAGCCCAGATGTCAAGTAAGTCCCGTCGCGCCGCGTTGCTCCAGCGCAGCGTTCGCGTCACGTCCGACGAGCTTCCGCCTTGAGCGCGGCGAAATCGATCTCGCCGGCGTCACCGCTCTCGAGTCCTTCGCGCCAGAGTTCTTGCAACTTCTCGTCGCTGACATGCGCAAGCGCTTGGTCGGTGAGCCAAGCGTCCACGGCGCTCTCGACCGCGTCTTGCACCGACTTGGCGCCGCCCGCCGAGACAGCTGCCTTGAGCGCGGCGGCGCGCACCTGGTCAACCTTGATCAAGGTATCGTCCATATCGCACTCTACCACACGGGCTACCGTTAGAACAGGTTGCCCTGGTCCTTGTCCTTCTTGTTCTTCGGCTTTGGCGCTTCATGGGCCGAACCGACCGTGGCGGGCTTGGCGCCGTCGGCGAAGGTGATGTTGACCGCGTCGCCGCTGGTGAGTTCCGCGGCGTTGCGCACGAGCGCGCCGTCGTCCTTGCGGTGCACCAGAGCGAAGCCGCGCGCGAGGATGGACTTGTGCGAAAGCCCTTCCAGCATGCGCGCGGCGCCGTCGAGATGCTTCTTGTGCGCCTCCAGGTTGCGCGCGATGGCGGGTTTGAGACGCGCCGTGAGCGTCGCGAGTTTTTCGCGCCGTCGCGAAACATCCTGCGCCAGCGCTTCCGGACGCAAACGCGCGGCGACGCGATCGAGATGCGAACGATGCGCGCGCGCATTCGCGACGAGCGCGAGGCCGAGGCGTTCCGCGACGCGATCGAAGCGTTGTTGCGGAACCTGCAGCACCGTTTCGATGCGCGGCAATTTTCCGGACGCGGCGCGCAACAGCGTCCGGCGGTGTTCGAGACCGCGAACGAGGCCGCCTTTGAGCCGTCCCTCGAGCACGCCGACGCGCTCGACCAATTCCGCGCGCACCGGCACAACTTTTTCCGCCGCGCCCGTCGGCGTCGGCGCGCGCAAGTCGGACGCGTAGTCGATCAGCGTCGTGTCGGTCTCGTGGCCTACGGCCGAGATCAGCGGAATCTTGCTCTCCGCCGCCGCGCGCACGACGATCTCTTCGTTGAACGCCCACAGGTCCTCGATCGAGCCGCCGCCCCGCGCCACGATCAGCACATCCGGCCGCAACGCGCCTTGCAGCGAATTGAAGCCCTTGATCGCGCGCGCGACCTGCCCCGCTGCTTCGGGCCCTTGCACCAGCACCGGCCACAGCAGCACCTTGCGCGGGAAGCGCTCGCCCAAGCGATGCAGGATATCGCGGATCACCGCGCCCGTCGGCGAGGTCACCACGCCAATCACGCGCGGCAGATACGGGATCGGTTTCTTGCGTTCGCGCGCGAACAAGCCCTCCGCCTGTAGGCGCGCTTTCAGCTTCTCCAACTGCGCCAACAGCGCGCCGACGCCCGCCGGCTCCATGCGGTCGGCAATGAGCTGATACTGCGAACGGCCCGGATATGTTGAGAGGCGCCCTTCGGCGACGACTTCGAGCCCTTCCTCCGGCTTGAACGTCAGCGCCTGCACTTGCAGGCGAAACATCACCGTCGAGATGCACGCGTTCGCATCCTTCAAGTCGACGTAGAGATGCCCGGATTTCGCAATCAGCACGCGACCCAGTTCGCCGCGCACGCGCACGCGGTCGAAGTTCGTCTCCATCGTGCGCTTCACCGCCTGCGCCAGTTCGGAAACTGACAGTTCCGGCAGGTTGGTCGTTGCGGTGGCGGGCGCCGTCTCTTGCATCAGTTTCATCATATGGCGACTCGGCGCCGCTCGCGGGAGGTGATTAGTAGCGAGCCTGCGGTTGGGGGCGGCCGGGGGATCTCACATGGCGTTCGACGCCAACGATTTGTCGCCCCACGAGCACTTCGTGGTGGACCGCACACGCGACGGCGAAGTCGCGGATTTCACACCAATGATTGGCGCTGGCGGGCAGAGGCCCAGCGTTCGCGCGGGCTTCTTGCGCAAGCTGCTTCTGGGGCTCGATTCCAGCTGGACCGTCCGCGCCACCGGCGTGCGCCTGAAGGGCGTGCGGATCGAAGGCGTGCTGGACCTTACGGATTGTTCAGGGGCCGCTGGTTCCGGCCTACCCGCGCTGAGCCTCGACAGCTGCGAGCTGTGGGAGCCTGTGGACCTCAGCCGCGCACGCTTGGCGCGCGTCGCATTCCGGCATTGCCGTTTGCGCGGACTGATTGGCGCGGAATCGGTCATCGACGGCGCGCTCGATCTTTCGGACGTCGCCCCGCGCGACGATGAGTTGCTCACCGTGCGCCTGCGCGGCGCGCAGATCGGCGGCGATGTGATCGTACACCGCGCCAAGCTCGCACGTCCCGTGGAAAGTAATGACCTCGACGTGCTGTCGCTCGCCGGCGCAGAAATCGGCGGCGACGTTCTGCTCGACGACGGCTTCGAAGCGTTCGGCTGCGTGCGTCTCGACGGCGCCAGCATCGGCGGCAATCTGCGCTGCGACGGCGGCGTGTTTCTGAACCGCAGTGACGACACCAAGGGCCAAGCCATCTCCGCAAGCGCCGCGCACATCGACGGCGGCGCGTCCTTGCGCGAGAAGTTCAAAGCCGAAGGCGAAGTGAACTTCGCCGGCGCGCACATCGGCGCCGATTTCGATTGCACCGGCGGGCTCATCCGCAACGAAACAGGCGCTGGGCTCGTGCTCAACAACGCCGAGATCGGCGGTCAATTGCTCGGCGCGGCGAAAATCTCCGGCCAAGCGCAACTGCAGGGCGCGTCCATCGCGCGCAATCTCGATCTCCGTGGCGCCGAGATCGCCAACCCGCGCCGCAAGTCTGGCGGCACGGTGCAGAAGAGCGACTACGACACCGCTATTGACGCCGCGAGCTTGCGCGTCGGTGGTGCGGCGCTCTTTCAGGGCGCCAACGTCAAAGGCGAAGTGTTCCTCGCCGACGCGCGCATCGAAGGCTACCTCGCCTTCGGCGGCGGACGTTTCATTTCACCGGGCGCTTGGGCCATTCGCGCGCCGAACGTGCGGGTCGGCGGGAATCTCACGCTCAAGATCGAGGAAGGCGGCTTCGCGCCGCATGGGCAGAAGTCCGTCATCGAAGGCGGCGCCAAGTTCGACCGCGCCCAAATCGCCGGCGCCGCCGCGTGGAACAATCTCGAAATGCGCGGGCCCGGGCCTGACGGCAAAGGCGCGGTGGTGTCGTTTGCCGACGCTTCCATCGCCGGCCCGCTGCAGGCGCGCGCGCTGACGACGCAGCACGATGCGCGCATCGACCTCTCCGGCGCGCGCTGCGCGGCGCTCGAAGACGATCTCAAGAGCGGCTGGGGCGTCGAACGCGCGGCACTCGATCTCGAAGGCTTCAGCTACGGCCGCATCGACGCGCAGCACGAGCGCTGGCGTCCGCGCCTCGCCTGGCTGAAGCGCGCGCGGCGCGAGCATTTCTCGCCGCAGCCTTACACGCAGCTCGCGCAGGTCTACGCTCGCGCCGGCCAGCGCGACGACGCGCGCCGTGTGCTGCTCGCCCAGCACGACCAGCGCACGCTGCACGCGCATGCCGGGCCGCTCACGTGGGCGCTCTCGTCGCTGTTTGGACTTGTCGCCGGCTACGGCTTCGCGCCGATCCGCGCCGCACGCGCGCTGGCGCTGTTCCTTGCCATTGGGGTGCTTGGCGTGATGGCCATGAATGCGCAGGGCGCACTCGTCCGCGCCGACGGTGCGGCGTGCAACGGCGCGGTGGACCCCGCGCTCTACGCCGTCGACGTAGCGCTGCCGGTCGTTGACCTCGGCCAGGAGAGCCGCTGCAGGCCGGGCCGTTCGCCGCGCGCCGATCTCTTCGCAGGCATCTCGGTCGACCAGAGCGACTGGCGCCTCTTCGAAGGCGCGGCGCTCTGGAAATGGGCGCAGGCGCTCTACGCCGTGCTCGGCGCGATCCTGACCGCGCTCGCGGCGCTCACCTTCTCCGGCGTGATGAAGCCGAAAGAGGAATGAAGTCATTCCGGATCGGCCTGCGGCCGTCCGGAATGACTGCGGAACTAGCGGAATTCGCGCGCGACAATTGCACGCTTGCGCCGGGGAGCGGTCGCGGCTTGGTTGCCGCCAAATCGTTCCTTGGAGAACAGAATGTTCCTTCGGCGCACGCTCCTGGGAGCCGCTGCCGCGGCGCCCGCGCTTTCCGCTTGCACGTACCTGCCGCCCATCGGCCCCGCCATCGATCCGATGGCGCCGCTGCCGCACGACACGTCCTCGCACGCCAATCCCGATCAAGCGCGCGTGCGCCACGTCTCGCTCGATCTCACCTGCGACTTCGCCGCGAAGAAGCTGATCGGCACGGCGACGCTGAGCATCATCGCTGCGCCCGGCGCGCGCGAGATTGTGCTCGACGTTCTCGGCCTCGACATCAAATCCGTGCGCACGCCAAGCGGAGTGGATTTGCATTACACCATCGGCCGCACAGATCCGGCGAAGCCGGACCTCGGTTCGCCGATGACGATAACGCTCGCGCCCGGCGTCTCGCGCATCGTCATCGCCTACGAGACATCGCCCGACGCAGGCGCATTGCAGTGGCTCGAGCCGTCTCAGACTTCTAGCGGCAAGCCGTACCTCTTCAGCCAAGGCGAAAGCATCTACACGCGCACCTGGGTGCCGACGCAGGACAGCCCCGGCATTCGCCAGACCTACGATGCGCGCATTGTCGTGCCGGAAGGCCTCGTCGCGGTGATGAGCGCGGAGCGCCAGACGCCGAACGGACAAGCTGTGCCGGGCGGGCGCGCGTTCCGTTTCCGCATGACGCATCCGATCCCGTGCTACCTGTTCGCGCTCGCTGTTGGCGACATCGCCTTCCTTTCGGTCGGCCCGCGCACTGGCGTCTATTCCGAGCCGAGCGTCGTCGACCAAGCAGCGACGGAATTCTCCGATATGGAGCGTATGCTGCGCGTCGCCGAGACGCTGTACGGCCCGTACCGCTGGGGCCGCTACGACGTGCTCGTGCTGCCGCCGTCGTTCCCGTACGGCGGCATGGAGAACCCGACGCTGACGTTCGCGACGCCGACCATCATCGCCGGTGACAAATCGCTGGTGAACGTCATCGCGCATGAGCTAGCGCATTCGTGGTCGGGCAATCTCGTCACCAATGGCGTGTGGACGGACAGCTGGCTCAACGAAGGCTTCACCACCTACATCGAAGGCCGCATCACCGAGGCGCTCTACGGCGCCGACCAGGCGCAGATGGCGTACGCGCTGGCGTGGGCCGACATCCAGACAGCGCTGCGCACGCTGGCGCCGCCGGCGACGCAACTGCACGAACCGGAGTCCATCGGCCCCGAGGATTCCAGTTCAGCCATCGTCTACGACAAAGGCGCGCTGTTCCTGCGCACGATCGAAGCCGCCATCGGCCGCGCCAAGCTCGACGCCTACTTGCGCGGATACTTCGACCGCTACGCTTTCCAGCCGATGACGACGCAGAAATTCCTGGCGGATTTCCGCGAGCAGGTGGTCAAAGGCGACGCAGCGCTCGAAGCGTCGCTGCAGCTCGACAAATGGGCCTACGAACCCGGCCTGCCGTCGAACGCGCAGGAGCCGCACGCGGCTGCGTTCGACCGCGTCGCGCAAGTCGTCGCCGCGTTCAACGCGGGCGGCCCCGCGAGCGCCGTGCCGTGGGCGAACTGGGGCACGCTGGAGCGCCAGCGCTTCCTGCAAACGTTGCCGCGCACGATGTCGAGGGCGCGCCTCGATCAACTCGAAACCGCGTTACGGCTGAACGAGACGCATAACAGCGAAGTTCTGTTCGACTGGCTCGCGATCGCCGTCCGCAACCACTACGACGCCGCCGTCCCTGCGATCGAAGCATTCCTGACGCGCCAAGGCCGCCGCAAATACGTGCAGCCGATCTATCGCAACCTAATGCGCGAAGGCGATTGGGGTCGCCCGATCGCCCGGCGCATCTACGCAATAGCGCGCGCGACCTATCACCCGGTGACGGCGGCTTCGATCGATCGGATCGTGACGCCGAGCTGACAGCACCGATCCCCGGATGAATGCGAAGCATTCAGTCCGGGGCCCATAAACACGAACGTTTGGGGTTATGGGCCCCGGACTTTCCGCTTCGCGGAAATCCGGGGATTGGTGTTGAGTGCGCAGCGCTACGGCGCAACAATGCCTCCATGCTGCGCTTCGATCATCTCGTGCTGCCGATCTGGGACGTCGCACGCTCGCTTGCGTTCTACCGCGAGTTCCTCAGCCTCAAGCTCGTCTCCGCTTATGACGGCGACGATTGGGGCGGCTATCCGTGGCTGATGCTGATCTTCGCGCTCAGCGACGGACGCGAGATCGTGCTGGTGAACCTCAAGGGAGCGAAACGCCCAAGCGCCGACAAGCTGCCGAAGGACGTGCGCCACATCGCCATGGCCGAAACCGGCTCGCTCGACAAATGGCGCGCGAAGATCGAAGCGGCGGGCCTCAAATTCTGGGAAGAAGATCACGGCGGCCAGCAATCGCTCTATTTCGAAGACCCTAACGGCATCGTGCTCGAAATCACTTCGCCTCCTTCGTCGCCAGGCGACGAAAGCTCCGCCGCCGTGAAGCGCGCTCTAAGATGGGCGAAGTCGGCGGACTAGCGTCGCTCTTGCCGCTGCGCGCGCCAGTCCCTAGCCTCACGCGGGGGATTGGATGAAGGCGCTGCTGGCCTTGCTATTCGCGATTGGCGCGGCGCTTTCCGCGCCGGTTGCGCTGTTTGCCTACAACGTCGAGCACAACGTCCTCAACAAGAGCGCAGCGCACGCGTTGCTGGAGCGCGGCGGCCTCTACACCGATCTGCCGCGTCTCGCCGCGGAGTCCGCGGACGAGGAACGCCCCGAAGCGCTTTCGGAAGCGAGCAGCGAGGATCGCTTCAAACTGTTCAGCGTGCTGCTCGCGCCGGATGCGATCCGCCCGTATATCGAGCACGCCACCGATCAGTTCGTCGGCCTCGCCCGCGGCGAAAGCGATGTCGCGGTGATTTCCTCAGCCGAACTGAAGCGCGCGCTGCGCGAGCGCATGCCGCAAGCGTTGGAGGCGGCGACCGCGGGTAAACCGACATGTCCGCGCGGCAGCTTGCGTGACGCGGATCAACATTGGCTTACATGCCGCCCTTCGCCATCGGAAGCGGGGCAATATCGCGAGCGCGTACTCGCAGCGGTGGATCGTTCCTTGGCAAAAATGCCCGAAAGCTATCGCGTGCCCTCAACCGACAGCGACGCGCGCGAACTGGAGCAGCAATTTCCACGTGCGCTGCGCGCACAGCTGGTGCAGGCCGCCGGATGGGGATGGCTTGTGCCTGTAGGGCTCCTCGTGCTCATCGCCATGCTCTACGCGCATTCGCGGCGCGCCATGGCCGCGTGGGTCGGCATGTCGATCCTGATCGGCGGCGCGCTCGCCTTCGCGGCGGCGAAGTTCATCCAGTACTTCTGGAACAGCTCGATTGCGGAGATGCGCGCCAAGGCCGCCGACAGCGGCGATCAATTCGGCGCACGCGTCACCGAAGCCATCGGCCAAGCCTTCCTCGATCCGACACTTCTCCACTCCGCCGTCCTCGCCGGCATGGGCGCCGTGCTCGTCGTCGCGGCCTTCGTGATGCACGACGAGGACACCACGACCGGTCCGTGGCCGGGCTAACGGCGCGGAGCGCTTGACCGGGCAGGCGCACGCAAGCAAGCCGGAACGCGATGAAGATTCTGGTCGTCGGATCGGGCGGGCGCGAGCATGCGCTCGGATGGAAACTGGCGCAGAGCCCGCTTGTGACCCAGCTCATTTCGGCGCCGGGCAATCCAGGCCTGGCCGACATCGGCCGCACCGTCGCGATCAAGGCCGAGGATGCGCGCGAACTAGCAGCCTTTGCGTTGCGCGAACAAATCGATCTCGTCGTCATCGGTCCAGAGGCAGCGGCGGCAGCTGGACTAGCAGACAGCCTCGCGCAAGTCGGCGTGCCGTGTTTCGGCCCGAGCCAGCGGGCAGCGGAACTGGAAAGCTCCAAAGCGTTCATGAAGGAGTTTTGCGCCCGTCACGGTGTGCCGACCGCTGAATACAAAGTCTTCGACGACGCGATCCACGCCAAAGCATACCTCGGCACGCGCGAGCCGCCGTTCGTGATCAAGGCCGATGGTCTCGCGCAAGGCAAAGGCGTCGTCATCGCCGAGACGCGGCGCGAAGCGGATGCGGCGGTGGATGAGATTCTGTTTCTGCGCAAATTCGGTACGGCCGGACAGCGCATCGTCATCGAGGATTTTCTCCCCGGCGAGGAAGCGAGCTTCTTTGCCTTGTGCGATGGCGAGCACGCGATCCCGTTCGGCGCGGCGCAGGATCACAAGCGCGCGTTCGACGGCGACAAAGGCCCAAACACCGGCGGCATGGGCGCTTACTCGCCCGCGCCGATCTTCGACGATGCGATGCGCGACCTTACCATGGAGCGCGTCATCCTGCCGACGCTGCGCGGCATGGCTGCCGAGGGACGTCCGTTCAAAGGCGTGCTGTTCGCCGGCCTGATGATCACACCCGACGGTCCGAAGCTGATCGAGTACAACGTGCGCTTCGGCGATCCGGAGTGCCAAACGCTGATGCGGCGCCTGAATTCCGACCTCGCGCCGGTGCTGCTCGCCGCCGCGAAGGGCGAACTCGCAAGCGCGGCGCCGCTTGAGTGGAGCGACGAGCACGCGGTGACAGTCGTGTACGCCGCCAACGGCTATCCCGATCTGCCGCTCACCGGCTCGGTCATCCGCAACATCACCGAAGCCGCGCGCATCGAAGGCGTCGAACTCTTCATCGCCGGCGCCAAGCGCGACGAGGACGGCGCTCTGCGCGCCTCCGGCGGGCGCGTGCTCAACATCACCGCCACCGACGCAACTTTGCGCGACGCCGTCACCCGCGCCTACGCCGCCGTCAACCTGATCGACTGGCCCGGCGGCTTCTGCCGGCGCGACATCGCCTGGCGGGCGCTGGGGTAACTCAAGCCCAACTACACACTTCCGTCATCCCGGCCGGAGACGCGCGCAGCGCGTCGCAGAGCCGGGACCCAGAGATCTTAGAGCGAAGGATTCTCCATCTGGGTCCCGGATCGCGCTTCGCGCGCCCGGGATGACGGAGTGGAGTTGTTGTGCAATGTAGGCGCATGACCGAAGCCGCCGATCCCCATGCCAACTTCAAGGGCGTGAAGCCGGTCGAGGAGCGGCATCGGCTCGATGAAGCGGCGCTCACGAATTGGCTTGAGGCGAACGTCGAGGGCTTTCGCGGCCCGCTGACCATCAATCAGTTCAAAGGCGGACAGTCGAACCCGACCTACCAACTCGTCACGCCCTCGCGCAAATACGTGCTGCGCAAAAAACCCTCAGGCAAGCTGTTGCCGTCCGCGCACGCAGTCGACCGCGAGTTTCGCGTCATCTCCGCACTTTATCCAACTGGCTTTCCCGTCGCGCGCCCGTATGCGCTGTGCAGCGACGACAGCGTTGTCGGCGCGATGTTCTACGTCATGGACATGGTCGAAGGCCGCGTGCTGTGGGACGGCTCGTTGCCCGACCTCGCGCCAGCGGAGCGGCGCGCGACCTACGAAGCGAAGATCGGCACGCTCGCGCAATTGCACATGACCGACTACGCCGCGATCGGCCTTTCCGACTACGGCAAAGCCGGCAATTATTTCGCGCGCCAGATCGACCGCTGGACCAAGCAGTACAAGCTCAGCGAAACCGAGACCATCGATGAGATGAACCGTCTCATCGAGTGGCTGCCGCAGACGATCCCCTCAGGCGAGCGCACATCGATCGTGCACGGCGACTATCGGCTCGACAATTTGATCCTGCACGCCACCGAGCCGCGCGTAGCGGCGGTGTTGGATTGGGAGTTGTCGACGCTCGGGGATCCGCTCGGCGACTTCACGTATTACCTCATGAGCTGGGTGATGCCGAGCGATGGGCGCGCGGGCCTCGGCGGTCGCGATCTGAAGGCGCTGGGCATTCCCACGATCGAGGAAGTCGTCGCGCTCTACTGCAATCTCACCAACCGCGACGGCATTCCCGATCTCAACTGGTACTTTTCCTATAACGCCTTCCGCCTCGCCGGCATTCTGCAGGGCATAGCCGGTCGCGTGCGCGACGGCACAGCGGCGAGCGCGCACGCCACGCAGATGATCGCGCGCATTCGTCCGCTAGCGCAGGCGGCGTACGGTTTTGCACAACGGGCGGGACTGAAGTGACGAGTTGGGATCCGGGGATCTATCTGAAATTCGGGGGCGAACGCACGCGTGCGGCGGCAGACTTGGTCGCGCGGATTCCGCTTGAGGCGCCGAAAGGCATCGCCGACATCGGTTGCGGGCCGGGAAACTCCACGGCGCTTCTCGCAACGCGTTATCCAGATGCGGACATCCTTGGTCTCGACTCCAGCACCGACATGCTCGAGCAAGCGCGCGCGACGAAACTGAAGGCGCGCTGGCAGGAGGCCGACTTCGACGAATGGACGCCCGACGCCGCCTACGATCTCCTCTACGCCAACGCCGCGTTCCATTGGTCGCGCGATCCGGTTGCGCTCACCGTGCGCCTCTATCGCACGCTCACGCCGGGCGGCGCGATCGCGCTGCAAGTGCCGCAGAATTTCGATCAACCGAGCCACATCGAAATCAACGCGGCCGCCGACGCAGGGCCTTGGCGCGCAAAGCTCAAGGCCGTGCGCCAGTACAATCCTGCGTTCGACCGCGCCGCCGATTACGCGCGCGCGCTCGCGCCGCTGGGCCCGAAGCTCGATGTCTGGAGCACAGAATACCTTCACATCCTCGAAGGCGAGGACCCCGTCTTCCGCTGGATTTCCGGCACGGCGCTGCGGCCCTTCACCGAGCTTCTCGCGGGCGCGGAACGCAACGCTTTCGAGGCCGACGTGCGCGCGCGGCTCTTGCGCGCCTACCCGCCCGAAGCGGACGGACGCACCTTGTTTCCGTTCCGGCGCCTGTTCGTGATCGCCCAGAAGGCGAAATAGCGCGCGCAAACGGTTGACGCGCGCGAGCGTCGGTCCGATCAAAAGCGCGAACGACACGGGGGACTTCCATGATGCATCGCTTGGCTGCGCTCGCGGGCGCGCTCGCCGCTGTGCTGGCGCTTTCGACATCGAGTTTCGCAGAAGGCCCGAGCGTCGCGACCGTGATCCATGCCGGCCGCCTGCTCGCCGATCCGAGCACGGGCCGCGTCGCAACCGAGCAATCCATCCTCGTCGGCAGCGATGGCAAGATCATCTCGGTGCAGGCCGGCTACGCAAACCCGCCCGGCGCGCGTGTGATCGATCTCAGCAACCGCTTCGTAATGCCGGGCTTCTTCGATTGCCACGTGCATCTCACCTCCGAACTCGGACCGAACCAGCTCATCGAGGAAGTCCAGCAAACGTCGTCCGACCAGGCGATGTTCGGTGTCGTCAACGCGCGCAAGACGGTCGAGGCCGGCTTCACCACCGTCGCCGATCTCGGCGGCGATCCCGATGCGATCTTCGCGCTCCGCGACGCGATCAACGCCGGTTGGGTCGAAGGTCCGCGCATCATCGCCGCCGGTGCGATCATCACGCCACACGGCGGCCACGGCGACGTCAACGGTTTCTCGCCCCGCGTAAACGCCGCCCTCGCCTCGCCCGGCGAATGCGCCGGCGCAGACGACTGCCGGCGCGCGGTGCGCCAAATGGTTCAGCGCGGCGCCGACATCATCAAGTTCGTCGCCACCGGCGGCGTGCTCTCCAACACCGCAGCCGGCGTCGGCCAGCAATTCACCGACGACGAAATGCGCGCGATCGTCGAGACAGCACATCAAATGGGCCGCCTCGCCGTCGCCCACGCGCACGGCGCCAACGGCATCAACGCCGCGCTCCGCGCCGGCGTCGACGCCATCGAGCATGGTTCCTATCTCGACAACGACAGCATGCGCATGATGCGCCGCCCGGGCGTGTATCTCGTACCGACGCTTGAAGCAGGCTGGTGGGTGGGCCAATTGGCCGAGCGCGGCGGCACGCTGACGCCGGCGCAGACCGACAAAGCGCGCATCGTCTCCCGCGCCATCGCCGACATGATTGCGCGGGCACACCAGGCCAATGTCCGCATCGCGTTCGGCACCGATACCGGCGTCTCGCCGCACGGCCAGAACGCGCGCGAGTTCGATCTGCTGGTCGAACAAGGCCACTACACGCCGTTGCAGGCGATCCAATTCGCAACCGTGGCCGCCGCCGCGCATCTCGGCTTGAGCAACACCGCCGGCCGCATCGCGCCGGGCATGTCGGCGGACATCGTCGGCGTCGAAGGCGATCCGCTCGCCGACGTCTCCGTGATCCGCGAGCACATGCGCTTCGTCATGGCGCGCGGAAACGTGGCGCGGAACGACTAATCCGTCATTCTGGGGCGCGCGAAGCGCGAGCCCAGAATCCAGGGATCGTAGGACTGTGCCGGGTGCTGGATTCTGGGCTCGCCGCGCACTCGCGTGCGCGCCGCCCCAGAATGACGGCTCGGACAATCTTGCACCTTGGCGACTCTCCGGGCACACCGCGCGCATGATCCGCATTATCGCCCGCGGCGGCGCCGAGTGTACGGCGCTCGACAATCCCGACGCGCTTTGGATTGATCTTGAGAAGCCCACGGAGGCCGAGGAGCAATCGGTCGAGCAGACGCTCGCTATCGACGTGCTGACTCAAGCCGAGCGCGCGGCATACGAGGAATCCGCGCGCTTCTACGAGGACAACGGATCGCTGTTTCTCTCCGCAACACTGCTCGGCCGTCGCGAAGACGGCCCGTTCGTGTCGGGCGTCGTCACCTTCATTCTCACCAACGGCAAACTTGTCACGTGCGCGAGATACGTCCGCGCGCGTTCGAGATCGGCCAGGGCCGCGCCTCCGCGCGCATCGGCTCGGCGCAATCGGGCGCGGACGTGTTCCTGGCGTTGCTCGATGGCGGCGTCGAACGCCTCGCGGATTTGCTCGCCGAACTGACGCGCGACGTGAACAAGGTTTCGGGCGAAGTGTTCGCCGAACACACGACACCCGATCTGCGCGCGCATTTGCGCGCGCTCGGGCGCATCAGCATGATCATCTCGGTGACGCACGAGTGTTTATCGAGCCTGCAGCGGCTCGTGGTGTATGCACGCCACGCCGGCAAGCCCTACGGGCTTGAGACGGCGCGGCTGCAGGCGTTCCAGCGCGACGTGGAAGAGCTAGAGCGTGTCGCCGAAGCGCTGCAGATCAGACTCTCGTATCTGCAGGACGCTTCGCTGGGGCTGATCAATTCGACGCAGACCGATGTGCTGAAGGCGCTGTCGCTGGCGACCATCGCGTTCGTGCCGCCGACGCTGGTGGCGTCCATCTTCGGCATGAATTTCACGGCCATGGACTGGTTTCACGAGCCGTGGGGACCGTGGGCGGGATTCGCCCTGATGATCGCCGCGCCCGTCATCCTGCTGCTGATCGCCAAGTGGCGGCGCTGGTTCTAACGCGCTCTTAACCGGCGCGGCCGTTTGCATTGCAGGCTTTCCGGGGCTAGACGGCGCGCCAGGCGTCCGCCTGTTTTGCGGGAGAGCCGAGGACAAACATGGCCGCGCTCGAATTCTCGCGGCGCTATGCGATGGCGCATCGGCTGCTGGCCGATCCCGCCTCCAAGTGCGCCGTTCCTCATGGACACAACGAGACTGTTGTCGTGCGCCTCGAGCCGCACGCCTCGTTCCGCTTCGGCGGCTCGAATGCGCTCGCTCCGTTCGATGCGGTGAAAGGCCGCTGGCATCGCTGGATCGACGAACACGTTGACCACGCGCTGCAACTCCGCGCCGATGACCCGCTGATCGATTTTTTCCGCGAACGCGAACCGCAGCACCTGGCGCGCGTGATGACGTTTGCCGGCGATCCGACCACCGAAGCGCTCGCGGCCTGCTTCTGGCTGAAGCTCGATGCGTTCTTGGCCGATGAGGCGTTGCCGTTCTCAGTTGGGCAGGTGCGCGTGGAAGAAACGCCGACGAACGCGGTTGTGCTGACGCGCGACAGCTTCGACGCGGAACGTTGCGGCATGGACACTGACGCTTGGCCGCGGCGCGCCGATATGAGCATCAACGACCTTTCCTAGACCGGACCGCGGGCCTTCAGGCCCGCATTTTCTTGCATCCGAAAACAATTGCGCGCCTGAAGGCGCGCGGTCCAAAAAAAATTCCGCCGGCGCTTTCACACCGGCGGAGTCAGGAGCTAGGAGCTGAAGCTCAAGCGGCGCGTTGCTTGAGGAATTCGTTCAACGCCACACTCATCTCTTCGACAGCGCGCTTGATGTGCGGATCGGCGGCGGTGACGCGCTCGTAGTACGCCTTCACCTTGTCGTGGCCGAGGAATTGCGTTTGCCCGAACGCGCTCGGCATCACCTTCGCGTAGAACAACGCGGGCGCCAGCGCACAATCGGCGAGCGTCAGGCGATCCTCGACCGCGTACGTCGCGCCGTCCGGCAGATAGTGCGCGATCAGGCGCAAACCTTCGTCGATCTTGGCGATGCCCTCTTCCACCTTCGCCGGATCGCGCGGATTGGCCGCGAATTGTCCGAACAAGATGTTCAGCCCCGCGAGATAATAGATATCCAGCAAGCGCGAGAAGAGCCGGACTTTCGCGCGGTCGAGCGAGTCTTTTCCGCGAAGCGACGGCACGGGATAAACGTCTTCGATGAACTCCGCGATCGTCTCGCTCTCGACGAGGTGAAAGCCGTGGCCGGTGTCGAGACACGGCACGCGTCCGGTTGGTGCGATCAGCTTGTATTCCTCGATCGGCAGGCGGTCGCGGAAGGCGATTTCTTTTTCGAGGCCCTTGGCGCGGATCTGAATGCGATTGCGCGTCGTGTACGGCGACAAATGAACGTCGACGAGGCTCATGGACATCGGGCGATCCTCCTCAATACACCCTAGCCGATGTATGACGACCGGTCTACATGAAATTTTTGCGAGATCGCCGCGGGCGAAGCGCCCTAGAACCCGCGGACGAAGGAGATCCGATGCCCAATCTGACTTTGCTTGGTTCGCCGCAGCTCGCGCCCATTCTGCTGCTGATCGGCTCGAACCTCTTCATGACGCTCGCGTGGTACGGGCACTTGAAATACCGGACCTCGCCGTTGCTGATCGCAGTGTTCGTGAGCTGGGGCATCGCGCTCGTGGAGTATTTCCTCGCCGTGCCCGCCAACCGCATCGGGCGCGCCGTCTATTCGACGGCGGAACTGAAGACGATGCAGGAAGTCATCACGCTGCTGGTGTTCGCGCTGTTCTCGGTGACGGTGCTGAAAGAGCCGCTCGGCTGGAATCACGCGCTCGGCTTCACGCTGATCGCGGCGGGCGCGGCGGTGGTGTTCTTGTGGAAGTAGCGCGTCGAAATTTCTTACTCAGTCATTCCGGACGCGCGGAGCGCGATCCGGAACCCAGGGGATCGTAGAGCGCGATTGTCGCTCCTGGTTTCCGGGTCTACGACGCGCTGTGCGCGTCTCCGCCCGGAATGACAGAGAGATTCTTAGCCAGCCGATCTTAAATCCCACAGCAACCACGGCAAGCCGATGCAGATTCCTGTCACCGTCTCAACGATCGCCGACAGTCGGTTGAACTTCGTCACCGCGCCGTCGCGCCACATCGAAAACGCGCGCCCGAGCGCCGTCCCAATCCACGCGGCGCACAGCACAGCAGCGGCGCCGGCGGCGTAGACGCCCATGGTGAACTCGCCGGCGAACAACCACTGCAGCGTGAAATAGAGCGCCACCGCGTGCGCGAAGAAGAACAAGCCGCCATAGGTCGCGCGGAATTCGGCGAAACCACCGCCTTGTTCATCCGGCTTCAGCCGCACGAGTTTCGCGGCCCAGTGCGGATCAAGCACGGCGCGCGCACCGAGCACCGCGCCGAAAACCAGCGCCAATGCATTGAGGACCCACGCGATCAGCGCGAGGTCGAAGCCGTAGCGCCACATCAGTCGGGGCGCTTGCGGTTCGAGTACTTGCCCAATTCCATTTTCGCGATGGAGCGATTGTGCACTTCGTCGGGACCGTCGGCGAGCCGCAGCGTGCGAATGCCGGCGTACGACTTCGCCAAGCCGAAATCCTGGCTCACGCCCGCGCCGCCGTGCGCCTGGATGGCGTCGTCGATAATCCGCAGCGCCATCCGCGGCGCCGCCACCTTGATCATGGCGATCTCACCGCGCGCGACCTTGTTACCGGCGACATCCATCATCCACGCCGCCTTCAAGCACAGCAGCCGGCACATCTCGATGTCGATGCGCGCTTCGGCGATGCGCTGCTCCCAGACCGATTGCTCGGCGATGGTTTTGCCGAACGCCGTGCGGGTCAGCAGACGCTTGCACATCGCTTCGAGCGCAGCTTCCGCCGCGCCGATCGTGCGCATGCAATGGTGGATACGCCCCGGTCCCAAGCGCCCCTGCGCGATTTCAAAGCCGCGGCCTTCGCCCAGCAGCAGATTGCCCGCCGGCACACGCACGTTCTTCAGCTCGATTTCCATATGGCCGTGCGGCGCATCGTCGTAGCCGAACACGGAGAGATGGCGCTCAATGGTGACGCCCTTGGAGTCGAGCGGCACGAGAATTTGGCTCTGCTGCGAATGCTTAGGCGCGCTCGTATCGGTCTTGCCCATCACGATCGCGATCTTGCACCGCGGATCGCCCGCGCCGGAGGACCACCATTTGCGGCCGTTGACCACGTAATCGTCGCCGTCGCGCTTGATCTCGCACTGGATATTGGTGGCGTCGGAGGACGCGACCGCGGGCTCTGTCATCAGAAACGCCGAACGGATCTCGCCGTTCATCAGCGGCTTCAGCCACTTCTCTTTGTTGGCCGCCGTACCGTAGCGCTGCAGCACTTCCATGTTACCGGTGTCGGGCGCGGAGCAGTTGAAGCACTCCGAGCCGAACGCCACGCGGCCCATGATTTCCGCGAGCGGTGCGTATTCGAGATTGGTGAGCTGTTCGCCTTCGAATTCGAACGTGTCGTCGACCTTCGGATGCCCGCTCGACGGCGGCATGAAGAAATTCCACAGGCCCTCGGCCTTGGCTTTTTTCTTGAGCTCTTCGACGACGGGAATGACCTTCCAGCGCCCGCCCTCTTTCTGCTGCGCTTCGTAGGTCGGCACAGCGGGGATGACGTTATCGTCCATGAAGCGCTGCACGCGGTTGATCCACGCTTTCGTCTTGTCGTTATGTTCGAAATACATCGTGATCTCCCGCGGCTAAAGCGCCGGACTTGAAATGCGACCCGGAGTTTGGGTCATGCGCGCGTCGCATTTCAAGTCCAAAGGCGCTTTAGATTCAAATAGTACAGCGCAGCTTTTGGATTTGAAATTCGCTCCGAGACCGCCACGAGCCGAGTGCGAATTTCAAATCCGCTGCGCTGGCGGCGTCGGTTCCCCCACGCTAAAGCTCCCGCGCGGCTGGAGCAATTCGCAATGGAGCTTTCCCCGACGATACTGCGCCACGAGCGCGTGCGGCTCGAGCCGTTCGCGGAGCACCACCTCGCAGGACTGGCCGCGGCCGCGGAAGCGGACGTGTCGATCTTCCGGCACATGCCGTTCGCCGTCGTCGAGCAAGGCTACGGGCCGTGGTTCGATTGGCTGCGAAAAGAGCAGGAAGCCGGCCGCTGGATCCCGCACGCCGTCATCGCGCCATCGGGCGAGATCGTCGGTCAATCCTGCTACCTCACCATCCGCCCGCGTGACCTCGGCGTGGAGATCGGCGGCACCTGGTATCGCCGCGAGGCGCAACGCACGGCGATCAATCCCGCCGCGAAGCTCCTGCTCCTGCAGCACGCCTTCGATTGCGGTGCGGAGCGCGTGGAGTTCAAGACCGACGCGCTGAACGAACAATCCCGCGCTGCCCTGACAAAACTCGGCGCGACGTTCGAAGGCGTCTTCCGCCGCCAGATGCGCCGCCCCGACGGCACGATGCGGGACAACGCGTACTTCTCGGTGATCCGTGAAGAGTGGCCGGCGCTGAAGACAAAAATCGAAGCGCGCCTCTGACCCTGAACTCCGTCATTCTGGGGCGCGCGCAGCGCGAGCCCAGAATCCACGGATCGTTTGGCGAGCGCTGGCCCTGGATTCTGGGCTCGCCGCGGTCTTCGAGCGCGCCGCCCCAGAATGACGGATGATGCGCCTCCGAAACACAACAAGTTAAGCGTCCGTCAACCGCGGCGCCCGTCCCATCCACGGTGAAAGATTCGGGACGGCAAATAATGCCCATCATCACCCACGCGCTTCTCTATGCCGGTTACGCGCTCGTTTCGCTGACGGTCGGACTTGCGCTCGGACAAGTCGGCGGCGAGGGCGCGGGATCGGCGTTTCTCGGCGGCATCGCGCTTTTCTCCGCGTGCGCCGTGACGCATGCCGGCATCGCCGCGAGTTTCGCGGCCGGCCGCATCGGTTCGGCCGAAAAGCGCATGAAAAGCGACATGGACAAGCTCCGGGCCGCGCACCGCGAAGTGATCGCCGACATCGACGCGGTGTCGGCGCGGTTGGAGCAGCTGGAAACCTCCGCCGCGTTCGGCACGAAAGTGATCGAAGCGCCGGCGCCGCAAACGGACCTGAAGCTGATCGACCAAATCGTCGACCGCCTCGGCGCCGCGATCGATGCGCGCATTTCCACCATCTCGCCCACCGCGCAGATCGCGCCGTCGCACCCAGCGAAGCGCGGGCCGATGGACCTCGTGCGCGAAGCACTGTTGGAAAACCGGGTCGAGCTCTATCTGCAGCCGATCGTGCAGCTGCCGCAGCGCAAGACGGCGTTCTACGAAGGCTTCACCCGCCTAAAAGACGAGAGCGGCCGCCTGATCCTGCCGCAGGAATTTATCCCGGCTGCCGAACAAGCGGGGCTGATGTCGACCATCGACAACGTGCTGCTCTTCCGCTGCGTACAAATCGTCCGCAAGCTGATGAAGCAGGACCGCCGCGTCGGCATCTTCTGCAACCTGTCGCCCAACGCGCTGTCGGACGAAGTGTTCTTCCCGCAATTCCTCGGCTTCATGCACGAAAACCGCGACCTCGCCGGCGCTGTCATCTTCGAAATCCCGCAGGCTGCCTACGAGCAACGCACCTCGATCGAAGCCCGCGCCATGGCGAAGCTCGTCGATCTCGGCTTCCGCTTCTCCATCGACAAAGTGTCGAGCATCGAAGTCGACTTGCCGGATCTTGAACGTTCCGGCGTGCGCTATCTGAAGGTCCCGGCGCGCACTTTAGCCGAGCAACTCATCCGTGACGGCATGCGCCCGCGCTCGGCCATCACGCGCGAAATCACCGCGAACGACGTCGCCGCCGTGTTCCAGCGCTACGGCATCGACCTCATCGCCGAGCGCATCGAGAACGAAGAGCTGGTGCTCGAAGCGCTCGACCTCGACGTCCCCTACGCGCAAGGCCACCTATTCGGCGCCCCGCGCGCGATCAAGGAAAGCCTCATGGAAGAAACCGCCCCGCCGCGGGAGTTCTTCCTAAAGCAATCGCGCGTCGCTTAGCGCCACACCGATCCCCGGATTTGCCGAAGGCAAAGTCCGGGGCCCATAATCACAACCGTGCGAGTTTATGGACCCCGGGTTCGCCGCTTCGCGCCGCCCGGGGATCGGTGAGCCATGAAGTGGGAAGAATTCGTCGCGCTTGCGCAGGAGCTGCCGGAGGTGGTCGAGGAAACCTCCTACGGCCGTCCCGCGGTAAAAGTGCGCGGCAAATACATCGCCGGACTCAATCCGAAGGAAAAAGGCTTTGTCTTCCGTCTCGCCTCGGTGGAGGAGCAGGACTTCCTCTGCGAAATGGCGCCCGACATCTATTTCATCACCGACCACTACAGAGGCTACCCCGCGGTCCTCGCGCGCATCTCGAAGCTCACCAAGAAGGAAGCGCGCGGACGCCTGTTGCAAGCATGGCGGATCCAGGCGCCGAAGACGCTGGTGAAGAAGTACGACGCGGAAAAGTGACCCGTTGCGTTTTGCGCAGCGCCGCGCCACCAAACCCTCATGAACCGCCTCATCGCCATCACCGGAGGTTCCGGCGCCGGCAAGACGACCATCGCACGCGCGTTGGCCGCGAAGCTCGCGTCCGATGCGCTGGTGATCGGCGAAGATGATTTCTACCGCTGCACCTCGATCGTGCCCAACTTCGACGCCGCCACCTACAATTTCGACGAGCCTGCCGCGAAGGACGAGGCCGCGTTCTTCGAATGCCTCTCTCGAGCACGCAAAGGCGAGCCGTTCGAAAAGCCAATCTACAACATGGCCACGCATCGACGCGAGAAGCGCACCGAGCGCGTCACGCCGCCTGGCTACATTATCCTTGAGGGCATCCACATTCTCGCAATGCCAAGCCTGCGGCCCCTGTTCGATCTGAGCGTCTACATCGATTGCGCGGAGTCTCTGCGCCTAGGACGTCGGATGATCCGCGACGTCGAAGAACGAGGCCGCACGCCGCGCTCCGTGTTCGATCAGTTCTTCCAAACGGTGCTGCCGATGCATGAACTGCATGTCGAGCCGCAACGTACGCTGGCCGACCTCGTGCTGGTTTCGACCTACGCCGGCGGCAAAAGCGAAGCTCAGGCGCATGCCGAGACAATTCTCACGCGACTGAAAGCACGCGATCGATGAAGCCGGAACTGCTGCCTTCGCTCGACGCCATCTCGGATCGCTACGACGCATTTCTGTGCGACGTGTGGGGCGTCATTCACAACGGACGCGAAATCTTTCCCGCAGCGGCGGCCGCGCTCGCACGGGCGCGAGCGGCCGGCAAGATCGTGCTCCTGGTCTCCAACGTGCCAAAACCGAAAGGCCCCATCCCAGGACAGCTCGATCGCCTCAAATATCCGCGCGAAGCCTGGGACGACGTCGTCACGTCGGGTGATGCCATCCGCATGGAGTTAGCGAAGCGCGCGCCGGGACCGATGCTGAAAATCGGCCCGCCTTACGACGCGGCGCTGTGGGAAGGGCTGGACCTCGACTACGCCCCGCTCGAGCAAGCGCACTTCATCGGCATTTCCGGCATGAACGACGAAGAGCGCGAAACGCCGGCGGACTACACCCCGCTCCTGCACGCCGCGAAGGCGCGCGATCTCGAAATGCTCTGCGCCAATCCCGACATCGTCGTCCGCATGGGCGACAAGCTGATCTGGTGCGCCGGCGCCGTGGCGCGCGAATACGCGGCGCTCGGCGGACGCGTCGTCATGGCCGGCAAGCCGCACGCGCCGATCTACGAACTCGCCTATCGCGAACTCGAACGCATCGCCGGCCACGCCATCGACCGCAAACGCATCCTCGCCATCGGTGATGGGCCCGCGACCGACATTGTCGGCGCCAACGCACAAGGCATAGACGCGCTCTTCATCGCCTCTGGCATGCACGGCGCGGCGTTCTTCGCGGGCGGCAAGCTCGACGTCGCCAAAGCCGAAGCCGCGCTCGCGGACGAAGGCGCGCAAGCGCGCTATATCATGCCGCATCTGGCATGAACGATCGCGCTCCCCAGCGCATGTGCGCCCTTCTCGTCGCCGACCGCATCGACATTCGGGGCCTTCGCCACGGCGAGCCCAGCGCAGGCGATCCGTTCGTGGCCGAAGCCGGCGCGAACGGACGCGCCTTCGTCTTCCGCGACGGCGCTGTCGCCTTCTTCGGCGCCAGTGACGAAGAACAGCAAACGTTCTTGCGCACCCTCGATGGGCGCTTGCGCGATCCGTTGCCCACGCCAGTGCTGGAAGAAGCGCTGCTCAGCGTGCGCGAGGAAGGCGACGACCAGGTCCTGCCCGACGGTGTGATCGCGATACGCGGCCTCGACACGGCGCGGCTCGTGGTCGTCGCGGAAGTCTTGGCGAAAGCCGCCGCGTTGAACTACTGCGAACCGATCGTGGAAGCAGCTCTCGGCCACGCCGAACCGCTAGCCGCCGAACTCGCGCAGCAAGGACGCACCAGCGCGAACCTGCAAGAACTCGGCAAACGCATGGGCGAAGCGCTTCTCGTGGAGCATCGTCTGGTGGGCCGCGCTGCGGTTGCCGAGAAGCCGGACCTGCTCTGGGATCATCCGCAACTCGAGCGCCTCTACGGCCGGCTCGAAGCCGAGTACGAACTCCGCGACCGCGCCCTGGTGCTCGAACGCAAGCTCGGCTTCCTGCGCACCACATCGGCGTTCATCACCGAACTCGTGCAAAACCGCCGCGCGCAATTGCTCGAATGGCTGATCATCGGCCTGATCGCCTTTGAGATCGCTCTGTCGATCCTAACGCTGACGGTGTTTCGTTCGTAACCACAATCCAGAACACTCCCTCATCCCGGCCGGAGCGAACGAAGTTCGCGTAGAGCCGGGACCCAGGGATCGTAGTGCACAGAGTGTGGCCCTGGGTCCCGGATCGCGCTCCGCGCGTCCGGGATGAGGGATCCGCGCGCCCGGGATGAGGGAAGTGAGTGTTAGCTAGAAGTCAGCGCCGCACGCCGTGGCGCGAAAACTCCCGGTCGATCTGCGAATTGAACTGGTACGCGCGGTCGAAATCGTCGTCGCCGCCTTGGTGGTCGCCGTCCTTTTGCCGCGCGATCCCTCGTCCATAGAGCGCGGCAGCGCTGCCAGGATTGAGCCGCAGCGCCACGTCGTACGCAGCACGCGCATCGCTCCAACGTTCCTGCTTCAGCAACGCAAACCCCAGACACAGACGTGCATCGAGGAAATCGGCGTCCGCCTGCGTGGCAGTCTCGGCATCCGCGCGCGCAGCGCCGATATCCTCGTCGCGATAGATGCGGTTCCAGCAACGCCCCGTGAGCGCTTTGACGTGTCGGCCATCGATGTTGATCGCCGCATCGAAGTCCGACCGCGCGCCCGGCAAATCGTTGGTGCGCTGTTTCAGCAGGCCCCGGTACGCGAACGCATCGGCGCTGCGCGGATTGCGCTGCAGCGACGAATTGAAATCCGAAATGGCGCCGGCGTCGTCGTTTTGGCGAGCGCGAACATTGCCGCGCACGTAGTAGGCCTCCGCGAGATACTGTCCCTCATTGATCAGGCTGTCGGCCAGCGGCAACGCCGCGTCGAGCTGACCGCTCTCCGCCAAGATCATTGCGCGCCCAAGCTTGGCGTGCGTATTCGCAGCGTCGAGCGCCAACGCGGCGTTGAAGTCGCGCAGAGCCGCCGTCGGTTCGCGCCGCTCGCTCTGTGCGAAACCGCGATTGGCGAGCGCATCCGCGCGCTCCGCTTCGGTGAGTTTTCCGGAGTCGATAATCGCCCCGCACGCCGCGACGCGATCCGCAGCCGCAACGTGCGTATCCGCACAGCGCGCACGGTTCTGAGCCTGCGGGTCGCCGCTCAAGCCCAAGCGGTCGCAAGCGCCAAGCCCCAACGTCAACGCCGCCGCGATCACCCAAAGCCCGCGCATAGCCCCTCCTTGGCGCCCGGCATTCGAGCCGATGGGCGGTGACTGAGCAAGCTCCCACCGCCGTCCCTCCCCGCGAGGGGAGGGTGTCAGAGCAACGCGCAGCGTTGGTCTGACGGGTGGGGAGACAGCGCGGAGCTCTGCGAATGCGGCGCGGCCGCCCCACCCGCCGCGCCGCTTGCTTCGCAATCGCCGCGACACCCTCCCCTCGCGGGGAGGGACGGCGATGGAGCGCTCTGCTAGCGTATCTGAGCAAGGAGGCGCTCATGGACACGCTGTTCGATCTCACCGGCAAGACCGCCATCGTCACCGGCTCCTCGCGCGGCATCGGCAAGGCGATCGCGCACCGGCTCGCCGAGCATGGCGCCAATGTCGTGGTGTCGTCCCGGAAGGCGGACGCTTGCGAAGCGGCGGTGATGGAGATCAACGACGCGGTCGAACGCAAAGCGGCGATTTCCATTCCAGCCAACATCGCCGCGAAAGAAGCGCTGCAGAACCTCGTCGATCAAACGCGCGAAGCGTTCGGGCACATCGACATCCTCGTCTGCAACGCCGCGTCAAACCCCTATTTCGGCCCGATGGGCGGCATCAGCGACGAGCAGTTCACCAAGATCCTGCAGAACAACATCGTCTCCAACCACTGGCTCATTCAAATGGTCGCGCCGGCGATGGCGCAACGCCGCGACGGCGCGATCGTCATCATTTCCTCGATCGGCGGATTGCGCGGTTCGCCGCTGCTCGGTGCCTACAACATCTCCAAAGCCGCCGACATGCAGCTCGCACGTAATCTCGCGGTCGAGTACGGGCGCGACAACATCCGCGTGAACACGATCGCGCCGGGCCTCATTCAGACCGACTTCGCCCGCGCACTTTGGGACAATCCCGCCATCCTCAAGAACTACACCGAGGCATCGTGCCTGAAGCGCATCGGCCAGCCCGACGAGATCGCCGGCATGGCCGTGTTCCTCGCTTCAGGAGCCGGCGCGTTCACGACGGGACAAACCTTTGTGATCGATGGCGGTCAAACCGCGACGTGATGCACCTCGCGCGCTTCCCTTAGGTCCACGATCCCGCCTAATCTGGCGTCCAGGAGGGCGCGGATGGGCTTCGCGCGGTGGGGAATAGCCGGCCTGGTGGTTGCGCTCGCTGCGTGCGGGTCGATGGTCGACCCATGGCCAACGCATCCCGAAGTCGTGGTGCCGCCCGCGCCGTCCGAGATCACCGCGCCCGCCGACATTCCCGCATTCCAGTACGCGCCGATGACGCCGGCCGCGTTGCGCGCGCACGTCGAACATCTGGCGTCGGATCAGTTCGAGGGGCGTGCTCCCGGCACACGCGGGGAAACGCTGAGCGTGGACTACATCACGCGCTCGTTTCAGCTCGCCGGCCTGCAGCCCGGCGTGCCCGCGCGCAACGGCGCACGCTGGACGCAAAACGTGCCGATGGTGACGGCCACGGTGACCAACTCGCCTGCGCTGATGGTCGGCGATCTCGCCGACATGCGCATGTATCGTTACGGCGAAGACTTCGTCGGCTGGACCAAGCGCGTCGAACCGCACACGGCGCTCGAGAACGCTGAACTCGTATTCGTCGGCTACGGCGTCGTCGCGCGCGATCTCGGCTGGAACGACTACGCAGGCCTCGACATGCACGGCAAGATCGCCGTGATCCTGGTCAACGATCCGGATTTCGAGACCGGCGACAATCGCGGCTTCCGCGGCCGCGCCATGACCTATTACGGCCGCTGGACCTACAAGTTCGAGGAAGCCGCGCGCCAAGGCGCCGCCGGCGCGATCATTGTGCATGAGACGGACGCGGCCGGTTATCCGTGGGGCGTCGTGCAATCCTCCTGGACCGGCCCGCAGCACGATCTGGAGCGGCCCGACAACGGCGGCTCGCGCGTCGCTGTCGAGGGCTGGATGACGGAACGCGCCGCGCGCGATCTGTTTGCCCGCGCAGGCCAAGACTACAACGCGCAGAAGCAGCGCGCGCAACGCCCCGACTTCTCACCGCTGCCGCTCGGGCTGCACGCCTCCATCGTGCTCGACCAAACGATCGAGCATCACGCTTCACGGAACGTGGTCGGCGTGTTGCCCGGCCGCGCACGGCCGCAGGAAGCGGTGCTCTACTCCGCGCACTGGGACCATCTCGGGCATTGCCCGGCCGTGAACGGCGACGACATCTGCAACGGCGCGCAAGACAACGCCACCGGCGTCGCCGGCCTCATCGAACTGGCGCGCCGCTTCGGCAGCGCCGGCCGGCTGCAGCGCAGCATGGTGTTCATCGCCTTCACGGCGGAAGAATCCGGTCTGCTCGGGTCGCAATACTACGCCGAGCATCCGCTCTACGCGCCCGCACAAACGGCGGCGATGATCAACATGGACGGGCTCTCCACGCTCGGCATGGCGCGCGACATCACCATCGTCGGCATGGGCCAGAACGATCTCGACCTGATGCTCTCGGAGGCCGCGCGCACCCAAGACCGGCGCGTCGTCGGCGAAGCCAACCCGCAGCGCGGCGGCTTCTTCCGCTCCGACCATTTCAGCCTGGCGAAGATCGGCGTGCCGGTGCTGATGACATCGCCGGGGATCGATCTCTACCAGGGCGGCGTCACACGAGGGCGTGCTCTCACCGAAGCTTACACCGCGCAGCGCTACCACAAGCCCGATGACGAGATTCAAGACAGCTGGGACCTCGCCTGCGCCATGCGCGATCTGCAGCTTTTGTACGCCGTCGGCGCGCGCCTGGGTGAAGGCGTCGAATGGCCGAATTGGCGGATCAACAACGAATTCCGATCCATCCGCGACGCCTCGCGGCGCGGCATGAACTAAAACGCGCCCAACACCGAGACGAGTTTCATCTTCAACGTCTGCGCCGTGAACGGCTTGACGATGTAGGTCTCGCGGTCGTTGGCCGCGATCTCTTCGCCAAGATCGTTGGCGACCATGACAAACGGCATGTCCCTGGTACGGTCGTCGGCGCGGACACGCGCCAGAAGTTCGCTGCCGCTGATCGGCGCCATGTGCCAATCGGAGATGACCAGCTGGTAGTCCTTCGCCCGCATCTTGGTGAGCGCGGTCGACGCGTCGGAGGCTTCGTCGATGTTGGAGAAGCCCAGCTGCCGGAGCAGGCTGCGCAGAATGCGCGTCATCGTGTTGTAGTCGTCCACGATCAGAATCGGCATGGACATCGACACAGCCATTACGCGCTCCACGTCCCCACTTCTTGGGCCTCACGCCGCCGCGCCGGGGTGCGGCGGCGCCGGCGGCCTTGACGCCTTTTCTGGCTTCAGGCTCTGGACACACTTAACAACCCGCCGGAAATTTTCGGTAAAACAAGGCTTAACCGTGCGTGAAAGAAGCGGACGTCGCCGCGCCGGCGCAAACTTTCGCGCAAGCTTTGACGCAGCGCGCGCAGTACGCGATCAAGGAATTCGCAACGCATGACGCATTTTTCAGCTGACGCCGAGATCCCAGCGCACGCGCGCGGCGCGGCCTTAGCATTTGGAAAGTTCGACGGCGTGCACGTCGGCCACCAGGCTCTGCTGAAAGCGGTGAGCGCTGTGGCGCAAGCGCGCGGTGTCGCAACGGGGGCGGCGGTGCTCGAACCGCATCCCCGCCGTGTGTTCGAGCCGGACGCGCGACCGTTCTTGCTGCAGAACTCGCGTCAGCGTGCGCGGGCGCTTGCGGCAACCGGCGCGGGTGCCGTCTTCGATATCCATTTCGACCGTGACGTTTCGACGTGGAGCGATTGGGAATTCTGCGAGCGCGTGTTCGCGCAGCGCCTGGGCGCGAGCCACGTCGGCGTGGGCGCAGGTTTCCGCTTTGGCGCGGGACGCAAGGGCGACGCGGCGAGTTTGAAGGCGGCCGGCGAGAAGCTCGGCTTCACGGCTGAAGCAATTGCCGAGGTCGATGCAGGCGGCGGGGAGAAGGTCTCCTCCACCGCCATCCGCGAGGCCATCGCGCGGGGAGACATGAGCGACGCGACTCGCATGCTCGGCCGGCCGTGGGCGATCGAGGGCGAAGTGAAGCGCGGCTTCGCGCGCGGGCGCGGCCTGGGCTTCGCCACGGCGAATGTGCCGCTTGGCGACTACCAGCGGCCCAAGCTCGGCGTCTACGCCGTGCGCGCGGATCTCGGCGACGGCGTTTGGCGCGCAGGCGTGGCGAGCGTCGGCGTCAATCCGACCTTCGGCGCGCTGTCCGAGCCGCTGCTGGAAGCCCACCTGTTCGATTTCGACGCTGACCTGTACGGCCGCACAATCGAGGTGCAGCTCGTTGCACATTTGCGCGATGAGGCAACGTTCGAAAGCGCCGAAGCGATGACGAGGCAGATCGAAGCGGACGCCGCGCAAGCGCGCGCGTTGCTCTCCTAGGCGTTCGCCGCCGCCTTCGCGCGCATCTTGGCGGTGACCTGCCGCAACCCCTGCAGCACCGCCGCGCGGATATTGGCGTCGCTCTCCACTTCCGGGCGGCGCAGCGACTTCATCGCCGCCACGTGCACGCGGATGGGCTCGAGATCGATGACGGCCGCATTGGCGGTCAGATCGCACAAGCTGCGGCCGGCTTCGCTCAGTTCGTGCAGGTCGTAGACGCCGGCCTCGTTCAAGATCTGGTTGGCCAGCGAATACACGCGCTGCACGTCGTCGGGCGCGCAGGTGAAATTGGCGCCGCTCGTGGCCGCGTCGATTTCCGCGATCTTGGCGTCGAGGGCGATCATGCAGTCCTCGCGCACAACGGCGATGTTTTCCGCCGCGCGTTCCAGCGCGTCGCCTATGGTCAGCCCACCAGGCACCGAGATCGCCTTCGCCAGGCGGTTTTCCGGGCGATGCGTGCGCACGACGTGCTTCATCAGGCGGTCCTCGTTTTCTGTGTATCGTCGTCGTTGGCCGCACTCGCTTCGATTTCGTCGTGCCGGTCGCTGTCGCGCCGGCCGGCCACGCCCTTGGGCGGACCATTCGCCTTGAAGCGTCGATCCGGTCCCAAATATTCGCCGACTTCGATGAACGGGCGTTTGTCGCGCGCGACCCAAAGGATGCGCTCGAGCAACGTCTTCGCCGTCAGGGGCTTGGCGATGAAGAAATTGGCGCCGGCGTCGCGGGAGAGCTTCACCGCGGTCGACGTGGAGTGGCCCGAGACCAGGATAATCGGAATGAAGCGGTTGTTGTTGCGCTCTTGGCGGCGCAGCCAGCGCAGGAATTCGAGACCGCCGCCCTGATCCACGCCGGGATCGGCCACGATCAGATCGAACGCCGAACTGGTGACCTCCACGCGAGCCTCCTGCACGCTGACGCAAGTGCGCACGTTGCGCACCCCGCAGCCGCGCGCGATCTGGCCCAGGATTTTGCAACCATGGACGCTTTGATCGAGCACGAGCAGATTAACCTTCTCCAGGTTAATCCAGCGTTTTGGATCCAACTCGGACATCAAAATTGTCCCGCCGATCCACGAAGGACCGCAGGTTGTACTAAACACGTAGCGGTTAATTTTCTGGCGACGGTAACCGCTACCGACGCGCTTTGAAGAACGCGCGCAGCAACTCGCCCGACTCCTCCGCGTGCACGCCGGCGGTGACTTCCGGCTTCCAGTGACACTGCGGATGATCGAACACGCGCGCCCCATGCGCGACGCCGCCGCTCTTGGGATCGGGCGCGGCGTAGATGAGCCATTCGATGCGGGCGTTGCTCATCGCGCCGGCGCACATGGCGCAGGGTTCAAGCGTCACGTAGAGCGCGAGGCCCGGCTTCAAGCGATAGTTCGCCAACTTCGTCGCAGCAGCGCGCAGCGCGATGATTTCAGCATGCGCTGTCGGATCGTGCGATGCGATCGGCGCGTTGGCGCCTTCCGCGATCACCTCGCCGCTCGCGCGATCGACGATGACGCAGCCGATCGGCGCCTCGCCCGCTGCGCCGGCGGCGCGGGCCAGCGCCAGCGCGCGGTCCATGAAGGCTTCGTCGCTCACGCGCGCTTCAACTCCAGCAGATCGGAGACCACGGGTCCGGCGAAGATCGTTTCGAACGTCCCAGGCACAATCGCGTCACGGTACTTCTGCCGCGCGTCGTCGTTCGAGTGATGCATGCGCGTTTCCATCGCCTTCTTCCACGTCGCTTCATCCGGCCATTGCGCGTAAGCCACATAGACGCCTGGCTCTTCGCCCTTATGCAGCCGCGAGCCCCAGCCGCCGAACTCGGCGGCTATGGCTTGCGTACCCGCGCTCCAGCCCGCCTCGAATTGCGCCTCCCGCCCTGCTATCACGCGCCAGCGATAGATCACCGCGAACATGGCCAAACCCTCTGAACCCCTTTCTAGCGCGGAAGGCGAGCGCGTGGCCAAGTTCCTGGCCCGCGCTGGCGTCTGCTCGCGCCGCGACGCTGAGCGGCTGATCGCGGAAGGCCGCGTCAAGCTCAATGGCTGCGTCTTGGACACGCCCGCGGTGAAGGTGACCGCGAAGGACAAGGTGGCGGTGGACGGCCACGTCGTCGGCGCGCCGGAGGCGACGCGGCTGTGGCGCTACCACAAGCCCGCCGGACTGGTGACCACGCACCGCGATCCCGCCGGGCGGCCCACGGTGTTCGAATGCCTGCCGCGCGATATGCCGCGCGTGGTGTCGGTGGGACGGCTCGACCTCACGTCGGAAGGCCTCCTCCTGTTGACCAACGACGGCGAACTCGCGCGCAAGCTCGAACTGCCCGCAACCGGCCTGAAGCGCCGTTACCGCGCGCGCGCATTCGGCACGATCACGCAAGACGAACTCGATGAACTAGCGAAAGGCATCGACGTCCGAGGCGTGCGCTACGGCGCGATCCATGCGCAGCTCGAACGCCAGCGCGGCGCCAATGCCTGGATCGACCTCACGCTGACCGAAGGCAAGAACCGCGAAGTGCGCCGCGTGCTGGAAGCGCTCGGCCTCCGGGTCAACCGCCTGATCCGCGTGAGCTACGGCCCGTTCCAACTCGGAGCGCTCGAACCCGGCGCAGTGGATGAGATTCCGCGCAAGGCGCTGAAGGAGTTGAAGCTGTAGCGCCGAGCGGACCGCGGGCCTTCAGGCCCGCAGTTTTCTGGCGTCAACACGCGCGCTTGCTGCGACGATTTAATGCGGGCCTGAAGGCCCGCGATCCGGAAGCTAGTGCGCCGTCTCTTCCTCGCCGAACCCGAACAGTTGCTTCAGCGTCGGAATGCGGTTCGGGAAGAAGTGCGCGAGGTCTTCCCAGATCATCTGCACGGCGGCGCCGACGATGATCAGCACGCCGAGCAAAGCGAGCCAGCGGTGCTTTTCGATCAGCCGCGCCGTGAAGCTCGCCGCCACCGCCATCAGCACCACCGAGAACACCAGCCCGAACACCATGATCGCCGGCACCTCGCGCGCAACGCCCGCGACTGCGAGCACGTTGTCGAGCGACATCGACACGTCGGCGATGACGATGCTCACCAACGCACGCCAGAACCTCGCTTGTGCGGCGGGATGGGCGTGCGCGTGCGGAACGTGCGCGTTCAGGTCGCGCCACATGCGCCACGCGACCCACAGCAGCAGAATGCCGCCCGCGAGCAGGATGCCCTGGATCTGCAGCAGCTGCACCGTGATCAGCGCAAAGCCGATCCGCAGCAGCAGCGCCGCGACAATGCCCCAGAAGATGACCAGCTTCTGCTGCGCCCTCGGCAGCGCCGCGGCCGCCAGGGCCACGGCGATGGCGTTGTCGCCAGCGAGCGCCAAGTCGATCAGGATGACCTGAACCAGAGCGGCGAAATCGGTCACAAGCGTCGGCATCTGTCCCATCAAGCTGCGGGCGGCCCGCCGAGCCACGGCGGGGGCGCAGGGATCATATCGGGACGGAACGTGTGCGCGTCATCCCAGATCATGACGACGCCGGCGACAATAATCACCAGAATGCCCAAAACCGCGATCCAACGGTTGCGGTCGACGATGCGGGCGATGAACGACGCGGCCACGCCCATCAGCACGACGGAAAGGATCAGCCCGAACGCCATGATCCACGGCGCGTGCCGCGACACGCCCGCGACCGCCAGTACGTTATCAAGTGACAGCGCGATGTTGGCGGCGACGATGGAAACGAGAGCGCGCGTGAATGTGACAGGTTTCGTCGTTTGAGCGTCGGCGTGCGGCTGCTCGGAGGCGTGCTTGCGGTTGATATCGAGCCACATGCGCCCCGCGATCCACAGCAGTAGCGCGCCGCCCAGCGCCAGCAAGCCGCGGATGCGCAGAAGCGAAACCGTCATCAGGCCGAAGACGATGCGCAGGATGAGCGCGAGCATCACGCCCCACCGGAGCGCCTTGTTGCGCTGCACCAGCGGCAGCGATGCGGCGGCAAGGCCAACGGCGACAGCGTTGTCCGCCGACAGAGCGAGATCGATCAGGATGACCTGGACGAGCGCAGCCGTGTCGTTGAATAGGCCCGTGTCGCTGAATAAGCCGTCCAACGCTTCCCCCTATTCGCCCCGGCCCGCCCTTGTGCACAACCGCGGCGCGGCGGTCAAAGCTTGAGCGATGGCCGCCTGCAGCGACATATGGCGCGAGGGGCCAAAGCGCGAAAGGGGCGCGTTGCATGCGCATCGTCGGAGGCAAGTTTAAGGGCCGCACGCTCGTCGCGCCGTCAGGCCGCGCGACGCGCCCAACCTCCGACCGCGCGCGGGAGAGCGTTTTCAACGTCTTGTCGCACGCCGATTGGTCGCCCGGGTTGGAGGATCGGCGCGTGTTGGATCTGTTCGCCGGCTCTGGGGCGCTCGGATTCGAAGCAATCTCGCGCGGCGCGGCGTTCGCGTTGTTCGTGGACGACGACGCCGGCGCGCGCGGCGCGATCCGGGAAAACGTCGAAGCGTTGGGGCTGTTCGGCGTGACGCGCATCCATCGCCGCGACGCCACCGATCTCGGCGTGAAGCCCGCGGGTCTCGGCGCCCCGTTCGATCTCGTGTTTCTCGATCCGCCTTACGGCAAAGGCCTGGGCGAGCGTGCGCTCACGAAACTTGCCCCAGGCGGATGGATCGCCGACGATGCGCTCGCGGTGTTCGAGAGCGGCGCCGATGAAACGCCTGACGTCGGCGATTGGCGCACGCTCGACGCGCGTGAGTACGGCGCGGCGAAGGTGCTGTTTCTCACGCCTTAGTCAGCGCATATTCGCCATGGTGTAGGCGAGCACGATCCAGATCACGATCAGGAACATCGCCGAAAACGCTTCGAGTCCGTTGCGCAGATTGCGCCTGTGATCGGGCAACGCGAGGCTCGCATAAGACGTGATCACGCCAACCATCATCACGACGAAGAAACCGGCGATCTGCGTGCGGAAACGCGGATTGCCGAGCCCGTGAACGTCGTTCACGAAGAATGTGTACACCTGCACGAACGTCAGCCCATGCCCCGCCATCAATGCAGTGAGGCGGGTGCCGCGGTCGCTCATTAGATGAACAACGCCGCGGGGTGTTCGATCACGCCCTTCACGCGCTGGATGAACGCGGCGGCATCGTATCCGTCGACCACACGATGATCGAACGAGGACGACAAGTTCATCATCTTGCGCACAACGATCTGACCGTTCTTCACAACCGGACGCTCAACCAGCTTGTTCACGCCGATGATCGCCACTTCCGGATGATTGATCACCGGCGTGGTGACGATGCCGCCGAGGGCGCCGAGCGAGGTGATGGTGATGGTCGAGCCAGAAAGCTCCTCCTTCGTCGCCGTGTTGGAGCGCACCGCAGTTGAGAGACGCGTCACTTCGGAAGCGCAATCCCAGATGTCCCGCGCTTCGACGTGGCGGACGACCGGCACAATCAGCCCGTTATCGGTTTGCGTGGCGATGCCGATGTCGACGTTCTCGTGGCGATAGACGACGCCGTTGTCGTCATCGAAGCGCGCGTTGATTTGCGGGAAGTCCGGCAGACAGATCGCCAGCGCCCGCATCAGGAACGGCAACAACGTAAGCTTCGGTTGATCGGAGCGGCGCGTGTTGTTCAAATGCGCGCGCAGCTCTTCAAGCTCCGTGAGATCGCTCTCCTCGACATACGCGAAGTGCGGGATGCGGCGCTTGGCGTCCTGCATCTTCTCCGCGATTTTGCGGCGAAGACCGATGACTTTCACCGGCTCGATGTGCGTGCGTTCCGCAAGCGCCGTCGAGCGGCGCATACCGACGGCAGGCACGAGCACTTGGTCGAGATCGTCGTGCGTGATGCGCCCTTCCGGGCCTGTGCCGCGCACCGAACCCAGATCGATGCCAAGCTTCTGCGCGCGCGCGCGCACAGCTGGCGACGCATTCGCATGCGCCCATTCCTTCACAGACGGCGCGCTTGCAGCCGTTGAAGCACGCGGCGCAAGCGATTGCGACGGCTGCGTCGGTTGCGGTTTCGGCGCCGTTCCCGGCGGCACCGCGCCAGCGGGGACTTTGATGCGCGGCTTCGGTTCGCTCGGCGCCGCTTGCGCGGGCGTGGCTTGCGGCTTCGGCGCGGCGGCTTTCGCCGCGTCGCCATTCGGTTTCGGCGCGGCAGCGGGCGGCGGCGGAGGCGCCGCGGGCGCTTCGCTGGCGCCGCCTTCGATCTCGAACACCGCGATGGTCGAACCCACCGGCGCCATCTCGCCCGGCTCGCCGTGGATCGACACGACTTTGCCGGCGACCGGCGACGTCATCTCCACCGTCGCCTTATCCGTCATCACGTCGACGAGCGGTGCGTCTTCCTTGATCGTGTCACCCGGGCGCACGTGCCAGGCGACGATCTCGGCCTCAGCCGTGCCTTCGCCGACGTCCGGCAATTTGAAAACGAACTGGCCCATCTTTTCTCTCTTAGGCCTCCATCACGCGGCGCATCGCCTTCATGACGCGCGCGGGGCCAGGAAAATACTCCCACTCCAGGGAGTGCGGATACGGCGTATCGAAACCGGTGACGCGTTCGATCGGCGCTTCGAGGTGGTAGAAGCAGTGCTCCTGCACGAGCGCGCTGAGTTCCGCGCCGAAGCCGGAGGTACGCGTCGCTTCGTGAATGACGACACAGCGGCCGGTCTTTTCTACCGACGCCTTGATCGTCTCGATGTCGATCGGCAGCAGCGTGCGGAGATCGATGACTTCCGCATCGATGCCGGAATCTTTGGCCGACGCGAGCGCGACGTGAACCATCGTGCCATACGCCAGGATGGTGCAGTCGGCGCCTTCGCGCACGATCGCGGCCTTGCCGATCGGAATGTTGTAGTAGCCGTCCGGCACTTCGCTCGCCGGATGCTTCGACCACGGCTGCACCGGCTTGTCACGGCGGCCATCGAAAGGCCCGTTATAGACGCGCTTCGGTTCGAGGAAGATGACCGGGTCGTCGTCTTCGATCGCCGAGATCAGTAACCCCTTCGCATCGTACGGCGTCGACGGGATCACCGTCTTCAAACCGGCAACGTGCGTAAACAGCGCTTCCGGCGATTGGCTGTGCGTCTGGCCGCCAAAAATGCCGCCGCCGTAAGGCATGCGCACCGTGAGCGGCACGGTGAAATCCCCCGCGGACCGATAGCGAATACGCGCGGCTTCGCTGACGAGCTGGTCGTAGGCAGGATACATGTAGTCCGCGAACTGGATCTCCGCGACCGGCCGCAAGCCAAACGTCGCCATGCCGATGGCGACGCCGACAATGCCGTTTTCGTTGATCGGCGCATCGAAGCAGCGCTTCATGCCGTACTTCTTTTGCAGCCCGTCGGTGACGCGGAAAACGCCGCCGAAATAGCCGACGTCCTCGCCGAACGTGAGCACGTTCTGATCGCGCTCCATCATCACATCGAGCGCGGAATTCAACGCCTGGATCATGGTCATGCTTGCCATTAGCGCAGCCTTCCGAAGGTAAGCGCCCGCTCCCCCTCAATGGGGGAGCTGTCAGCGACGCGAAGCGTCGATGACTGAGGGGGTGAGGCCCTCGATGTTGAAAGCAGAGTCTCGCGAGGCTTATTCAGCACCGCGCGCGCACCCCCTCCCGCGCCTTCGGCGCGACCTCCCCCATCGAGGGGGAGGTGGGCGCCACGCTCGGTGAGGCATGAGCATGTCATCATGCCTCGACATCCTTGCGCTGATGCGCCAGGTGCCAGGGCACGTCCTTGAACACGTCCTCGAACATCGAGTCGACCGACGCCGCGCCTTCTGCACCCAAAATGCCGAACTTCTCCGCGTCCCGCCCCGCGGCGCGCACCGTTTCCGTCGCTTCTTCGATTGCAGCGGCGTGACGCTGTTCGTCCCACTCGCCGATAACGATGAGGTGCTGCTTCAAGCGCTCCACCGGATCGCCCAGCGGCCAGCACTTCGGCTCATCGTTCGGGCGATAGCGTCCGGGATCGTCCGACGTTGAGTGCGAACCGGCGCGATACGTGAAGTGCTCGATCAACGTCGGCCCGCGATTGGTTCGCGCACGCTCAGCGGCCCATTTCGTCACCGCGTACACGGCGAGGAAGTCGTTGCCGTCCACGCGCAGCGGCGGCACGCCGTAGCCGATGCCCTTCGACGCAAACGTCGTCTCCTCGCCGCCCGCGATACCCTGGAACGAGGAAATGGCCCACTGGTTGTTGCTGACGTTGATGATGACGGGCGCGTGGTACACAGAAGCAAAAGTCATCGCCGCGTGGAAATCGCCTTCCGCCGTCGCGCCTTCGCCGATCCATGCGGACGCAATGCGGTGATCGCCCGAATACGCCGACGCCATCGCCCAGCCGACTGAAATCGGCACCTGCGTGCCGAGATTACCGGAGATGGTGAAGAAGCCCTTCTCGCGCGACGAATACATGATCGGCAGCTGCCGGCCCTTCAGCGGGTCGCGCGTGTTCGAATAGATCTGGCACATCATGTCGACGAGCGGATACCCGCGCGCGATCAGGATGCCCTGCTGACGATAGCTCGGGAAACACATGTCCTCGTCGTTGAGCGCCAGCGCTTGCCCAACCGAGATCGCCTCTTCGCCGAGGCTCAGCATGTAGAACGAAGTCTTGCCCTGACGCTGCGCGCGGAACATGCGCTCGTCGAACGCGCGCGTCAGCAGCATGTGCTTTAACGCACGGCGCAGATCGTCCGGCGGAATGGACGGCTTCCACTCGCCAGAAGCGCGGCCGTCCTTATCCATCACGCGAATGAGACCGAACGCGAAATCGCGCATATCCGACGCGCGCGTATCGATCGGCGGGCGGGGCGTCGCGTCGGGCTCGGGAAACGTCCAGCCGGAGAAATCCGGCTTGTCGCCTGGGCGCGCCTTCGGCGCCGGCACGTGGAGATCGAGCGAATTCCTGCGCGTCATGCCGTCTCCGTTCATGCCCTGCGCGCCTCCGCCAGCTTGCGCCGCACGATCCTGTCGGCCACTTCCGAAGCCGGAATGCCTTCGCGCCGGGCTTGGTCCATCACCATCATGAGCCGTGGCGCGATCGCGCGCACGCGCTTCTCCACGAGATCGGCGGTTTCGCCAAGATATTCCGCCGACACGTTGATGATACCGCCGGCATTGACGATGTAGTCCGGCGCGTACGTCACGCCGAGCGCAAGCAGCCGATTATCGTCCTCTTCCGTCGCCAGCTGATTGTTCGCCGCGCCGCAGATGATCGGCGCCCCGAGTTCGGGGATGGTCTGGGCGTTGAGCCCCGCACCCAGCGCGCAAGGCGCGAACACGTCGGCCTCGACGGCATGGATGCGCTCGACCGGCACGATCTCCGCGCCGATCGCGGCGGCCTTGTCGGCGTTCTCCTTGCACACGTCGGCGGCGACGAGCTTCACACCTTCTTCCACCAGCAGCTTGCAGAGATTGTAGCCAACCGCGCCGATGCCCTGCACGGCGATGCGCTTGCCGTTCATTTCACCGAGCAGCGACTGAATGCAGACAAAAACGCCCAGCGCCGTCCAGGGCGACGGATCGCCGCCGGCGTGATCGCCTTCCTTCGGCAGCCCGGCAACGTAACTCGTATGCCGCGCCATCGCCTTCGCGTCCGCGACGCCGACGCCGACGTCTTCCGCGGTGACGTAACGCCCGCCGAGTTTCTCGATCTCTTCGCCCATGCGCTCGAACATCTTCTGGCGATCGGCCGGCGCGCGATAGATCACCGCCTTTCCCCCGCCCATCGGCAGATCGGCCATCGCGTTCTTGTAGGTCATGCCGCGCGAGAGCCGGAGCACATCCGTCAGTGCCGCGTCCGCGCTCGGATACGTCGTCAGCCGGCAACCGCCGGCCGCCGGCCCAAGCGCCGTCGAATGAATGCCGATGAACGCGGAGAGCCCCAGCGCATCGTCGTTGATCTCAACGATCTGCTCATGCGCGTCGAAACTGGAATTGGCGGCTGGGTTCACTGGATCGGCTCGTCGAACATGAGTTCACGCGCGAAGCGGCCCGGCGGCGAGCCGTAGGACAGAATCTGGTCGTGGTAGCGCTTGAGATTGAAGTTGCCGCCCTGCGTCTGTTCCGCCTTCGCGCGCGCTTCCAGGTGCTCCTGGAAGCCCACGAAATACGTCGAGAGCTGCGTCGAGCTCAGCTGCGCGCGCACCCATTTGCCTGAAGCTTCGCGCTCTTCCTGGAACGCGGTCTCGACCATCAAGCGCATCGCGTCGTCGCGGCTCATGCCGTCGCAATGGATGGCCTGGTCGAGGATGGCGTTGGTGATGGTGCGGAGTTGCACCTTGAGCTGCGAGAGACGGTAGAGCGGATCGTCGGCCTTGAAACCCTGCTGCACCATCATCTCTTCGGCGTACACAGCCCAGCCTTCGATAAACGAACCCGACCCCAACACGGCGCGCAGCGTCGAGGGATAGCGGTTCGAATGCCATATCTGCACGTAGTGGCCCGGCATGGCTTCGTGCACGCCGATGTCGGAGATCGCGCGCGTGTTATATTCCCGAAGGAACGACGTGGATTGCTGTTCAGTCCAATCGTCGGGGATCGGCGAGACGGCGTAGAACGTCTCGAGCCCATGCTCCAGCGGGCCGGGTGAATCGCAATACGCAACCGCGACGCCACGTTGGAATTCCGGCATCAGGATCACGCGCACGGGTGAATCCGGCAGCGTGATGAGATCGTGGCTGCGCACGAATGCTGTCGCCTCTTCAACCGCATGCGTAGCGACCGGCACCAGCTGATCGCGCGGCGCGCGTTGCGCGGCTGCGATATCGAGCGCGGCGCGGATCGCGGCTTGCTGTTGCGCTTGGGTGGGATTGTCCGGCGTCGCCGGCGCGCCCGCACGACCGGCAAGCGCGCGCTTCGACACCCGATACATTTCCTGGCGCACATTCGTCACCGCCGCATCGGCGCGAGCACGGATTTCTCGCCGCGTCAGCGAGGATTGCAGCGTCAGCGCCAGCTTCTGGTCAAATTTCTCGGCCCCGATGCGGAATTCGCCGTGCGCCGCCGGCTTGAGCGTGCTGGCGATCCAAGCCTGGTGCGTGTCGACCTCTGCGTTGAAGCCCGCGATCGCCGCTTCGAGCGCCGCCCGCTTCGATCCCGATAACTCACCCTTCTTCGGCTCGATCAACTCCGCGACGATGCTCTTCAGCCCCGCGTTCTGCCGCTCCAGCGTCGTCGCGTAAATCTCCGGCACGCGCTCCAACACCAGTTGACGGCGTGCTTCAGCGAACACGCGCGGCGCGAGCCGCATGCGTGCGGTCGCTGCTTCAAGCTGCACCGCCGCCGGCGCGAACGGACGCGCCATCAGCGGATAAAGCGCATCGCCGATCTTGTTGTGATAATAGAGCGGGTTCCAAGCCCAAGCCTGTCCGACTTCGATCGACCAGATGTTCGAACGCAATTCGTTCGCGAGCATCGCCGCGTCGACCTGGTTCGCGCGCGACAGCGCGCCGGCGTCGATGCGCTCCAACTCGCGCAGCATGGATTGATTGAACTGCAGCACGCGCCGCCGGCCTGCCGCGCTCACATCGTCGAGCTGCTTGTCGAAGCGATGATCGCCCGCTTGCGTCGCCGCCACCGGCGACAGCCGCATCGATTGATCGAGCCAACGGCGCGCGAGCGCGGCAAAGCGCGCGTCCGCTGCACTCGTCTGCGCCACAGCGACATTCGGCAGCGCCACCAGCGCGGCCGATCCCATGAGCGCGACCACGCGCCGTCGCGACAAAGCTTCAAGCATCAGGGCTTCCTTCCCAGAGGGCGTCCAGGCTCGTTCCGGGCGGACGCCGGCTGGCCGGTTCGGCGCGCAAAATACGCCTGGGCGCGATTTCCGCAATAAGTGCTGCGCCGCAGCATGGCATCACCGCCGCATGGCTGATCCGCGCCAAATCCTGCCGTCAACCGCCCCGTTTGCGGCCGAGATTAGCTCGCCTTGAAAGCGCCGGGGGCGCCAGATATATGACCCGCTCTCCACGGCACGCGCCCTTAGCTCAGCTGGATAGAGCACCAGACTACGAATCTGGGGGTCAGGAGTTCGAATCTCTTAGGGCGCGCCAGCTTTTCAATGATTTAGCACTGAACATCGATCAGCGCTTCCGACATAATTCTCGGATTATGTCGGAATGTGCGGCGGCAAATTCCACAGAATTTTTTTCGGCTTGCGGGACAGTGAAGGAAAGTGGGCAACGTGTTGCCCCTTCCTGTTGCGCTTTCTCCGGCAATTCCGTCGTCAGACGGCCAAGGCGACGTCGACAACATCGCCAACAACAATCTCGTTGACGGCAGCTTCGATGATTTCTCTCTTCTGAGAGAACGACAGTGCTTGGAAAGCAGCTACGGAGAGAGCGGGCAGCCCGATCGAGGCTAGCGCATGGGCGACTATGGCTTCGAGGTCATCCGCGGGCATTTTGCGTCGGCACGCGCCGCAGAGATACTTGGTGGAAGGTGGCTTCGGATACATGCGTGCGCCGCACGCGCAACGAACGATTCCGGACAGGAGATGTGAAGTGGGGCGGGTAGCGCCTTCTGCACTCGCGCGGTGGAGGAACTCTTGAACGTCGTTCCAAAGGGTCTCGGAAACTACGCCGGCCGATTTGAGATCGGCGTCGACAAGCAGCCGTCCGACCGCGGTGTCCGAAAAATGCGCACCGCTCCGAGTACGAAGTCCGCGCTCGTTAAGGATGCGCGCTACCACCTTCTTCCTACGCTGCGCGACGAACAACTCGAACGCCAGCTTGCAGATGGCGCCCTCGAGGGGATGCGGCTCCAAGCCAGCTGCCGTTCGCGTTAAGCCGTACGTGGCGCGCCCCGGTGATGCGGTGGAGTTCATCGCGCCGCTGCGGTCTTACAAGCGTACCGACGCCGCGCGTCGAGCCACGCGTCGAGGTCCTCGATGGCGTATCCCTTTCCAGCACAGTGGGATCCGAAGCTTGGAATTCACGTGACTTGAAGTCGCGGC
>JADMIO012779014.1_pt1 | contig 108355 bp, 107 predicted proteins | sample 8958161 | NCBI WGS metagenome assembly JADMIO01 (sample SAMN16585339, study PRJNA669376) | soil metagenome | isolation source: Crop rotation soil | place: USA: Cullars Rotation, Alabama | collected 2011
GCCGCGACTTCAAGTCACGTGAATTCCAAGCTTCGGATCCCACTGTGCTGGAAAGATTGTCGGCCAGGACTTAACGGTGCTGGAACCCATCGCTCTTAAGCTGAAAGAGAAACTGAAACACCATCCGGCTTTGCTGGATGTCGACACCAGTTTCCGCCCCGGCAAGCCCGAGTTTCAAGTCAAAGTCGATTTGGATGAGGCCCAGCGTTTGGGAATCAGCAGTTCGGCCGTGGGCGCGGAACTGCGCGCCCAAGTGGAAGGCGTGACCAGCAGCGTGTTTCGCGAAAACGGTTTGGAATATGACATCCGGGTGCGTCTGCAGCCCGATCAGCGCGATCTGCAAACGGAATATCCGCGCATCTTGGTACCCAATATGAACGCCCGGCTGGTTGAGCTGGGACGGGTCGCGAAGTCCACCGCCACGACAAGTCCGGCCAGCATTGACCGCGAAAACCGCGGGCGATACGTTTCGATCATGGCCGATATCGCCCCCAAGGGCCCGGGCATGGGCGGAGCGATCGCCGACATCACGTCCTGGCTGCAGCCGGGAGGAGAAATGGCGCTGCCGCCCGGTGTGACCTTCCGTTTTGTCGGTCAGGCCGAGAATTTTCAGGAACTCGGGGTCAACATGATGATCGCTTTCGGCCTTGGAGTGATCTTCATCTACCTGATCTTGTCTTCTCTTTACGAATCCTTTTTTATGCCATTGACGATTATGTTCGTGATCCCGTTCGCCATGTGCGGGGCGATGTGGGGTCTGTGGCTGTTCGGCAAATCCCTCGATCTTTACTCCGCCATCGGCTGCATCATGCTGACCGGCCTTGCGACCAAGAACTCGATTATTTTGGTCGACTTTATTTTTCAGCTGATGGAACAGGGCATGGGCAAGATGGAAGCCGTGGTTGAGGCCGGGCGCACCCGTTTGCGTCCGATTCTCATGACTTCATTGTGCTTGATCGCGGGCATGATTCCGATCGCCATCGGTTTGAACGAAGTGTCCAACCAGCGCAGCTCCCTTGGCGCGGCGGTGATCGGCGGCGTGGTCAGTTCAACTTTGTTGACCTTGATCGCTCTGCCGGCCGTATTTATTTACATGGAGAGCTTGCGCAATTGGCTGCTGAAGTTCGGCCGCAGATTGATCACGCAGGACCCGGCCCACGCCAGTAATGGCAAGTATAACCACCGGGGTTCTTCAACAAATAATCCTGATGGTAACTCTCCGCTGAGTAAAACCTCGTAAGCGGTTCGATGGTAGTCGCAATCGGGCGCGGCCATAGTTTCTTGGCGCGCTCGATGGCCTTCTCCGCCTCGGCCCGCTCTTGATCGTTGGCAACAAAAATGGCGGAGCGGTATTGCGTGCCGACGTCATTGCCCTGGCGGTTTTTGGTGGTCGGATCGTGCAACTGAAAAAACAAATCCAAAAGTTGGGCCGGCGAGGTGAGCTTGGGATCGTAGTCGATGCGAACCGCTTCGGCATGGCCGGTGCGACCGGTTTTAACGTGCTCGTAAGTGGGATTGTCCAAGGTGCCGCCGATGTAGCCGACTTCGGTGTCGAGCACTCCGGGCACTTTGCGAATCAGATCTTCCACTCCCCAAAAACAGCCTGCGGCGACAACAAGACTTTCACTCATGCGGCGCAGCTTATCAGTTGGGCATACGGTAAATCAAGTAGGAGCCCTCGTCTTCGGCCACGATCTTCCATTCCGGCAGCGGCGAAAGGATCTGGTAAAAGTAGCGGTAGGGGCCATATTTTTCAATTAACAGCATGGTCCAATTGTATTTCTGCGCCAGTTGCAAAAAGCGCTGCTGGCCGCGGAACACGCCCATGACGTCGTTTTCGTAAAAACCCACGTCGGTCATAAACCCGTGATGGAACACCGGAACCACGCCCTGCCAAATCAGGTAGGAGCCGAAGTCGTGGGTGTTGTACAAATTGCCGGCGATACGTTTCTGCTTGAGAAACTCTACGGTTTTAATCGGAAAATATTTGGGGTCCAAATCCAGCTTGGGCAACCGCTCGCCCGAAGACGCGGTGTAACCGTAAATTAAATTTTTCGCCGACAGCAGTACAAGCAGAGCGCAGATCGCGGCCGCCTGCCACTTTTTCGGCGCGGTCAAAAAACGCAGGCGTGCCCAAGGCTTGACCGCGATCAAAATGGCGAAGCTCGCCCACGGAATAAAACGCACGGCCTTAACCGCCACCAGTAGCGCGAACATGGCGAAAATGGCGCGCAAGGTGAACCAAGCTTTTTCACGAATAATCAGGTACAGGCACAGCGCGGACAAAATCCAAAATGCGATGGTCTCAGGCGCCGAGCGGAACAGCTTCGAGTACGCCGGCATCCATTCAAAGTTGTATTGCTTAAAAACCGTAGCTTCCTTAAACGAAAATCGCAGGGGATAAAGCAGGGCTTCAAAACCATCGGGATGTATGCACACCGCGAGCAGCGGGGCCAACAACCAAAGATTGTGGATCGGCTTAATCGAACGGGTTTTAAAAGTGTGGAAGGCCGACCACATGAACAGCATGGTAAAGCCAAGCGGAAAGGCCGGATGGAGTTGCGCCCACAATAAAAACAGCGCCGTGATCGCGGCTTGAAATTTCCACGTCAGACGTTCGCGCGCCAGCAATTGCGAAAATAGAAAAACGCAGAACAAATCGGAAAACATCGAGGAGCGTTCGATAAAGCGGAACGATCCGGCCAACACGGCGAGCATCCATAGGCCGAGCCACAGCCACGAGATGTCCATATCGCGCGGCTTGGCCCGTAAAGTCAGCACGAAGATCGTCGTCCACACCACGGATTTCAGGAGAATTAAGCCGGGCCATCCAAAAAACAAATGGAACCAAGAAAATAAGGCGAAACTCAGATACTCATGGGTCCAGACCAGGGGCGCATTAGGTAAGGAGTAAATGTAGGGATCGGTAAACGTCGGCAGGCCATGGGTGGTCCACTCACCTCTAAACACGAAGTCGCGGGCCAAGGCCAAATACATCGTCACGTCGCCCGATTGAATGGCGAATACAGTGAACGAGAAGGCGGCTAAGCCTAAACAAAATACCAAAACCTTATTGACCCACACTCCTCCATTTCCGGGTAAAGGTGGAGTGAGGTCTAGGTTTGACTCGCTCCATCGTAGCTGACACGATTGAAATATGGTTTGGCTTGTGGCGTGGATAGCTCTGTCGGTTGTGCCCGCGTGGTCCGAGGTGCCGGATCCGGCTGCCTTGTCCTGCGTGGTGAACAGCGTGGACCAATGCAAGGAAGCGCGCTTCCAGCTTCCCAGGCTAGGCAACGATGGGTTTGCCAAAATGTTCGAAACCCGGCGGCCCAAGTTTACCGAGTGGATCCGGCCGATGGCGCTGTACGTACAAGGCGTCACGGGTCTACCGGCTTCGGTGTTTATCGGTCAGGCCGGTGTGGCCAGCGACTGGGGGGCCACACCGGCCTTCCGTAACAATAATAATATTTTTAAACATATGTGCTGGGTACCCAAGTCCACGCTCGAGGGTGAGATTCAGTTGGCGGGACATAAATTTTCCTACAAAGGCACCTGCGGCGTAGAAAAAACCTTCGGCCAAATCGGCAGGCCCTTTAAGTTCGCCACCCGCGAGGAATCGGTGCTGGCCTATCTGCATTTTTTGTTTTCGCCCAACAAACAGTACAAGGCGTTGCAAGAGGAGTTAAAGCGGGGAATTAAGCCCAATGGAGTCCATCTGTCGGGCTATAAGCCGGTTTCATCCACCTTGGGCGGATTCTCCCATGATCCAAAATATCTGGGAATATTGCAGAACCTGATCTCCGTCGAGAAACTGCCGGAACTCGACGCCGCCCAAGCTTGCTGGCAATGCCTGTTGGCCAAGTCTAAGGAGGCCAAATGATCGCGTGGTTCGCCGCCTTAGTGCTCAATGTCCATGCGGTTCCCGTTGTGGTTCAAAGCGATTGCACACCGGCTGAACTCAAATTGTTGAAGGCTCCTGGAATCGTAAATCAGTTTGTGAATAAGGGTCTGGTGGTCAGTGAGGATTGCGCTCCGTTAAGCGTGTCACCGGAGCGACAAGTGTTGGCGGTGCTGCAGGTTTTCAATACTTCCGGCGGCTACGAATCTTACCTTTCGATTTTTGAACGGAAGGGATTCGTCGAGTCGTCGGCGGCCACCTTTAAAAGCTCCATGCTGGGCTTCGACGTTTTTCCCGTGTTGGTGAAAGGAAATCATCGCCTGCTGTTTATCCATCCTTCCTCCGACAAAACCAAAATCGTGCTGTATCTGAATGTGCAGGTTTCACCCAACTCTTCCAGGCTCTCGCGCTGGGAGCTGGCTCTGGAACAGCTCGTGCTGAGCGAAGTGACCGCGCGCAGTTGGTCGATTGAGGCCGGAGTTTTGCCGAAAATATACGAGGATGGCGGAGTGTTGCGCGCGCTGATGGAGTCACGCGCGGTTGAGCTGTAGATCCCCAGTCCTAAACAGCGAAACCAGAGCTCCCAGAAACTCCTTGTCGAGTAAATCGGAGCAATTGGCCATCATCTCCTGCAGGGCCGCGTGGGGCGACATACCTTGCGGATGGACCACCCGGTAACAGAACTCGTCGGCCACCGCGATCAACTTCGCCATGGGGTGAATGGCGGATTTTTTGACCTGATAGGGAAAGCCGCGGCTCTGGCAGTTTTCGTGGTGCTGTTTGACGATCTGGCGGACGTCGTCGGGAATATTGCTCAACTGATCGAGCATATCGTGACCAAGCATGCAATGGCTCTGATAGGCTTTGCGGTCATCCTCGCTCCAACTTTTTTGCGGATTGGCCAGGATGTGCTGGCTGATTTCCTGTTGGCCCACGTCGTGAAGTAGAGCCCCAATCGCCACTTTGAAGCGATTGGTGGGAAGGTTCCACTTGATCCGCTGACTGATCATAACGGAATAAACGCTGACGCCTAAACTGTGGCTCAGGACCTGATCGGCATGCCGTCGCAAACGGTCGAGCAGGTCCATGGCCCGCACGTCGTCGGTCAGCAAGTCCAGGGAAGCCTCCACAAAGGCCGCGGCCGCCTCGAAGCCGTGCTCATCGGTGCCCTCGTGATTGATCCCGCTTAGAAACTGGGCACTCTGCTTCATCAGGGCGACTTTTCTTTCGCGGTCGGCTGGGTGCCGGACCATCCAATCGATATCGATCGGAAAGCCGACAAACTGGCGGAAATCATCTTGCTTGATAAAAAGATAACTTAGGCCCTTGTTCTTATAGGATTTGATTCGTTCGGGGGTGACGTCCTCACCCTTATGGGCCACTTTGATATAGCGGTCGGCCGCGACCCGCACGAAGATGGCAAATTTGATTTTACGACCATTGGCAAACTCGTCGATTCCGAGGCGGTAGTAGGTCTCAAGCGGAGCTTCATCGGGCTGGCGGCCCAACACTCGTTTAAGAGCCATGGACAGTTCATTTTTTTGAAAGGGCTTGGGCAAAAACTCATTGGCCCCCAACTCATAGGCGTCGCGGGCCTCGATCAACTCGGTGAAACCGGTCATAAGTATAATGGGGAGACTCGGGACCTGATTGCGCGCCCGGACAGCGCGTATGAGCTCAATACCGCTCATCACGGGCATTTGAACGTCTGCAATCATGGCGTCGAAATGGGGGTCCTTAATGAGAATATCGTCGGCGGCTTTGCCGTCGCCGGCCACTACCACTTTGTGGGCATCTTGTTCTAACGCTTTTGTTAAAGAAGCGATTAACTCGGGGTCATCATCGACCAGGAGAATGCGGGCCATACCTCATGGTCATACAACAAGAGTTATTTATGTAGCCAAAAAACGGTGCGTCACGACTGCAGGCTAGTTCTAGTTGCAGACCACGCCGGGAATAATCACGAGGTCGGTAATCAAGAAGTCTTTACCCGTGGGATTGGCGTTGGTATCCAGAAAGTTCCCGCCGCCGGTTTGGGCCATCATTTTTAAGCGGTCCGAGGCCGTTTGATTGACGTTACCGTAGTAAACCGTGTTGAAGCTCACCGCGCCGGCGACCGTATTTACCACTTCCATAACTTTGCTTTGTAAGTTGGCGTCGCTGACCACGGGATTGGGCAAACCGTCGGACAAGAAGATAACCATATATTTGGTGCCGGCCGCGCGATTGGTGTCGCCCGCGATATTGGCCTTAGCCGCATTGAGGGCCGCGATATAAGGAGTTTCGCCGGCATCGCCCATATTGCGGAACGTTTGAATGGCGTTGCCCATCTGAGCGGCGTTGCCCATGGCCAGTAAAACAGTGGCGTTGCTGGCCGCGAAGGTCGAAAAGCTCCAACCGAAATTCGACTTGGCCTTAAAGGTATTGTAGAAGCGCTCGATCGAGTCGCCGCGCACGACGCGGTTGGGATCGCTGCCGGGCTGGCCGTTGTCATTTTGTTTGTTGGATCCGGAAACGTCGACGATAAACACCGGTTTAATCGGTGTGGTGATCGAGTGCAGTTGGTTGCGACAGTTGGGGCCGCCGGTTTGAGTGATTACGCCTGTGGCTTCATCGTCGTTATTGCCGAGATGGAGAGGATCGCTGCCGCCGCCGCCGCTGCCGCTACTACTCGATTTCGCGGAGAGCTTCTGCTGCGAGCAGTTTTGAAATGAGACAATCAGCATCAGTGTCGACAAAGCGACCATAACCTTTTTCATATTTGCACCTAATAGTTGTTTGGCCATTGCTAGAACCCCCACCATTCGATTTTGCAACCGGCATACCTCCCCCTCACGTCCATTAACTAATAAAACCCTGTCTGAAGGCCATTCACCGCAAGAGGCCTGTCTAAGTTTATAAATCGTCAACTAGTTAGTGTCCCCCGGGGAGACACGGGCGTCTCAGGGTGATACAGGGGCTATTGTAGCGCGGCGTTAATGATCTAGCCAGGGCTGGTAGAGTGTGATTCGATTCTTTGATGCTGACCTGTCACAATTTGATAAAGGGAGAATGGACTCCTGGCCAAGGGGGCATTCGGGAGATTTTTTCGCCCCATTCCGGGAAAAAAATCGGCGAGTGCAGTGTGCCGGGACCGATCCAAGTGGGCCAGGCCCTCGAGGCGGCCCATGCCGCCCAATTGGATTGGGGGCGCTGGCCGCTTAAGGAGCGGGCCAAAGTGCTTTTCAATTTTCGCAATATTCTGTTGCGCGAGCTCGATGAAATTTCACGCTTGAAGAGCTCGGAGAGCGGCAAGACCTTTGAAGAAGGTAGGGCCGGTCTGCTTAAGGGCATTGAGGTTTTGGAATTCGCCCTCAGTATTCAAAATCTGGATTTGGGCGGTCGCCAGGAAATCTCCCGCGGAGTCAGCTGCGAGTATCGGCGTGAACCGCTGGGGGTAGTGGCCAACATCACTCCGTTTAACTTTCCGGCCATGGTGCCCATGTGGACCATTCCAATTGCGCTCGCTTTGGGCAATGCCTATGTTTGGAAACCTTCGGATAAGACGCCGCTTACGGCGCGCAAAATCGGCGACGCTTTGCTCGAGGCCGGTCTGCCTGCCGGTCTTTTGACGATCTTGCACGGGGCGGGCCCGACGGTCGAAGCGATTATTGACCATCCAAAAGTGAAGGCTGTGGGCTTTGTCGGGTCCACCAAGATCGCCAAACTGGTGTATCAACGCGGAACGCACCTCGGGAAACGAGTGCTCGCTCTGGGCGGCGCAAAAAATCACATCGTGCTTCTGCCCGACGCCAACAGCGAGTTGAGCGGCAAGGGAATTTCCGATTCCTTCACCGGCTGTGCCGGCCAAAGATGCATGGCCGCATCCGTGTTGTTGGCCGTGGGCGAGGTCAAAACCCATATGGATCGGATCGTCGAGCGCGCCTCGTCTCTTGAGTTCGGTAAGGATATGGGAGCCATCATCACCAAAGCGCAGGTTGAATTTCTGCGTGAGGCGATCGGCCGCGCGGAAAAAGCCGGAGCAAAAGTGATTTTGGACGGCCGCAAAGCCAAGCCGCCGGCGGGGATGGAGGGCGGAAACTGGCTCGGACCGACCATTCTCGACAATGTTCAGCCCGGCTCGGAAGCCGCGGCGGTGGAATTGTTCGGGCCGGTGTTAAGCGTGATTCGTTGTAAAGATTTGACTGAGGCTCTGGACGTCGCGGCCACCAGCGAATATGGCAATGCCTGCAGCGTGTTTACTTCGTCGGGACCGTTGGCCGAGCGGGTCGCTCGGGAGGCCACGGCCGGGATGGTCGGCATCAATATCGGTGTGCCGGTTCCGCGAGAACCCTTTTCCTTCGGCGGCACCAATGCGTCCAAGTTTGGACATGGCGATATCACCGGTCATCACTCACTGGATTTTTGGTCCAATATCAAAAAGGTAACAACCAAATGGGAAAAGCAAACCGACTCAACGTGGATGTCGTAAAAAACAAACCGGCGAATCATATGATTCTGGCCAGCCACAACAATTTGAAATTCAAAGAGACGCTGCCGATCAAATGGGGAGCCAAGAAGGCCCTCGACCGCGGGCCGGTGGTGGCTTCGGTCACCAACGCCAAGGCCCGCAACGCCATCGGTGCCCACAGCGGCAGTTACACCGTTTACCGCGCGCTCAGCATCGCCAGCGGAAAATTCCCTCCACAACACCGACCCGACCTGAACAACACGCAAAGCCCGGTGCAAATCGGGCCGTTTCCGCAATGGTTTGACGCGACTAAAATCGTTTCGCTCGATCCGTGGGGACTGGATCCGCAGATTCATTTTAAGGCGTTGTTCGACAAGGGCTATGATATCCGGCCCACCATCGCGGTGACCCAGGCCCATTTGCAAATTCCCGAAATCAACGAGTCAATCAAGGCCGGTCGCCTTAAAGTCGACGGCAAAGTGGTTTTGCAAAATCACGACATCAAAGTCACCAAAGTCGCCATCGAGCCGGTGTGGTATTTGCCGGGAATGGCGGCGCGGCTCAATGTCGAAGAAGGCGAGCTGCGCAGAATTATTTTTCAAGAGACCGGCGGTATGTACCCTGAGTTTATCACGCGGCCGGATTTGAAAGTGTGGCTGCCGCCGATCGGCAGCACCACGGTATATATTTTCGGCAATCCCCAGCATCTGGCCAATCCCAAAATTTCCTTGACCTGCCGAGTGCACGACGAGTGCAACGGCTCCGACGTGTTCGGATCCGACATCTGCACCTGCCGCCCTTATTTGGTGTTCGGCATTGAGGACGCCGCGCGCGAAGCCCAGCGCGGAGGCGTGGGACTGATCGCCTATTACCGCAAAGAGGGTCGGGCGCTGGGGGAAGTGACCAAGTTCTTGGTCTACAACGCCCGCAAACGGCAAAAGGGCGGGGACACGGCGGCCACTTATTTCCACCGCACCGAGTGCGTGGCCGGCACCGAGGATGCGCGCTTTCAAGAATTTATGCCGGACATTTTGCACTTCTTCGGCATCAGCAAAATTCACAATCTGCACTCCATGAGCAATATGAAATACGACGCCATCGTCGGCAGTGGAATTGAAGTGGTGAACCGGATTTCCATTCCCGATTATTTAATCCCCAAGGATGCGCAGGTGGAGATGGAAGCCAAAAAGGCGGCGGGTTATTTCACCAAGAAGCCGGCCAAGACCAAAGATGACTTGAAAAAGGTGAGAGGCCGTCAAATCGATGAGTGACATGTCGCTGAAACCCGATCAGGTGGACTATTTGTTGTCGCCGGCCGCCATTCGCGACCGAGCCAAGGCCGTGTTCGATTACACCGAAAAAGGCCAGGGCATGTTCGAGTATCATCCGAAAAAACTGAAGGGCACGGTGGATTATGTGCTCAAGGTGATCAAGGACCAATACCCCGATTTAAAAATTCCCTTTCATTCGCGCTGGGGCCACTTCCGTGCGGGCGGCATCGACCGGGCGGGATATTTGCGTAAGGCCATCGTCAATCTCGACAAAATGGAGCAGGCCCGCATTCAGCTCGACCTGGTGATCACGTCGGTGCTGCTCGACGCGGGGGCGGGGGCCACTTGGCGTTACACCGAAGAGCAATCGGGCAAGCCGTTCGCCCGCAGCGAGGGTTTGGGTGTGGCGAGCTATCATATGTTTCTGAAAGGCGCGATGAGCTCCGACGGGAAGGCTTTGCGCGCGGACGCCGTGGGCCTTAAGAAAATTAAAGCTAAGCAAATCGAAAAGTTTTTTCAGGTTTCTAAAAGCAATCCCTTATTGGGAGTCGAAGGCCGCGCCAAGCTGCTCAACAATTTGGGTAAAGCCATGGAGGAGTCGTCGGCCTTTCGCGATAGCCGGCCGGGCAACCTGATCGACTTTTTGGCCAATAAGTACGGCGGCACCATTCCGGCTTCGGGCATTCTGCGCGCCGTGCTCGACGGATTCGGTTCCATTTGGCCTGGGCGGCTTAAGGCCAATGGGGTCAACCTCGGCGATGTGTGGCGCCACTCCAAGTTGACCAAGGACGGATTCGAGTCGTTGATTCCGTTACATAAGCTTTCGCAGTGGATGACGTATTCTTTAATTGAGCCGGTTCAAGACGCGGGCTTCACCGTGACGGGTATCGAAGAGCTGACCGGTTTAGCCGAGTACCGCAACGGCGGATTGCTGCTCGACTCGGGCTTGCTCAGTTTGAAGCACCCGAAGGATGCCGATCAGTCGTGGAGTCCCAGCACCGATTTGATTATTGAGTGGCGCGCCCTTACGGTGCATCTGCTCGATCGCATCGGCGAGGACGTGCGCTCCAAGCTCGGCAAGTCGGCCCAGGATTTTCCTTTGGCCAAAGTGCTCGAAGGCGGCACCTGGTGGGCCGGGCGTAGGATGGCGTTTGAAATTCGAAAAAACGGCGAACCGCCGCTGAAAATTGACAGTGACGGAACGGTCTTTTGAGGGGAAGTTATGGCCGCTAAAAATTTGCATATTCTGAATCATCCGCTGCTGAAACATAAGCTCGGATATTTGCGCGATAAAAACACCAGCTCCACCGAATTTCGCGATCTGGTTAAAGAGATCAGCCGCATTCTGGCCTTTGAAGTCATGCGCGATTGGGATGAAATGAAGTCGGTGGAAATTGAAACGCCATTGGCGAAAACCAAAGTGGAGCGGATTTTTAACGCTCCGGTGGTGGTGAGTATCATGCGCGCGGGTAATGGAATGTTGGATGCGGTTTTATCCATGATCCCTTTTGCCTCGACCGGATTTATCGGCATTTACCGCGACAAGTTCGTTCACAGCACCGTTGAATACTATTTTAAAATGCCGAGCGATATTAAGGGTCGGATGGCGCTGCTGTGCGATCCGCTGGTGGCGACCGCCGACACCGCGGTGGCGGCCATCGACCGGCTCAAGAGTTACGAGGTCAGCCAGATTAAGATTCTCACGATCCTGGTCAGTCAATTCGCCGTGGAGAGAATCCGCGAGCAACATCCCGACGTGGAGATTTATACGCTGAACGTGGAAAAAGAGATGAACGAGCAAGGCTATCTTGTGCCCGGGCTTGGGGATGCCGGTGACCGGCTCTACCAAACCAAGTAGCTCTCCTTATTTAATCGGCGTCGCCGGCGGCAGTGGCTCGGGCAAAACTTATTTTGCCCGGGAGTTGCAGCGCCGAATCGGGCGGCCGGATTGTGAAATTGTTTATCAGGACAATTTCTATATCGATCAATCGGCCAAATTCGATTTTGACGGCGGCTCGGTGAACTTCGATCACCCCGATGCCATCGATTTTCGGTTGCTTGCCGAAAAGCTCAAGATTTTAAAAGGTGGGCAAGCGGTCGAGATCCCGATTTACGATTTCGCCACCCACAAGCGCAAGGCGGAGACCTTAAAGGTCCGGCCGGTCCCGGTGATTCTGATCGATGGAATTCTCATCTTCCATTCGCGCGACGTGCGACAATTGTTAGACGAGCTGGTGTTTTTCGATACGCCCGAGGACCTGCGATTTAAGCGGCGGCTCGAACGCGACGTGAAGGAGCGAGGCCGCACGCCCACCGGTGTCCGCGCTCAATTTTATTCCCAAGTGAAACCGATGCACGATCAGTTTGTGGAACCGTCGAAAACCTTTGCCGGTACGGTGGTCAAGGAAGTCGGAGAGTTTGACGACACTCTGAGTGCGTTTCTAACCCGGCTTAATATTCGCGCGCCGATCGCGAATCCGTCGGCGGATGAGATACGGCGCTTGCTGTTTCAATATTTGGGGGCCGGCGCCTTGTCGACCATAGCCGTGGCCTTAAATTCGGCGGTGTCCATGGGCGAAGCCCAGGCGACCAGTGCGGAGGCGCTGCCCTCGGCGCAATTCGATGTGGTCAGCGCGGTTGAAGTTCGCAACGATTTTATGAAAGTGGATTTTAGATTGTGGGCCACCTTGCCGACGCTCGATCAGCTGTGCCGCGCCATGCATGGCCAACACGCCAATGTCGATTTGCCTTTGCTTGAGAACATGGCGGTCGAATTGCTCAACATGATTTACGGCTACACCAAATCCAATCTCAATGATGACAAGGGCTTTCGAATGCCCTCGGCCATTCCCAAATTGGTGCGCAATGTGGACTTCGCGCAGGTGCGTCGTTCGGCAAGTTTGTGGATGATGCCGGTGCGTACGCCGATGGGCACGATTTATGTCGAGGTCGATTTTAATCCGAGCTCGTGCTAATCCGCGAACGCGCTGGGCCACCAAATTAGAAATAGAATGTGCATACCGTCCTACGACCGCGCTAGAATTTCTAACCTATCAACCAAGGGTAAGGAGGCATCATGAAATTTGTTATTCTGGCTTCGCTTTCAGTTTTAGCTGCGGGTTTTTCGGCCCATGCCGAGGGCACTCAGCCTGTAGATCGCGGCATCGTCAATTTCACCATTCAGCCGGGCACCGGCATCCAGCCGTGGAACACTTTCGACAATCCGATTGTGGCCAAAGTTGGACAGACCATTCGTTTTATGAATAACGACTCGATGTCGCATTTTCTGCACACCAACGGCTCGCCCTGTCCCCATGGCAGCCATAGTTTTAAATCCGGTGAGACCTACGATTGCGTGGTCACCAGCGTGCACCAGGCCAGCGACGAAGATCTTTACGATCACGACTCGGGTCCCGACTCGCAAGTCTATATTGAAACGACCAACTAAAGGGCCGTCGCGTTCCTTAGAGTTCCAATGCGTTTTGAATCAGGCGTTGGATGGGCGCTTCACCAAACAGCTGATAGGTGTTGCTGTAAGGCGAAAGGGCTAAGCCGATCGCCCGGCCATTGCCCACCCGTCGTTGAAAGATCATGGGGTTCTGTTGTTCATCGACCATAAGAATCTCAGTGGGATTGGTCGAGAAGCTGCGCATTCCGCCGGTGGCAAAGCTATGGGGACCCACGGTTTTGGTGACTCCTTGAAGCAAGGGGTCACTCTCGTGACCCGGGGTCGCCTTAAAAGTGATGACACGGCTGTCGGAGCCGCCGTACTCCTGCAAAACCAAGTCGTTAATTTGCTGGAGGAAGCCCTCGCTGTCGACCATATACCCGCTGAACTGAGTGAGAATGTAAGTGCCGCCGTTTTTAACAAAGTTTAAGATGGCCTTTTGTCCGTCGGCCGGCATATCGACGGTGTACTGATTGGCGGTCACGTGAAAAATAACCGAGTAGTCCTCGAGACTGTCTTTTTTGCCGGTGAATTGACTGTGCAGTTCGGTCGAGACCACGCCTTCGGAGCTTTCGTTGTCGAGAAAGGTCAGAAGCGACTTGATTCCTGCATGCTCTTTGCCCTGATCATAGTCCAGGATCAAAAGCAGTTTTCCGCCCCCTAGCATAACCATTCCAAGTTTTTCGGCCTCCTCTTTAGTGAAGGGGAGGACGGTGCGCTTGTCGAATTTCACCTGTTGAAAATTTACGCCGGTCAGGACGGTACCGGTAAAAGCCGCGCGGCGGACATCACTGCCCGAGAGATCGACGTTGCTTAAATCCGCCGAATCCAACTGTGCTCCACGCAGGTCCGCGGCCTTTATTGTCGATTTTTGCAATTGGGCCGAACGCAGGTTGGCGTTTCTGAGTTTGGCGGCGTTGGCGGTGATCTGTTTCAGGCTGGCATTGCGGAGATCGCTGCTCACCAGGTTGCTCTGGTCCAAATTGGCCTTGTCCAAAATCGCTTCACGCAAAATGGCCTTCTCCAGTATGGCCCCGTGCAAATCCGCACCGCGCAGTTCAACGTGATCCATAGTCGCACCGGAAAAGTTGGAGCCGGCAAATGAGCAGCCCGGAAAGCTCATATAGCTCAGCACGCTTTCGGAAAAGTTCACGTTATCAAAACGCGCATCCTTAACGTCGGCTCCCGCCATATGGGCGTTGACCAGAACCGCATTTGAAAAATTGGTGCCGTAAATCTTGGCTTGATTAAAATCGACCCCGCTCAGATCGGTTCCGGAAAAATTCACCGCCGTCAGGTTGGCGCCCGTCATACTGGAGCGTTGCAGATCGGCGCTCTGAATCGAACTTCCGCTTAAGTCCATTTGCGAGAAATCCACATTGGAGATGACCGTGCGGTCGAGATTTCCGCATTGACCGATGTAACCCGGGTTTAAGCCCTTCACACCTTGGTCGTCGACGCATTCGCCACTTTTGTACCGAAAGCCCATATCCCGCGCTTGCACCGAAAATGAAAACGCCAGCGCCAACAGAACCGCGAACTTTGTCATAACTTTACCGCTCCTTACTTAAGCCACTCCCGAAGCGCCGCTACATATTTATAGCGTTGCTCTTCGGTCAGCATAGGGTGATTGAATGCTCCTTGTGAAGGCACTAAAACCAACGGGGAAACCATAAGCGATCGGCCGCCGGCCAACGAGCTCGAGACTTGGCACAGCTGTTCGGTCGGCATGTTGCAGTTGAACACTCGTTCACCTAAGGAAGCGGCGGTGCGGCCGTCGTGACAAGTGGCGCACTTCATGTCTTTGAGCAGCGGGACAACCGTGTTGTTGAAAGCTTGAAGGTTGGTGCAGGGGATTGCATCGTTATTGACCGCCACGTCGACAAACGAAACTTGAACCGCCGGGTTCGGCAACTCATCCTTCAGCACCAGCAACGACGCGGGGGACAACATGGTGGTCGCGGTGATTCCGCCGTCGATTTTGGTAAAGGGAAACGAGCGGTCAATCGGGGTGTATTCGTTGTTGATCACGTCGTAACGGCCATTCAACAGAATCTTTAGGTCTTTCAGGTAAATTCCCTTTTGGCCGCCGGTTAGGCGCGGATTGCGAAACATATAAAGACCGCGGGTGCCCGGGCCTTTTTCGACGAAGGTTTGCCCTTCGATTTGAAAGGTAATTCCTTTCAGCTCCTCTTTGATCGTGCCGAGGTCAAACGTCAGAGTGGTAAAGCCCTGACCGGGACCGGGAAAATTAAGCGGGATTAGGGCGGGTGCGGTAAAATAATGGCCGTTGCGCTCACACACTTTTTCGCCGTTGGCCCACCAAGCTTTGCCCATTTGCAACATCTCTCGACCGGAATCGGCGTTGCAATTGCTCTTGCCGCAATGGCTGTTGCCCGCGCGGTAAACCAGGAGCGAATCCTCAATGGTCGAGAAGTTCATATAGCTCAGCAATTGATTGTAGCTGCTCCACGAATCGGCGGTCGCAAACGGCGGGGCTCCCGGCCGGCTGCCGTCGTGACACTCGCCGCAGGAGACGCGCACTTTTTTGTAAACCGTGTCTTTGAAGGCGGCGAAGCCTTCGTCACAGGCTTGAGCGTGAGCCCCGGTCCACAGCAGAGCGAACAACACACACAACCGAACATTCAACCGAGCGGCCACAGATCCTCACTTTCCGTCGAAAATCAAAACGCTGTCGAGCTGACCCGCATCGGCGAACACCCCGGGTGCCAAGATCGAAAACTCACCCAAGCGGCCCGAAACGTTCAAATAGTTGGCGAGGGTCGCATAAGCGGCGAGCCGCGGCGAATTGCCGATCATGGAACTGGCATCGGCTCCCTGCGAAGTGGTGTAATTCCCCACCTGCAGACGCAACTGTTTGGGGGCGCCATTTGGATTGTAGTATCCGATCACGCTCATGCCGGTTTCGCCCGAGTCGGCACTCCAGTCGCGCGTACCTTCGGCGGCGGTGTTGCCGCCGTCGGTGATCAGTTGAAAGAAAAACGGTTTTTGCTTTCGGTGGGCCAATTCAATCGCCAGGCCGATTTGGATCCCCATGGCGAGGTCTTGTCGATCGCCCTCATCTTGCGAGCCGGTGTGGTAGTCGCAATTGCCCAAGGTCCATGTGCTGGGGCCTGAATTTCCGGTGATGGTTCCCATGGCTAGGCTTGCGGTAATGACATTGTCGGTACCGGGCGAAGAGTTTTGATCGATCCGATAGATCGATTGCGCGTCCGTGTCGGAGCGGGGATCGAGTCCCTGAACTCCGTCGAGGAAATCCAAGGTTTTGCCGTAGGCACATTCGGTGGCATCGGCCAAAGCTTGGCCATCGGGCCGCGGAATATAGTCCAATTTTTGAATGGAACTTAAATCGATCTGTCCATGGGCCATGGCCGACATTTTCTCAATCTGAAAGCCCTGAAAGGCCGGACCACCGATGGTGGTGGAACGCAGGATATCGTCCAGTGATCGGACCAGCACGGGTTTATAAAGGGGGCCTTGGTCCACGCCGGAACTGTTGCCACCGGAGAGCGAGTCATTGGTTCCAAGGCCGTTGGCCACAAACAGCCCGCGGCTGCCCGAGCGCAGCACCAGGGTGGACGCGTTCAGCGGATTGGAGGTCGTGTCGAAGTCGGCGCGGTGGCACAGGCTTCCCATTCTGAGTTTGGCCCGTGCCTCAGGGCTGGCACTTTGTAAAATGCCGGTCAGCATGGTCGAAGCTTTGGCCGCCATCGGCAACCCGAAGTCTTTGTTGAGCGCGCCGCCCGCCCGCGGGTCCCATCCTAAAATATTGTAGCTCGGCAGAAGGTCTTCGGGACCGCCGCGTTTGCCGACCAAGAAGTTGCCGGGGAGCGAGCCGCCACCGGCCATGTCGAAGGTCATAAACGGAATCCAAGTGGCGCCGGGATTGGCGCCGCATTCCATGCGCTTCATCAAGGCCCGTGGAGCGAGGGGCGGGAGCGCGAGAGCGCTGAAGGCGATCGCGCCGTGGGCCAAAAAATCGCGGCGGGTGACTAAAGGATGTTTAAAGTCGCGCATATGTTTTTTGGGAACGAACTTTTTAAAATCCATTCTCTCCCCTACTTCACGAAGAAGGCCAAACTAGTGGCGTAGGATGTACATAAGATCTGCAGAATCGAAACCGTTTCGTCGGCGCTGTCGACATTGTTTTGTACGGCGGCGGCCATGGTTTTGCTAAGCGAATTTTTTTCGGCCGACGTGGCGTCGCGATACCAAAACGCGTTGGCCAGATGATCCAACATGGCGTTACGGACTCCGTCGATAAATTGCGAAGGGCCGCGTCTGAAATTGACATCGCCAAACAGCACGCGTCGGCCCGGGGTTAGGGCCTTTTCTTTGTCGAGCGCGGCCTTGCAGAAGACGCCGCCCAGATCGGTCGAGGCCATGATCATGGGGTTCGAGAGTTCGTCGGGAGTTCCGTTCTTAGGGAGGCGGTCGATTGCCGCCTTGTAGCTGTCACGCAAGGCGGGATCCGACTCACTGAGGTTCATGATGCTCGCGTACGAAGCGTAGAGTTCGCGCGCGTTTTTAATACGGACAATATCGGCCGCGTCGGCCGTTGCCGCGATCAAAATCAGCGCGATTGGCGCAAAGATTTTCATTTAGCCCCCTGCTGTGTTCGAAGCACGATCGTTGAATGGCGATGTTGGCGAAAAGATATCTGAGATTGTAAGATTTGGCCTCGAAGTCATCGGCCAAGGGTTGCAGTTCGGCGGGCGCGTGCATCGTGATCGATTTTCCGCAAACATCCTGAAAAACTTTTTGGACCATGCAGCGGCTGAACGCCTTGGAGTTGGCCAGCGTGCGGGCGAAGCTCGGCAGACCAAGTCCGCTGAATTCGTCGCGCCAGCCGAAATCGATCGACGGATGTTTGTCGAGCAGATTGACCCAGCTGTCGTCGGTGGTCACATAACCCGACGGGAACACTTGCGGGTTGTTGTTCATCTTGGCGACCACGCCGTCGGCCTTAAAGATGAATTTGTTGTTCTCAAAATCCAATTTTGCAAAAGCCCCGCCCATGGCGTCCATATTGGCGTGGCAATTGCGGCAATTGTTTTGATATTCGGCCGGATTGCCGCCGGGCGCGCGGGGAATATCGCGCCGGACAAATGAGTCGTCCAGCCCGCGAATCTTCCAGCTCTCGATGGGCGTACACAGAAACTGATCGAGGGCCAAGCGCACGGCGCGCCGGTTGGTGTCGCCGTTATAATGGGAAGCCGCCCAAGCCCGCGTGGTCAGGGCGCCGGCCGCGTAATCCACATCCGTCCATTGGGGGCTGACCCGCTGGAGATCTCGGTCAAAATCGAGGTCGCGTTCTTCAAATTGGACATAGTGATCGTTGCTCTCGCGCGAGACCGAGGCCAAACCCAAAGAGTCATAGCCCCGGTAGCTGAAGTTTCCGGTTAAAAGCAGGCGCGCATCCAGTTCGTCGCGCACCACGCCTATGATCAGGGCCTGAAGGTCGGTCAGGGCGTCGGTCGGTCGGTGAGCCTTTTCGATAAACGGAATTGAAAATCCGCGCACGCGGACTTTCAAAAATCCCGGCAGATCGGTTGCAATCCGCGCGGCCGACATTGGGTCTCCCGCTTTAATAAATTCAACGGCGCGCCGGAAGCGCGGATCAAATGTCGAAAGGGGAGCGCCCGACAGGCGGGTGATCAGCTTCATCGTGTACGCCTCTTGCGGCGTCAGGCTGGCCAAATCGAGATTGTATTCACACACCGGTGCTTGGGGCGCGGCGTGAACAGTGACTCCCACCGCGACTAAAATTAATGAGGTGATCCAGTTTTTTTTCATGGTCATCCCTTGTTGTGCAAGTTTGCGCTCTGTTTTGGGAAGTGCGAGGCAAAAGCATTGTCGGCCCAACATGTTTGGACTAAGGTCGAGGAAATTCACCACGACACCGAGCTTTGGAGCGGCGCAGGCAAGATCATATTGTTCATAAACGGTGGTACGCGAATTGCTCCACTCCCAATATATGGACGCAACGCAAATGTTTATCGAACAGGTGGCCCGTAACTGCGGGACCGATGAAGCCAAGGGTGAAGAACTATGTGACCGGGTGTTTCATGGGATTACCAGCCGGCTAGGTTACTCGGCCGGGATTCAATTCGCGATTCAGTTGCCCTATGGCTTTCAAAGAAAATTACTTAAGGAAGACGCCAGTCCCGATCGTTCGGTCACCGCGCAAAAAATTTTAAATGACGTGGCCGATCTTTTATCGGTGCCGCCCGAAGGCGCGCGGAATTACATTCAAGAAGTTTGGGATGTGCTCAACCGCTATGCGGATCGCTCGCAACTGCGTACGTCCCTCCAACATCTGCCGGCCGATATCGCGGAGCTGTTCGAGCGGCCTGAAGCGGGCGAACGACACGATTTTCAGCAATGGCTCTCCTGTTAAACAATTTGCGGCATTTCCTTACATTTGGCGGCTCAAACCCCGATAAATTCGATTTGACCGAGCACAATTCTTGATCTCCAGGAGGTATGCTCAAACGTAACCTCTCGAAAACCCTAAGGGTGGTGCTGGCCGCCATTTTGGCCGTGGCCGCGCTTCCAGCCCATACTGAAGCTCCCGTGGTTCAGTCCCAGCCCCAATTGGCCGATGTGGTTTTGAGCTTAGAGAGCCTCGATCAGGAAGTGGTCGAACAGAAGGCCCGCCAAGAAAAGGCCGCGCCGAGCTGGCTGAAGCGTTTATTGAATAAAAAAGTCGGCTCCTATTTTCGTCCGACTTCCGCGCAAAATCCCGTGCTGGAGCCGCAAAGTCTCAACCAGTTGGTGGATGACAGCGAACGGGTGGTTCGCGCCCTTGAGGAAAATGACTCCACCAACGAATATCGGGATTTAGTTAAAAACGATATTGAGCCCTACCTCCGCTCCTTGCAATCGCAACAACTGGTGTTCTCCCTAAGAAAAGTCACCGGCTCCGTCGCCGGTTGGACGTTGGAGTCCTTGGTGGTGAGCCGCATGCTGGAGCTGTGCAAACGATCGGGGAATTTTCCACAAAAGGCCCTCGACCTGTTAAAAAGACAGCATCTCAAAGGGATCTCGAAGAAGGCCGGATATCTGGTCCTATTGGGCGTTGTCTATTGGGCTTTTCCGCAATCTTCTTGGGAGACTTTGGCCTTTATGGCCGCGACCATCTGGTTCGCGTTTAAGGCCGGTCCGATCGGCACCATTTTGAACTCGGCTTCGGGTTGGTTTGTGCGTCCGACCAGCGAGCAATTCAAAGTGATGGAGTCGCGCTACACCTACAAATGGGAAGAATTTCTCAATGGAGTTTTCGATAGACTCAATCCGAAAACGGATCTAACCGCGCCGGTGCCGGAAGAGATCGACCGTAACGACCGTTTAAAAATCGCGACGATCGAGACGGACGGAACGGACTTCGCCGGTATGACACCCGAAGATCAAGTGGCCAATTGGGACGAAGGAAAAAATATTTTTGTGTCGGTGGCCAAACGCTTCGGTCAGCTTTTGCGCGAGACCCATCACGGCGGCCGCGATTTGATGATGCTGTCGTGGACCGATCAGCAGAACATCGCGACGATGGTGGAGATTCTGGATTCTAAGCGCATTGTGTTGCGGTCCGAAACCCTGGCCGTTCTCAATCCTCACAACACGGCCTTTTTGATGAAGGGCGAAATTCAGAAGAAAGCGGCGCTGGAAAAAGCTTTAGAAGAATTCGAAAATCATTGCGATCAGATTTGGCAAAATCCCGAGGAGAGCCAGCAACGGGCCGATGCCGTAGCGGCCGAAATTGACCAGGCCCGTGAAAAACTGCGGACCTTCGGTCTGTCCGACTCGGACTTAAATCGCCTGACCGCGATCCAAAAAGAACGAGCCCGTGCCATCGGCACCTTGATCACAAGTTTGGCGATCGGCGAGATGCGCGCCTTCTACCAGGCGGAGCGCAACCGTAACCTGGCGCCCAGTGCGCGCAAAATCGAGCGGGGCATCCGCGCCGGCCTCGCCATGCAACAGTATCTCGACCGTTATTTGCCGCAAGTGCAGCGCGGTCTGCGCAGCATGGGTCTTCAGGTTTCGGGTCGCAGCGCCGGTCCCAATCTCACTCCCGAACAGTGTCTGATCGTGGAGTTGCGGATGGCCTATCATATGAAGCCCGTGACGATCACCAGCAGCGAAAAATGCCAATTGCTTTTGTTCGGCCGTCCCGAACAGCCGCGCTTTGATGTCTCGGGTCGCGACAATCCGCTCGCGCAGTTTCTGGGTCAGTTCAAAGATATTGCCAAGCGCAACGAGGCGATTTCGGTGATCAATGAGGCCGCCGTAACGCAGCCGAGTCCCAAACTTTTGCAGTCCGGCGTGCGGACGGCCATTGAAAAGTGCCTGAATTAGTCCAATAATGGCGGGCAATGATTCATAGCCTGGTTTCCGTCCAACGTTTGTTTGTTAAGCAAGTTTTTGAGATCGCCGAAATCTTCAATTTTGAAACCCGCAATAAATACCGGATCTGCGATGAAGGCGGCCGCGATGTCGCCTTCGCGGCCGAGCAGCAAAAGGGTCTTCTGGGGATTTTGCTGCGGCAGTTCCTCGGTCATTGGCGCACCTTCACCATTCATTTTTTCGATCTCAATCGCCAGCCGTTTATGCTCGCGGAGCATCCGTTCCGTTGGTATTTCCAATGCCTCGAGGTGCGTGAGACGGGCGGGCGGCCGATCGGCGTGATCGAACGGCGCTTTGCCATTCTCACCAAGCGCTTTGAGGTGCGCAACGCTCAGGGTATGGTGCTGCTCGAGGTGTCGTCGCCGTTCTGGCGGGTGTGGACGTTTCCGTTCCGGCGCAGTGAGCGGGAGCTCGCGCGCGTCTCAAAAAAGTGGTCGGGGATCGGCTATGAACTGTTCACCGACCGCGATAATTTTCTGGTGGAGTATCTCGATCCTTCCCTTTCGGCCGATGAGCGCGCGCTGGTGCTGGCGGCTTCACTCTATATCGATCTTAAATTTTTCGAAAATAAAGGCAGCGGCGGCGGAATCGATCTTATGGGAATGCGCGACTAATGATCAAGTGATTCGCGATTTAGGTAAATTGACGGGAGCGTAGGAGGAGTTTTTTATTCTTTCGAATACGGAAGGGTGAATCTCGTCGTCGCGATTCACGTCGCGCGGAATTAAACGCAGAAACCACCAGAGCCAGGAGTTGCGGCTCAATTTCTGCGATGAACTGGGGTGGATGTCCGCCGAAGAGTCCGGGGTCAGTTTTAACCCGGCCTGGCTGGAGTTGGTCAGCATCCAATCCAAAGCGACGTCGGACACGCCCGCGTTGTCGCGAAAGTATCCGCCCACATCGACGTGAACTCCGGCAAACCAGGTTTGCCTGACGGTTTGATTGGGACCGATGGACTTCATATTCCAGCGCGTGGGCCTAAAACGGACGCGGGTTTCATCGATGGCCAGAGCGTGAAACGCATATTTGATTTTAGGACTGAGATTTTGATCGTGAAAATGATGGCTGCCTAAAATCTTCCTCTCAAAAAACCGTCCGATCGGATTTTTTAAAGCTAGGGCGAACACCAAACCCGAAGGCGCCGCCCACCACTGAGGAATTTCGGCTTGGGTCCAATCGCCGATCAGCCCGATCAAGAAATAGAACGCGATGGAAGACAAGATCACGCCAAGGGTGACTCCGAGTTTCTCGCCCACTAAGGCTCCAACCGTATCGAATACGCCGATCAGCTCGACGCCGCAATCGCGTGAATAGGTCGCCTTAAATTTCTCGGCGAGGGGATTGTTGCGCGAGTCGGAGTACATTTTGTAAGCATAGTCGACTTGATTGATAAGACCTTTGTGCAACAGACCGACTTTGTTGATCATGCCCGCCAGGCTGCGGGCGGTGAAGGCACCGCGACTAAATCCGTAAATAAAAACTTTGTCTCCCGGCTGGTAGGTGGCCATAAGGTAGCGGTATCCGTCTTTGATATTCTGGGAAATGCCCCAACCCGTCGCTTGCGCCAAGACTTTGTAGCCATCGGCCATAATCTTAGCCATTCCCGAAGGGCCCAAGGTGCCGATTCCAGGATCGTAAAATGCCAGCTGAATATCCGGATCTTGGACGAGCTTGCTGTAAATCTTAACAATATTGGTATTGTGATCGCCGAACTGGTTACTGGTGCCATCGAAACATAAGATAATATTGCGCGACATATCTCCAGTGTATTCAACTCTGGTTTAGACGCCAGCAAATTATAGAAGCTTTTCCAAAACGATCTTGAAGCCGCCTTCGTCGGACTGGTGCGTTCCGATAATGTTAAACCCATGCTTAATATTTAGAATCAGCATGTCGCGAAAGCGGTTTTGGGTTTTGGTCTGCACCTTTTGATAGCCCTGTTTGCGGCACCACTCGTGTTGACGTTTCATCAGGTCGGCGGCGATTCCCAAACCGCGAAAATCCGGAATCACGCCGCCGAGCCAGCTGTAAAATTCCCGCGGGTCGCGCTCATAGCCGAGCTTAAAGGCGACCGGCTGATCTTCAACAAAGGCCGTGGCCAGATGGAATTTTTTATGGTTGTTGAACGTACCGAAGAACCATTTGGGATCCCATGCGCCAAAGGCCCTTTCCATAATCGAGGCTACAACCCCGATATCGCCTTCGGTCACGTTTTCGGTTTCAACAATCTCCAGCGGGATCTCTTTGAAACGGGGGACCATCTTCCCGCCGACGTCGACGGATTCAAAAAACATAGTTTTAGGCCGGATCCAGACGTTTCCGCCGGGACCCTCGTACCGGGTTTCGTAAATCACCACTTCTTCCGAGGTTTCGCTATGGCGGGCGAGTCCGACGAACTTGTACGGTTTGTTTTTGTAATGATGATAGAGTTTCACAGTTCCCAACTCCTCAATGTAAAAAACTCTTTGTCGGTCCCAGTCATCCGCCGTCTTGTCCATTAAATCAAGGGTTTAGATGGCATGGTTCTTCCAATGCCGGTGTCCATCCCTTCCCCGGAGAATATTGATGAATTTGCGCATCCTAAGTTTTGTGGCGCTTTGTTTGGCGGCTATTCCCGCCTTCGCCTCCCAAGTGACGCTCGAAGGTCAATTGATCGAGAAAGACCATAAAACCTATCTGGAGTACTCCGAAGGCCAAGAGACCCGCCGAGTTTTGGTCAGTCCGCCGTTCGATTCCTTCCGGGGGCAGAAAGTATGGGTCGAAGGGAAATTCACCACCGATTCCTCCGGAGTCGAATTTTTTGAAATTCGGAATCTCGTGACCGAACAAAAAGGCGTAATGCTGAACGGTCCGGTCCGCAGCAATGGGTACGGAGCCGTCGATTTTTATCCCAATAACCTCCACGCCCAACAGTTGGTCGACGGCAAGCACCTGCGTTTGATTTTTCCCGAGGGATTTTCCTGGAAAAAGTCGGCGCCTTCGGCCCGCGTGACCGGCACGGTGATGAGGGGCGCTTTGTACGTGGCTCCGCAAGCGGGGTCGTTTGACGTCGTGATCAACCATGCCAAGGTCGACGTCGGTGACCTCGTGGTTTTCAGCGGCATCTTGAAAGCGAATCCGAATTCGGCGGCCGATGCGACGTCCTCGACCACGGCGCAGCGGTTTGGTAGCTACGAAGTTTCGAACGTGTCGAACGTCTATGTGAAGGACAAAGAGAGCGGAAACTTTGTGCCGGCTGAAATTTCCGGACCTCTCTTCGCCACGGCGGCGGATATGGGAGTCGGCCTTTTGATCGAAGAGGGGCAGAAAATGTTTTTTGCCGGCCGCATGTCGTACGCGGGACATGTTCTGATCGGCGAAGTGGTTCCCCACGCCGGAATCGAATTGCCGGAATTCGCGGTGGCCGGAACCAACGCCAACGCTCCCGCCGCTCTCGAAACCATTGGGAGAGCGACCGGCGTTCCTTATCTTCGGATCCTCGACGGCGGCCGTCAGTCGCTGTGCAAGAGAATTTTAGATCCCGAAATTCGCGAGAAGATTCGTATTATTAAATAGTCAGCCCCTAAGTCCGGACGACTTTAGCAAACAACTCTTGATGTTTAAAAGCTCCTCCTTCTATCATTTAGGGAATGGCTTCCCCATCTCCAGATTTCCGGCGTATTTTTGACGTCTCGCCCGCGTTGATGATCGTTTTGGCGGCGGATTTTAAAATTCTGGCGGCGACGGGCCGCTATCTAAGCGCCGCCAACGCCACCGAACAAAAAATCATTGGTAAGGATTTTTTCGAAGTCTTTCCGTTGCCGGATCCGGCCGATGCCGCTTATGTGCGGGAAGCCTTGGAGACGGCGGTCCGAACCCGCGCCATAGTCGAATCGCCCCCGCGAAAGTATGACGTCCGTGGAGAGGCCAGATACTGGAGCGTGGTGAACGTTCCCATTCTCGGAGCACGCGGCGAAATCGAGTACATCATCCGTCGGGCCGACGATGTGACCGGCATTCTCAAAAAAGAAAGCGAATTTAAAACGGCTTCGCAGGAACGCGATATATTCTTCACGCATTCGTTCGATTTGATGGCGGTCGTGGGTACCGACGGTTATTTTAAACGTGTTAACCCCTCCTTCGAGCGCGTGATGGGATATTCGGAGAGTGAGCTGTATGCCAAGCCGATCGTAGATTTTCTCCATCCCGAGGACGTAGCCAAAACCCAAAAGGGAATTCAAACTTTGGCCGGCGGCACGCCGCGGATCGCCTCGCTCAACCGTTATCGCTGCAAGGACGGCGCTTATCGATGGTTTTCTTGGAACACCACTCCCATGGGGGCCTTGCTCTACACCTTAGGCCGCGACGTAACCGATCAAATTCTTCTAGAGGAACGGACGGCCGCGCAGATCCAACATTTGCAAAAAATGGACGCGGTGGGGCGTTTGGCCGGAGGAATCGCCCATGACTTTAATAATATTTTAGGAGCTGTTTCGATCACCTGTGAGCTGTTGCGTGAAGAAGTGGATGAGCCCGACCTGGTCCGCGCGCGGATTCAGGAGCTCCTCATCATCACCGAACGGGCCGCCGCGCTGACCCGCCAACTTTTGCTGTTTAGCCGGCCTCAGACGGCTAGCCAACGGACGATCAATCTCAATCCTGTGATCGGTCAGCTCGAGAAAATGCTGCTGCGGCTGATCGGTGAAAATATTGAGGTGCGAACGCGCCTATCGCCCGATTTAAAGTCGGTGAGCGCCGATCCCAGCCAAATCGAACAGGTGATTCTCAATCTTGTGGTGAATGCGCGGGATGCCATGCCCGATGGCGGCAGGATTTTTATCGAGACCGACAACATCACGCTGGATGAAACCTTTGTTCAGTCGCACGTGTCGGTGGAAAAGGGTCAATATGTAGTTCTCAGCGTGACCGACACCGGCTGTGGGATGGATGCCGAAACCCAGACCAAAATTTTCGAGCCGTTTTTTACCACCAAGCCCGTGGGCAAAGGGACCGGCATGGGTCTCTCGACAACCTATGGAATCGTCAAACAATGTAAGGGGACGATTTGGGTTTACAGCGAGCTTGGCAAAGGCACGGTTTTTAAGATCTACCTGCCGGTTTCGGGTGAAAGTGCGGCGCAGAGTGTGGCCGCTAAAACGACGGCGGCCCAGGTCGATGGCAATGAAACCGTCCTTTTGGTTGAGGACGATGAGGCTCTGCGGAAGGGCTTTAGCTCGATGCTGAATAAACGAGGTTATCAGGTGCTGGTCGCGGCCAACGGCGCCGGGGCCCTTGAGTTATTGAAACAACACCCAGGAACCGTGCACCTTTTGTTAACGGATATGGTTATGCCGGGCTTGAGCGGAATTGATCTGGCGGAGCACGCCACCGCTTTAAAGCCCGGGTTAAAAGTCATTTACATGTCCGGCTACAACAATGAGGTGATTGAGCACTCTAAGATTAAGAATTTTAAAGAACTCGATTTCGTGCAAAAGCCGTTCACAACCGAGAGTCTGCTTAAAAAAGTTCGTGAAGTGCTCTCGCGCTGAGGTTACAGTGGGTCGTCTATGGGGAGGAAACATGCGCGTTGTCGTGTTGAGTTTGGTTGCTTGGGTCATGGCCGCTTGTGCCTCGCGGTCGGTTTTGCCCGAAGTTAAAGAAGTGAAAGTGAGCCGTGAAGCGGCTGACAAGGATTGCCGCGAAATCGGGATGATCACCGGTTCCACGCCGTCCGTCAAAGGCACTCAAGAAGACGCCTTGGCCGACTTAAAGAAGGAAGCGGCCAACAAAGGCGCCAATTATGTGGTGGTCAAACAATATTCCGCATATGGAACCGCAGTGACCGGAATCGCATATGAGTGCCCTTAAGGGTGGCCCATTGGTCTAAGTTCTGATTAAGGCTTGTGCGGCATTAATCTTAGTATCCAAAGTGATCATGATTTCGCAGTAAACTTGAATCGATTTCTTAATCTCGAGCAGCGGCTTTAATTCCTTCTTGCGCAGTTGTTCCTTGGTTTTGTCGAGCGACTTAAAGACGGAAGGAATACCGTTTCGCACTCGCTGCTCATTCAAATGCCGCTCGACCTCTTCAATATAAAAGAGAATTTCTTTAATGACCGATGCCTTTTCATCCATGTTTGCTTCCCCCATTGTATCGTCCCTGAAAAGATTACCAATTTATACCAAGAAATATTCTCTCGGTCCTAAATAGTTCTCTTTACTCCCGGTTAAGTTTACAACTCCACCAAAGTAAGTTAGTCATACTGCGTAATTTCTAAAATGTGTAGGGACAATTCTATGCTTCCAAACAAAAAGCGACCTATGACGTACGACACCATGGATATTCGCACCGTAATCGACGCTATCGTCACCATCGGAGCGAGCCTTGCAATAGATTTTTGCGGTTATACCAAGGTTTCCTTAAGTGCTTTCTCAAAGCTTCCAGCTTTGGCCCAGAAAAATATTATTGCGGGACTTAACGATTATATCGACACTTTTAGCGAGATCGATCCCGATCTTCCGAAGCCGGAAAATGAAGGCAACACTTTAAGACGCGCAGCCGGCAAGTTGGGTATCCAGATACCGGAGGACTTTTACACCCGGATTGTGGGCGACGAGATTATTGAGATTTATCATCTTGAGGACGGCATTCAAGTCTACCGAAACCTTGAGTTCATGAAGTACTCCTCCTATGATCTCGCCACGATCGTCATTTCCAGTTGGGAAGAACTTTTCGAGCGGCCGCCCGAAATCCATAGTCTAATGGCAAGGCGCGCGGCCGAGGCCGTCCGGCATGCCCAGGCCACTGAGTCATGGGAACTGCCCAAGCACGTTCTGATTGAACGATTGCATCCCGATCGAAATCAATTTGAAATGGATATGATCAACGTGGCCCCCGGAATAGAAGTCGATTCCGGGAACCGCGTTTACTGGGCGTCTTCTCTTAAAGTGAAGCCTCTAGGCTCATCGCTGGGCGACCATACGAACGTACGCTCGATACTTCAGAACATTCGCGCATAAATAGCTCAAACATACGGCAAGTCTGCCTAAAATTTGCGAAAATGAGCTCCTGCTCGGCGGGCGTTACTTTTTCGATTTGGGCGAAACATTTGTCGACATGGTCGGGATCTTCGTCGGCGTGCACGCGAATAAAGTTCACGCACTTCTCGCCATAGAGTTTTTTAATTCGTTCGTGCACGGCGGGGAAGGTCGCCACCGCGAGCCATTCGAGGGCCAAAATGTATCCGAGGAGAGTGGTGGCCGAGCGATCGATCAGGAAATATTGGGGCTGCCAGAAGGCTCGCGTCGTTGAAAGCTCCGAAAAGTCTTCGATTTTAAATCCTAAGCGCTTGAGATCGGTCAGGGCCAAGTTTTCATGGCCGGCCTCCTCGGCAATATGCTCAACGGAGCGATTGTAGTAGTCGAACTGCCCAGACGTGGTTCTGGCCGCCGCGAGCGCCAGCATTCGAGTCGAATGAAAGGTGTAATAGTACGTTTGTGCCAGATACTGCGCGTAAAATCCTCTATCCTCCCAAGGCATGTTCAAATAAGTTTGAAGCATTGGATGGATATCCTTTTCTAACAGTGTTTTCACAATCAACTCCTTTTGATTTGTTCCAAAGCCGGTTCAACTCGTTTTGTACGGACGAATTCCCATGGGGAAGTACAGCCGATCGATCCAGAACCATGTATTCCACGTCCGCGTTGAAGGCGGTTCCTCCTCCAATCGAAACGGCGCCATAACAAGAGAACGCCGAGTCGACCTTGCGGTTCTTGCGGACACAGGACACCAGTGCATGGGCGCCACTTTCAAAAAGGTCCATGGTTCCTAGGCCAAAAATGAGCTCCAAAATTGAAATATCGGTCTGAGATTTGCGCCAGGCCTCGTCTATGGCGATATACGAAAGAGCCAAAACGCTCTGGTGGGAACTGAGGACCTTTTGACGGATGTCGGTCGGATACATTTGAAAGTAGCTGTGATCTCGCCAGACGCTGTCCGCCACGATGACCTCGGTTAAAAAAATTCCGACCGGAACGGAGTCGAAAAAAAGGCAGTTTTTGGTTCGATAAATGAACGCGTCGGAAAGCAACGGAAGATGGTTATCCGCCCGCAACTCTCGCAGTGTGTGTTCCCAAGAGCTTTTCCAAAAACGATAGCATGGCTCATAGAGGGAGCTTCCGTTGGCAACTTTCAGATAGGTTAACAAGTTGGTTTTTTTCATCGTAAGTTTTGTTTATTTAGGAATGCTAGTCTCAATAAACTCATTCAAGAATCGATGGCGCGGCCCAACTAATCAAAAATAGACCTATGTCCAGTCCGCGTAAGGCCACCGTGTTGGGGCAGATTCGGACGGTGGGGGCATCTGGCATGGGTCATGCTCAAACAAGATATGTAGTTACATCGCTTTCTCAAAGGAGATTCTAAATGCGTAAACGTTCATTGATAGCTCTATTCGGACCGCTCGTGATGTTGACCTGTGCCCCGGCATTCGCCGAAGTGGATGAAACGGGCACATCCCTGTCGGGCGGCACAGGTCTTTTTCTTGAACCGGGCGTGACTTACCAAACGACGAATTCGAACGTGGATTATGGAAGTGGTGTCGCAAACTCTTCTGCATCCACCCGAGGTTTCGGTGCGCTTGTTCGAGGTGGAATCCATATAATGGATCGCTTCTTTGTGGCCGCGGATGCCCGCTACGCCATGCTTCGGTTTACGGACAACACGAACAATATCGATGTGGACGCGACATCATGGGACATTGCGCCTACAGTTGGGCTTCAGATGGCCGATTGGGGTGCAAGGCTCTACGCCGGCTATGTGCTGGCGGGGAATCTCGACCCCAAGAGCGTGAACAATGTGGACACGAAGTTCGAGCAAGCCACGGGATGGCGTTTTGGAGCGGGTCTTAAAGCCAAGCATTTAAGCGTCAATATCGAATGGCAACGGCTCCATTACGGAGAGGCTGAGATCACTCGACCGGCTGCTGCCACTTTGAAAGGCGTTAAGTACAATGCGGAAGGGCTCATCGCGAGCGTGACATTCCCCATTGAGTTCAACTGATGTTTTAACTCGGCACTGATCGTGCACTTTGGTTAATTAACTAGGCGGAGGCGATAAGCGCTTCCGCCTTTCTGTTGGTGCAACATAACGTTTGGGGCGCGGCTAAGATCAAGCGGACACCAAGCGTTCGGTCTGGGGCATAAGGCTTGCAAAATGAAGCGGTACTGAGTCAACCAAAGCACTAGGAAGTGAACATGGAAATGGAAACTGCGACCGAACCGAAAGAAGGAACACTCACAAGAAAAGTCGAACAAGTCACCGCCAAGGTGCCTTCGATGGTTTACTTGGGAATGGCGACGGGAAGTATGGTGCTTTCGGCTTTGATTGCGGCCTTCAGTCGCAAGAAAGGTTTGGCCAATTTCGTCGGCCTGTGGGTTCCCACACTTTTGTTGATAGGCATTTATAATAAGTTAGTGAAGATTCATCCGGCCGAAGACGCTGCCGTCGTACATTGATCAACGCAAAGCGGCCGTTTCAAACGGCCGCTCAGGGTTCAGCTAGAACAAAATATTAATCGTTTTTATGACTTTGGCGTCCGGCCTCGGATGGTTGCTCGCTTGTTCCGCTGCGCTGACCAGACTGGCCGCTTTGTTGGCCACCCGACGGCTTTTGTTCCTGCGAACCTTTTGAGCCACCGGTCTGATTGCTTTGATTTTGATTGTTGTCAGCCATTTAATCCTCCTGAGGATGTCTTAAGATACTCGAACGAAATCACGCATTATTACGGGAGTTCTCATCTAATAACTAAGCAATGCATATGCCGTCTGCGTGTGATGGTGACGGGATAGAGATCCAATGTACTCACAACATGAACCAATATTTCCCGACTGGGGCATTTAATTTTGTGGCCTCGTAAATCGTTTGCTGGCCGGTCAATCAAGATGCACGCGGGTCACCTTGGTCAATAAGCTAAATCCGCGGGGATAATCACCCCCAACTCTTTTTAATCACGGGTATATTTGCACTTTAGGCACTGAAATTATGCCTCAATCCTCCTTAAGTTGGATCTCGGTGTGGCATTGGCATTGCTCAAGTGAAGGGTATCGCACAAAGGGGATCTAACGTGATGAAAGCGGCAATGACATTTTTTATTTCGGCCATCTTCGCAATTGTTTCGGGGGTCTATTTGGATTCGCAAGAGCCCCTCGATATCGGCAAGGTTTTATTTCTCGTCGGCGTCTGCATAACCGTTTTCAAAATGGTTCTCGACACCCAGGCGGACCTGTCGACCAAACATATGTCCCATATGAACCAAGTGTAAGGAGATACAATGTTCACGGAGCCGTCAGGTCTTACCAAAGTTATTTCGGCCATCACGGAATTCACCGGAAAACGATCCGAAGTTTTGAATATCGTAGATGCCATTGAGCGGGATCACAGTGATCTTAAAAAATTCGTCAAAATATTGAAAAGTTCAGAAACGCCTTCGTCCATCAAACGAAAAGTATATCCCCAATTCGTGAGCCTCCTTCGCTCGCATGCCTCGTCGGAAGAACGGGCGATGTACGTTCTCAGTCGGTCTCTGCCGGGACTTAAGCGGAAGACGCTCGAAGGGCTCGTTGAACATAACGTTGCGTCGACACTTTCCAAAAAAATATCCGCCGAACCAAAGGCAAAGGAGCTGGCCAACTGGCTGGCGCAAGTGCAGGTGCTGGCCGAGTTGGTCGAACATCATGTTCAAGAAGAAGAATCCGATCTTCTGCCCGAAGTCCGAAAGCAGCTGAGTGATAAAAAGCAAATCGCGGCCTGCCAAAAGTTCGTAATTTTACGTCGTAAAAGTCAAAAAAATATCACGCGCGAGAATGCCGGAGTTTTAGCGGCAGAAGGAGAAGTTCTATGATTTGGGCACTTTTAGTTGGATTGGTGGTCGGGCTTATTGCCAAGGCCTTAATGCCGGGCCGTGATCCGGGCGGATTTATCGTGACGGCGTTACTGGGTGTGGCAGGAGCGGCGGTCGCGCACTTTATCGGCTCCTCCATGGGATTTTACACTCCCGACCAGCCGGCCGGACTGTTTGCCGCGATCCTGGGTTCGGTGCTTCTGCTATGGCTGTACCGCGTATTTTTTGTGCGCGGGCGAACGGTCTAATCCTGTCCAGGGAAACTTCGGTACCAGCCTCCCTTCAAGATCTTGTTCGTATCTTGGACCTTGATGTGAAAAAGACCATGGATCTCTATCTCGCGCATACTCGGGAACAAATTCTACATGAGTTTAGAAAAGTTATCGGGAAGACGAAATCTTCTTAATAGCCTTTCAACTTGAAACAAATTGGGCCATTGTCTCAATAGTCACATTCGGACAGTTCTTCCCTTCGAGCAACTGAATCCAACGAGGTGTCACATCAAGGCGCTCCGCCAACCTCTCTTGAGTAAGGCGCTTCGATTTTCTGATTTGTTTAAGGTTCTTTGAAAAAGTTTTCCGAATGGACGCCAAAAACACCCCGAACTCACGGTTGGGCGAGAATGTCAAAGTTCGTGATGTAGTCCAAACGTTCGAACGTCCAGGCTACCAGGACATCTTGGTTGAAGAATTTAAAAGTAGAGAGGCTTCGATCTCAGGCTCCAGACGCGGAGTCTTAAACCATCATCCTCTCGATGCTAGTGAGCGAGGCAAAGTACTTCACATTTTGAAAACTTACCGCAAAGATTGACGGTGGCGCTCGAATTGAGCTTTCGGTCGAACCGATTAAGTGGTACCTCTACGGCGACTATAATCATACTAGATATTTCCTATTGGAAGAATTCTTAGATGCGATGGGGTGGGGACCTTATTGTGAAGAGCGTTTGAACATGCAATCTAAGCGTGTGAGTGGCTAGCGCTCGTGGCTGAAATTTGGTCGTCGCGAGCGAGATTTTTGTCAACCAGGGCCGATAGAGTCAGTAGATAAACTAGGAGTTGCTTCTATACATGATCTGTTTAATATTTTGGCAGGCCATTTGAGCCTATCGGTATTGGTAAATTCTCTTAAAAATAACCGCTACATCGTCAGAATAAATCATTAGCCAATATTTAGTCAGTTCCTGCACCCAGCCGGACTCGTGCGCCCTCAAATCAAATTTACTGACGAGGAAATATTCGACGTTTCCGTTCCCTATTATGTCTCGAAAGTCTTGCGGCGATTTCACGTAACGCCAATAGTGTTGAATGGATAAGTTTGGCTGATCGATATGTCCATGACCTGCGATCTTCATTTTGCCTTTTAGTTCCCAGGCCAAAAGGCCACCCATGGAGTACCCATTAAATATGTTGCCGGGCGGAAGAGTCGCCATAAACCGGACGGCAGAGATTGGCACGTGCGGTAGAAACCATTGTCCCTTCCAAATTGCTGAGGGCCACCATGCGCCGTAAGATGGCTCGCAAAATAAAAATGCTGCGGTCATGACCACATGAACGATTCTAGCGGCGGCAGCCACCCCACGATCCAGCGAGGGCCATGCCCATGTTCGCATATCATTTAAAATGAATGCGCCGATACCAAAGGCCGCAATTGATACAAAGCGAATCGAGGAACAGCAAAAATAAACAAAAACCAGAGTTCCCAGAAATTCAAACCATCTTTTTTGCCGAAGGCCTCGGGCCGTGACTATAAGTCCAAGAACTAAAAATAGGCCGACTCTCAACTTGGTGCCTATTTCGAATAAAGGGCCGGAAAATGTCGGTACCCATTCCGTGTTAATCTCCTTGAACTTGGCAAAATCATAAAAAAGATAAGCCTTGATCGGATAGAGAGCTCCGTCGAGACCAAGCGGATTCAATAAAGTCACAAGAAGGCATAATACAGATACCGTGAACCATTTTGTTCTTTCGGCCGCGGTCCATTTCTTAAAGCGCAGTGCTACGAAGATCCCTATAAAAATCCATCCCAGGGGATAAGAAGGATGGAAATTGACCCAAACTAGAAACAGCACGGGCAAAAGCCAAATCCAGCGGAGGGGCCGGCCTGCTCGATCGATCGCAAGAAGCAACAAAATTAGGATCGACAAAAAAATGTCTCCAAAAAAGCAAGCCCGATCCACTCGGCACCGTTCAAAGGCAACAGTAAAGATTGAGAGGATCGTGATAGAGAGAATGACGGGCGGGATTTTTTTCTGTTCATCGCTGAATCGCCAAAAAAAATAGGCGAATAGAGATAAAAAAAGCCCTCGGGCCACGATGATGCCGGCGAACCCTCCCACACAATACAATGCATAGTAGTAAACATATGACAGCCACTCATGCCACACGTGCCAATGATAATCTGGGATACTGAACAAATAGGGATCTACGGGTGGAAGATGACCCTCCGTAAGTAAATGGCGCCCCAATGTCAAATTCATGAAAGAGTCGTCGGAGCCAATGGCTGCTAATGAGCCCATAAATACCAAAAGTAGAGTTATCGCGAATAAGGCTTTTGCAAAAAATGATTCGGTGGTTATTCTTGTGATCATCGGATGGTTCCTCATTTTGAGCCTTTCCAAAGCTGTGAGGCAACTTCCGGAGCCAACAGCCAGCCGACATATTGAGCCCCGTGGGTTGTGAAGTGGCTACCATCGTACTGCAGCAGGCGGCGATCTTCAGAAGAAATCATGATCTGACAACCGCGGGCATCGCAAAGTTTATCGTATAGTGAGATATAGCTCACCCCCGCGGCGGCCGAAATTTTCTGTAACTCACGATCAGTCTTCCACGTATTTGGGTCGAGGCCTTGGTCGAAGCGGACAGGTATGGGTTGATCCCGATTTATCTTCCATCGATCGAAAACGACTTGAGGCGCGGACTGAAGCCATCCAACCGCGGATCCAAGCACGAGTACGTTTTTAACTCCAATCTTTCGAAGCGCGGATATGGTGCTGGGAAGTTTGCTGAGATCATACTCTGGGTGAGACCACAATCCGGAAATGATCAGCATATCCGGTTTAAGTGAGGCGATCTGATTGAAGATCGAATTATTGATCACGTCGCAACTCATTCGGTCGTGATTGTTCCAATCTAATGAAGGTTGACATTGGGAGGCGGTGAATTGCGCTAATCTTATGTCGAGATATTTTCCCAAATATGTGAGGCCCGGGTAGAGGGCAGCCAGTTGAGAGTCCCCCCAAAGAAATACCAGGGGCTTGCTGCCAGGATCTACGCATGCACTGGGATTTGGGAATTCCCACGTTGTTTCAATGAAACATTGGCCGCCCCGCCAGTCTTTAATTTCGAAAGTAGCGGTCTTAAGAAGCTGATTTAGTTCTTCAGGAATTCGGCCGGTCGCTCCTCCTCCTGCGTAGGTAAGATATCCTGTTGAACCAATCCCCGTTAGGAGCACACAAAGTCCGATCGGAATCCAATTCCGTTCCATCCCGAACCGGATAGGTCGTTCAACCAGCCTATAACTCGCCCACGCCAGTGAAAGGCTCGCGAGCATCAAACCAAATTTAATGGTCGCAGGTGGGGTGTAGTAAGGAAAGAAAGCCATTCGACTGAAGAAAAGAACAGGCCAATGCCAGAGGTAAAAAGGAAAACTAAGAAGGCCAACCGAGACCAGCAAGTGTGTTGAAAGTAAAAGTCTATTTGGCCAAGCTCTCGCGCCCGCGACAATCAATAGCATTGTACCGAGTGTCGGCCATAGGGCCGCCTTACCTGGGAAATCCGATTCCTTATTTAGAACGATTATTGAATAGCACAGCAAGCCCGATCCGATTGTCGAAATCAGGTGTTGGAAGGATGCCGGAATTTTTCGAGACCGTATTATGGTGGCTGCGAATGCACCCAGCATAATTTCCCAGATGCGTGCAAAGGGCGAGTAAAATGAGAGAGCAGGAAGTACGTTGATGTTCGAAAGGTTATAGTAAAAAGAAAGGCCTATTAGAATTACGATTGCAATCGATGTGATCGGTTTAATGCGCCAAACAAGAGTCAGTACAATCGGCCAAGCCAAATAAAATTGCTCTTCTATTGCGAGTGACCAGAGGTGCAAAAGCGGTTTCGAGTTTGAGGATGCATCAAAATAACCCGATTCTTTCCAAAGAATGTAATTCGAGCTAAAAGTACTGCCGCCCAATATGTGTTTAGAAAGCGTTCCAAATTCCTCTGGGCGTAAAAGGAACCACCCAGCTAAATAGGAAAATAATAGTACTAGAGTGAGGCTTGGAAAAATTCTACGAATCCTACGGGAATAAAACCATACGAAGTTAAACGAATCTTTGTACAAGTTTTCCAAAATGATTGTTGAAATCAGAAATCCTGAAATTACGAAGAAGACGTCCACGCCAACGAACCCACCCTTGGCGACCTCAGGGAAGTAATGGAATGCGACAACTGATAGGACAGCTATGGCGCGAAGACCATCAATATCGGGCCTGTAGGTTGAATGGACTATTTCATTTGTCTTCATCGCGCCTTGTTTCCCAGAGTCCGCTTCGAAGACCGAGCGCCACAGTCGATTCTAGGCATGGCGTGGTGAGATCGGCTGAATCGATAAATTACGAGCTGATTCAGTACGCGCAAGCCATCACGAAAGAGCCGCACCCGAGATAAGCTGTAGTCTGGTTCTAATACAAACTGCGTCTGCAGTCTTTGGCATTCGGACCAGGTGGCATCCAAGGATTGCTCTTCATTCTGTGCCGCGATCAAATAGTGAATCATTGAGGAGCCGTCGGAGTGCACGGGCTAATCTCAGCAAGATATCTACTCCATACGAAGAGCAGGAGAACAAGAAGAGAGAGAATGTGGCCCGTGATCTGGTAAGACACGCCTAAAATTCTATCAGTTCATTTCAGTTCTGTAACAAGATGACATTCTACATTTGATTGTACCTTAGGCTCCTAGCCTTTAGTCATAGGCCTGGTTCAAGACTGTTTTGCTGCAGATTAAATCTATTCCAAAAATTTCAATGGTCGGTTGATGGCGCACCGGTCGGTACGACAATGGGGAATTCAGAACGTATAGCCTAACCGCCAGTTCAAAATGGATGGATTCTCGGATCGGCGAGGGGTGCGTCTGAATCCGGTTGTGCGAGGACTTGTTCGAAAGAGCGCATGGCATATTGTTGGTCGTCTGGAGCTCTGAGCCTTTATTTTTCTGGCGTAACCAACAACTTCCGACCCTTCGATAAGATCATTAATTTTCATGTTTCACCCGGACGCGGCAGAATAGCGGCGGTCGGCAAATTCGTCCAATATTTCTCTTTCGAAACCGCAGGTATCGTTTTCGTGGTCGGAGTCTTCAAGTCATCGGCGCGCTCCAACGCGCCTCGTTAGCGCTCCATTGGCTTGTCTCCTGCCGCAAAACACTCTATTCGGAGTTATGCCTAGAAAGTCGTCAATCCCGCAAAAAGTGTCGCGCACCAGCGGTCAACTCAAGATTGGCAATCAGTGGAATGCGATCACGGTTTTAGCCCTGTCGCAGACGAATCCCTTGAAGGCCATTGCCGAATTTATCGAGAACAGTATTGATGCCGAGGCCACGCATATTCAAATCTCGCGTGGGCGGAAAAATGGCGAAGTATATTTACGCGTCAGCGATAACGGCCGGGGCGTCCGGCGTGATGAAACCGGCGCGCCGGATTTTCATTATGTCGCCACCCACATTTGCGATTCGATCAAACGGCATCTTAAAGAAAACGGTCAGGGAAGCGGTCTGCAGGGCGAGTTCGGCATTGGGCTTCTTGGCTTTTGGACGCTCGGTGAACAATTGGTCATGCGCTCTCCCGGTGCCGATGGACGAATTCATCAGCTTTCCATGCAGAGGACAAATCCAAAGTTTTCGATTACGACCGCGCGTGCACTATTGGACGACGCCATGGGCACGGAGATTTTGGTCAAACCTCTTTTGCCGGGCCTAAGACAAATCTCCGGCGAAAAACTGCAGTGGTATTTAGCGCAGGAATTGCGCAATCGTTTGTTGGCGAAAAAAGTAAGGGTGACCATTCATGATCTGGTTTCGCGGCGACAATTCGAGGTTGAGCCCCGATATTACGAAGGCAACCCGCTACGAATCCCGCCAGAGTTGACGCTGGCGCGGGTTGAATTTGAGCTTTTCGGCAATAGTCCAGATCCTAAAAATCAGGTTTGTTTATATCGGCGCGGTACCCGCGTGCTGCCGGATATTTTGGAGTTGAGCGAATTCCAGCACTCACCGTGGACGGATCGCTTTTTGGTTGGGCATATCGAGTGCCCCAATCTACAGCTGAACCCGGGATCGCGTCTCGGTATCGTTCGGGATGCGACCTTTGAGGAGTTCGTGCGGAACGTGACCCAGGTCGAAGGTTTTCTCGCTGACGAACTCAAGCGCTACAAGCAGGCTGAAGAGGCAAAGGTCAATCGCCTGACTCTACAATCGATTCATAAAGCTCTCGAGGGAGCCTTTAGTTCGTTGCCGCCGGAAGAGTATGACTGGTTCGTGCCGATACGAAAAAAGGCCTCTGCCGATCGCGCGCGAGGTGGGGAATTCTCTGGTCCTGATGCCGGTGTGGATGAGGGGGGCGGAACTCAAACCTCTGCCGAATCAGGGGTCGAGTCACCAATGCCTATACATACGGAACCCGATGTCAGATTCCGTTTTTTGCAATCGCCGGCCCTTTGGCGACCGTGCGAATTCAGCCTAAATCCTGTATTTTGAAAACCGAGTCCGAGCGCAAATTAACGGCTATATGCAAGGACAAGAAGGGTTCTCCGGTCACCGAGGATTTGATGTTTGAATGGAGCTTATTGGGAGGCACGGCATTGCTCGAGAATAAATCGGATCAGACGCTGACGTTGCGGGCTGGGACGGAGATCGGCTTGGTGCGTGTTCAGGCGCGCGTTCAACAAAGGGAAATCGTGCAAACGGCTGAGGCGCTAATCACGGTGGCGGGCGAACTGCCGGGCACACAGAAGTCGTCGGCCGAGAGCGGCCGGGGACTTCCAACGTTCACCTACTCCCATTGCCCGGGCGAGCTTTGGCGCTCGCGCTTTGAAGAGACCCATCACATGGTCATCATCAATTCGGGACATCGTGACTTTATCTTTTCCAGCCGCACCCAGGCGATGCGACTGCGCTATCTGATTCGACTTTATACAAAAGAGATAATTCTCAAGAATTTCCATGGGATTCAGGCGCTGGACGCCATGGACCGCCTGATCGAGGTGAGTCAGTTGGCCGAGCAATCGATGTGACGCCAATTTTTTTAGAGCGCCCCCAGCAGGTTTGCGTGCATTTTGCGATGCAACTGCCATTGACCGAGAAACTTTTGTTCAAGCCAATCCTTGGTTATAATTACGGAACCGGCGCGGGGGCCGATTTGATTTTTAGCCTATAGGTAGCTCGGTCCGCCGAAGATTTCACTCCATACAGTAATCCGTCGCCAAATATCTCAAGCAAACCGGCGCCTCCAGTTTCCTTAAGCAGTTGTCCCAAACACACATCATTCCTGTGTCGGTAATCCTGATTATCTTCAGCCACCAGTACTGTGTACATCTGAGGTCCTTAAGCTTTCGATAGCGCGGAAAAAATGGACTTAATGCACTGTTCTCTTGGCTCTGATCTGGAGAACTCATTGCAATACAAAGAACCGAAAGAGTTGCCTCGAAATGTTTCGGTCGGGTGGTTGTTTCATACGTAGTAGGCGACAGGCAGCCTAAGGTAAGGCTTAGACGACGATGATAGAAAAGATATTTTTGCGCGAAAACAAGGACGCCATATTGGAAAAGTGGGTCCAGCTTTCAAAAAAGAACTGTCCCGCGGCCAGTGAGCGGTCAATGAAGGCCATTAGAGATCATCTGCCGCAGCTTCTGGACGCTTTCTTTGAGGCGCTAAATGCCAAGAGTGCTAAGCAGCCCGTTGAGCTGAGCAAGATTCATGGGCGGCAACGTTTTTCCTTCATGGAGTACACGCTTTCGCAAGTTCTGATGGAATACACAATGTTGAAGCAAGTGGTTCTGGGCGAGCTAAACGCGGCAGGCCCTCTAAACTACGAGGATTTCTTCTTCATCGATAAGTTCTTCGACAACGCAGCCAACATCGCCGCGACCGAATTCGCCTTACTCAGGGAAGAGGAACTAAAACGGTACGCCGACGAACTTGAAGTCAGCAACAATGACCTAGAGAGGTTTGCGGCCGTGGCCGCCCACGATCTTCGCGCGCCCGTGGCAACCATCGTGGGTTATGCCGATCTCCTTGAAACAATGGAATTGGAGCCGCAGGCGCGTGCTGCTGTCGAAACCATCCATCGCACCAGCCACCGGATCATTAGCCTGGTAGATCAGCTGCTGATTTACGCCAAAATTGGAAAGAGTCAGTATGCCGATAAAATTGTCTCTCTCAACCAGGTAGTGGGTGGCGCTTTAGAAAACTTAAGTGCGCAGATCGCGGACTCTCAGGTATTGATTGAAGTAGGGGATTTGCCCTCGGTTCACGGTGATCGAGTTTTACTTATCCAGCTCTTTCAGAATCTTCTTTCGAATGGCATCAAGTTTCGGGACAAGGGGCGTAAACCGCATCTGGCGATCTCTTGCGAAGACAGTGACGGCTATCACGTTATCAGCGTCAGTGACAACGGTATTGGATTCGATCCTGCCACTGCGATTGAAATTTTTGAGCCTTTCAAGCGCGGAGACAACAGTCGTAGAATTGCTGGCAGCGGCCTGGGTCTTGCGACCGTGCGAAAAATCATGGATCTACATGGCGGCAGCATCAATGCCATTGGTCGCCCGGGCGAAGGGGCGCAGTTTGTTTTGCGGTTTTCCAAGTTGCGAATGCGCACTTCTCAAGACGGCGCTGAGATAATTGAGGACAATGATGAACTCCCCGATATTTCACGTCTCAGATAGAGGCCGACCGAAGGCGGGGATACGTTGGTGGAATTGACCAAGGTGCTCCGCACCCCCAAGCATCGCGAAATGCTAAGGCTGGGATATTAAAGACAAGGGGGTACTGGTGAAAATGCAACCGATTTCTGTGTGCTGCTCGCGAGAGATGTGGCTATACTCAAGGGGAATTGGCAAAGTTGTTGGGTTATTCAACCGCCCAGTTTATAAGCAACTGGGAGCGAGGCATAGCTCTTGTTCCAATAGAGACCCTGCAAGATCTTGTTCGTATCTTGGATCTTAATGTGAAAAAGACCATTGATCTCTATCTCGCCCATACTCGTGAGCGAGTTATGCACGAGTTTAAAAAAGTTGTCGAAGGTTGCGAAGAAAGTCAGGAACGCTAAAATACCAGGCGGGCCATTATGTCGGCCTGCCAGCCACGATAGGACTGCAATTGGCTGGTGTGATCGTAAGCTCCGATTCCCTGATAGGCCAAGCTGGGAATAATTCTTAAATTCGGACGAACATCTTTCGGAACGTACACTTGAACTTGATACCCGCTGTTGGGTGGTGGTCCACGAACTTATCCGGCTAATCATTTAATAATAATGCCTGAGCTTCCTGCCCCTTTTTGATTGCGTGCTGGTATTTAGCATTTTGTTCTTCGATGAACTGTCTCGGGTTTTCCACACAAATCGCCCTGCCGTGATCGGAATGAATGAGAAACTTTCGATTGCCGTTGATTTGAACAAGGATGGCCCATGCGTCAAGTTCCCAGTTTTGATGTAGGACCGGGATGCTGGCGAGAATTTCTATTCTTGAATTGCGAATATCGAATTCTCTTTCGAGTAGCTTCGGAATTGCATCAGCTAGCGATTTGATTTCACTTCTTTCGGCGGAGTCCATTGGATCCTTTTTGCTTTTTCTTTTGCTCGAATAGTTTTTCAACCGGAGTTGCTAAAGCCTTGGCGAGCTCAATTGCAATGTCAACGGTGGGTATAACCATTCGGGTTTCAATCGAATAAATGGTTTGTCGTGAAACCTGAGTTGCATTGGCCAACTCAGTTTGCGTCAGTTTTTTCTTTTCCCTAAATTCCCGCACGCGGTTTTCAAGCATAACCCGATATACTTTGAAGACTTCAGAATGTAAAGCGGTCTTTACATGAAGCTTGAAGTCTCCGATGGTGTTACATCAGGTGAAGATTTTGTGTCCACTGAAACGGGGGAAGGTCAACTTACAGGGATTGTTTCTGTCCAGCGTCGCGCTACACCGATGGATTCTCCGAAGCGGATCATCTCATCCCAAGTTGAATCCTTCTTTTTTGATACCAAGAAATGTTTATCTTTGAACAGGACGTAGAGCTTGTTGCCCAAGTCGCTATAAAAATGGATGTACCACTCGCCGGGGCCAATGGCCTTTTCGAGCCGAGGAATGACTTCGCCGAGCGCTTGCTCATCAAGGCAATACCTATTGATATTCCAAACGTTCACTTGTTCTTTGGGCATTTCAGCTCTACGGCTCTTGATTTTGTAGGGTTCAAGCGAATCTAAAACCGACTTGTTCTGAAGGCTTTCAACGATGATCTCACCCGTATAGTTGAGTGGTCCCAGTGCTTCGGAGTCCCGCAGTTTGTTCGGTAGCCCATCATGGGGACCATGATTATGTTTGGGGATATCGTGCCACCACGAGTCTTTGCACTGCTCGCGACGACTTGGATTAAGCGGATAGTAGATTTTGTTTTCCTTCTTGGATGTTTCTCCAACGACAAGGAGACGTACATCCGAATCCGTGTTGTTAAGGAAAGTATGGCTGATGCCTGTGCCGCTTGGAAAACCTACTGCATCACCAGGATTCAATCTATGAACGTCACCGTTGATCCACGCATCAGGATTTCCCTCAATGACGTAGACAAACTCTTCCTCGGCGCTTTCGGCATGAGGCCATGATGTACGCCGTCCCGGAGGGAGAAGTTCGTGGTGAATACCCAGCCTGGTCAGTCCAAATTTCTTGGCAAAAGGCGATCCGATAGAAAGAAATTCTTTGGTTCCTCGGTAGTAGGATGATTCGGGTCCTTCCTGGATTTCGGAGTAATGTTTAATAAAGTCAGGTCTAGGGTCAGCATTGAGATTTTTGCCACCAACAACACCTTGAGATTTCAATCGCGCAAATATCAAACTGTCTCTCGGACGGCCGGTGTGGTCTTTTGTATGCTGAGCCAATTTTGCTTCAAAACCAAAACCTAGGAATCTCGGGACATTCGCCGATCTAACATTTTCAGGATCACAATGGATTTCAACTCGATTAAATCCAATCTCAAAGGCTTGGTTTGTCAAAGCCATTACGGCTTCACTCATGAAGCCTTTGCCTTCAAAACGCCCCAAAATCCAATATCCGATTTCGCAGCGATCACTACCCCATGCAATGGTGTGAATACCGGCATTTCCCATGTAGATGTCGCCATCTTTTGAGAAAATTCCGTAGTCGTAAAGCTCATGACGATCCCATTTCTCATGGGTCATTTTGATGTAGTCCGCCTCGTCCTGTATTGAATTCGTGAATTTAACCCAGGGAAGAAAGCGCATCAGCCGTTCGCGATCTTCATCAACGTATCTGAACATAGTTTCTGCTAGGGATGAATCATGCCTCTTTAAGTAAATTCGCTCAGACTCGATTCGCATGGGAAGATGACGCTTTTCCATTCTTACTTTGCCTTTTCGAAGGCACAGGTGACCCCAAGCCGGTAATTGCTTTCGTCTCTAAATTCGCCGAAGCTGTCATTGTGGTTTTCGGTCGGAACTCGCATTGTGACTTGGAATTTCGGAATGTTCTCAACTGCTATGAACGTATAAAGGGTGTCGAGCTGGTAGTTCCACTCAACTTTGAATGAAAACTTATCAGTTTTTCCCTCGAGAACAGTGGAGTCCTTATCTTCTTTAGTGATTGGCATTTCAACGTGATCCAAATGTCCGATAATGCCGTAGAGGCCTTGGCATTTTAGAGGACCGTGATCCCATGCCATGGCTGCTTGCGCTCCCAGAAATATTATAGACAAAACTAGTGCTCGCATAATTCCTCCCTACGATTGTTTTCGAAAGAGGCCTGCAAGCATGACTAAAGCAAGATGAAGTGCATTTCGCAAAGTGAAGTCGTCGTCTGACCCTCTCAACCTTTGGGAGTTTTCCCGCACCAACGCACCTGGAGCGTGCGTCTTCAAATTTTCGATTTTTTGTTTGTCCTGGAATTTCGATCAGTTAACCAATTTCTCCAGGTGCGAAATTGGTTGCGGGGGCCGGATTTGAACCGACGACCTTCGGGTTATGAGCCCGACGAGCTACCAGGCTGCTCCACCCCGCGACAAGATAGGTGCCAGTGAGCCGTGAAGCTACGCTCCAAGAATGAACCAGTCAAGACAATGGCCAAAGATATTGAAGCTGAGCGCCTCTGACACACCGTATACTTAAGAAGTCTTAACAAATGACTTGAGAAAGAGAGCCACCATAACCTTCAGGAAGGGAGGCACTCATGCTGTATCAGTTTCAAGTTGCCGTTCGAATTCCTGCTCCTCCTGAGCACGTGTTCGGGGCGTTCGTGGACCCCGACAAAGCTGCAAAATGGTATTGTTCGGAAGAAATGGTGCCTGAGGAAATAGTGACCGACGTTCGAGTGGGCGGCCGCTACAAAGCCACCATGCGAATATTAAATGAAACGTTTGCCATCACCGGCGAGTTTAAAGAGGTCATCCCCAATCAAAAGTTGGTGTTCACCCAAGTCTGGCACGATCTGCTCATGCATGAAACGCTGACGACGGTTCTGTTTCGCCCGAGGGACGGGGAAACCGATGTGCTGGTCACCCAGGAGAACTTTAAAAACGAAGACGATGCCGATGTTCAGCGCACCTATTGGACCAACGCGCTTAAAGGTTTGGCGATTAAAGTCGCAGAGGGTGTGATCTAAGAGGCGGCTTTGCGCTCGCTGCCTTCAACCAGTTTCTTTAAGGCCCGAAACGCTTCTTTGTTGTAGGGGACGCTTAGGGTGTACTCGATGTACATCAGAGCTTCGCGCGGATTTTTGGGACTCGGGCAGTTGGGATTGGGCAAAATCAAATTGGCGTAGGCATCGGCCAGCGACACGACTCGTGCGAGCGGGTGCATTTTCACGTCGCGGATCCGCTGGGGAAAGCCCTGACCGATGGCGTTCTCATGGTGCTCATAAATGATCGACACGATATCGTCCGGCACGATGCCCAAACTCTGCAGCATTTGCATGCCCTTGAACGAATGGGTTTCGTAAATTTGCACTTCTTCGGGAGTCATTTGCGCCACGGCTTTTTTTACCAGCTCTTGCGGGATGGCTTTCATGCCCACGTCGTGTAGCAGACCGCCTAAGGCCAATTTTTCCAGAGTCGCCTTCTTCTCATATTTCAGGCCTTGGCCGACCATCACGCTGAGCATGCTCACCGCGATCGAATGGGACATCAACTGGTCGGAGTAGTCCTTCAGCGAACTCAGCAAATCGTTCATCGACTTGTGCGTTTCGACTAAACCCAGTACGGCCTCGCACACTTGCTTGGAGTTGTTGAACGTCTCCAAGTCCAAGCCCACGCCTTCGATCTGGCGGAACATCGCGCGGCAGGAGTGGGTGAGGAAGGTGGTTTTTTTGCCGTCGTCGAGATCTTTCTTGGCCAACGCCATTCCGGCGATGGTCATGGTTTGATGGGTGATTTTGTAGAATTCTTTTTTACGCACCCAAAGATAGCTGACTTCTTTGTTCTGGTAATTTTTAAATTGGTCGACGTTCGAAAGCGAGCCCGCTTTGGCCACTAAGATCAGCTTGTCGTCACCGATTTTGAGGAACAAGTCGACCGGGATGGTCACACCTTGCACAAACTCGGTGATGGGTATGGGCATGAACTCTTCGGCCGGAGTATCCATGGGGTTCTTATCGGGATTTTGGAACGGAAGGAATAGGCCCGAAACCCTTGGCCTGGACCAAAGAAGGGTGTAGGTTTGGTGGGATGTCGTCCAATGCGCTCCCACTAAAAGTCGAAGGTCTAAGTAAGAGTTATGGGGCCGTGCGTGCCCTTCAGAACGTATCATTTGAGGTCAAACCGGGCGAGGTTTTCGGCCTGCTCGGACCGAACGGCGCCGGCAAAACCTCTCTGATCTCCATCGTCGTAACCCTTGAGCGAGCCTCGGGCGGACGGGTGTTGGCTTTCGGCGGGGACGTCAGCCTCGAACGCTCGGAGACCAAACGCAAAATCGGCTGGGTGCCGCAAGAGGTGATCAATCACGGCTATTTTTCGGTCACCGAAATCCTTGGATTCCAAGCCGGCTATTACGGGGTGGCCGATCCGGGCGCCAAGATCGATGAGCTGTTACATTCACTCGACCTCCATCCCCATCGCGACAAAAAAGTACGTCAGCTCAGCGGCGGAATGAAACGCCGCCTGATGATCGCCAAAGCTTTGGTGCACGAACCCGAGTTGCTCTTGCTCGATGAACCGACAGCCGGGGTCGATGTGGAGTTGAGACAGAAACTTTGGACCTTCGTTAAAGAGCAGCGTCACAAGGGCGTTTCGATTTTGCTCACCACCCATTATCTCGAGGAAGCCGAACGATTGTGCGACCGAGTGGCGATCGTGAACAAAGGCGAGATTCAGGCCATCGACTCCACCCGCGATCTGATCAGCCGTTGGAGTCGCAAACAGGTGGTGCTGCGTTTGAATCGGGATAGGCCCGCGCTGCAACATCCGGATTTGGTGCGCGGAGACGGGCAAGTGTGGACCTTTATGACCGATATGAAAAAGACCTTGGGCCAACTGTTAAGCGAACTCAACGTGCAAGCCAGCGAGATTGTGGACGTGCAAATGCAAGACGGTTCACTTGAAGACGTATTCGTACACTTCACTCGGGGAGCGATCGTATGAGGGATATGGTGTGGACGCCGTTTTGGGCTCTGCTTCATCGCGAAGTCGCGCGCTTTATGAAAGTGGCGGCGCAAACCGTGGCCATTCCTTTGGTCAATTCCAGTCTGTATTTGATGATTTTTGGCGTGAGTCTGGGCAATCAGATCAGTGGCAATGGTGAGTTGCCCTACATGGCGTTTTTGATTCCCGGTCTGATGATGATGGGTTGCCTGAACAACGCTTTTCAAAATTCTTCGAGCTCGATTATCGCCAGCAAGTTCGGCGGCGACCTCGAAGATCTCAAGGTGGCGCCGATTCGCGACTTTCAGATTCTGATCGCCTTGAGTATCGCGGCCTTGGCGCGCGGGGTTTTGGTGGGGCTCATCACTTGGCTCACCGGCGAGTTCGCCTACTATATGATGTTTGAAAAATTCTTGGTCGTGGCCCACTGGCCGGTGTTGCTGCTGTTTTTAATATTGGGCGGTTTATGTTTCGCCAACATCGGAATTTTCGTGGGATTTTACGCCCGCACCTTCGATCAATTGAGCGCCATCGGCGGTTTTGTACTGCTACCGCTGATTTATTTAGGCGGGGTATTCTTTTCAGTTGAACACCTGCCGCCATTTTGGCGTTCTGTTGCGATCGTCAATCCGCTGTTGTACTTAATCAACGGCGTGCGCTTTGGCATTTTAGGCCAGGCCGATGTGCCGTGGACCACATCCTTGGCGGTGGCGGTTGCGGCTTATATCGGAACGTCGGCCATGGCCATTTGGAGTTTGCGCAAGGGCAGTTTCCACAGGTGGTAAAACGTGTTTGAAGCCTTAAGTGACAAGTTGACCAACACCCTCCGCAAGGTGCGCGGGCAAAGCCATATCACCGACAAAAATATCGATGAGGCCATCAAAGATATCCGAATGTCTTTGCTTGAGGCCGATGTGAATTTCAAAGTGGTCAAGACCTTCCTCGATCAAGTGAAAACCAAAGCGCTCGGCCAGGAGGTGTTGTCCTCCCTTTCGGCCGGCCAGCAGTTCACCAAAATCGTCCATGACGAATTGGTCAATATGCTCGGGCGCGAGGCCACCGAGTTGAATGTTCGGGATGTTCCGATTGGCCCTGCAGGCCAGTCTCAGGCGGTGATTTTGCTCGCCGGGTTGCAGGGCGCCGGCAAAACCACGACCGCAGCCAAATTGGCGCTGCATGTTCGGCAAAAATTAAAGAAGAAACCCGGTTTGATTCCAGCCGACGTCCATCGTCCGGCCGCCATCGAGCAGCTCACCATTTTGGCCAAGCAAAATAATATTCCGGTGTTTCCAACTCCAGTCGGTTCGCGCGCCGAGGACCTTTTGGCCTCGGCGAGGAAGTGGGCCGCCGAAGAAATGGTGGAGGTCGTAATTGTCGACACCGCCGGCCGCTTGCAGATCGATGACGCCTTGATGACCGAGCTCAAAACTTTGAAAGCCCAGTGGCCGCCCACCGAAATTTTATTGGTGGCCGATGCCATGCTCGGCCAGCAGAGCGTGCAAGTGGCCGAGGGCTTTCACGCCCAGGTCGGAATCACAGGACTGATTCTCACTAAGGTCGACGGCGATGCCCGAGGCGGAGCCGCGCTCAGTATTCGTTCGGCCACCGGCGTGCCGATTAAGTTTCTCGGCGTAGGCGAGAAGGTGGGCAATCTCGAAGTGTTCCATCCGGACCGCTTGGCCGGCCGGATTTTGGGTATGGGCGATGTTATGTCACTCGTGGAAAAAGCCCAGGATGTGATCGACGAGAAGACCGCCCGGGAGTCGGCCCGTAAGTTGGCCAAGGCCGCTTTTACTTTTGAAGACTTCCTATCCCAGATTCAAATGATGAAAAAGATGGGAGGCCTCGAGTCGATCATGAAGCTCATCCCCGGGATGGGGGCCATGACTAAGCAGCTCAAGAACATGGCGCCCCCCGAAAAAGAGATGAAGAAGATTGAGGCGATCATTCGTTCCATGACACCCTCGGAGCGGAATAATCCAAAAATTCTGAATGGTTCCAGGAGATTACGAATTGCTCAAGGGTCGGGCACCGAGGTTAAAGATATTAACCGACTGGTCGAGCAATTTCAGCAGGCGCAAAAAATGATGTCGCAATTTATGAAGATGGGCCGGGGTCTCCGCTGACCTTTGGCCCTGGAGTGGGCAGCCCTGCGGCTGAGCGTTATTTTGTTGCTCATCGCAGGTTTCCAATGTAAATCCCTTACTTCTTTTGTATTTTTTAAGAAGTTTAAGAAAGTTTAAACTCAGCACAAACTGAGCATTTAGAGGAGTGCAAAACATGGTCGTCATCCGGCTCGCCCGCTTCGGAAAAAAACATAGCCCTAAGTACCGGGTCACTGTCGCGGATCACCGCCGTTGGTTGGGTGGAAAGTGCATTGAAGTTGTTGGTCATTACAATCCCTCGCCCCGTGGAACTGAAAAAGGTCTAGAAGTCGACATGGCTAAGATCGAAGCTTGGATCAAAAAGGGCGCCCAACCCTCGGATCGCGTGAAAAGCTTGTTAAGAAAAGCGGCCGCAAAAGTCTAGAGCTTTTGCCAAGTTTAAAGTTTAAGATATACTGAACGTCAAAGTAGTACGTACAGCATGAGAGGAATGTAATGGATCCGCAGTCCCTTAAAGATCTGGTCGAGTTTATGGCGAAGTCCCTCGTGGACAAGCCGGATGAAGTCGAAGTGAATGAAGTCGTTGGAGAGCAAACCACAGTTGTTGAACTCAAAGTTGCCAAGGAAGACCTCGGCAAAGTCATCGGTAAACAAGGCCGTACTGCCCGTTCCATGCGCACCATCCTCAATGCAGCCAGCACCAAGCTGCATAAGCGCAGTGTCCTCGAAATCGTCGAATAATATCCGTGGTCGCGTTGGCGCGACCACGCCGAATCCCTCAAAATTTGCACGGGTAGGCTGGGTGAAAGATGCCCACGGCCTGCGCGGAGAGTTGTATGTCCGCCTGCAGGCCAAGAGCGCCGACTGGCTGACCGACAATCTTACGTTACGCCTGCAAAAAGAAGGCGCCGAGGCCTTCGATTTTGCCGTTGAAAAGGCCAAGCCTTTTAAAGACGGCTTGATTGTTAAACTTGAAGACATGAAGGATCGTACCGCCGCTGAACGCTGGAAAGGCGCTCAAGTGTCCATTCCGTCTGAGCTGTTGGTGGCCGAGCCCGGCGAGCGGGTGTTTTTGGATCAGCTGTTGGGCTTTCAGGTGCTCGACGGCGGGGTGTCGGTCGGCGAGGTGGTCGGATTCAGCAGCAATGGTCCGCAGGACCTGTTGAACGTGCGTCGAATCGACGGTCGTGAAGCTTTGGTGCCTTTGGTGGACGACTATCTTGAGGAATTGGATTTCGAAAAAAAGGAAATCCATATGACTCTGCCGCCCGGTTTGCTCGACGTCGACGAGCGCTAATTATGAAGTTTTCCGTTATCACTCTTTTTCCCGATTTGATCGAGGGCTTCTGCTCCCAAGGGCTGCTGGCCTCCGCGCGCGAAAAAAAATTGGTGCAAATTGAATGCGTGAATCCGCGCGCCTTCACTTCGGATGTTCATGGCACGGTCGACGATCGCACTTTTGGCGGCGGTGATGGCATGGTTATGAAGCCCGAGCCCTTGGCCGCGGCGGTGGAATCGTTGGATGGGTCGGCGCGGGTGGCGGTGCTCTCGCCCCAGGGCCGAGTGTGGGATCAGAAGTTGGCGCGGGAGTGGGCGAGCGCGGGTGGACATGTGGCCCTGGTGTGCGGCCGTTATGCCGGGATCGACCAGCGCTTTGTCGAAAAATACGCCGCCGAGGAAATCTCCATCGGCAATTTTGTTTTGAACGGAGGGGAGCTGGCCGCGTTGAGCGTGATCGAATCGGTTTCGCGCTTGCTTCCCGGCGTGCTGGGAAATTCGGTTTCGGTTGAGAAAGACTCTTTTAGCGGTGGCCTGCTCGAGGCGCCGCAGTTCACCCGTCCGCGCGAGTGGGAAGGCTATCCCGTGCCTTCGCCTTTGCTAAGCGGAAATCACGCCGAGATCGAACGTTTTTTGCGCGCCGTGGGGGTGGTGCAAACCGCTTTGCGTCGACCGGACTGGGTTCAATCGGCAGCGGAACTCGCGGCTGCCGCACGTTTGCTGCTGACCTTAAGCAACTTGGAACTGCGCTCGTTGGGTGTCGAACGTGAGAGCGTAAAAAAGTTCTCCATCTCAGACTGAGACAAGTGTTTCTCGAGGGCGAATTCATCTTCTCGCCGCGAATTTTTTAAAATTTACCAATCAAAAACGCCGCCGGATGGGTCATCCTATAAACAGGAAAAGGGTGGTGTGTATGTTGTTTCCGAATGTCGCAATGATATTCGTATTGGGTCTGGGGTTGCTGAACTTTCCCGCATTTGCCGACGATATTGAAGACGTCCAAGTCGAGGCCGAAGAGGTCATGTCCGACGGTGAGGCGGTGGCCGATGTGGTAAAAAGCCAGCAGAAGGTTTTGCAGCAGGAACGGCGGGAGAGCCGTGATGCCGAAAGGGAAGCCGCCCGCGCCAAAGTCCGCGCCGAAGTGAAACATAAGGTTTCCGGTGCCCAACTCGAATCCTTAAACGGACAAATTAAAGAGGTCGTTCAACAAAAAGTGCGTTCTGTGCGCGAGCGCGAGCGGGCCGAAAAAGAAACGGCGGAACTGGAGCGCAAATTGGCAGAGCGCAAGGCCGCTTTGGAAAAGGCCAAGGGCGAATTGCAGGCGGCTCAAGATGTTTTGAAAGAGCACAAAGGAAAGATCGCCGGATTGAAGAAGCAAATTGAAGAGACTCAGGCCGAGACCGAACGCACCCGTAAAAATCTGGCCGAATCCAGAGCCGACTTCGCGGCCGATCGTAAAAAGCTTTACAACGAAATGGTCGAGTTAAAGAAAAACCAAAAGCTGCACGCCTCGGAACAGATGCGGGCCGAAGCCGAGATGAACGCCTTGAAAGAAGGCTACCAGAAGGCCAAGCAGCGCAATGCCCGGCTGGAGTCGGATGTGGAAAGTCAAAAGCGCACCACGCAAAATGCACGCGAGAACGCCCAGTGGGCGCGCGAGCAGATGGAGAAAAAATCAGCTCCCGCTCCCGCGGCCCGCAGTGCCTATCGTCCCCCGCGCCAAGCGCGCAGCGACGAAGGGCATTGGTAATGCTATTGACGGGCTCGCGATCCCTAGCGAGCCTCGTCGGGGCATACTAGCACTGCGACATCAGCCATAATTTACGCGCACATCCCTCAGCCATGTGATTTGTCCATCGACCGGCAGAGTCAGCTGGTGCGCGAGATCATGGTGAAATGAGCAAAGTGTGGTTAAGTTGGCCGGATCATTTGTTCCGCCCAGGCTCACCGGTCTTATGTGATGAATGTGCAGGAATCGATCGTTCGTGCATCTCCGCCCTTGGGCGTCTCGGTGCGTGCATTGCCCGCCATCGCGAGCGAACACTTGGTGCTTTTCATCAGCCGTGAGTGGCTTACGTTTGGGATTTGTTTGAGCGGACTTTTGGTACGTACAAAATGGTTTCGTCTGCGATTGAGCGTCCATCGTGGTGAGTGGCTGATAAATCTTGGAAGCCTGGGACCCGTGGTTGCTTTTTCGATTTTGTGCGCGCTCGGCCTTTCGAACGGGATCATGGCGATCTAAATGTTCGTTTACAATGCGTTTGAGGGTGTGATCCACATCCGCATTTTTGGCTGAAAGCGACCGAGCTCTTTTAATAAGCGCATATGTTTCATCAGACACTTGAATTTTTCTCATCCTTGCCGGGAGGCCTTCCTTTTCGCGCATGCGGGTCACTTCGCGATTAATGTCGTCGGCCGAATGTTTTTCGGCGTAGGAGATCAGTTCTTGGGCGTTGTGCGGAGTTAGAGTCGAAAAAATCCGGGCGGCCTTAGTTACTGTCAGTTGCTGTGTTTTCAAAGAATGCTCGAGTCGAGGAATTTCTCGCGACAGGCGGGCCGCTCGAATCATCGCATAAGCTAGAGCATTGTCTAAATCTAAAAACTTCACCGCATAAATGAAAAGGCTCGGACATTCTAGTGCCTTATATAGACCCGTTGCCTCCACCTCCTGCAGCACCTCAATGACCCGCCATTCACACTCTTTGTATTTGTGAGCGCGGCTCAACGCCTTATTGTGAAGTTCGTTCTGCTGAGCATTTAATTTCATTGTTCCTCCCGTAAAAAAATCGTGAGGGCAACATATCATATGAATTTCAGAGGATCTCCGCGCCTTTTACGAGACTCGCTTGGAATCCGCGATTTCACGTTTTATACGGGCGCCTGTGCTGTGGTTACTTGGATGTTTGAGTTTTTTTGAAAAATGAGGATTAGCAAAGCGCTGAGAGCGTTCGAGGCATTAGAAAATGTCGTCAACAATTATTTATCAAAAACCAAACAAAGTCTACGCATTCGGTACACAACTCCAAGGCGCGGTCGCCGCGGGCGGAGCGACTCGGTGCAGACAGATAATACACTCGAATCGATCTTTTTGTACGTACAAAAGCCGACGATCGCGTCAGCATAAAACTTCGACAGTTTTTGCAAAATACGAGTTTGACAGAATCACGAAAAATCAAAATCGCAAGATGAGCCACCACAGCGGCTCACGCGCCCTACATTCAAGCCCGCATAAACTTCCCAAATAATTCTCGCGTCGTGCCGGTGTCTGCCTCAAAATTATAAGTGTAGGAAAGAGGTAAATATGAAATACGCCATACGGGACGTTTCGCTGGCGTTAATGACTGGTGCCCTTTGGTTGCACAGCCCGGTCGTGACCGCCGAAGCCCTTACCGACGAAGTCGAAGCCGAAGAGTATATGTCCGACGGCGAGGCGGCCCAAGAAATCGTGGAAATGCAAAAGCAGGAACTCAAGAACGAACGGCGCGAGGCCAACGAACTTGAGCAAACCGCGCGGCAAGCTCGCACTACGGCCATGTTGCGCAAGCAGGAGGCCCATCGCCAGCTGCTGCGGACCGAGGGCGAATTTAAAAACGTCAACTCTCGCAAAAAGCAGCTGACTCAAGATATGCAACGAGCCACGGCCGAAATGGCCACCGCCGAAAAGCAAGTTGAGAAAATGAAGGGCGAACTCGAGCGGGCTAAATCCCAGTTGAACGCCGTTCAAGAGTTGTCCAAAGAACGCAAAGACAAGCTGGCCGACGTACGCAAGGAGCGCGAAAAGATTCAAACCGATATGGAGAAAACCCGCCGTTCGTTGGCCGACACCAAACGCGATTTCGAACGCCGCAAATACGAGTTGGATCAGGAGAACAACCGTCTCCAGCAGTCGATTCGTGTCAGCGAGGCCGAGAAACGCCAGATCGACGGTGAAGTGTCACGTTTGAAAGCCGAGTACAATGCCACTAAAGCGCGCAACGCCAAAGTGGAGCAGCAACTCGTCAAGCTCAAAGCCGCCACCTCGAACAGCCGCGACAATCTGAAATGGGCCAAAGAACAGACCCAAAAGCGCCGTCAGATCGCCGGCCGCAAGGTTTCGCGCCGCTAACCGCATCTCCTATTGACCGTGGTGCGAACTTCACTGATGCTCGCACCACGAGGTTCAAAATGGCGGATGATCTAAAAGCTGAAATCGAGCGTCTGAAGGCTGAAAACGAAGCCCTCAAAAACAAAAAGAATGCGCGCGGCACCCTTTCCATGAAGGTGAGCGAGAAAGGCGCCCTGTCGGTGTATGGCATGGGCCGTTTTCCGGTGACTCTTTACAAAGAGCAGTGGCTCAAGCTGCTGGGAATCGCCGACGAGATCAAAAAGTTCATCGAAGAAAACGATTCGCGCCTGAAGACCAAAGAATAGCCTGGACTCGGGCGCAGGCTGAATTGTAAAGCAGGGCATGCCCAAGCCGTCTCTCCATGTCGCCCTTATTCATTGGCCCGTTTTAGACCGGGCCAAGAATATCGTGTGCACCAACGTCACCAACTTCGACATTCACGACATCGCCCGAGCGTCGCGCACTTACGGCGTCGAGAAGTATTTCATCGTCAATAAGATGCAGGAGCAGCTCAGCTTCGTATCGCGTGTGCTCGATCATTGGCGGCTCGGCGTGGGCAGTGAGTACAACAACAAACGCAAGACCGCCTTAGGCATGGTCCACCTCCAACCGACCCTGGAGGACGTTATAAAGACCTTTCCGCAAAAGCCGTTGGTGGTGGCCACGTCCGCCCGCGAATTGGGCATACCCCGCATCACGTTTAAAGATTTGCGCGAAAAGTTGGATTCCGAGGGCTCCGAATCGATTTTATTGGTGTTTGGGACCGGATTCGGGCTCGGGGAGCAGGTTTTAGCCCAGGCCGATATGCTGCTGGAACCCCTCCGGGGGGCCTCCAAAGACGATTACCGGCATTTGTCCGTGCGCTCAGCCGTGAGCATCGTCCTTGACCGGCTTCTAGGTAGGTGGTAACTCAAGTGTTTTCGCCAAAACTATTGGAGCGCGTCATGTCCGATTTAGTCCGCCGAGTCACCTATGATCGAATCAAGAAATCTAAAAAATTGCCCGAGTTCAGCACGGGAGACACCATCGGCGTCTACGTGAAAGTGAAAGAAGGCGAAAAAGAACGCGTTCAGCTGTATCAGGGCGTTGTTTTGAAAATGCAGGGCTCGGGTCCTTCGCGTTCGTTTACCGTGCGTAAGATCGCCAGCGGCGTCGGTGTGGAAAGAACTTTCCCGCTGCTTTCGCCTTCGATCGACCGCGTGGAAGTGGTCTCGCGCGGTAAAGTCCGCCGCTCACGTTTGTTTTATCTCCGTGGCCTTAAGGGCCGTTCGGCTCGTCTCGACAGTGAACTTTATTTTGGTGAAGAGAATGCCGTAGGCGCCGCTGACGAAGTGGCCGCAGAGGTCGCTCCCACCGAAGGCACCACGGAAGCTGCAGCACCTAAGAATGAAACAACTGAAAAGAAGCCAGCCGCAAAAAAAGAAAAGGCTGAAAAAACCTAAACCACAGGCCGCTCGACGCAAGGTCGATTGGTCGATATTTTTACCCACACCGGTTATCGGTGTGGATGAAGTAGGTCGTGGATGTCTGGCGGGACCGGTGGTCGCCGCCGCCGTTATTTTAAAACAACCCTACAAGCGCCGAATTTACCGGGATTCGAAACTGTTGTCCGAAGACCGGCGCGAAGAACTGTATAAACGCATTGTGGAGAACTACAGCTGGTGCGTGGGAATTGCATCGGTAGCCGAGATCGAGGAGATCAACATTCTCCGCGCCTCGCTGCTGGCGATGAAACGCGCGGTTTTAGGGTTGAAGATCACATGCGGACATATTTTGGTCGACGGGCGATTTGTGATTCCGGATCTGGACGGCTTCCATCAGACGGCTTTGATTCAGGGCGATTTGCGGGCCGAGAATATTTCGGCGGCCAGTATCGTGGCCAAAGTGACAAGAGACAGGATGATGCGTGAGCTGGCCGAAAAATTCCCGGACTACGGTTGGCATGAGAACAAAGGCTACGGCACTCCCACCCATCGCCGAGCCTTGGAGAAAGTGGGTGCGTGCGAGCACCACAGAAAATCCTTCAGCGGCGTCTTACCCGAAGAGCTCGAAGCTCTTGAGGGCGAGAGCCTGTGAGGTTCGGGTCGCGCGCGAACTTGAGGCGCGCGGCTGGAAAATCTTATTTCATGATGTGCGGGTTTGGCGAACGCAAGTCGATTTGATCGGGCGATCGCCCTCGGGCGTTTTGGTCCTGGTTGAAGTTAAGTCGGACAGTGCCGGGCGGGCGTACCTTTCGCATTCACAAAAGGCCCGGCTGTTGCGAGCGGCACAGTTGTTGGCCGGCTATGAACCGGTGGAGTTGCTGCTGGCATTGGTGGCCGGGAGTGCGGTGGAATTTGTGCCGGTGGATGGATGGAGCTAACGCAGAACTACGGGTGATCAGGTTTTCGGAATATTTGAAAATAAAAGCGCCAAATCAGGTACGTAAGCAATTATGCTCCGACTGGCATTGAAATTTCGCCTGTTCAATGATGGGGCTTGAGTCGGTTAAGGGGTTCTATGTGTCCACCCCGCGAGTGATCCCGAATGGGAAATCGAATTTTCTCTGCTCATTCAATTGTATATTAAAAATTTATTTCGATTTGAAATCGCATAAGTTCTTAGGATTCTATTTGGGACCGGTCGGACGGATCGCACCTATGCTTGAGAAATCGGGCTATGAACAGCGCTAACCGAAGTTGGTCTTGCCTGACGGCTAGATTATGGGACACTGGTGTTAATGAAACTAGCCACGTTCATCCTTACCGCGATTTTAATCTCGCCCCGGACTTTCGCCCAGGGCTCGAATCAAATGCAAAGTCCGCAGGGCAATCCCACCCGGGAATTTGTGGCGAGTTGCACCTATGGGGTATTGGCCGGCACGCTGGTGGGTGCGGCCTCGCTGGCCTTTGTCGATAAGCCCAGCGACAAAATGTATCGCGTGGCGCGCGGAGCTTCGCTGGGACTTTACGCCGGAATTTTCTTGGGACTTTACGTCGTATACATCGTTCCGGCGCTGGAGAGCTCAGGTGACGAAGAAGATCCGGTGGCCCGCGCGGAAAAACTGCCGTTTATCCTGGCGCCGCGCTTTGAAAATGACAAATTGGCCGGCGCCGATTTGACCGTGAACGTCTTGCGCTTCTAAAGCAGAGAACTCTTTCCCTCGCCGCCGAAATCGAACGCCATGGAGAAGTGAAAGCTCGGGTTATCGGATCCGACCACCTGTTGGTGCTCGAAGCGGATCAGCCAGCATTTGCCCGGCGGTTTAAGGCCCAGCCGGTAGCGAAAACCCTGAACTTTAAATGTACGGGCCTTAAAGTCGACCGAGGCTTCGGTGTCGATATAGGGACTGACAAATCCGCCGCCGATGTTGACGTTGCGAACTTCGTCGGCGGCTTCATAGTCGTCGGTCAGGGTGTAGTTGCGGCTGTACGCCACTTGTAGATAGTTTTGCGCGGTCACCATACCGCGAACGCGAGTCGAAATGTTGGTGACCTTGGCGTAACCGTTGTAGTCGGCGGTGGTCACCGTTTCGAAATGTTGAAAACGGGCATCGAGCAAAGAGTAGACCGAGGACCACGGGTGCGGGCTCGTCGATTGGGATTCTTTGAAATCGTAAGCTTGTCCCACTTTAAACAGCACCGCGGTTTTGTAATCCGGATTGCCGTTGAGCCACGTCTTGCGGCTAAAGCGGTTGGTGATCGAAAAATCCACCACGCGGCGGGCATAGGTCCGGTCTTCATAGTCGAACTGCAAGCCGCTGTTGTTGTTGGCGACTTCGGTGTCGGTGATGGCGTCATATTGGCGCGAGTACTGGAGACCTTCGAATTCGCCGAAGAAGGGATGGTCCGGATGCCGCGACCACGGGATTTGCGAGTAGCGGATCTCCGGCGATAGGGCGTGCTTCCAGCGATCGGAGCGGGGGTCGTTCATATCGCCGAACACCCGCCAGAACTCGGTCTTAAAGGCCAATTCCGTCTGCACATAGCGCCGGGCCGCCGAGGATGAAAAACCATCGCCGCCGCCCAGCGGATTTTCGGCGGCGTCGGTGGGATAAAATTGGTATTGGGTCTCGCGGAACAGCACGCTGGGTGTGATTTCCAGTTTTTTCCAAAGTTGAAATGGCATCGACAAGGAAGGCCTGAGGTCGGCGCGTTGGCCGGTGCGGAATTTGTCGGTGGCCGGATTGAAGGCGCCGTCACGGATAATTTCTCCGTGCGGGCCGATTTTGGTGCCACTGCTGACATCGTCGTAGTTGTACTTCTCGCGGGCGAAATTGACGTATTCGCCGTCCAAATTAAAAAACGGGCCGCCGTCCCACAACTGCCGCTCTTTCAAAGAATAGCGAACGGTCGGCATGCGGTGAACGGCGTCGTCATTGGGCGCAAGGGGATAGGTCTTGAGCATGTTGGTGTACACGTCGCCTTCGACACTGAAGTAATGGTCGTCGGAAAACTTGGTGACGGAAACTTTGTTCTCCAGCGCCGGATCACCGTGGCCCTTGACCTCTTTGGGAAAATCCCGCGGCAGGCGCAGATCGCTGACTAAGTTCAGATCAACCCGCTGCACATAGCGCTCGGGCATACCGTAATAGTGGGTGTAGTTGGCGTACCAGCGGTCGTGGTAACCGTTGGTGTCGTATTTGAGCAAGTCACGTTGAAACGAGCGATCCTCGGTCCAAGAGGTGCGCAACTGCCCGCGGCCGTCTTCGGACACCATGTAGCGGTATTCAAGATCGGTTTTAAGCCCGCGCCGGTCGTACCATTTGGGCGTGAAGGTGGCGTCTTGGCTGCGGCTGATGGCCCAGAAATAACTCTGTTCCAGGGCCACGCCCCCTTTACGGGATTGATCGAAGCCGGGGACGAGAAATCCGCTTTGGCGTGCGGACTTGAGCGGCACAATTATGCTCGGCAAAATCAAGATGGGAACCCCGGCCACGCGGAACACCGGTCGCCGAATGCGGGCGTAACCGCCCAACTCGGCGTCGATCTTGCGGCCCGAAAAGCTCCAGCCGGGCGGACACGTTTCGCACGCGGTGAATTGGCCGTCGGTCGCGAGATAGTGGTCTTGATCGACCTTTTCAATCAGGCTGCCCGTAAACACCACCTGACCCGATTGCATAAAGCCGTTGTAAATCAATCCGGTGTTTTTCTTGTAGTAGAACTCAACGCGGTCGCCTTCGACGTGGACCTTTTCATTGGTGAGGATGACGTTGCCTTCGGCCAGAATTTTTTGATTCTTAAGGTCGATCACCGCGCGCCGGCAGCTCAGATGCTGACCTTGGAATACGATCTGTACATTGCCCTCGAGCCTGACCGTGCGTTTGGCCATGTCGCGGTCCATATTGTCGGCATTGATCAAAACGCCGTCGGTCAAGGAGCCTTGGGCCCAGGAGAGGGCCGGCAGCAGCAGTCCAATAGTGACGAGAAGAATTCGGCCGATCATCATCACTTCGTTTTCATGACGAACACGCCATCCCAGCTGGAATCGGGCGGCTCTGTGATGTAGTCTTGGCAGCGTTGAATGTACAGTTTTGCAAGTTCATCGTTGGGGATGAATTCAAGACTTTTAGAGAAAGCATCGAGTCCTTTTTGCCAAGCCCGTTGGTGATAATGTTGGAACCCTTCGCTGAACCATTTCAACATTTCAACTTGGCCGGCCTCAGTCAATTTTTCTTCGGCCATTAATTCATAGATTTTAACCGGCTGCGCTTTTCCTTTGACGCGCACCAGGTCAACCTCGCGGCAAACGAAATTGTCTTTAACTTCGGCATGGGTCATTTCGCTCAAGATAATGCGGGTGCCGTACTGCTTATTAATGCCCTCTAGGCGCGAGGCCAGGTTCACCGCATCGCCCATCACGGTGTAGCTGCGCACGGTCTCCGATCCCATGTTGCCCACGCTGACATCGCCTGTGTTCAGGCCGATACCGATGTCGATACTCGGGAGGCCTTTGGCTTCGTATTGCCGTTGCAGTTCAAAAAGTTTCTTAAGACTTTGCAGCGAGGCGCGGCAGGCATATTTGGCATGATCCTTATAGGCGATGGGGGCGCCGAAAAACGCCATAATCGCGTCGCCCATATACTTATCGAGCGTACCCTGATTCTTGAACACGATCTCGGTCATGGGTGTCAGATAACTGTTGAGCAGATCGCTTAGGGCCCGGGGATCGAGCTTTTCTGAAATCGTGGTGAAGCCGCGTACGTCGGAGAAGAATACGGTCAAGTTGGTTTTCTTTCCCCCCAATTCGATATTTTTGGGGTGGGCCAAGATTTCTTCGACGATGGCGGGCGACACGTACTTTTGGAAAGTTTGGCGCAGTTCTTTCTTGCCGCGCTCTTCGGTCAAATAGCGGTAAAAAGTCAGCGCGACGTAGAGGAAGGAGATCAGGAACACCGGCCAGATGATCGCGACCACCATGCCTTTGTTGAAAAGATAATGTTGATCGTACCAGGAGGTGCCGATCAGTCCGCTGGCGGTGAGCAAAAGCCCGGGCAAGGCGCCCAGAAAATTCAGGGCCACGCTGAGGACAATTCCGACCACCGCCAAAATCGCCAGCATGTAGGAGCGCTCATTCGGCAGCGCGCGAAAAAAATTACGCGTGACCATATTGTCGATGGCATTGAGGTGCGTTTCCGCTCCGGGATAGTTCTCTTCAAAGGGGGTGACCCGCAAATCGTAAATGCCGATGGCGGTGGCGCCGATGACGAAGATTTTGTCCTTAATAAACTCGGCCTTTTTGACTTTGCGCTCTTGAATTTTCCACTTTTTGTCGGCCGGATCGAATAGGCGTTGTTCAATCGTGGCGTCGGGCGAGTCGGAAACCAGGTCGGCAAAACTCATATACGGATACATCTTTTGGGGGCCGGCGTAGTTGAGCAGGAGTTTGCCTTTGCCGTCGACGGGAATGTCGAATACGGCTTCACCCGTTTCATTATTGGTGACTTCCATTTTTTTGATTTCTTTGGCACCGCTGGCGGCGCTCAGTTCCAGTTGAGGCGCGACGTTGTTGCCGCTGCCGAGTAGGAACGCCTTCAAGGACAGTGCCGGAAAATAAGATTGTCCGGAGCGCATGAGCAGAAGTTTGCCGCGGATCGTGCCGTCGGGATCTTGTTCCGTGTTGAAGTAAGCCGTGTGTTTGGTGCCTTGGGCCACCACCGGCGTATTTAAGTTCCAGCCGTGGGCATACATGATGCTGTTGGGATAGGATTTGGCGCGAAAATCGGACAGCCATTCGTCGTAGCTTTGAAATTTAAAATTTTTGGGGTCTTCTTGCTTAACAACGACATCGTTCCATTGTTCGTTCAGTCCGTCTTTAAAATCGTCGAGAATGGTTTTACACGTTTCGCGCAGTTCGCCGTTGACCTGGGCGTTCTGCACGACCTCTTCATTGCGCGATTTGGGCGCACCCAATTTGTCGCGCAACTCTTTTTCTTTGACGTTCAGAACGTCTTTGAACACTTCAACCAGTGCCCCCGGTATGTAGGGCTGATAGGGATCGTTGGGCGTGATCAGAATTTCTTCTTTATCCCACTGCTTGGCCGCGGGACTCATTTTGAAAATCAGATCGAGACAAAAATCCATCTCGGGCGCCCAAGTTGGAAAAGTGGTCTCGGCCGAAAACGATCCCGCCACGACGTGATCGGCGTGCTTAGCCATGGCTTTGCCCAAGATGTCGTCGTTGTCGAGTTGGGGCGAGAGGTGCTGCATGGTCTGCTCAAGCGAAGAATTGGCCATGTTGGATTGCTTGGCCGCATTCAGGACTTCGGCGGCGGGGTTGACGCTGGCTTCGGCAAAGCTGATATCGAATGCCAACACTTTTGCGCCATATTTAACGGCGTTGTCGACGCCCTTGGCGATAATGTGACGGGGCCAAGGAAAACGGCCCAAGGTCTCAATGGCACGTTCGTCGACCGTGATCAGTCCAAGGTTGGGCGCCACCGGGCGCGGGCCGCGCACTCGCAGACGATAGTCGATGGACTTTTGGTGGGCTGTCATCATCAGGTTGATAAAACCGGACTCGCCTTCTTCAATCGCGGTGTGCCGATAAAAATTGAAGGCCAGGGTCACCGTGAGAGCGGTGATATAAAAGCCAATGGCCATCGGATTGATTAGATAAGAAATCCACTTCTTCCACGGGATGTTTTTCACGGATGCCCCACCTGTTGCCGGTCCTAGTAATGATAGAGCAACAACGTGAACCCCACAACTCTCGACTCTCGGCGAGTGCCATTTACCCGAACGATGGGCGTACACTAGTAGATGTTGTAGGTCGCCCGGGGCGACCCGCGGTTGGGGGGAACTCATGGAAGCGAAATTTTCCGTATCAAGCGGAATTGTGGTGGTGGAGTTGAAGGGACGCTTGGACTTTGAGACCTCGGAGCCCTTTCGGCGTACGTGTCTGGAACGACTGGTGCAGGAAAAAGTGGTGTTTGATTTAAAAAACTTAAACTTTGTCGGATCTCTGGGCCTGAAAGATTTTGTCGACACGCTCGACAATATGTCGCAAAAGTCGGGGTTGGGCGTGCGCTTTTGTGGAGTGAGTTCCGAGTTCCGCCGTTTGTTCGAAGCCAGCGGTTTGGCCGGTCAGGAGTTCTTCGAAACGCGGGACAAAGCCATTCAGAGCTTTTCCGGTCCGCCTTCGGCACCGCCGGTAGGCGGCCTATCAGACCGGAGTAACTGAATCTCGGTCACCAAAGTTTTAATTTTCTCCTGCGCCGCGAATTTTTCTTTATCCAGCTCGACTTGCAGTTGTTGAATCTCTTTGCGCTGCTGGTTGAGGTTCACGCTCAAGGTTTGATTGAGTTTCTGTAACGAGCGATTCTTCTCGTCGACTTGCTCGAGTTCCCGCTGCTTGTGGTTCCACAACGTTTGCAGCGATTCGACCTGTTCCATCAAATTCTGATTGCGCTCGCGCAGGTCGGGAATTTCGGAGGTCAGGCGGACCAACTCCTGCACTTTGGCCTCACGGTCGACCAACAGATCTTTAAGCTGCATGCGCAGTGAGGAGGTTTCGAGCTCCATCTGGCTTACCACGCGATCGGATTCGGCGCGGCTCTGCTCGAACCGCCGCTGCTCATAGATGCGCTCGTTTTCGGACTTCAACAAGTCCGCGTACATTTTGTCGCGCTCGTCGGCTTTGCTCTGCAGCGCTTGGAGCTGTTGCTGCGAATCGGCCAACTTGGCTTCGAAGGCATTGATCGTCTGCATATGCTCGGTGTGCGAGGTCTTAATGCGCCCTTCAAGGCGCGCCTCTTTGAGCTCGAAATCCTCGGCCATGGCGATTTTCTGAGCGTTCAATGAGCGACGGAATTCGACGATTTCTTGTTCGAGCAGGCGGATGCGCTTGGCCTTTTCCTGCATCGGCCCGGCTACCTTGCGGATACGGGCCCGGTAGCGCTCCAGCCGCACCATTCGCGTTTGCAAGGCTTGCGCCTGCGTGTACAGGTCGGCATAAAGTTTTTCGATGCGGTCGCCGGCATGGCGCAAATTCAAGTTTTCCTGATGCTGTTGCAAACTGCGCTGAATCGAAGTCTTGTCCTTGGCTTCCAAAACCATGAACTGCTCGCGCAGGGTTTGAAAACGCGAGTGCAGCGCTTTCTTGTCGCGCTCGCCCGCGGCGATGGACTCTTCCATTTCGTGAATTTTGCGCAAGGCCACGCTTAGGCGCGCCATTAGATCTTCGTTCTGCGAAATTAAGCCTTCAACGGTGGCCGACTTCAGTGCCGACATCGGGATTTCGGAAAAATCGATACCCTTGGGCAGCTGCGAGGGAATCGGAATTCGTTTCACTTGTTCATCCACGACTTGGGCATGGACAGGCGTTCCCGCTTGCGGGGACACCCCATGTTTGTTCGAGGGAAGGATTGACCCTTTTTCCATCATGGACTCCTCTGACGGGCCGACCTTGGCCCATCTTTAGTGTCTCAAGAAGAGACTCGCCCTGTCAAAAATTAGGCGAAAATGGCCGAAGGCCTGTAGCGCAAAGCATAAACCCTCTAGACCTAAGTCAAAAATGCCGACGAGAGTCGTGTATGGAAGCTAAGTCACTGACCCTCTTAGAACACGCCCATATGGCGGAGATGCAGGCGGATCTCAACCGCAAGCTGCAGGAATCGAGTAAGAAGGACAGTGGCAAAGGCGATCAGCTGAGCCGATCGATTTTGTCGGCGGTGGTGGCCGAAGACTACGACGGCGCCAAAAATCATCTGGCCGATTACGTTGCTGAGAAAGATTCCTTTCCCGCTTTTCAAGAGCGGGTGCAACGCTACTTTCAGCATTGCACCGAGTTGATTCAGGCCATTCGGACCAAACGCAATTTTCCCGGTTTGGCTACGCTCTCGCTTTCGCGCCAACAAGAAATCCATGAAAAAGTCATGGGTCACTTCGAGGAGCTTAAGCAAAACCTGAAGCACGTCGAGCGCATCGAGCGCGATCACAAGCTGGTCGATGTGCGTTCGACCGTGTGGGTGTTGCAGACGATAAGCGCGACCGTGGCGGCCATATTGGCCGCGGCCTTCGTGTTGGACCTGAAAGCCGGCGCGCTGTCGTCGCTGGTCTACACGGTCAACCAGTGGGTCGACTCCGCCAGCACTTGGGTGGTGAGTTTTCTACTTTAACTTCAGCGCTTCGACAGCGACTTCTCGCGCGCTTCCTGAAGCACCGGAACCATCACACGATTGATCAACTTGCCGTTGGCGAATAAGGTCGGAGTGCCCATCACATTCACCAGGGAGCCTTGCTTCGCTTGGGCTTTGATGGCGTCGAGCGTGGCCACGTCGTTGAGACAGGTTTGCATCCGCTCCCAATTGAGGCCGAGCGAAGGCATGTGTTTGGACAGCACCACATCCACTTCGGTCACCGTCGAGAGTTGATTGACCTCGTCCTGAATCCCGAAAAGCGTGTCATGGGTTTCCCAACCTTTGCCCTCTTTTTCGGCGCAATAGACCGTGGCCGCCAGCCGGCACGAAATTCCGCTGGAGTTTTCGATTTTTTCGTTGCAGGCGCCGTCCAACGGGAACGAGTAAAATTCAAAGCGCACATCGGGATGGGATTTGACGAAGGCGTGGAGCGAATAGCTCGCGCGTTTGCAGTGACCGCAGCGGAAGTCGGCGAACTCCACCAAAGTCATAGCGGCGGCGTCTTGGGTCGGCCCGATCGAGAGCGTCGGCTTGGCCACGAAATCGAATTTTGGAGCGACTTCCCATTCCTGGATGCTTTCAGCCACCATTCGCCCGATCTCGGCCAGACCGAGATTTTGCATAAATATTTGGTGCAGCAAAAAGGCCAGCACCGGAATCGACAGCAGCGACAGTACGACTCCGCGGCTCTCTTGCCATAAGTGCGGCAGGTCGTGGCGCAAATTGGCCCAGAATGCTTCGCGCGGAATTCCCATATAGGCCACGAAAATTAAAATACTGAACAGGTAAAGCGAGATGCAGAACAGACAGTATTGGTGCATGAACAGCAGAGAGATGGCGGCCATCACCACGCTGGCGCCGACGCTGAGGCCGGCCAAGGCCAAACACCAGCGCCGCAGACGCTCCGGATTTTCACTCCACTCGAGCCAGCTCATCAGGATCAGCACAAATAAAACGGCATTGGTAACGGCACCCCAAATCGCCATCGGCACGCCCAAAAAGGCCGAGTAGGCCGAAGCCGAAACCGCGTCGCAATCGAACTTGGCGTTTAAGCTGCACAGCGATTGGGCCGAAGCCGCGCCGACTTTAAGCGGGTAGTAGTGGAGGGCCAAATACAAATGCGCTCCCACTGAAAGAAGGCATCCTACAAGCGCAAGGCGAATTCTCATTTTCATTTGGTGTCCTCGTTCTTTAACTGTAACCTTGTCACTAGGCATGATCAACCATCAGGAATGGCTCCGCACCCGAAAAAACTTGCTTGACCAGGTCAAGTCCCAGGTCCAACTGCGCGTGGGCCCGCCCTCTACCGCTCTTCGACAATATGCAAAAAATCTGGATCTCGAATTTCGCGGGACATGGAAGCCGGCTGCTGAAAAAGAATTCATTTCGGCGTTGGAGCGGGCCCAAGTGGTGTTAAGCGGCGATTTTCATGCCTATGCCCAGTCGCAACGGGCCCATTTGCGGATTTTGCGCGATTTGACCCCCGACCGGCCGGTGATTTTGGCTTTGGAGTGTTTGCCGGAGTCCGGCTCCAAGGCGCTGGCCGCCTTTTTGGCCGGTAAAATCTCCGAAAAGAAGTTCTTGGAGGACATCCAGTGGGATCGGCAATGGGGCTTTCCTTGGGAAAACTACCGTCCATTATTGGAATTGGCCCGCGACCGCGGTTTTGAAGTGAGGGCCTTGGGCGGGAGATCGGCCAATCTCGCCGCCCGTGACCGCCGTATGGCGGAGGCGATCCGCAAGCAAAGGCGCGAGCGGCCCGACGCCCTGATTTATGTGGTGGTGGGGGAGTGGCATTTGGCCTCGCGCCATTTGCCGCGCAAAGTGCGCGCCGGCGCCGGCTCCGGCTCCGGCAAAGACAACGTGCTGGTGCTGTTCCAAGATAACGAGCAACTTTATTTTCGCTCGGCGCGCGCGGGATCGCCGGCCACCGAATATCTCAAGGCCAGTGACAACCGCTTCTGTTTGATGGTGTCGCCGCCTTGGATGAAGTGGCAAAGCTATCTGATGTATCTCGAGCAGGCCTACGACCGCGATCTACAGGAAGATTTGTCGATCGATTACTCCGATCATGTCGCGTCGTTGGTGCAGGTTTTGGAGAAAGACCTAAAGCTCACCGTCAACAAAGCCCGCCTCCAGGTGTATGGCGGGAATTCCAGAGTTTCCTTGGCGCGTTTGAAGGCTTCGTTGCCCAAACGTTTTATAAAAATTCTGGTTTATTATTTGGAGCACGACTTAAGTTTTCTGTTGCCCGAAAAAGACTGGCTCTACCTTTCGCGGACCACCATCAATCACGCCTCCAGTCTCGCGGGGCAATTCATTCACGCCCAACTGGCCGGGCGTCAACGGTCAATGTGGCATTTGCCAAAGGATTTCACCGCGCTGATCTGGATCGAGGCCGTCGGTTTTTTCTTCAGTAAATGGATCAACCCCAAACGCAAAGCCGAAAGCTGGGAAGCGATCCGCTTGAGGCTCGAGGCCAGTCACCCCAAAGACAAAGGGCGCATGGCGCTGTTGCTGGCCCTCGACCATCGGCTGAGCGAGGTGCTGTGGCTGCAGACGCGCCGCCTGCGCCAACGCAAGTACCGCCCGCGCGATGTGACGGCCTACGTGGAGGCGGCCCGTTTGACCGGTGAGATGTTGGGCGAAAGGCTGTTTCAAAAAGTCCGGTCCAAACGGATTCGTTTGCCTCGGTTGCTCAGTTATTTGAAAGTGAATTTGGACGGCGAGCCATTCGCCAAATTTTACTGGAACTTGATTCGTGAAATCGAGGGGCAATGAACAACGACTCCTTCTTTTACCAGGACGGCGGCAAAACCGTGGGTCCGGTTACGATGACCGACCTTCGGGGCCGCATCAAAGAGGGCAAAGTCCGGCTATTCGATTTGATTCTTAAAGAAGGCGACGCCGCCTGGCGCATGGCGCTCGAGCATGGCGAATTCAAGGATGAGTTTAAGGAACGTTCGAAAACCAGCCTGCGCGAGCGGCCGTGGGTGTGTTTGCAGCGCAAAAGTCCCGACGGGTTCGATTTTATCACCACCGGCCCGTTTTCCGAGGAGGAGGTCCGCGAGTCGCTGATGGCGGGCAAGGTCAGCTACACCGATTATGTTTGGCGCAGCGGCTTCAACGAATGGAAACGCATCGGATTGCTCGAGGACTTCAATCCTCGCTTGCGCCGGACGTCCGTTCCGGCCGCCGAGGAACCGGGGGCCGCCGAATTGGTTCAGAACGTGGTCGAAATGAAACGGCCGAAGCCGGTTTTGCCCGAACTGCCTCCGCCCGAAGCCGAGACCGACGATCTCACCAAAGATCAAGAAGACCGGCGCAAGAAGCGGCGATCAAGTGGAATGCCACCGCCCTTACCCGCAGCGAAAAAAACCGGCGATTACACCGACCCCATTACGGATGTGGTCACTTCGCCGTCTGTGATCAAAGACAAACCGAAGCGGCGGCGCAAGAATGTGCCGTGGCTCGATTGGGGCATTGTCGGCATTTTGGTGGTGGTGCTGGGTGCTGTGGCGCTGGTGTTGTCACGCAATATCAAACGTCAGCGTACGCTCGAGGTTCCCGCCACCGTCGTGGAAACGGTTCCGCCGCAGCCGTCGTCGCCCCTCGGCTATGAGACGTCCGAGGTCGACGAGAATGCTCCCGAACCGGCCGAGGACGAACCGAAGGAACTTGCCGGCGAGCCCGACACTCCCGAACCTGAACCGGTTAAAGTTCATGCCAAGGAACCGCCCAAGAAAATCGTGCCCAAGGCTCCGACCGAACTTGTGCTCAATGTGCAGAACCGCAGCCAGAACGTGCGGGTCGACGTGCGTAGCAACGGCACCAAAGAATTTCCGGTCTATGTGCAGTTTGTCGGAGTGCCCGGCCATGTGAGTTCGGGGCCGTCGTTTTACCGCTATCTTAGGTTGCGGCCAACCGGCGATTTGCAAAAACCGCTCGATCTGTCCCAGGTTAAATTGCCCCAGGGTCGCTTAATCGTGCGGGTCACTTCGGGCGACATCAAGAAGGAAGCCAAGGTCAATGTCGGCGTGAACGACCCGCAGTACAAACAGTCGATCGGGCGGGTGCGAAAACTTCATGCTTACGCCATTTGGAATGAACGGCTTAAATTGCTCAACCTGAGTTCGTTACTGGCCACTCGAGTGACCCAAGCCACCGGCGGGCAGAAATTTTCGGCCAAGGGCCTGGAAGCCTTAAATCAGGTGCGGCTGGTGAACGGCTATAAGTATGCGCTGTTTGACGATTGGTTTGAGCTTAAGAACATTCTCGCCGAGGCGCAAAAGCAGCCATCGGCCGCAGCGGCCACCAAGGCTAAGCGGGTTTATGACAAAATGGTGGCCTACACCGTCTGGAAATAGTAAATTCGCCCCATGCTCGCCGAATTACGCTCGATCATCGGCCGCCACTATGCTTCGGTTTTAAAGCGCGAAGCCGGCCAAATTGAATCCATGCTTGAAAGCCCTAAACAAGCCGGCCACGGCCATCTCGCCCTGCCGGTGTTTGCCTGGTCCAAAGAGGCCAAAATGCCTCCGCCCAAACTGGCGGCGGAGCTTGGGGCCGAAATGCTTAAAAGCAAACCTAAGGAGATTTCGGCCATTGAACCCATCAGCGGCTTTATCAATTTCACTTTTGAGCCGCGCTTCGTGCAAGACCTGCTGAGCAAAACCGTGCTCGGTTCGCGCGGTCGCATCGGTTTCACCAAAGCCGGCCAGGGTAAGAAAATGGTGATCGATTTTGCTTCGCCCAACGTGGCCAAACCCATGCACATCGGTCATTTGCGCGCGAGCATTATCGGCCAGTGCATTGTCAACCTGGGTAAAGCTCAGGGCTATGAGGTGATCGGACTCAATCACTTGGGTGATTGGGGCGTGCAATTCGGAAAATTGGCCTGGGCCTATTTGAAATGGGGTACGGAGTACGATTTCGAGAATGACGCTTTCAATTCGCTCTACAAATTGTATGTGCGTTTTCATCAAGAAGCCGAAAGCCATCCTGAGATCGAGGCCGAAGGTTCCAAAACCTTTAAACGGCTGGAAGACGGCGACGTTCAGATCGCGGAGTTGTGGAAAAAATTTGTCGCGATTTCCCTCGAAGACTATCAGCGGATCTGGGATCAGCTCGGCATCAAACATGAATTGGTGCGGGGCGAATCGTTTTACAACGACCGTATGAAACCGGTCGAGCGCGCGCTCGAACAAAAAGGGCTGTTGGTTGAATCCGATGGCGCCATGGTGGTGCGGCTCGACGAAGACGGTATGCCGCCGTGTCTGATTCGTAAGTCCGACGGTGCCTCGCTCTATGCCACTCGCGACCTGGCCAGCGCCATTTATCGGATCGAAGAACTCAAAGCCGATTTGTGTCTTTACGTCGTGGGAGTCGATCAAACTTTGCATTTTCGTCAGGTGTTTAAAGTTTTGGAGAAGATGGGCTATCCCTGGGTCGATCGCTGCCATCATATCGCCTTTGGCATGTACCGGTTTAAAGGCGGTAAAGTGTCGAGCCGCAAGGGCGGAACCATCGTGCTTGAAGACGTGCTCAATGAAGCGGTGGAGCTCGTGAGTGAAGTGATCAAAACTAAAAATCCCAATTTGCCCGACGCCGCCAAAGTGGCGCGGCAAGTGGGTTTTGGCGCCGTGATTTTCAACGATCTGGTCAACGACCGGGTGAAAAATGTCGAGTTCGACTGGGAACGTGCGGTGGACTTTGAAGGGGACAGCGGTCCTTACGTGCAATACTGCGGCGTGCGCTGCGCTTCGTTGGTGCGCAAATACGGCAAGCCGATTCGGAACGAAATCTCGGTGGCGCTGGAGTCGCCCGAAGAAAAGGAACTGATCCGCTGCATTTTGGGCTACCAGGATACGTTGGCCAATTCCTTCCGCATTTTTAAACCGCATATTTTGGCGGGCTATTTGCTCGACGTTTGTCACCGCTTCAGCCAGTTCTACACCAAGTGCCGCGTGCTGGGCGAAGATCCGGAAATCGAGGCCGCACGCATGACCTTGGTCGCGTCGGTACAGGCCATTTTGGAAGAAGGCCTGAAAATCCTCTCGATCGAGCTGCCCGAAGCGATGTAAGGCACCGGGCTCTCAATATATTGCCGAAAAATTCCGTTAAGTACCGGGTATGCGATTGCCCTATTACGTTTCGTTCTGCCTGGTTTTGACGTTGGCGTGGATGCAGTTCTACGCCAAGGTCCGCGAAACCTACAACGGTCTCAGCGATTACCGCGCGCAAATCGAGCATCTCGAGCACGAGCTCGAGCACAAAGAAATTCAAGCCATGCTCGACGCCGATCAATTTTTGGAATTCCGCCAGCATGTGGCCACCTTGATGCCGGAGCTGGTGAAGCAAAAGGGCATGGGCAAAGAGGGCTATCCCTTCCGCAGCTTGGCCAGCGTGCTTACGGTGAGCCAGGCCGATCAGTTGCGCAAGACCATCGCCAAAACGCTGTTTGAAAAGGGCAAGGAGCATTTCCGCAAACGGGAATTCGCCCAGGCCAATCGCGCGTTCAAGCAGCTGATCGACAAGTTCGGTTTCAGTCCCAACATCGTCGAGAGTCATTTTCTGATGGCCGAAGGTTATTTTCAAACCGAGGAGCTCGAAGAGTGCACCGACGTGATTCAGAAAATGGTGGAGCTGTTTCCCAGTCACGAATTGACCGGTTTTGCCATGGTTCGTCTCGGCCGCATTTACGAAATACAAAATCGCAACGAGGAAGCCGTCGACATTTATAAAACCGTGCTCAGGTCCTTTCCCCAGCGCGACGTCGCCTCCCAGGCTCGCGCCAGCATGCGCGGGATGGATTTGTGATCCGCCTGTTCTGGCTGGTCGCTCTTTTCTGCATCGATCTGCGGGTTAAGGCCGAGCCGGAAGTTTACGCGGCCCATTCGCAAAAAACTTGGGACGGGGCGGGCCTTCACGTCATCATGCAGCCCGGTTCGCTGATCGAAAAACGCGAGGGCGACACGGTTCATTTGATCAAAGGCCAATTCTTGATCGAGCTTAAGGACTCGGCCACGGTGAAGTCCGTCTTCGCCACTCTGGGTTGCGCCGCCGGTCAGTGCCGGGCGCTGGTGGAGCGAACCGCCGAGCGATTGGTCGTAAAAGCCTTAAAAGGCGAGTTTATGGTGCGCCGTTTGGGCGATCCGCAGCACTATGCGCTCATGGCCGGCGCCGGAGTGATCGTGCTGCCGGTGACGGATGAAGGCGTGGCCGAAATGGATTTTCCCGAAGCGCTGCCATGGGAAAGCACGGTTAAGGAATGGGCCAAGTTTTTCCCCGGCACTATCAAAGAATTCAAGCCCACCTTGGTCCAGTTCCGTGAGGATTGGAAACTGGCGGTGGAAAAGCTGAGCGAGTTGCACGCCGAACATGCGTCGCGCACGATCGCCAGCCACGACAAAGAGGTGGCGGAAGAGCTGGCCCGCAAAGCGGCCCAAGAGCGCGAAGACGCCAAATACCGGAAATTATTCCGCGAAAAAACCCTCGGTCCCTGACCTGGCCGGGTGAAGGTCCAATCACAGTCCAGGTCCCGGCCCTCCTCTAACCCATCTATGTTATTCTTTGAAAGGCATCATTCTTCAGGAGGAAGGATTATGGCTTCAATCGGAAGCTCCGACGGCAGCAATAACCGCAGCGACGAAATTGTGCGCCGCAATCGCGAGGAATATCAAACTCAATCCAGCGACCAGACTAAGAAGCATCAGAAAGAGCTGCGCCGGCTCAACGAGCAGCACTATGCCGAAGTGGAGAAACTGAAATCCGATTACAACGCGCGCATGAAGTCCATGGCCGGCGCTTCTAAAGACGCGATCAGCGAGCGCGATTATCAATATCAAAAAGACATGGAAGACATGCGGGCCATGCATCGCAAACAAATTCAAAGCTTGGCGGATGAGAGCGGACGACGCGAGGACACATTGCGGGCGACAACCGACTCCGACAGCAACTTCAACCGCAAGAACACCCAAGAACGCTTCGACAAATTGAGCGACGATTACATGAAGCAATTGCGCGAGCGCGAAGACATTTATCAGCGCGGCATCGCGGAAAGCCGGGAAGCGCAGCAAAAGGCGGTTTCGGACAATCGCAATAAGCTCGAGGCCCATCACAATGAAGAAATGAGCGCGATGAGAAATGACCGCAATGAAACGGTCGGCTCCTTGCAAAAGCAGTACAAGGATTACCGCGACAATGCCGAAGGCCGTATAAAATCCCAGGATTTGAAGCATATGCAGGATCAGCAACGGGCTTCCAACGATATGCTCCGGGCGGTTAAGCGCGAAAGAGATTTGCGGGTGGAATCGGAACAGATTCTGCGCGACGGATTTCAGGATGGATTGCAAGAAACCCGCGGCCGTTTTGAAGAGGCCAAGAAAAAAGAACAGAACGCCACCAATTCGGCTTTGAGCAATATGAAGACCTCGGCCATCGATCGGGTGGAAAATCAGGTGCGCCGGCTGGAGCAGGAAAAAGAAGACCTCAAAGAAACCAAAGTGCGCAACGAGCTGCAGCTGAAGCAGAATCAAAGCCGTGAAATGAGGAATATGCGTGACGCATTTGGCGACAATATGCGCGACCTCGCGGAGCAGCGCGATGAGGCTGTTCGTCAAGCCAATAGCGCCAACCGTGACGACGTGCTGAAGGTCCACAAAAACCTCGGCAAGCAGTTGGTCGACACCAATCGTTTTTACCGCGAGCGCATGGAGGAGAGTAACCGCATCAACCGTGAGGCCTATGAAAACATAAAAGGTGACTTTGACGGGCGAAATGCTCAGACTAAATCCATCGCCGATCAGCGGGTAGCGCTGATCTACGATCAGTCCGAGCAGGCTAAGGCGCGTATGATTGAAAAACAGCAGGAAGATCATTCGGCTCAGCAGGTGAGCAAGCACGATGAGATGAAGCAGCTGCGTGCCAGTGTGGATAGTGAGAGGAACGCCGCCGTGAGAAGCGTTCACGATCAAATGCGCAAACAGGAACTGCAGCACACGGAACGTATGGCGAATGTGGTGAACAAATATGAAAAGCAGATCACCGCTTTGAAAGACCAGATGATGCGCGAAAAGAATTTGGCCGATGAAAATTTGAAGCGCACGGTGGAAGAACTCCAGCGGGCTCACAAGGTGGCCATGGATCAAGTCGACGCCCGCAACCGCGATCAGATGCGCCAGGCTTCGGCCGTGCACAGCGATGAGGTTCGGCAAATTAACAAACGGCATGAAGCCAAACTCGATCAAGTTATTACGGAAGTGAAAAAGGGCTAATGTTATCGGAACGGCGGGTAAAAATTGTTGCAACCATCGGGCCCGCCACAAGCAGTCGCGACGGCCTTGAGAAGGCTCTCCTCAGCGGGATGAACGTATCCCGGCTTAATTTTTCCCATGGCACCCACGACGTCCATTCGGGCGTGGTCGACAATCTGCGCGAGCTATCGAATAAGTGGCGGGCGCCGGTCAGTATTCTGCAGGATCTACAGGGGCCCAAGATTCGCGTGGGCAAATTCGAGGACGGCAAAATCATTCTGGAAGAGGGGCAAAAGGTCTTTGTCACCAGTCGCGATGTGGCCGGTAAAAATGGGCTGATCCCGACCGATTTCCGCGCCTTGCCGGAAACCGTGACCGAGGGGCAGAGGATTTTGCTCGATGACGGCCTGATCGAACTGAAAGTGATTTCCAAAGCCGGCACCGAAATCGAAGCCGAGGTGGTTTACGGCGGACTGCTTAAGGACCGTAAGGGAATGAACGTTCCGGGTGCCTCGTTGCCGATCGAGGCCCTGACTGAAAAGGATCTTAAGGACCTCGAGTTCGGACTGGCCAAAGGTGTGGATTATGTTGCGCTTAGTTTTGTGCGCCAGGGCAGCGACATCATTCGCCTGCGCCAGTTGATCGATGCCAAACGGCCGGGCACGCGGATCGTGGCGAAAATTGAAATGCTTGAGGCTCTCAACAACTTGGAAGAAATTATTCAGTTGAGCGATGCGGTGATGGTGGCGCGGGGGGATTTGGCGATTGAGGCTGGCCAGCCGCAGCTTCCCGCCATTCAAAAGCGCATTATCCGCCTGTCCAACTCGTTAAACAAACCGGTTATCACGGCCACGCAAATGCTCGATAGCATGGTGGAAAATCCGCGGCCGACCCGCGCCGAAACCACGGATGTGGCCAATGCGGTTTTGGATGGCTCGGACGCTCTTATGCTTTCGGCCGAGACGGCAAGTGGAAAATATCCGTTCCGTTGCATTCAAACCATGCATGAGATCATCACGGAGGTGGAAAAAACCTCCGACATTTATTACGACATCTCGCTCGAAGATGTTTATATGGATGTGCCGGACGCGATCGCGGTCGCCGCTTCACTGGTGGCCATGAAGGTGCGGGCCAAGGCGGTGGTATGTTTGACCACCTCGGGCAAGACCGCGACTTTGATCGCGGGTTCAAGGCCTAAAGTGCCAATCGTGGCGGTGACCCATCATTTGGAGTCTTTAAATCGCCTTGAGCTGGTGTGGGGCATTCAGACTTATTCCATTCGGCCCTATCAAAACAGCGAAGAGGCCTTAAGCCAGATTGAAGAATTGCTGATCAAGATCGGCATGGTCAGCCGTGGCGACAAAGTCGTGGTCAGCATGGGTACGCCCGTGCAACAGCGGGCTAAGACGAATAATATCCGTGTGTACACCGTGACCAAAGATCATATCGAGGTTCCGGATAAGGAGCTGCCCTTGCGCTCCCGTAAAGATTTCCGCCAGTTGCTGCGCTAAACCTCTTGGGCAAAGATCGGAGCTAGCGTTTCAGACAGCACCAGGCGCCGTGCACCTGCACGCTGCCGGGAGTGCAGTAGCGATTCAAAAAGAACGTGATAATCAGATTGCCGTCAAAACTGCCGGAAGCCATATTCACGTCGGTCACGTAGTTGAGAATATTTCCATCGGCTAAGATTTGAGTGATCTGCAGCTTCTTGGCCTGACCGTTCGGAGCCGCACAGATATATTGATCGCGGGCCCACGAGGGTTCCGTTCCCTGAGCCAAAGTGATGGGAGCGGACCAAATCAAAGCGGTCGTGGCGGCCAAAATCCATTTCAAGCCCACATTGCCCTCCTGGCAAAAAGACTAATATATATAGTATATTAACGCGCTGCAGTCAAATGGGTTGGCCCGGAAATTGAAATTTTTACCCTGCATATGTATACGCCCGCATCCAAAACCACTAGGTTTTTGGCCACAGCTTTAGCTGTGACCTTATTCGTCACTGCGCCTGCCGCTTGGTCAGATACCTATTCCTTTGGTGGGAGCTGTATGTCGCAGGGGACATGGAGCAAAGAGGCTGCGGCCTCAGGCGCGAAGATTCGTGAAGCCATCGAAGTCCTACAAAAAGACCCGAATTGTTCGGAAATGGCGGGCCTTTTTGCGTCGGTCGATATGCCCATTGATCCTACGGATGAGGAAAAACCCAAGGAACAAAAACAAGAAAACGCGGAGTCCTACAATGGCGGTTTAGGTGCGATGGCCGGTGAGGCCATTTCGGGCATGGCCAGTCCCACGCTTTTGACCGGTATCCTCAAAATCCTGTTGGATCGCGCCGCTTGGAAAATGCGCTTTAACAATGAGGACGTCAGCAAAGGGCGTCGCCGCTTCGTTCAAGCCGGTCTCGGCAGTCTCGACAAATTATTTGGCGCGCTTCCGAAATACAAACAGTGCCTAATCGGTCGTCCCGCCATGAGTACAATGCTTTTGAGCAGCGCAATCAAGATGCTCGCGGCCTACTCCGGATCGGGGGAATCCAACCTTTCCCGGGTCGCGGAAACTATCAAAAATTTCACCAATTATATGCGTGATGACTCGTTTGCCGACGTCTATGCCAAACTTGACCAGGCCAAACTGACCAACTCCATTTCTTGTCTTTCTGAATCCACCAGTGAAACCTACTGCAGAGTAAAAGACGCTTACGAACTCAACAATCTTGCGGGCATAATGTCCGACAACGAAGTCAAATATTCCGCGGCCGAACAACGCCAAATCAACAATCCCACCGAAGGTTATTTCATCCTGACTCGTGAGACTCCGACCATTTCGGCTTGGATGCAGAACGTGATGTTCGGCGTTCGTCCCCGCACCAATTCGGATGCGGCCTTCAAAAATAAAGTGCTCGACAATATCAACGATTTCTTACAGGCGCAGAACTTGGCTTATGGTGCATACGAAACGGCCGCCTTGCAATATAAGGCAATTGGCGCAAATAACATGCTCCAGCGTAAAAATCATCTCTATCGCATGCTGGAGCAACTGACCGAAATCATGATGGGTCGAGGTACCGGTGGTTCGCGTGGTGACGTTAACTTTTTTGACCGGACCGTGCAGGCCATGCGGATCCCGTTTTTCCTGATAGGCATTGAAGGGGACTTACCGGCGGCCGTAAAGCCCAACGACAACGGCAAGGTTGTGATGGGAACTTGGGACTACATCTTGAACGGCGGCGAATATCGAGAGCAGTTTGACAACCCCGACAAGCTTTTATCGACCATGGGCAAACAGCTAGAAAAGCTATTGAAAGACGCGAGTGTGAATGCCAGCAGATATTTTCAGCAACAATTGATTGTCGACCTCCATAACTTGGTTGATCAATCTTTGGCTAGCTCCACCATCTCAGTTTATGAGTCGTTCCTTAACATGGAAGCGTATTTGACCAAGCTGATTGACCGCGCCGAGAGCAGCGAAGACGACATTGAAATGGGCATTTTGCCCAACCTTGTTCGCACTCGTCGAGCGATTGGCAATGTGTTGGAAAGCTATCGGGAGTTATTCGGCGCAAGCCGTGCTTTGGTGGACCGCTTGCGTACGGCGGAGCCGGGTGAAAAATCCCGCATCAAGCGTGAAATCGAAAAAGAGTTCGAGGGTAAGGAGTTTGAGGAAAAACTGACCGCGGTGATTGGCGCAGCCTACGCCAACTTCAATGTTATGCTTCAGCGGGATACTTTGTTACTGAATCGGATCAACACCTTCGTCGAATACGATTACAGCTATTATGCTCGCCATTCGGACCTGTTGAGCCAATATCAGCGTGATTTGCTGATGGTGTCGTCAAAAAATCTGCTTGAAGTATTGTACGGCGCGCAGAACGCCAATCCCACTGAAGTTTTGCAGGATCTGCATACCGCGCAAAATACCAACCGCGACAATCTCAGCGCGCTCGAGCTGTTTTTTCGCGAGAAGATGATAAAGAACATCGCGCTCCTTAAGCTGATTGCCGACGGCAAAGGCAATAGTTGGGCTACGCAGAAGTGGGATGCCTTCAAGCGCTACTGGAATGACAGTCAGTTCGATGACATGAAACAGCTCTCCACGACCCGTTATGCCGACAGCTTGGTCGCCGACTACACGATCAATTGGTACAAAAGAAATGTGGTCTTACCCAATCCGTTCGCCTTGGTCTACGGACTGGGCTCATTCCTTCGCAGTCCCGGTGAGCGCTATTACATAACCGAATCGCCGTTCAACGAAGCTCCCATCCAGCGTGACAACGCCTACGGTTCTACCGAGCAGTTGAAGTCGCGCTTGTGCATTCAGACTTTGCCCTACAACAATTATTACGAATTCCATCGTCTATGCGAGGGCAGTGTGCTCAAGAGCGCGTTGAATGACGGCAAACTCGATCAGAGCTACGATAAGCTCTATCAGGCTTATATTGAAACCGCGATGCGCGCGCAGAAGGTTCACATTCCATTTACCCCTAAGAATCCCGCCATCTTGGAGCAGAAGCTCAGATTTGACGACAACATTTGCGCCCTGAGGGATTTCCGCCGCCGCAACCACGTCGAGTATTTGACCCGCCAGATGGGCATTAAAGAAGGCAGCCGCAAGGTTAAGAGTTCGGCGAACTAACGGCGGCCCGGAACTTTCTTAAGCGTGTAAATAATTTCCCAGAATGGCAGTACGCTCTCGATATCGGACAGCTTAAACTTCATCGACAGGGCTCCGCCTTGCTCGGATTGCTTTTCTTGCACCAGGCCCTTTTCCGCGAGGGGATCGGCGTCGTTCACGCTGAACAGGTGATTTAGATCTTTCATGGAGCTGTTCTGCATTTCGGTCAGCGAAACTTTGACCATGCCTTTGTCGTCGGGCGTTTGCTTTTTGCCGTAAAAGTTGAGCGCGCGCAGGGTCGGCATCTCTTTTTCTTCGATGGTGATGCGTTTGCTTTGTTCGGTGAAGAGGTATTTGTTGTACCAATCGGTGAAATCGCTCAGCAGCTTATGATTCAGAATCGTGATCCGTTTTTTACCCTCGCCCAGGTCTTCGACCTTCATTATGTTCAGGGCTGAGAGCACGTCCATCATTTTGTCGAGCTTGTTGGTGGGGGCTTGAAAAATCTGAATGCAATAATCGCGCAGCGTGAAATAGGAAATGACCAAGCCGTTGTCGACTTTTTCGCCGGCTTTGAAACCGATCAAGGAGATAATCGCGCACAGACGGGTGATCATATGGGGCGGGAACATTTCTTCTTCACCCGAGGAGGCCGCTTCGAGATTTTTGATGCGCATATTGGCTTCGCGCAAATGGGTGTTGATGGTTTTCACCATCGCCTTCAGCCACTCCGGAAAAGTTTTGAATTGCGCGTGGAGCGAAGCGAAGGGCAGTGCGATGACTTCCGATTCTTGCACGGCCTTGGCGCCGGCCGAGCGCGGTTTGCTGTCGAAAAAGCCCATTTCTCCCAGCATTTCACCGCCGGCTTTTTCGGCTAACACGATTTCGCCGGCACCTTTGGCTTTGGTGATGGCAATGCGGCCGGATTTAATGACGTACATAGCGTCACTCGGATCGCCTTCGCGAAATAGCATTTCGTTTTTTCCGAGTTTTTTAACTCCGCCGGCCATTGCTGCCTTTCCCAGATGATTCTATATTATCGGGAAAGTGCTGCCGCGGCTCAACAGGACTAGGCTAAAGTTGCAGCTTAAAGCCGCATCGGCTTCACTTCGGGATCGACCTTCAAATTTCCCTCGGTGACTTTGCGCACGTCATCGACCGTGAGTCCAGGTGCGAATTCTCTCAGCAGGAATCCGTCTTTGGTCACATCGATCACGGCCATATCGGTCACCACACGGTGAATGCACTTTAGACCGGTCAGCGGCAGAGTGCATTTCTTAAGGATTTTTGACTTTCCCGACTTGTCGGTGTGTTGCATGGCCACGATCACGCGTTTGGCGCCCGCGACCAAGTCCATCGCTCCGCCCATTCCCTTGACCATTTTTCCTGGCACCATCCAATTGGCGATGTTGCCCTCCTGGTCCACTTCCATCGCGCCGAGTACGGTGAGATCCACGTGTCCGCCGCGAATCATGGCGAAGCTGTCGGCCGAATGAAAAAAGGCCGAGCCCGGCATGGCGGTGATGGTCTGTTTGCCGGCGTTGATTAGGTCGGCGTCGGCTTTGTCGCGGGTCGGGAAGGGTCCCATTCCCAGCATGCCGTTTTCGCTCTGAAACATAACGAACATGTCGTCGGGAATGTAATTGGCCACCAAAGTCGGCATGCCGATCCCGAGGTTGACCACGAAGCCGTCTTCCACTTCGCGGGCGATGCGTTTGGCGATTTGATCACGAGTTAGCAAGGCCATATTTCCTCTCAAAGGGTCGCCCAGGGCGACCCGCAACATCAGGTTGATACGGTTAAATTTTCGATGCGCTTTTCAAAGCGCGCCTGGTAAATGCGCTGCACGTAGGCGCCGGTCAAATGGATCTGATCGGGCTCGAGTTCGCCGATTTCGACCAGTTCTTCGACTTCGACCACGGTGATTTTTCCCGCGGTGGCGGTCACGGGATTAAAATTGCGCGCGGTTTTGCGAAAAATCAGATTGCCGAATTTGTCGGCCTTCCACGCTTTCACAAAGGCGAAATCGCCGCGGATCGCACGCTCCATTACGTAGGGCCGGCCGTCGAATTCGCGGATCTCCTTGCCCTCGGCGACTTTGGTGCCGACGCCGGTGGGAGTGAAGAAGGCAGGGATACCGGCGCCGCCGGCGCGCAGCTTTTCGGCCAGCGTACCTTGCGGAGTGAATTCCACTTCGAGCTCGCCGCTCAGATACAGTTTCTCAAATAATTCATTCTCACCGACGTAACTCGAAATCATTTTCTTCACTTGGCGATTGGCCAACAAAATTCCCAGACCAAAACCGTCAACCCCGGCGTTATTGGAAACGCAGGTCAGATTTTTCACGCCGGTTTTACCGATGGCCGCAATCGAATTTTCGGGGATTCCGCACAGGCCGAATCCGCCGAACAGCAGAGTCATTCCGTCTTTGATACCTGCGATAGCCGTCTCGGCGTTGGGAAAAACTTTGTTCACATGCGCTCCACGATCAACGCCACGCCTTCGCCGCCGCCCACGCATAAAGTGGCGAGGCCGTAGCGTTTTTTCTGCTGACCCAAAGCATGAATCAAAGTGGTGAGAATGCGCGTGCCGCTGGCGCCGATCGGGTGGCCGATTGCAACCGCGCCACCGTTCACGTTCACTTTCGAGTGCGGAATATTGAGCTCTTTCATGGCCACCATGGTGACCACGCTGAAAGCTTCATTGATTTCAAACAGGTCGATGTCTTCGATTTTCAATTTGGCCCGTTCGACTGCGCGCTTAATCGCATTGACCGGGGCGGTGGTGAACCACTTGGGGTCTTGGGCAAAAGTGCCATGGGAAACCACGCGGGCAATCGGCTTTAAGCCCTTGTCTTTTACGGCTTTTTCGCTGGCCAAAATCAGGGCGGCGCCGCCGTCGTTGATCTTGGAGGCGTTGGCCGCGGTGATACTGCCGTCTTTTTCGAAGGCGGGGCGCAGTTCCGGCATTTTGTCGAAGCGCGCTTTACCCGGCTCTTCGTCGGTGTTGAACGATTGGGTGCCTTTTTTGTCGGCGATTTCAATCGGCGCGATTTCAGCCGTAAACAATCCGGCATTCTGGGCGTTTTGCGCGCGTTTGTAACTTTCGATGGCGAATTCGTCTTGAGCTTGGCGCGAAATTTTATATTCCTTCACGCACAATTCGGCCGCGCTTCCCATGTGAAAATTGGAATAGGGATCCCACAAACCGTCTTTGACCATGGAGTCGGTGGCGGTCACGGGTCCCATCCGAAAGCCCGCGCGGGAATTTTCCAGCAAATGGGGAGCGAGAGTCATATTCTCTTGGCCGCCGGCCACGGCGAGATGGGTGTAACCGAGGGCGATGTTGTCGGCCGCCAGCATCACCGACTTCAATCCTGAGCCGCACACTTTGTTAATGGTTAGACACGGCACTGAAGTGGGCAGACCGGCATAAATCGCGGCTTGGCGGGCGGGGGCCTGGCCCACGCCTGCGGTCAAGACTTCGCCCATAATGCATTCGTCAATATCGGCGGCTTGAACTTTGGCTTCCTTCAATGCGGCGGTGATGGCGGTGGCGCCCAAACGGGGTGCGGGCACGCTGGAAAAAGCGCCCTGAAAAGTTCCAACTGGAGTGCGTTTGGCGGCGACGATATATGTATTCATATTAACCTCTCAAAAATAATATTGCGGGATCGCCGAACGATCCCTTGAGATATTCGGTGACATTCGTAGTTAAACCGCATTGAGATAGGTTATGTCCATCCTTGTCCCGCTGATTCTTTTGGCCAGCTTTGCTCACGGCGCAAAATACTCCTATCCGGAACAGAAAATTTTGGCCAAGGGCATCGACAAAATTGAAATCAGCGGTGTCAAAGGCGCCATCCAACTTTCGGGCCGGCCGGATAAAGTCTTTCGCTTAAAAGTAAAGCACAGCCGCGGCAAAAAATATGAGGATTGGTCGCTGGCCGTCGACCGCCAAGGTTCGAAACTGGTGCTCGAAGTGTCCAGTGCGCTCTATGGCGCCCAGTGGCGCAAGCATGTGCGCCAAGATCAGTGGCCGGAATTTGATGTGGAGTTGAGCGGGCCTTCGGTTCCCGTCATGGTCAGTTGGAAAGAAGGGCCGTTGCACTATTCTAAATGGGGCGCCGATATTGAATCCTCCCATCTTTCGGGCGATGTCGACGTGAGCGAGGGCGTGGGCAACTACACTTTGCAAACCGGCACCGGCAATGTGCGGGTCCATAAGTTGGCGGGCGAACTTAAACTTAAGGGCGAATCGGGCAATGTGTCGATCGAACAGGTGACGGGAGCAATCCAACTCAGCTGGTTGGCCGGCGCTATTCGACTTAAAGATGTGACGGGAGGGGGACAGTTGGATCTGAATGAGAGTCAGCTGAAGATCGCCTCTTGTCGGGGGCAATGGTCGATTCAGTTGGCCCGGGGCCAGGCTGAAATTGATCACTGTGTAGGCAAACTTACGGCGTCGGGGCAGAGTGCGGCGTGGCGGTTGCGCGCCAGCCAGGAATTGGAAACCGAGATTAAGAGCGCCGAGGGGCCGGTGAATCTGGAGTGGTCGCCCCGTGTGGGGGCCCGGGTATTTTTGACCTCCAACGCAGGCGCCATTGGGGGCCCGCGGGTTCAGAGCAAGTTGGACTCGGAGGGACGCAAGGTGGCCGAATTCACTGTTGGGAAAAGGCCGTTTTCGCCTGTGTTCGTGAAGACCGAATCGGGCGCGATTTTGTTCAAGTAGCCCTTGACCAAGGGTCCAAAATCCTTCACTTATCTTTGATATGGCGAAAAAACCTGTTAAGAAACCGGCGAAAAAGAAGGCTCCAGCTCCAAAGAAAAAGGTCGCGGCTAAAAAACCTGTAAAAAAGGTGATGGCCAAGCCCGTGAAGAAGGCTGCGGCGCCGCCTCCTAAAAAAGGCAAAGTCGCGCCGGTCAAAAAGGTGGAGGCCAAAAAGGCGCCGGTGGTGGCCGCCAAAGGCAAAGCGCCGATTCCGCCCAAAGAGGTCGAAAAGCAGGCCAAAAAGGGCAAAGGCAAGGTCGCCGAGGTTGAGGTCGAAGCCACCGAGGCTGCGGCTCCGGTTGAAGAAGAGACCATCGAAGAGCCCGTATTAACCGACGCCGAAGGCCGCCGCTTCTGCCGCGTGCGCGACTGCGATCAGTTGGCCGTGGTCGACACCTACTGCCGATATCACTACTTGCTGCACTGGAAGAAGATTCAGGTTCGCAAAAAAATTCTCACCGAAGGCAAACTCGAGCGTTACATCGAAGAATTGACGGCCCGTTATCCGGATAAGTTCCTCGATATGTTACGCAAAGATTTGCGCAGCGAAAAAGAATTCCTGGGCGCCATTCAAGAACTCGAAATCGACGAGTCGGCCATCGAAAACGAGATGGAAGAAGAGGCTCAGACCTACATCGACGAAGTGCGCGGCATGGAACCCGCCGGTCGTGAGACTGAGGAAGATTTCTAGGGTCAAAAGTTCCGTTCAAAAAGGTTCCGTCCGCTCGCCCTCCGCGATCGAGTGAACCCGTTTCTCACGCGTTTATACTTGGTCTGGCGAAGTAATAGAGACTACAGTCAAAACAAAGCCGAGGCGTCCGCTTCCTACAAGTTGGGATATGAGATGGATAAGGTCACGGGCTGTTTAGGTAATGCCGCCAATGCTACGCTCACCTCAGCCCAAACCGCTGAAGCGATCCGGGACATTTCGGCAGATATGAGTAATCAAAAAATGTCCGATGGCGATCGTAGCGAGGTTTGTCGGCTGGCGCGGGGAGGCTCTCTGGCGCAACTTCGCGCGAAAGGTCTGTGCCCATGACAACGCGCCGATACTTGGTCCGGAAAAGTAATAAAATATGTTTAATCGCTTTGTGCGCACCGAGCGAAACGCGCGGTACAGAGAAACTCTGTACGTACAGAGTTCTTGTCCGCCGTTAGAGTCTCAATTTGATATGCGTCTAAAATGGTCGCTGCTCACACCATGTGCATCCCACTGGTTTTAAATTTCATCTCGGTCAGTTCTGTAATTGCATCTTATCCGGTATGGGGAGGTGCGAATGGGGCACGCACGGAAATCGCTCGATCTGTTGGTTCTTTCTTCACTCATGGCGATTGTAAACTCGGGATGCAACAGCACCAGTTTTTCTTCGAACTCCTCTTCTAACAATGCGCCGAGGTTGAGTTCCTCCGAGGGCGGCTCGGGCGAAACCTACGGTCTGCTGGCGCAAGAGGCCGCACCGCCGGTTTGTTATTCCTACGAAGCCGCGACCAATCCTGCACCGGCTCCGCCTAAGTCTGCAGGGCCCTCGGCGCCGGCCGAGTCGTCCGGCGCATCTTGTACATCCCTGCCCAAAACCAAAGTGCTCTCGCGCTTAGATGTCAGCGGCAATATTGTGGTGCGAATTATTTTTCCCAAAAGTTTTGTCGACAACACCTATGGCAAAAATGTCATCGGCTGGGGCAGCAAGGGTCACACGTTTAATGATTTGGTCGGTTCCGACCATGTGATCGTCACACTTTATGATAAGGGCGGCACGGTGGTGATGGTGACTAAGCTCGACTACATTTCTCAAGTGAGTGGCACGAGCCAGTACAAATCCTTGGGCGTGGATGGCGGTGAGGGAAAAATGATGGCCGGCAATCGCGCCGACGTGATCGGAGTGCGCACCTCGTTGGATGTGAATCTGAACGACTTCGGCTACAACTTGATCACCGACTCTCCCGCCACCGATACCAACTACGCGGTCAATTCGTCCTATTCGAAGTGGATCTACGATGTCTGGTACGACGTTGTGGTCAAGCCTTCGGCCTTCGCCGCGGGCGGCGGATATGGACGGGCTTCGCTCGACGGCATTCATGCCAGTCCGAGCAAAATCGCGCAGAATACTTGTCCCGTCATTCCGTCAGTTTGCGAATAAGCGAGGCCCCGCCCGCTGCCAAGCATCATCGTTGTGAATCGCGGCGAAACTTTGCTACTGCCTTTCCTACATTCTAGTGGGGGACAGTCGCGTGCATTTGAAACATTTCGTCCTATTGGTGTTCTTAGTCACCCTCGGCGCCTGCGCCAAATCGAATCCCTATCCGAGCGGCACTAAGACCACCACTACGCCCCAAGACGATCCAACCCAGAGAACTCAGAAGACCTACAACCTCAACGCACCTTTCTCGGTGACCTGCACCGAAGGACTTCCCTGCGACTTCCGAGTTTCTTTCGAAGTCACCAACGACAGCCCGGTTGTTAGTTTCGACAATCTTCCGGCCGGCGCGACTTTCGACGGCAACACCGGTACCGTTTCGTGGTTGCCGTCGCGACCCGAATACGACGGTCAAACGGTCGTGGTGTTGGTGAATTTGCGGGGCGCGCACGATCTTGAAGTTCAACGCCAAGTCGCCGTGGCCCTCGTGAGCCGGCTTCGCTGAGTTATCCTATGAACATACTTTTACGTTACATCGGCATTTTGCTTTTGGTTTTGGTTACGTCTTCGTGTAAACGCGGCTCGGAGTTTCTCTATAAAGAAAATCCGCCCAAGCTGCCTAAGGTTCAAACCGAAGGCCGCGTCGAGGGAAAAATCACCGATCCCAGCGGTGCCGCCATCGACGGTGTTTCGGTGCGGGTGCAAGCGGCCGTGAGCGGCATTGTGAAATCGGCTTCGGCCGATCGCTTCGGGCGTTTTCAAATCGGCGAGTTGCCGGCCGGGCGCTATCTTTTGGACATTTCCCATCCGGCTTATCATCCGTTGATGCAAGTTCGGGCCGATGTCGTCGGCGGCCGTACCACTCTGCTCAACTTAGCGTTAACCAAGCAGCCCGGAATTTTGAGGGGTCGGGTAACCGATTCCGCGATCGGCGCGCCGTTAGATAATGTTTTGGTCGAAGTCCAAGTCGGCGGTGCGGTTGTCACCGCACGCACCGATGCCGATGGCAATTACGCCATCACCGGATTGGCGGAAGCGGCTTACCGGGTCAATTTCTCGCGCGAAAAGTATGTGACTGTACAAAACGTCGCGACCCAAATCCGCGCGGCGCAGACCACGCGCCTGGATATGGCGATGGTGGCGGCCCTCGGGAAACTGATGGGCCGGGTCACCGATGGGCTCGACGGTAGCGGTATAAAAGATGTCGAAGTGGTTGTGCGCGATACGCGTAACGTAACACTTCAAACCGTGCGCACCAATCCAGACGGCTATTATGAAACCGGGCCACTCGACGAAGGTGAGATCCGCGTCGACTTCAAAGCTCAGGGCTATACGCCGCTGACCAATGAAGCGGCCCAGATTTACGCGGGTCAAGCCACCACCTTAAATGCGGTGTTGAATTCCTCGTTGGGGATTCTGCGCGGGCATGTGACCAATGCGGTCAACGCCTATCCTTTGCCCGGAGTAAAAGTCACCGTTCACAAAGGCCGCGGCAACGGCGCCGTGGTGGCCCAGCTGACAACGGATGCCAACGGCGATTACCGCACCACGCCCTTGGAGCCGGGCAATTATTTTGTCGATTTCGAACTCGATGGATTTGTACCCTTGATGGCCGTTCCGGCCGAATTGCGAGCGGGCGAAGTCACCGTGCTGGATGTGAGTCTGACGGAAAAATTAAAGCAGGGCCAGTTCCGCATCGTCATGAGTTGGACCGATGCCAAGGAAGAAGCGGTCCGAGACGTAGATTCCTATCTGAAAACTCCCGACAACCAAACGCCGATCTTCTTCGGCAACAAGGATGTCGGCCAAGGCGCCAACCTCGATGTCGATGACACCGACTGGTCGGGGCCTGAGACCATCACCATCACCCAACAGAAGAGCGGCACCTACACTTACTACGTCGACAACTACAACCGGCGCTGCAAAAAGCACGCGTTGGGTAGTTCCAAAGTTGTGGTGCAGGTCTACGGCGACACGGGATTGTTAAAGACCTACCGGGTGCCCGCGGGCAGCGGCACCAAGTACAAAGTCTTTCAAATCAGCGGCGGCCGTATCCGCGATGTCGAACGCTATGACGACACTCTATGGGCCGATGGCGACAACAATAGTTGCGATGAATAGGTAAAAACACTCGGATCTCGGTCTTCCTTTCTGCCGACTTTCGGCCGATAATGGGGATAGGCATTGAGCATACAGTCTCAAACTGAGACGGGAATGTGATGGTCCGATGTTCAACTTAATTTGTATCGCGATTTTGTGTGGCCCGGCATGGGCCGACCAATGCCGTAAAGCCGGCGAGAACTACAATGCCGAAAATATGAATCTGCCGGCGTGTGAATCCGACTCGAGTCAGGATCCTTTTCGTTCGGGCAATGTTTGGGGCTCGGAGTCTTCGTTCAACTCTCAAAATGGTGGCGGCTCGATGGGCTCGACCTGGGGAAATCCGGGGGCGAGCACCGGCAGTGGCTCTGGTAGAGTTTCGGCGCCCGGCGCGCGGGGTGAACACACTTCGACGGGCTCGGGCTGGAAAGCCGGAGGAACCGGTAGCGGTTGGCAGCCTGGCGGGACGGGCAGTGGGTGGAAGCCGGGTACAACTGGTTCCGGAAATTCTCGCGATCCTGCGTCGGTAGCGCCGACACAGAATTCGCAGATGAACGACGCCAACAATCCGCCGCAGACTACGCCCACCGGTAACGTCAATTCGACCAATAACAACAGTGGCGACGCTCATTGGATTAAATAAAAATATTTCAATGCTTCTTCGATTTACTGCGCGGGCCCGTCGGCTGCGGCGCCGGCGTATCCTCATCTTCATCGGGCAGATCCACCTCACCCGCATCGGCCACGCCCAAGCGCCGCTTGATCGTCTCGGCGTCTTCCAAATCTTCCCACTCGCCCTTGGCCAAATCGTCGCCTTCGGCTACGCCTAAAATTTTATCGGCCGCCGCTTCGAGCTCTTCATTTACCGTTGAATACTGCACGTAAATCTTGCGACCTTCAAAATCCACTTCGGTCCACGCCCGTGGGAAATCGTAGTCGTTTTCCGAAGTGAACAACTGCTCAAACAACGAGCCCGCCGCGTCCACGGCCGTGTTCAACAACTTAATAACGTCATCCTTACCCCGGGCATAGCCAATGCTGACCAGCCAATGGCTCTCTTTTAGCTTTTGATCGGGCTGCTTAATGCCCACCGAAATCAGAATCTCTTCGGGGTAAATCCGGCCATCGGCCAGAACTGTGCCCTTTCCGATATGCTGCTGAAAACTCTGCTTAAAAACGGTTTTAATCTGAACGGTTAACTCTTTAGGAATGGCCGTCCATTTGCGCGAGGAGCTTAATCGAGGTTGCATCATTGACCTGAGTCTAACTTTAGCATTATATGGACGTCACTCACTTTGGAATTGGGCGTCAAACTGATGCAAAACGAAGGAATTTCACCATCTTCCCTCCCTCAAATAGGCCAGGGCGATGGTGTGTTCATTTCGACCTACGGCTGTCAGATGAACGAGAACGATTCCGAGCGCATGATGACCCTGCTCGAAATGATGAATTTCCGGCCTGTCACCAGCCCCGATCAAGCCTCCCTGATCATTATCAATTCCTGCTCGATTCGCGAAAAGCCGGTGCACAAAGTTTGGTCCGAAGTCGGCCGCTACCGCGAAATGAAGGCCAAAAATCCGCATCTTAAAATCGGCGTGACCGGTTGTGTGGCCCAGCAAGAAAAAGAAAAGCTGAAACTCGACATCCCGCTGATCGACTTCGTGGTCGGCACCGATGCCATCGATCAATTGCCCGAAGTCGTGGCCAAAGCCCGCGAGGGTCTAAATTTAGTGCGCGCGCGTTTCGAACATCAGCAGCCCTATCACATCGAAACCATGGTGCGAAATCCCGGCGTCAGCACGTTTGTGAATATCACCAAAGGCTGCGACAACTTTTGCACGTTCTGCGTGGTGCCGTTCACCCGCGGCCGTGAACGTTCGCGTCCGCTCAAGCATCTGATCGAAGACATCAACAAACTCACTCAGCGGGGAGTGAAGGAAGTCACGCTGCTCGGGCAGAATGTGAATTCGTATATGTCCGAGTGCGGAATCAATTTCGCGCAACTGCTTAAAAAATTGGCCGTCGACACCGACGTTGAGCGCATCCGCTACACGACGTCGCATCCGAAGGATTTCAATGACGAGCTAATCGACATCATGGCCACTTACTCCAATAAGATCATGGAGTACATTCACCTGCCGGTGCAATCGGGCAACTCCGAAGTGCTGCAGCGGATGAACCGCGGATACACGCGTGAAGAATATGTGCTCAAAGCCAAACAGATCTTCGAAAAAATGCCCAACGCCGTGCTCTCGACCGACATCATCGTTGGCTTTCCCGGCGAAACCGAGGCACAATTCCAAGACACGATGACTTTGCTTGACGAAGTTCCTTATGAGAACATTTTCGCTTTCAATTACAGCCCGCGCCCGATGACCAAAGCCATGCGCTTTACGGATCAGGTTCCCGACGAAGTGAAAAGCGACCGCTTGAGCCGGCTTTTGGCCAAACATCGCGAGATCGCCTTTAAGCTCGCCGAAAAATACCAGGGTCGTACGTTGAAAGTGTTGGTCGAGCGTTATGATTCGTCGCCGGGTCAACTGATGGGTCGCTCGACCCAGAATAAATCGGTCTATTTCAAAGGAAATGAGACGTGGATCGGCCATACGGTGGATGTGAAAATCGCAACCGCCTATCCGCTTGTGTTCCACGGGGAGATGGTTCAATGACGACCAAACTCAAATCGCAGCTGAAGCCCGCCTCGAACAATTTGGAGCTGGAGCCGTTCGGAATGGCGGCCGGAATGGACCGCACGCGGCCGGTGATGCTGTTTAAAGAAAAAGGCGGCGAGGCCGTATTGCCCGTGTGGCTGTCGCCTGTCGATGCCGGTATCGCGCTGACCCAGCACAACGTGCAGGCTTTCGCGATGTCTCCGCACGATGTGACTTTGAGTATTTTGAAAACGCTCGGCGTGGGAGTTGAATCTTGTCGCTTCGCCGAAGTGAAGGGTCATCAACAGTACGTGGAAATCAAATTCTCCGGATCGCGCAAGATTAAAGAGCTAAAGGCGCGCGCCGACCATGCGATTTCTTTCTGTTTGCAGGCCCGCGCGAAATTTTATTGCACCCGCGAATACCTAGAACAATGCCGTGAGATCGACGCCGAAGTCGGCATGATGGAAAAGACCATGATTCGTCCGATGGATGCCCGTAGAAACGGCCATCCCTATTTGAACTGAAAGGAGTGCCATGATTTTGCCCCTCCTAGGAAAAACTCCGAAAATTGGAGAAGGCAGTTTTGTGGCGCCCTCGGCCGATATTATCGGCGACGTGACCATGGGCAAGCGTTGCTCAATCTGGTTCAACACCACTTTGCGCGGCGATGTGATGCCGATCCTTCTTGGCGACGACACCAATATTCAAGACAACTCGGTGATCCACGGCACTTACAAAAAATGCGGTGCCGTGATCGGCAGCCGGGTGACCGTGGGCCACTCGGTGATTTTGCATGGTTGTAGAATCGGCGATCTGGTTTTAATTGGAATGGGCACGGTCATCATGGATCAGGCCGAAGTGCCGGATAAATGCATTGTCGGAGCCGGATCTTTGATTACCGAGGATGCCAAATTTCCCAGCGGCCATTTGATCCTTGGCCGTCCGGCCAAGGCGATTCGCCCCCTCAATGAAAAAGAGCTCGCGTTTTTACCCCAATCCGCGAACAACTACATTGAGTACATGTCTTGGTACTCGGATCTTCCAAATACTGGGGGTCGCGTCGGCGCGACCCCGCTTAAGGAGTGACCCATGGATGAATTTCAAATTCCAACGGCCTACACCTTTGATGATATCTTGCTGGTGCCGCAATATTCCGAAATCGTTCCGACCGAAGTGGCGGCCGATTCCCATTTCGCCCGTGACATAACACTTAAGATGCCGATCGTCTCGGCCGCGATGGATACGGTCACCGAACACAAGATCGCGCAGATCATGGCGCAAATGGGCGGTCTCGGCGTGATTCACAAAAATCTCGATATCGAAGCCCAGGCGTTTGAAGTCGAGCGCGTAAAAAAATACGAAAGCGGAATGATTCTCGAGCCCATCACCCTAGGTCCTGAGCAGAAGGTGAGTGAGGCCATGGATCTTATGCGCCGTTATTCGATCAGCGGCGTACCCATTACGATTAACGGTAAGCTGGTCGGTATTCTCACCAACCGCGATCTGCGCTTTGAAACCAATATCAATCAGCCAATCAGCGGCTTAATGACCAAACAAGATAAGTTGGTTACGGCGCCGGTGGGCACCACCTTGGGGCAGGCCAAGGCCATTTTGCAAAAACACCGGATCGAAAAACTGCCGGTGACGGATAAAGACGGCATGCTCAAGGGTTTGATCACGATTAAAGACATCGAAAAAGCGCAGACCTTTCCGCAAGCGACCAAAGATAAACACGGTCGGTTGTTGGTGGCCGCCGCGATCGGCGTGGACTCGACTTCGAAAGAGCGCGCGCAAGCCTTGGTCGGCGCGGGCGTGGATGTTTTGTGCGTCGACACGGCCCATGGCCATTCGAAAAATGTGATCGAAATGGTCAAGTGGGCCCATAGCAATTTCAAAGACGTTGTGATCGTGGGTGGCAACGTGGTGACGGCCGATGCGACCGAACAGTTGATCGGCGCGGGTTGCGATGTGGTGAAAATCGGCGTGGGTCCCGGCAGTATCTGCACCACCCGAATCGTGGCGGGAGTGGGAATGCCGCAGCTTTCTGCGGTGATTGAATGTTCCAAGATCGCCAAGAAAAAGGGCAAAACCATTATTGCCGACGGCGGAATTAAATTTTCGGGCGATATCACCAAGGCGCTGGCACTCGGGGCCAACTCGGTGATGATCGGCAATCTTTTGGCCGGTGCCGACGAAAGCCCGGGCGAAACGATTCTGTATCAAGGCCGCACGTACAAACTTTATCGCGGCATGGGATCCATGGGCGCCATGAAAAAGGGCTCCAAAGACCGCTACGGCCAAATGGAAGTGTCCGATCACGACAAACTTGTGCCCGAGGGCATCGAGGGGCGTGTGCCCTATCGCGGTTCCGCCCGCGGAATTTTGCATCAGTTGGTGGGCGGCGTGAAATCCGGTATGGGTTATGTCGGTGCGAAAAATATCGACGATCTACAAAAGAAATCGCGCTTCGTGCGTGTCACTCCTCAGGGCTTACGCGAGTCCCATGTGCACGACGTGAGCATCACCAAAGAAGCGCCCAATTATCGTTTAGAATAAAACAGGCCCCGGATGGGGCCTTGGAGGATTGGGTTGGTTCGGTCGTTCTATTTCGATTTCTATTACATCATATATTGATTCAAATCCTCGATCGGGATGGCCGGATCGTCACCCGTATAGGGCGGCTCAAACCCGCCGGTGCCGTCATCGCCTGAGTTGTCGCCTTCCGCGGGCAACGGCTGTTCGGAGGGAGGCGTTTGCCCTTCATCCACCGGTTCTTCAGGCGCGATACGCGAAGCGGACTTGAGTTTTAAAACCGGTTTCAGCAAACAGCCGCCGTTGCCCTGGAGCACGATCGACTTTTCGGCATCGAAATCGGCCACCACTTTATAGGTATAGCCCGCCTGAACGTCGATGCCTTTGTTGATCAAGAGCTTAATTCCGGTTTTCTGTTCACTCGGCGTTTTAAGGTCGCAGCGCTCCTCACCATTGTAAGTGATGTAGTTGCCGGTGGCCCTTAGCACCAGTCGAATTTGGGTGACCTGCGCGCCGATCGGAATCGCGACGCTATCCATGGGTAAGGTCACTCCATTCCGCAGAGTCATAAGATCGACGGAACCTAAGCCGTTGGCCACGATGACCCATGGCTTTCTGTCGCCTTTTTCGACCCGCAATTCCGCGTGATCAATATTGACGTAAACAGAACTTATGTTCTTATCGGCCGGTGCGTCGGTCAGCGCCAATGTGAAATTGGGCTTGTTCGAGAAAAAGCTCATCTTGTCGGATGAACTTCCAGCACGATTGGATTGGCCGCAGGCGATGACGTTCAGGGCGGCGAAACTAAGAACCAATCCTAGAATTCTCATAAATACCCCCTTGGGTCTTGGACCCAGTAAAAGGAAGACGCCAGAGGGTTAAAATTCGTTGCAAAAAAAGGCCGAATTCTCCAATTAAAACAACGATTTTAACAGTTTCGAGGAAACCTCGGAAAATTGCCAAACTCATGGCCGGCTTTCGCTGGGGCGAGGCTGAAATCGATACAACGCCAGGTCATGGCTCGACCGCCCATGCGGCCCTTGGTAGGCCTTGGTGTTCTTAGGGGGGCCTATGAAGTTCTATCGTTTTGTTCTGTTCTTGGGAGTCGCTGCGGCACTTAGCGCCTGTTCCAACAAAGGTGATTCCGGCGGAGATTCGGGGCCGTCGCCAAAACAACTGGTTGCAATGGATTTAGAAAGTTTGAAATCGGTCGATGAAGATGCGATCGACGACTACGACCGCAGCGCGCGGGGTTTGTTCTCGCGGATTTATGGAGGCACCTCCGCCACCGCGATTCGCAATTACCTGGACGCGCGCATTCGTTACTATTTGTCTCAGGAGGAGTTGCAGGCGTTGGTGGTTTCGCCGAGTCACTTCACCAATGATCGGTGGATGTCCGATGGCTCCAACGTTTTTGGCGCGGAAATGGGTGCCGCCAATATCGGCACGGCCCTTTGGCTGTCGGGACTGGTGGATGGCGTTCCGGTTTCGGTGACTCACGCGGGCCAAATCATTAATGTCGATTCCGCGCGGACCGGCCTAATGCTGATTGGACCGGGCTACCGCTACACGCTCAACGTTCGGGGTCAGACCGTGGTACTTCCTTCGGCCTATCGCGAGGGCATTTTGCTGCACGAGGCGCGCCACTCCGATTGCACCGGTGGTATCACGCAGGACGATTTGAGTGTGCTACGCAGCTCGCGCAGCATGCGTGAAACCGACCGGAGATTCCAGGCCAAGGCCTGCGGACATCTTCACACCTATTGCCCGCTGGGCCACGAGTACGAAGGTCTTTTGGCTTGTGATGACCATCCGTGGGGCCCCTATGCGGTTCAATATATTTTTGTAAGAGCCTTGGCCTCGAGTTACAGCGGTGTCGACCGCGCCGTGATGGACGCGAATGCCGCGGATCTGTTGAGCCGTCTGCGCTTCAACACTGCGGACATGCTCAACGGCCGCTTGGGTGAACCCGATATGACCAACGGAGGCCTGCACTGATGCGCAAGTTGATCGGTCCCGGAATTATTTTGGCGGTGGGAGTGGCGTATTTTATTTTGCATCGTTCGGAACCCGTGCCGGAAGCGGTGCCGGTGTCCGCCGAAGAGGCAGTGAAACCCCAGGCGAAATCGTCTCCTGCGGCTGAACCTGTGAAGTCTGCGGCCGTCCCTGAGCGTGCGGTCAAGTCGAACGAACCGAAATCCGTGCGTGAGATCACGCCCAGCCGCGAAGAAATGGCCCGCCAAGTGGAGGCCGATCCCCATGTCACGCCCGAAGCGCTGTTAAAATTTTCGGTTTCGCTCTCTGAAAAGCAAGAACAGGCTCTCAAGTCGGAAGAGACGGCGAAGAGTTTTTTAAGTGAAATGGAATCTTGTGCGCTCGAACAAAAGGGCCGCTATTCGATTCAGGCCCTGTGCCTGCTGAATGCCAAACGTATGGAAAAGGTCTATCCGAGTTTATCCGGCGATTACCGAAGACTCGAGCAGCTCACCGATCCAAAGGTGGTTACGATTATGAAAGGCATGGCGCTCTAACTCTCACGGCACAGTTGAAGCCTGTGGCAAACGCGCCGTTGACCCTTGACTCGCCGCCGCGCCGGGCGCGGGGAGCGATTTCCGGGGTGGACGGAGCGCCGCGTTTTTCGTACATTCAACCATGGTTGAAAATGGCGTCGTAATTTTGGATTTTGGGTCGCAATACACCCAACTGATCGCCCGTCGTTGCCGTGAGTTGGGCGTTTATTCGGAACTGTTACCTTTCGATAAACCGCTCGCCGAAATCAAAGCCAAAAAGCCCATCGCCATCGTGCTCAGTGGCGGGCCCTGCTCGGTCGATGAGCCCGATGCTCCCACTCGCAAGGTTCAAGAGTTACTTGAAGTCGCACCGGTGCTGGGCATTTGTTACGGAATGCAGCTGCTCGCCCATCAACTGGGTGGAAAAGTGGAGCGCGCCCAGACCCGCGAATATGGTTTCAATACCGTGAACTGGTCCGATTCGGTGGCTAAAATTCCCAAGCAGCAAAAAGTTTGGATGAGCCATGGCGACGTGATCACCAAGGCACCGGCCGGCGCCCGTGTGGTCGCGGAATCGGGCAACAATCATCCAGCCGCGCTCGCGTCGGAGCGCTATTGGGCCGTGCAGTTTCATCCGGAAGTGGCCCACACCGAAAACGGCACCGATTTTTTGAAGTCGTTCCTGTTTGATTTCTGTAAAGCCAAAGCCAACTGGTCGACCAAGCTGATTGAAGAACATCTATTGCACGATATCCGCGAGAAAGTCGGCAAAGAAAAAGTTCTGTGCGCGTTGAGTGGAGGAGTCGACTCGACGGTGGTCGCGACCTTGTTGACCCGCGCGCTCGGCGCGGATCAAGTGAAATGCGTGTTCGTCGACACGGGCCTGCTGCGCAAGAATGAATTTGAAAACGTCCAAGTGATGTACAAAGAGATCGGCCTCAATGTTTTGGGCTGGGATGGCAGCAAGGATTTCTTGGAGCGTCTGGCCGGGGTCGAAGATCCCGAACAGAAACGCAAAATCATCGGCCATGCCTTTATCGATGTGTTCAAACAGGCGTTTGGCAAAGTGGGCAAATGCGAGTGGTTGGCCCAAGGGACGCTTTATCCCGACGTGATCGAGTCGGTCAGCCCGCGCGGAACCAGCGTTACGATTAAATCCCACCACAATGTCGGGGGCTTGCCGAAAGATTTAGGTCTCAAACTGATCGAGCCATTGCGCGAATTATTTAAAGACGAAGTTCGTAAAATCGGCGCGGATATGGGCATTCCCAAAAAATTCCTGTGGCGTCATCCGTTTCCAGGACCGGGGTTGGCTATCCGTTTGATCGGCGCGGTCAATTGGCAGGATCTTAATATCTTAAAAGAAGTCGACGCGATTTATATCGGCGAACTTGAAAAGCACGGACTTTACGAAAAAATCTGGCAGGCCTTCTGCGTGCTGTTGCCGGTTAAAACCGTGGGCGTGCAGGGTGATAATCGCACCTATGATAAGGTCGTCGCGCTAAGAGCCGTGACGTCCACCGACGGGATGACCGCCGACTGGTACCCGTTCGACGCTAAATTTATGGCCCACGTTTCCAACCGCATCACCAATGAGGTGCGGGGAGTGAACCGTGTGGTGTACGACGTCACCAGTAAACCGCCCGGCACCATCGAGTGGGAATAGATGTCGTTCGTCCATCTCCACGTCCATTCGCAATTTTCCCTGCTTGAAGCCACCATCCGCACCAAGGCTTTAGCCAAAAGGGCCGCCGAGCTGCAGATGCCGGCCGTGGCGCTCACCGATTACGGCAATATGTTCGGCGCCATCGAGTTTTATTTCGCGTGCAAAGACGCCGGCGTAAAACCGCTAATCGGCCTTGAAGTTTTCCTCGCGCCCAAGGGTCGTTTAGTCAAAGGCGAAGACCGTGAGGCGGCCTCGCAGCCTTCACGCCGTATGGTGCTGCTGGCGCAAAATTTCAGCGGCTATCAAACCCTGTGCCGGCTGTCGACCATCGGCTATCAAGAGGGATTTTATTATCGTCCCCGGGTCGACATCGAGACTTTAAGCAAATACAACGACGGTCTGATCGCATTGAGTGGCGGGTTGATGGGTGAGGTGCCGTGGGCCTTCACCAATCTCGGAGCCGATGCCGCCATCGAGAAAATTAAATCCTTCAAAGAAATTTTCGGCGATCGCTTTTACTTGGAACTGTGCCGGACCGTTCCGCAATGGGATAAAATCAATCCGTTCTTGCTGCAAGCGGGCCAAGATTTGGGTGTGCCGGTGGTGGCGGCCAACGATATCCATTATTTGTCCAAACAAGATCAACTGCCCCAGGAAGTTTTGATTTGCATCGGCTCCAACAAAACCCTGCAGGACGACTCGCGCTTTAAACTCGGCAGCGACCAGTTTTATTTTAAATCGGGCGATGAGATGCGCGAGCTGTTTAAGGACCATCCCGAAGCGGTCGAGCGCACGCTGGAAGTGGCCGCCCGCTGCGACGTGAAATTTTCCCTCAAAGACGAAAAGGGCAATCCCAAATATCATTTGCCGAGTTATCCCACAGCCGCCGGCGTCACACTCCATGATGAAATGCACCGCTTGGCCAAAGAGGGCCTCAATAAGCGCTTTGATGAAGCCGATAAACGCGGCGAGAGCATCGGTCCCGAACAGCGCGAACAATATTTAAAGCGGCTCGAATACGAGCTCGAGATGATCGAGAAGATGGGCTTTAACGGTTACTTCTTGATCGTGGCCGACTTTATCGGCTGGGCCAAGGATCACGGCATTCCGGTCGGACCGGGGCGGGGATCCGGCGCGGGCTCGCTGGTCGCCTACAGTTTGCGGATCACCGATCTCGATCCGATGCCCTATCACCTGATCTTCGAGCGGTTTTTGAACCCCGAACGGATCAGCATGCCCGACTTCGATATCGATTTCTGCCAAGAGCACCGCGGTCGGGTCATCGATTACGTCACACAGAAGTACGGCCGCCAATCGGTTTCGCAAATTATCACGTACGGGCGCTTGCAAGCGCGCGCCGCCATTCGCGACGTCGGCCGTGTAATGGGCATGAGCTACAGCGAAGTCGATATGGTCGCCAAACTCATTCCCGAAAAGCTCGGCATCAATCTCAAAGAGGCGATCGAGATGGAACCCCGTTTGCGCGAGCAAATGGAGATGGATCCCAAGATCAACAATCTGATGGAGATCGCCCAGAGAATCGAAGGACTGGTTCGCCACGCGGGCATTCACGCGGCCGGTGTGGTCATCGCCGACGGCGATATCATGGACCATGCTCCGCTGTACAAAGGCGCCGAGGGCGAGAACGTCGTTCAGTACGATATGAAGCACGCCGAGAAAATCGGCCTGATCAAGTTCGACTTTCTCGGCTTAAAAACTCTCACCCATATTCAAGAAGCCTTCGATCTGATCGAGCGCAATCGCGGCAAGAAGTTCACCGTGCAGGATATCTCGCTCAAAGATCCCGGCATTTACGGGATCATGTGCAAGGGCGATACGGCTGGTATTTTCCAGTTTGAAGGTGAGGGCATCACCGACCTGATTCGCAAAGCCAAACCGAGTTGTTTCGAAGATATCGTGGCCATCAACGCGCTCTACCGGCCGGGTCCGATGGACATGATCCCCGATTATGTTGCGAGGAAAATGGGCGAAAAGAAAATCAAATACGATTTTCCGGAGCTCGAAGAAATTCTCAAAGAGACCTACGGCGTGATCGTGTACCAGGAGCAGGTCCAGCTGGTGGCGGCCAAAATCGCCAACTACTCGCTCGGCGAAGCCGATATGCTCCGGCGCGCGATGGGAAAAAAGATCGCCGAGGAAATGAGAGTGCAGAAGTCGCGCTTTCTAAAGGGCGCCGAGGAAAACAAGCACGATCCCAAAAAAGCCGATGCCCTGTTCGATATGATGGCGGAATTCGCCAATTACGGATTCAATAAATCCCACGCCGCCGCCTATTGCGTGGTCGCCGCCCACACGGCCTGGCTCAAAAATTATTATCAGGTCGAATTCTACGCCGCTCTTCTCTCAACCGAAATGAGCGACACCGACAAGATCGTCAAATACGTCAAGGATGCCGTCTCCCACAAAATCGAAGTGGTGCCTCCGCATATCAATCACTCCGAGTATAAATTTTCGGTCGAGGGCGACAAGATTCTGTTCAGTCTTGGCGCCATTAAAGGCGTGGGCGAAGGCGCGGTCCAGGCTATTGTTGAAGCCCGCTTAAAACGTCCGGACAAGAAATTCGCCAACCTCGAAGAGTTCTTCGCCGAAGTGGATTTAAAAAAGGTGAACAAAAAGACCATCGAAGCCTTGATCAAAGCGGGTGCGATGGACGGCTTCGGCTACAACCGCAACGAGATTCTGACCGGTTTTGGTAAATTCGTCGAACGCAGTGAGGGAGCGCGCCAGGACCGCGAGGTGGGCCAAACTTCACTGTTCGATCTCGATCAAGAAGCGCAGGAAAATAACCTGGTGAAACTCGATCGGATGGACGATTGGACTCGGCCGCTCTCGCTGGCCTATGAAAAAGAAGTGTTGGGGTTTTATCTCACCGATCATCCGCTCCAGGGGCTGGAGGTGCTCGGCAAAGTGACCGGAGCCCAAGAGGTGCAGAATTTGGTCAACGCCAATCATAAGGCCAAGATCCACATACTGTGTTTGATTTCGTCGTACCGCGAGATCATCACCAAAAAGGGCACGCGTATGGCGTTCGCCCGGGCGGAAGACACCACCGGTGGCGTGGAACTCGTGGTCTTTCCCGACACCTTCGCCCAATACGAACGCGTTTTAAAATCCGATGTTCCGTTGCTGGTCTCGGGCACCTTAGAAAAGGCCGAGGGCGCGATCAAAGTGATCGCCGAGCAAGTGAAACCGGCTGAGGAAATGTTGCGTTTGGTGAAGAAGGTCGTTCTCAAACTCGACCCCACCATGGACGCCAAACTGGCCTTGATTCGCCAGTGGGCGGAAAAAAATCCCGGCGACGTACCGCTGATCCTCAGGCTGACGCTGCCGGATCTGCAAAAGGCGGTGGATCTCGAACTTAAAGAAACAGTGAAACCCACTTTGGACGCTTTGGATGGGCTAAACAGAATGGGTGTTCCGTTGGCCTTGAATTAGACCCAAGGGAGAACTACGATGCGTTGGTTTCTATGTTTGCTGCTAGGAGGACTTATGCAGATGAACACGGCTCAGGCCAACTCCACCGTTTATTCCCACAAGGTAAAAGCCATCGATGGTAAGGAGATCGACCTCTCGCAATATAAGGGAAAGACCCTTTTGATCGTAAATACTGCATCGCAGTGCGGTTATACAAAGCAATACGACGGTCTTGAGGCCCTTTACTCCAAGTACAAAGGCAAAGGCTTGGTGGTGATGGGATTTCCGAGTAATGACTTCGGGGGTCAAGAGCCGGGCAGCAACGATGAAATTAAGAAGTTTTGTCAGACCAAGTTTAGCGTGGATTTCCCGCTGTTTGCCAAAGGCCCCGTTAAGGGAGCCGAAAAACAACCACTTTTCGACACCTTAACCAAGAATGCTCCTCAGACGGGCGAGATCAAATGGAACTTCGAAAAGTTCCTGGTGTCACCGCAGGGGCAGGTGGTCGGACGCTTCGATTCCAAGGTGACACCAGAGGATCCTAAACTGACTCAGGCCATCGAAGCCCAATTGCAGAAATAAGCCATTCCAGCGTTGGTGTAGAGCCTAAGTTACACCGATCAGGCATGGTACAAGCCTTGCTCCTACTCCTATACAGGTGGCGGACCGGTGTCATGACAGCACCACCGCCAAAACGAAGGGGAGAGAAATGCAAGAACAAATAAGCCAAGGACAGTTAGCACAGGCCGAAGAAGACACTATTGGTCCGCGTGTGGCCCAGCTTGCCAACCGCATGAAGGTGAAGCAAACACGCATCGCACAGGACTGCGAGATTTCGCGCATTTCGGTGAATCGCTTTTTCCGTGGACGCAGTGAGATTCGCGCTACGGATTTAGTCAACGTTCTTAAGGTTCTCGGAATCGATCTCGAGCAAGAAATCCAAAAAAGGTTGCATCTCGGCTTATAGGCGCGATTGATTGGCGGAATGAATCCGCTGACCGTATTTTGGTTCCGCCGCGATCTTCGCCTGAACGACAATCACGCACTCCAGTTGGCGCTCGCTTCCGGGGCGCCCGTACTTCCCATATTTATTTTCGATGACGTTATTCTGCGCGGACTTCCGCGGCGGGATGCGCGCGTCGAGTTTATCCGGGCGGCGTTGGAGAAGTTAAACGGAGAGTTGCGGGAGCGCGGCTCGGGCTTAAAGGTGTTTCAGGGGGAACCCCTTAAAGTTTGGCCGCGCATTTTGAAGTCGTTTAAGATCCACGCGATTTTCTGCAACGAAGACTATGAGCCCTATGCCGTTGGGCGCGACAAGGCCGTGGCTAAGCTCGCGGCCGATTGTGGAGTGAAGCTGCACTTGGTGAAGGACCAAGTGATTTGGGCCAAGGACGAAGTTGTAAAAGACAACGGCGAGCCCTATCGCGTGTTCACCGCGTTTTCGAAGGCTTGGCTCAAAAAATTGTCGCCGCAACAGCTGCAGCCATTTACGTCAAAGCAAACGTTACATAATTTATTTACGATCGAACCGTCCGAAGTCCCCTCGTTGCGCAAACTCGGATTTAAGCCCAGTGAAATGGAAGTGCCGGGGGCGGATATCAGCCAAAAGTTGATCCGCGCCTACGCCTCAGACCGCGACCGATTGGACCATGATGCCACCTCACGCATCGGTCCCCATTTGCGATTTGGCACGACCTCCATTCGGAAAGTGGCGGCCGCAGCCAAGGCTTTCTCCGGCATCTATCTTAAGGAATTGATCTGGCGCGAATTCTTTATGCAGATGCTTTATCACTTTCCGCAGACGGTGAATCAGCCGTTTGATTCGCGCTACAAAAATATCAAATGGCGCAATAACGCCGCCGAATTCGAGCGTTGGAAAAATGGGGAAACCGGTTATCCTTTGGTCGACGCGGGCATGCGGGAGCTCAACCAAACAGGATTTATGCACAACCGGGCGCGCATGGTGACGGCCAGTTTTTTAACCAAGCACCTGTTTATGGACTGGCGCAAAGGGGAGCGCTACTTCGCCGAAAAGTTGCTGGACTTTGAGTTGGCTTCAAATGTGGGGAATTGGCAGTGGGTGGCCGGCTGTGGCTGCGATGCCGCACCCTATTTTCGTGTGTTCAATCCCGAGTTGCAGGCCAAAAAGTTCGATCCGGATGGCCAATACGTTAAAAAATGGGTGGCTGAATTCGGTACTTCAAAATACCCTAAGCCTATGATCGATCACGAAGCCGCTCGGCGCAGGGCACTGATTCAGTTCAGCGCAGCTCTTAGGCGGAAAGCATGAGGATATTGGTGACCGGCGGCACCGGACTGCTTGGCAATGCCATCGGCCGGCGGTTGTCGCGCAGCCATCAACTGATGGTGCTCAGTCGTCGCGGTAAGGCCGCGCGGGCGGACGTGACCTATCCCTGCGAGCTTATCCCGTGGGACGCTAAGTCCGAACTTTCGCTCAAGGCTCTTGAGGGCGTTGAAGGCATGATTCACTTGGCCGGCGAGAATATCGGCCAGGGCCGTTGGACTCCCGAACGCAAAAAACTCCTACGCGATTCCAGGGTTGAACCGCTGGGACTGATCGGGAAAGCCTTGCTGGCCAATGGGCGCCAACTCAAGATTGTGGTGTCGGCTTCGGGCAGCGGTCTTTACGGCGATCGCGGCGGCGAGGAGCTGACCGAAAACTCCGCTCCGGGATCGGGATTTTTACCCGATCTGGTGCGCGAATGGGAGGCGGGGGCCGTGGGGCTTGGCGCGCGCCGGACCGTGCTGTTGCGCATGGGCGTGGTGCTCAGTCCCGAAGGTGGCTTTATCGCGGAAATTTTAAAAATGTTCCGCCGTTTTGGAGCGGCCCAACTGGGCTCGGGCCGCCAACTGATTCCCTGGATCCATGTCGACGATGTGGTGGAGATCGTATCCCAGGCCCTAATCAACCCGCTCCTCAGCGGGCCCACCAATTGTGTGGCTCCGCAACCCGTCAGTAACGGCGACCTCACGAAGAAGCTCGCCGTTTTGGCCCGTTGTTTCCGGGTGCCGCCCGCACCGGCGTTTTTGTTGCGTATGATTTATGGCGATATGAGTGAACTTCTGCTGTCTTCACAAAACGTGAAGCCCGAGAAGTTAATCAAACTCAAATGGAATTTTAAAGTCGGCGACATCGACAAAGCACTCAGCTCCTGTGTGATGCCGCAAAAATAAATTTATTTGCTATTGGATGAGACGTTTAGAGTCGACCAGTTGTTGAAGTCCACGGTCGTCAGCTCGAGCAATCCATTAAAGGCTGCTTGGGCCTGATGAATCATAGTGCCCAGAGCCTGCACCCGCTCCATGGAAATTTGCGAACCTAAAATATTCTCCGAAGGGATGGAGGCCAACATTTTATGGCTGGATTCAGCTCGGGCCAGCATCTTGCGCTCGCGCCGACGCAAAACATTGAGGATCACGTCCAACACGTTGGGGTTGACCACATAGGTCTGAGTCCCGCGCGGGGATTTGTGTGATTCGGTAATCACTTCGTAACGCAATAAATCGTTAAGCGAGAGGCTGATTAAGGCCTTGGAAACCTTCAACCGGCACATCAATTGGCCTGCATCCAAGGACTCAGTAGCTAAAAAGAGATGCGTCCAAATCCGCCCGTGGATCTTTTTAAAGCCCCAAAAGCAGATAAAATCCCCAATTTCATTTGCTAGGTCCTCCAGTTCTAGAGGAACCAATCCCTGCCCATTCACTCCAACACCCACCGCTTCCACTTATACAACTTCAACTTTTTTCATGGAACTTGAGCAATCCAAATCTGGTTTATCTGCCCCGCATCAACTTTTCGCGGAGTAACTTACGCTGGCTTTCCAAGATGATTTTGACCACGATTTCGGGGTTGACCTTGTACAGGTTGACCATTTTGGCCAAAGTCTTCAGCGGAATAACGGAAATGCCGCGTTCAATGTTCGAAATGAATTGAGGACTGCTGTAACCGAGGCGTTGCGAAACGTCGGCTTGGGTCATACGCGAGGTCTCGCGAGTGTCTCTCAGGAAGTCGCCCAACTTTTTACGATCATACTCAAGCATGGTTATCCCTTTCAAAAAGGCTGTATCTACATACTTCTATGACAAACATCCGACATAGGGAAACAAAAAATAGACGAATAATTGCGATTTCGCATACGATATTGCGGATGATGCTTAATTTGAAATGGGTTGCACTCATATTCTTTTGGTTGACCCTGGCCGGGCCGCCCGCCCAGGCGCGGGAATTAAAAGACCTGACCATTGACGTTCTCACGCCAAAACGGGGTGCGGAGGCTAAACAAGACGCCTTTGACCAAGCGGTCGAGCAAGCCACGCGCAGTATGACCGAAGAAATCATGGGGCCTGACCGGGCCCGCAAAACGTGGGATCAAATCGCCGAAAAAATACTAAAGAATTCGACTAAATATGTTGTTTTTATAAAAGGCTCACCTCCGCTCGACGTGAAGGGCCAGAATAAAATTCAGGTGCAGATGAGATTGTCGCCCGATCATCTGGAGGCCGCGCTTCGAGAGGCCGGGCTTTACGGCGGGGAAACGGTTCGGCTGCTGCCGCTGGTGCAAATACTCGAGGCCCAAGGGGGCCGTTACACCTGGTGGGCGGACTGGAGCGATAGCAAGGCCGTCACGGTGTCCCAAAGTTATTTTAAAAAGCTGTTTCAGCAATTGAATGGTCAATTTAAGGGCAAGAACGTCAACGTTCTTGATCCGACCAACAACAGTTTTCGAATGAGCATTCCGGCCAGCTATCGCTTGGAAAACCTGCGCAAAGAGGACCAGGTTCTGCTCGGACAATATCTCAACGCGGATGTGGTTTTGAGTGGGCGTGTGAATGTGGTGCGTCCTCGGTCCGACTCAACCGAGCATCAAATCGAATACAATCTTGAACTCTGGCAGACCAAAACCGGCCGTAATCTGGCCGAAGTTTCCACTTCACAGACGGTGGCCAGCGACAATCCGAAGGCCATCCAGGCCGCGATGGATGAAGTTCAGCCTAAAATGTTGGCAGGGTTGGCCGGCAAACTCAAAGACGCCATGGCCAGCGGTCATTTGAACTTGTCGGTGGTTAAAATTTCGGTTGAGGGCAATTTGAATCCGCGCCAGATCAATGAATTCAAAAAGCAGCTCGAGTCGGTGCGCGAAATCCGCCTGTTGCGCGAACGCCTTCTGGAGGCTTCACGCACCACTTACGAAGGCGAAGCCATGGTGAGCGGCGCCGAGCTGGTGAAGGCCATCCAGAGAACGCGGTTTTCGCAGTTCAACGTAAGCGCTTCGCAGGGGCCGGACGAACGTCTGGTTCTCGTGGTCAAATCGACCTCCGCCCAATAGTGCGACCCGCGTTTTTCCAGTAATATAGAGGCATGCGTATATTTTTGATTGTGTTGGTATTTGTTACGGGTTGCAGCGCGCTCAGCGGGCGCCGTCAGGAAAAACCGAAAACCGAGATCAAAGATGTTCCCGTCGCCGCGCGCGGCGACGAGGATGCTCCACGCCACCGGATCCTGGTGCTGCCGTTTTTGGACGAGCGGGCCGACAAATCCAAGGCCGTCAGCGATGTTGCGCGCCAAACCGTGATCCGCGAGTTGAGCCACACCCAGCAATTCGTGATTGTTTCACTCGACGATTTTCCGCAGGACCCGAATAAATTTCTGACCGAGGAAAACGACTACGACTTGGCCCAAATCTCAAAGACGGCGGCGGGCATGGGTGTCGCTGCGGTGTTGGAGGGCAAGGTGCTCAACATCCGCGCCAAGCGCATGGGCGATTCGGTCGGTTTGATCCGCCAGATGAAGGCGCAAGTGTCGACCCAGGTGAGGGTGCGCATCTTCGCCGGCAAAAACGGCAAAGAAATTTTGAACGAAATCCGCACGGCCGACACCGAGGCCAGCACCACCCGCATGGGCGATCGCAGCGATCTCACGCAGACTTTGTCCGAGGATCCCGAATTGGTGAAAACGGCCATCCGTAAAGCGTTTTTGAGTGCCGTGCCCAATATCCTGCGCTCGGTGGAAAAGCTGGCGTGGGAGGGGCGAGTGGCCCTGGTGACCGGCGAACGCGTGTATGTTAATGCGGGGCGTTTAACGGGTCTTCAGGTGGGAGATATTCTTAAGGTGACCGAGGAGGGGGACGACGTCTATGACCCCGACACCGGACGTTTTATCGGTGCGGCACCCGGCCGCCTAAAAGGCACCATCGAAGTGGTCAGTTACTTCGGCAAAGACGGCGCGATCGCCGTCATTCATTCGGGTTCCGGCTTTCAAGAGAATGACCGCGTCGAACTTTATTAGTAATGTCGGCCGGTGACCTGCAAATATTTCGGACTGATCTCATTTAGCAAAGCCAAACATTTACAAGAAATGGCCTGGACACGGGCGCAAGCTGGTCTCGGCGATTGTCTGTTGGGTTTCGAGCTCGAGCCGGTGGTGACTCTCGGTGCGCGCGCATCGGCTCAGGATCTGCTGTGGCACGAGCAGCAGTGGCGCGATCGGGGTTATACAGTCGAGAGGGCCGAGCGAGGAGGACAGGCCACCATCCACAATCCCGGTCAGTTGGTGATTTTTCCGGTGGTGAATATTCGCGAATGGGGTGTGAAAAAATTCGTGCGCCTGTTGGCCGAAACCACGCGAGTGTTCTTGCTCGAGAACGGCTGCGAGACCCGCTGGGATGAGTGCAATCCGGGTCTTTACTCGCCCCAAGGTAAAGTGGTCTCGATCGGTCTGCGGGTCCGCAAGGGCGTCGTGACCCACGGCCTAGCCATCAACGTCCACAATGACCTTGCGGCGTTTTCAGGCATCCGGGTTTGCGGCAGCCGGGCCATGACCCTGGATCGCTTGCACACCGCAAAGCCTTTAAGCGAGTTATTTTCGAGTTGGAATCGTGAATTGACCGCCCAGTTGACAAGATCCGCAAACTCGCACAATTTGGAGTCGAATCTTTCCTGTGTGCGCTTGTAGCTCAGTTGGTTAGAGTACTTCCTTGACATGGAAGGGGTCTGCAGTTCAAATCTGCACAAGCGCACCAATTTTTTTCCTCTCTCGTCTATGAAATTTTTCAATATAATTTGCTTAGTTCTAGCCGTAGCGTGGACGGTTTTTCTGGCCCGTGGCTATAAAAACTTTCCGGCACTGGGGCCGATGCTCGAAGTTCACCGCGGAGTTTGGGCTCACAGAAGTGTTGCGCCGGAATCCGCGACGATTGCGGGCTTGAAAAAGCCGGTCACGGTCACCCTCGATGCCAGCGGGGTGCCGCACTTTTTCGCGCACGATGAGTCCGATCTGTTTATGGCCCAGGGATTTCTTTCCAGCACATTGGGATCCTAAGCTTAGAATTCCACGTGGACAAGTTGTCGCG
>JADMIO011167678.1_pt1 | contig 108349 bp, 92 predicted proteins | sample 8958161 | NCBI WGS metagenome assembly JADMIO01 (sample SAMN16585339, study PRJNA669376) | soil metagenome | isolation source: Crop rotation soil | place: USA: Cullars Rotation, Alabama | collected 2011
CGCGACTTCAAGTCACGTGAATTCCAAGCTTCGGATCCCACTGTGCTGGAAAGATGTGCGGGCAAAGTCAAGCGACTCTTTTGTTTGACCTTGAATTGGGGCAGAGAGCCAACTTAAATCGAGGTGAACCCAATTGAACCTACACTTTGAGAAGACCAGTGCTGCATTTACAGTTAAGGCAGGGAACCCGGCTTTGGAGCGTTGCCACCTTCCTGCTTTGGTCTGTTAATTTATTTGCTGCGTTAACCCGTGTAGAAACCAAACAGATTGAGGAGGAATTTAGTCGCAGATTGTGGTTACGGGAAAACGGCCTCCCTGACAACCGAGTGCATACGCTGCTGCAGACTCAGGACGGTTACTTATGGATTGGGACTCCGCGAGGCCTGGTTCGTTTCGATGGTGTTGCTTTTGCAATTTTCGATCACTTGAACACCCCGCAATTGAGTAGTGACGATTGCAGGACTCTAGCTGAGGATACAGAAGGCAACCTTTGGGTTGGAACACGCCAGGGAATCGTTTGTAAGAGGCCAAGCGGATTCATCCGGCTTACCGGCAAACAGGCGGCACATTTGGACAGCATTGTGGGCCCCCCTTTATGCTCACGCGGGGAGGGTGGTATTTGGGTGGGGGGAAATAACTGTATCTATTCAATACAGCGGCAAGAGGTCACCAGGTATCAGGGAAACTTCGGTCAGACCGAAACGGGAGGCACGGTCACTGCCATTGATGAAGCTCCTTCAGGAGATGTTTTGCTGGGAACCGGTGTAGGACTCGTGCGGTTTGCTCCGAAGACAGAATCGTTTGAAGTCATTCCGGGCGTGAAAGAGTTTCGAAATGTTCCAGCGGTTGCGTTGCAACGTCTCTCGGAAAATCGTTTATTGGTGCTGTTTTCACGTGGCTCCATGGGCTCGCTGAAAGGCGGTGAAAGTTGGTTGGCAACATATGAAGACGGACGATGGTTTATTGACCCGACTACCAAATATTTCATTACAGATAGTCAGACCAGTCCCTTCATGGTGAAGGACCGAAAGGGTGCAATTTGGATGCCGGGACCAGCAAACGGCTTGAACTGTTGGGAGCGTGACAGATTTTTGACCATGCCGATTCTGCACCAGGGAAGCAATGACATGTGCCAGAGCGCGTGCGTCGATCGAGACAACAACTTGTGGGTGGGGACAATCGCCAGCGGACTCCAGCGTTGGATTCCTCGAAAGGTTCAGACCTACACGACCGATGACGGCCTGGCCCATGATAATGTCTGGACCATTTGCGAAGCCCGAGATGGGCGTGTTTGGATAGGTACTGACGGCGGCGTAACATGCTTCGAAAACGGACAATTTACGAAAATTGCCGCTCCCGCCGATTCGATGCAAAGCCACGTGCGCTCAATCATCGAGGATCGTGCAGGAGCAATCTGGGTGGGCACGATGCGCTCACTGGAGCGAATCGAGAATGGCAAGTCTGTGGAAGTCACGCTGCCTGGGAATTGGGAGGATAAGAAGACGCGGGTGTTACTGGGTGCGCGTGATGGCTCAATCTGGATTGGAGGTTTACGTGGTTTGACAAGATTTCAGGATGGGAAACTCACGAAATATACCAAGGCCGAGGGGTTGGGAAGTGACGAAGCCCGCGCCCTTTTGGAAGCTCGTTCGGGAGCAATTTGGATAGGAACCTTGGCCGGCGGATTAAGCTGCTTTCAGGCAGGCAAAATTACCACTCTAACGACTAGTAACGGTCTTTCGAATAACAACGTGTGGTCACTCTATGAAGATGGAGAAGGGGCGTTATGGATAGGCACCGAAAACGGCCTGGATCGTTTGCAAAATAACCGCATGGTTTCTTTCAGCAAAACGCATGGGCTTCCGGCCTATCACGTGAATTCCATTCTGGAGGACAATTTTGGGAGGCTCTGGATCAGTCACGATCACGGCATTTACTGGGTTAAAAAAAAGCAGCTGAACGATGTTGCCGAAGGCCGAGCACAAGTTGTTCGAGCAGTCAATTACGATGAGTCGGACGGCCTTCTGAGCATCGAGACCAATGGTCAAAAGAGCAACCCCACAGCTTGCAAAACCAGAGATGGCCGGCTTTGGTATGCCACCACGAAAGGGGTGGCTATTTTCGATCCGGCCAAGGTCCTGACAGATCATGTTCCTCCCTTGACTGTCATTGAGCGTATCCGTGCTAACGGACAGATTGTTTTCGACAATGGCCCGGCAATTCAAACATCAGGTGAAGAGACTCCTCGAAGCGATTCCACGAACGGCGCCAGTACAATCAAAACGGCTCCGCGTTTTTCACAGATCCGCGAGGGCCAGTCCACTTTGTGGGAAGTGCCTCCAGGCAAGGCTCGTGTGCTGGAGTTTCATTATGCGGCCAACACCTTTGTTGCGCCCGAAAAGACCAGATTCAAATACCGATTACTTGGTTTGGATAATCACTGGATCAATGCTTCGGCTCGCCGTGAAGTATTCTTTACCGACTTGCGCCCGGGGGATTACCAATTCGAAGTCATGGCGTGTGATCATCATGGAGTGTGGCCCGATCGCGGCACGATAACCAGTTTGAGATTGTTGCCCTTCTTTTACCAAACCTGGTGGTTTTACGCTGGGTCAGGCGCCCTGCTTACCGCGCTCGCCATTGGAACTTTCACCTGGCGCGTGCGTGAAGTTCGCCGCATTCATGAGTTGGAGCGGATCAATGCTTTGAATGAACAACGCAAACAGATTGCGCGCGACATCCATGATGAACTGGGTGCATCGCTCACGCACATTATTCAGATGAGCGGCAACTCGAGCGAGCCCGACTTCGCACCCAATCACAAGGGGGGGCACCACGATCGGATCCGTGAAACCGCTGAACAGGCTGTCGATAACATCAGTGAAATCTTGTGGGTCACCAACCCCGATTACGATACGCTTGAAGACCTGGTCACGTACTTGCGGGAGTATGCCGCGACTTTTTTCGAATTGAGCCCTGTTTCCGTTCAGTTCGATTTTCCAGAAGCTTTGCCCCCCTTGAAAGTAAGCGGCCTCTTCCGCCGTCACCTCCTTATGTTGGTGAAGGAAGCTCTGCAAAACGTCATGAAACATGCCCTGGCCACAAAGGTTCGTATCACGCTGCGCCAGGACAATGGACATTTGCAATTGTGTATCGCCGATGATGGACGAGGACTGACCGCCAAAGGGGCAGATAAGCGGGGCAACGGATTATCGAACATGAGTCAGCGCGTAACGGAACTGAACGGCCACTTTGAACTCGTTTCGCCGCCAGGATGGGGAACTGAGGTCCGGGTCAGGGTGCCATTGGCGGACGCAAGTGGATAGGTGGCATCAGACGTTCATCTGATTGCCGTAAAACGGCGAACCTGTCAATTTTTCGATTCGAAAGCCATGAGCGAAAGCCCTCAACCAATTCGTGTGGCAGTGGTTGAAGATCGCGCTGAAGAGCGGCAGAGCCTTGTCGCACTGCTGCTGTCCGATCCTGGATTACATTGTGTAGCTGCTTGCGGCAGCACCGCTGAAGCAGTGGAAACTCTCCCGAGTTGTCGACCGGATATCATTCTGATGGATATTCAACTGCCGGGTTCCTCTGGGATCGCGTGCGTCGAGCAATTGCAGCCTCTTCTGCCTGACGCACAAATCATGATGCTTACGGTGGTAGAAGATCACGATCTCATTTTCCGTTCCCTGGCGGCAGGGGCTACCGGTTATTTATTGAAGAAGACATCCCCCGCGAAGGTGCTGGAGGCAGTGTATGAGTTGCGTGCCGGTGGAGCTCCGATGTCCGGTCAAATCGCCCGGCAGGTGGTGTCCACATTTCGCCAGCCAAAAGCCTCCGCAAAAGGATCCGCCAGGTTGTCTCCTGTCGAGCAAAACGTGTTGCAACTGCTCGCGCGTGGTTACCTGTATAAAGAGGTTGGAGATAAGCTAACCATTTCTGTAAGCACAGTCCGCACCCATGTTTGGCATATCTACCGAAAACTTCATGTTCATAATCGGACGGAAGCCGTTCTGAAAGGTCTGTCCGGACGTTAGAACAAAGGTAGTAAAGCCGACTCCATATCATCAGTACTTCGTCTGACTAGTGTGCAGCTTAGCGCCAGCTATTATCGCGCGGAAATGTCCCGATCTTATTAGCACACTTCTAAACCTCAAAACCCCCAAGCAATACTCTGGAACCTATGAACATGACTTTGTCTGAAAAGAAGGTTCACTTCAGGCTAGGCGCCCATTTCTGTCGTTCGGCGTTGCTATGCCTGGTCGTAAGCTTTTTAGGATTTGCAGCCTCCGCCGAAACTGTTGTTTGGCAGGACAAATTGGATGATGCAAACCCGGATGATCGGTGGTTTGCAGAAAATGGCGTATGGCAGATCGGTTCGCCAACGAATGGTCCGGCGACGAATATTCTTGGATGCCGCGCTTATTCAGGATGCAAAACTGCTACGACGGCGCTGACGGGCGATTATCCGGCCCATGCCGACTCCAGGCTGGTTCGTATTGCTTCCTTTGTCGTTCCGCCTGCTACAAATTATCCGCGATTGCGTTTTTGGCATTGGTACAGTTTCGCGGGGGGATGTTCCTGTGGGTTTGGTTGTACCGATGAAGGCTCTTATGGATACGTGGAAATTAAACCAAGCGGCGGTAACTGGGAGACTGTTTCACCGCAGTATTATCTCAGCAGCAGTGGGGTTTGGACCAGACCTTCTATAAGTCTGACTGCCTACGCGGGCCAGACTGTTCAAGTTGCGTTCCACTTCCATTCGGCAGGGTGCGTCACTTTAGGTTGGTATTTGGACGATGTGGCGTTGTTAACCGATGAGCCGGTAATTAATAACCCTGAAGGGTTTGAACTAGGCTTGGGCGACTGGTACGCGGAACGCGGGACGTGGGAAGTGGGAACACCAACTTCGGGTCCGGGTGGTGCTCATGGAGGCACAAATTGTGCGGCAACGGTGTTGGGAGACAATTACGCGAGCTACGTTGATTCCCGCCTGATCAGCCCTGGGTTCATCGTTCCTGCATCCAACAACTATCCACGTCTGACTTTTTGGCAATGGCATAGTTTTGCCGGCGGTTGTTCTTGCGGGTTTGGCTGTACGGACGAAGGCACGTACGGTATTGTTGAAATCAAGGCGGGGACCAACCAATGGAAGCCTATTTCAGTGACTTATCGAGGAGCGAGTTGTGAAGGATGGTGGAAACCTTCCATCGATTTGCAGCCCTACGCAGGGCAGGCGGTTCAGTTGGCATTCTATTTCCATTCCGCGTCATGTAATGGAGCAGGGTGGTACGTGGATGATGTCACTATTGAGGTAGGCCTGCAGGACTTATACAACCCTGAGGGGTTCGAATCGGGCATTGGAGGGTGGAGCACCGATTTTGGAACCTGGCAAGTTGGAATGCCCACGAGCGGTCCCGGTGCTGCGCATGGCGGCTCTAATTGTGCCGCAACAATTTTAGCCACCAACTATTGCTCTTTTTCTGACTCACGGTTTATCAGTCCGGCAATCATGGTGCCACCCGCTTCAGCCAACCCCGGGTTACGCTTTTGGCATTGGTATAGTTTTGCGGGAAGTTGCTCTTGCGGTTTCGGCTGTTCGGACGGCGGTTCCTATGGTTATCTTGAAGTTAAGGCAGGAAACAACAATTGGGCCACCATTTCTCCAATTTACTCCGGCAACAGCGGCAACTGGACACAACCTTTCATCGATTTAAGCGCATTTGGCGGCCAGACAGTCCAACTAGGCTTTCACTTCCATTCGGCCGGTTGTATTGCTCATGGCTGGTACGTGGATGACATTAGACTCACTCACGACTTTGCCCTGCTTTTGCTCGATTCACCCGCTGTGCGGACACAGACCACCGCTTGCTTCTCACTTGGTATCGCGCAGAGTTCGCCGGCTGCGACGATTGGCTTTACCTTAAAATCCACAGTCGATCGCCTTACCAACCTTGTCCTCAACACTGAAGGCTGCTGGACAGGTAGCCTTACCCCGCAACCAGCTTCGCAATGGTCTGTGAACCTGCAAAATGTTTGCACGAATGTGCCCATGGGTATTAAACGGGTAAATTCGATTTGCTTCACAGCTCTCGGTTCGGAATCTGCCTTCGTTCCAATTACGGTTGGAAACCTTTCGGTAAGTAATTTAGATACCTTTTTGCCAGGGACAATTGGGGTGGGGAATCGGGCGGTGATTATTGCAGATAAACCGCTGTTGGAAGCCAGTGTGGGAGCTGGCCGGGTACTGACCACGTACGGGAAAGCGAATGCCTCGTACCAAATCGATTACGCTACCAACCTGTTTCCAACGCCCAATTGGGCCCCAGGCTGGACCAATCTTGTTCCTCCTTCTCTCTCTTATACTTCGCCGGTTCAAGGCAGCGTTTCGAATGAACCCCTGCTTTTCCTTAGAGCAATGGAACGGTAACCGGTGTTTCTCTGGAAACTGCGCGAACCATGAGTATACTTGTTGTTCCTTTAAGGTTCCTCTTCATCGCTTCTGAATAAGAATCACCCCAATCAGCAACAAGACGATCCCGACTATGCGAAACATGCTCATGGGGATTCGCGGCACACCAAATGCACCAGTGGAGTCCAGAACGAGTGCAGATACCACCTGGCCCGCAATGACTAAAGCGAACACTGCCGCAGTCCCCAGCTTGGGGATGCCAATCAGTGCGGCCACGAGATAGTAACCAGCGAAGACCCCGCCAAACCAAGCCCACTTGGGGAGCGAATGAAACGGGGGCAGGGTACCGCGGTCTGTTGCTCCACTGCCCCACACCACACCCAACGACAGGAGCGTCACAATTACCGAGATGATTGTGGTGAGAACCGGTGAGCCTGTGGCAATTCGCAGGCGTGCATTCCAAGCCATCTGCAAACTAAGCCCTACTCCACCGAGAGCTACTAGAAAACCGAAGAGGATTCGAGTGAGCATACAAAAAAGCCTTTCATCAGAGACCCAGGTCAGGTCACCGGGCCGGCCTTCTAAAGTAAATCGAAAACGCCTCCGCCCGAAGCCGCCATCTCATTCCCTCTATTTATCTTTCTCGCACCGGTGAGTGCAAGTCCCGATAAAATCGAATTTTGTACTGATGAGAGTCAGTTCCACCAAAACTAACAGCTACGAACTTCAATGGACCCGAGATCTCAATCCCCGCCGTTAGTAACGTTTATATAACACCTTTTACCATTCACGAGGGTTCTTTCGGGTAGTAATCTGGAGCTTCTGCGTGTTTCGCGGATTTCGGGTTCTTATCTTTGCGGGAAGTGCAGTCCCCCTGGCTACTTCTGTCCTCCTGAAAGCAGTTCAGTCCCGACATCGACTACTCTCCGGAATTGGCGACGCACCGTGCGAATAGAATAATAGGCCAGGGAAAGCATTCCACGCGGGGTAAGAAGCAAGCCTGCGGTATTGGTCAAAGCAATTACGGGATTGAACGAGCGCATCCGCCACATCGAGCGCCATACGTGATGAATCTCTTTCGAAGCAGGCTCATGAGCTGAGGTTAAGATCGGAAGTGACAGCAGGCAGCCCAAAAAGGATATCATAAAAAGCAAATGATAGTTCATGATTGCATGCCCAAATACATTTCCAATTTGAAGAGGCGTGAACGCAAGAAGGGCGCTCCCTAATAATGGGCCTAATGCAGCCAGCGTGCTGGTAACTGCCAGAAACCCGGCAATGTAGAGTGAGCCCATTCCCGAAGGCGTCAGCTTGAGCATCAGATTGAATTGGGCCAGCTGGAAACCCGCTGTTGCTCCACCTACCATGAGGAAAACCAAATACAAATGCAGATACCAGGCAGGACTCGCGATTGACCACCCAAGCAAGCCAACCAACACCCATGTATAACAGCAAACCGTCTGCACGGGTTTGCTTCCAAATCGATCGGACAACGTGCCCCAGGAACGCAACGTAAGAATACCCCCCAGCGTTGCCAGCGTATAGAGAACGATTGTTTGTCCCACGCTGAAATGAAGATGTCGGATGAGAAACACAGTATAAAAGGGCAGGCCCATATTCAAAAAGAGACCCCAAAATCCGACAAACAAGGTGTAAGTGCGATAATTCCTGTCTTTGATGGGAACCAAAGAATCGGAAAACTTGAAGTTAACCGCTTGTCGTTGCGTCACACTTACGGGAAATTTCATTTTGCGGAGGAAGAAAAGTCCGATCAGCCTGGCCATTCCAGCAGCCGCAAAAATGGCGGCGAAAACGAGAAGATTTCTCCCCGTCAAATCGACGATTTTACCCGCCACCAAAACGGTAACTAGAGTCCATGCGCCGAAAATCAAATTCCGGCGTCCGAAGTATGTTCCGCTGATATGTTCGGGAACAACCTGGGAAATTGAAGCGGACCAGGCCACGCTCGTGATGCTGTTGGCAAGCGTGGCTGTGCAGAGCAGAAATGCAAAAAGCAGATCCGCTGAAGGCGAGCTCAACCGCGAGGTAAATACGACAAAAAACCACGGCACAGCACTCAAGGCAAAACCCCACTGCATCACTTTGTGAAGCGACCATCGACGTTCCAAGGCGCGGCTGATGGGCGGTTGCATTCCATTGCAGATATGCGGCAATGCGGCGATAAAACCAATGGCCCACGCCGGCCAATGCAACGAAGCCGTGGCATACGCCAAAAGGAACGGGAGATTCGGCATGGTAAGGTTCAGCATTGGCACGCTGAAACATGCCTCGATGGTGCAGTACTTTAGAGAAAGTACTAACTCCCTGTGCCGAAGGGTCGACATGATGATCGCTCAGGACTCGATACCAGATTGCTTAGCAACGGGGTGCTGCTGATTGGGAAGGTTGAATCCAACCGCGCTTAAATTCCTGGGTTCTAATGACCACGCGATCGATCAGGATGCCCCCGCCACAACACGTTGATGGAGCTTAACGAGTTCCGATTGACGGGTCAATGAAGTCAGACATGCAAGTAGCGCAGAGTTGTATTCTGCAGAATGCAAGAAGGACCAAAGCTGCTCGATCCCTACGTTTCGGAGTTGCTCTGACGAATTAAACTTTAGCCTTTATCACGTTCCGCAGAATGCAATTCTGCGATACAGCACAGTGCAACTGTGCGTTACCCGCAAGCACCTCTTGGATCTCACCGTAAGTTCAAACAATCGAAGTGGCTTTTCTTGGACTCCAAATTTTCGTATGATGCGGACTGGTAATTGTGAATGACTGCCATCCTTGGAATATCTGCATTTTACCACGACAGCGCAGCAGCGCTGGTCGTGGACGGTGAGATTATTGCAGCGGCGCAGGAGGAGCGGTTCACGCGCAAAAAGCATGATGCTGGTTTTCCCGCCCAGGCTATCGCCTATTGTCTGAAGGAGGCAGGAATCACGGCTGAAAAGCTGGATTACATTGCTTTTTACGACAAGCCTTTGACCAAATTCGATCGTCTTCTCGAAACGTACTTGTCTTTTGCACCGGATGGGTTTTCGAGTTTTCGTATGGCAATGCCACTTTGGTTAAAGGACAAGCTCCACATGCGTCGCACGTTGCGGGCACAATTCAAAACTGCAGCTCGGGCCACGTTGGTGTTTACCGACCACCACGAAAGCCATGCGGCCAGTGCATTTTTTCCGAGCCCCTACCCTGAGGCAGCAATTCTCACCGTGGATGGCGTAGGCGAATGGAGCACGGCCACACTCGGCGTGGGAGAAGGGAACGAAATCAAGTTGTTAAAGCAGCTCCAATTTCCGCACTCCCTGGGACTTCTCTATTCCGCCTTCACCTACTACTGTGGCTTTAAAGTGAACAGTGGGGAATACAAACTCATGGGGTTAGCGCCTTACGGTCGTCCCGTTTATCAGGAGCAAATCTACAAACATCTGCTCGAACTCAAGCCGGACGGTAGTCTCTGGATGAACATGGATTATTTCAATTATTGTCAGGGACTCACCATGACTCATCCTCGTTTTCATGCGCTTTTTGGGGGAGCACCGCGCAATCCCGAATCGATGCTCGAACAACGGCACATGGATCTGGCAGCTAGTGTGCAAGCAGTGGCTGAGGAAGTCCTCCTTCGTATGGCCCGGGATGCCCGAAAGGAAACCGGTAAAAAATACCTGGTCTTAGCGGGGGGAGTGGCCCTCAATTGCGTTGCGAACGGCCGCATTCTGCGCGAAGGACCGTTTGAAGATATTTGGATCCAACCCGCCGCCGGCGATGCAGGCGGCTCCCTGGGGGCTGCACTATTCGTGTGGCATCAGCTGCTGAAGAAACAACGTGTCACGAATCGACAAGACACGCAGAAAGGCAGCTTGCTCGGACCACGCTATTCGGCCGACTCGATTGCCGGCTTTCTTGCTGAAATGGATGCTCCCCACGCCCGGTTCGAAGATGAAGGCGAGTTGCTCGAGCTGACCGCTCAATTGTTGGCTGAGGGCAAAATTGTGGGATGGTTTTGTGGACGGATGGAATTTGGACCGCGCGCTCTGGGCGCTCGCAGCATTTTAGGTGACCCTCGCAGCACGACCATGCAGTCGACCATGAACCTGAAGATTAAGTTCCGCGAAAGTTTCCGGCCTTTTGCCCCTTGCGTGCTTCAGGAGCATGCCGCGGATTATTTCGAAATACGCCCAGGGCAGCAGAGTCCCTATATGCTATTGGTCGCGGGGATTAAGAATCAGCATCGCTCGAAGCTTTCGACTGATGATTTGAGGATCATGGAACAAGACCCTGATTTGCGTCATCGCGTTAATATCGCGCGCTCCAGTCTCCCTGCCATCACTCACGTTGATTACAGCGCTCGATTACAAACAGTCGATGAGCGGCGGCATGGCCGCTTTTATCGGCTGCTTAAAACGTTTGAACGGCAAACGGGTTGCCCTGTTCTCGTAAACACCAGTTTTAACGTGCGCGGGGAGCCCATTGTGTGTTCACCCAATGATGCGTATCGCTGTTTCCTGGCAACTGACATGGATGCGCTCGTTATGGAAAATTTTGTCCTGCGCAAAGAACAAATGACCAAAGAGGCAACTGAGGCTGAGAAACAAAAGTATCTCGCCCAATTTGAATTGGACTAAAAACCGGAATCCGTTGAATACTGTAAGGAGAATAGAAGCAGATGAAGTTTTCGGACATACCCTTTGAGCCATCCCGTAGGACCCTCCGGCAATTCGCTGCCATTTGGCTGGTATTGTTTCTGGCATTGGGCTGCAAACACTACTTTAAAGAAGGCCATCATACGGCGGGCATTGTTTTGGGGATCGTTGCGGCATTGGTCGGAATACCCGGTTTGGTGCAACCGCAACTGGTGCGCTGGGTGTTTGTCGGTTCGATTCTACTGACGTTTCCGATAGGCTGGCTTGTCTCACAAATCATGCTGGCCGTTCTCTTTTATTTGCTTGTAACTCCGGCTGCAATTTTCTTTCGAGTGCGGGGACGCGATTTGCTTGGCCGCAAGCGCGATTCTAACCGTCCAACATTCTGGACGAAAAAAGAAATGCCACAAGACGTGCGAAGTTATTTCCGACAATTTTGAAGAAGGCTGAACTGATGAGTAAACAAGGCAAAACGGATTTTGAAGAAGCGGCCGGTGAACAGAGGCAGGAAAGCTTGCTCACTGAACTTTGGGCGTTTTTGAAGCAAAACAAGAAATGGTGGCTGCTTCCCATCGTGCTGGTGCTGTTGCTCTTCGGAGTGCTAATCCTCTTGTCGGGAACGAGCCTTGCTCCGTTCATTTATACGTTGTTCTGAGAGGTGGCTCCTATTTTCTCCATTGTAACACCCAGCTATCGTAGTTCTCCCTGGCTCAAGCTGTGCATTGCTTCTGTCGCTGACCAAAATGTGGACCTTGAGCACATCGTGCAGGACGCGGGTTCGGACGACGGTACCCTCGACTGGCTTCGCGATGATCCGCGTGTCGCTGTTTTCGTGGAAAAAGACCAGGGCATGTATGACGCAATCAATCGAGGGTTGCGCCGTTCCCGGGGTGAAATTCTTGCGTATCTAAACTGCGACGAGCAGTACTTGCCGGGCGCTTTATTGGCGGTGCGCAATTTCTTCGAGAGCCATTCCGAAATCGACGTGGTCTTTGGAGACATTGTGATGATAGGGCCGCAGGGGCAGTATCTTTATCATCGCAAAGTGCAGACCCCCCTCAAATACCATACCTGGGTCTGCCAATTATCCACCTTAAGTTGCGCCATGTTTTTTCGGCGAAGGCTGGTCTTCGAGCACGGATTCTTTTTTGATGGTGCCTTGCGCGCTGCCGGGGATGGGAAATGGATGGTGGGCTTATTGCAGGAAAAAACCAGGATGGCTACGCTGGGGCAATTCACATCCGCCTTTACTTGCACGGGAAACAACCTGGGCGATGGTGAAAATGCAACTCGGGAAAGAGTTCAACTGGCAGCAAGCGCGCCAGCGCTGGCTCGCGCTTTAAAGCCGGCGATAATCCTATATCACCGGTTCAGACGTCTTTGTGGGGGGATGTATTTTCAAAAGCCGTTTTCCTTTGAAGTATTTACGCAAACAGAGCCCGGTCGTCGCGTTCAATTCAAAGTCGATGCTCCAACCTTTTCGTCGCGAGCATGAAACCGAAACTTTTGGTCGTTGAACTGTGGGGTTTGGGCGATTTGCTCATCGCCACTCCATTTCTCCAGGCTGCGAGTGAAAAATATTCGGTGACACTACTTGCGAAACCGTATGCGAAAGATTTGCAGGCGCGGTTCTGGCACAATGTGGAAGTGGCTCCTTTTGTAGCACCGTGGACTGCCTTCAAGCATAAGTATAGGATGTTCTCCTGGCCATGGCATGAAATTCTTGCGCTTCGTAAGTTGAGGAAAAGACGGTTCGACGCTGGACTATCGGCTCGTTGGGATCCCAGGGACCACCTTTTGTTAATGTTACTTCGAGTAAAGATGCGGCTCGGATTTCCACGTGTCAGGAGTCAGGTTTTTTTGACGGACGTGCTTCAGCGTCCTGACCCTCGAATGCATCGTTACGAGCATTGGAGGGTGGTGGCTCGAGCTTTGGATATCGAATTGCCGGCTCGTCAGAAATTGCCAGCTCCTGCGGCGCGGCCTGGTGGAGAAATTTTGGTACACACTGGGGCTGGGCAGTCAATCCGAGTTTGGCCTTTGCCTCGTTATTTGCACCTGGTGAGACGATTGCGGGAGGAGAATTATCTTGTTCAAGTGGCTTGCGATCCAGACCAAAGGAATTGGTGGCTTTCTGTCGGTGAATCCGGAGTACTTACGCCTAGAACTGTTTCGGAGCTATTCTCGGTGGTGGATCGTGCTGGCGCCTTTATCGGCAATGACTCCGGTCCAGGCCATCTGGCTGCGTTTTGCGGCGTACCAACTTTCACTCTATTCGGGCCACAGTTGCCTGAATGGTTTGCTCCCTTACATCAGGGCGCTCAATGGTCGGAAGGAAAGGCCTGCCCCTACAAGCCATGCTCCGATTACTGCCGGTTCGCCGAACCGTATTGCCTGACGAGGATGAGCGAGGACGAGGTGTGGACTCGGGTTGAGTGGTTTATAGCCGCGCAATCCCTGAATACTACGACAAAAAAGACAAGTTCCCGAATAGTTGCGCAAGCTGGATGATTGTTTCCCGTCCCTCAGTTTGTTTTGTCACGTGCACGCAGTAGTCGAGATAAGCGCAAACCAGTTCTGATTCCATGCCGCGTATCTTTGTCATTTCCGCATAGTGCAAGAATAAGGGATTCACGAGCAGTTCACTCACTTCAGCCAGCGCTTCTACCGCATCTACTCCCCTCACCAGAATTGCCGGTTGCACTACAAAATGCAGCCAGTCCCAGAGCGGGAGCCCTTCGCAATCCCCTCTTTCCCAATCCAAAACCATCCAGTTCCCATGATTCGCTCTAATATTCCAAGGGGCAAAATCTCCATGGTGCGTCACAGTGCAAAGGCGCATCCCTCCCAGTTCACGAGCGGTAGGCGAAATTTTTGGCCCTGCCTCGGACAAGAGCCGTTTCCAAATCGTAGTCTCAGCTACTGCGGTAACCCGTGCCGGCTCGGCCCAGGCACTCAAGAGTTTGTGGACAGAGGCATGCTCGTTGGAGCCGGGTGAAGTTCCATCGTAAAAATCCATCGCAAATGCGCTTACCCTCTCGTCTTTAAAAACCGACCGCAGTTTGGGTAAGCCGGGCAGGTGTCGTGGTGCTCTTTCCAAAAAATTTGTCTCCTGCCAAATCAGACGTTGTCCGTCAGCAGTGCCGCTAGCTTTGATAACTGCAGCCGGGTTGCTTCTGGAATCAAATACTAGAAACATACAACGTTGGCCTGGGGCTTTTGGGTTGCCGGCCAAAATGGCGAATTGAGGATGTTCCGTTTGTGCTACCTCGCCAAGATAGCCGAGGAAAGGATCGTCACTCCGCAATGTAACCGTGACATTCTCAAGGCCGGGGTTGATTCCCAGCCTGGAAACTGTTCTGAAAATACGTTTCATCCATCGCGCCTTCTTGGTTTGGGGCGCATAAAGAGACATAGCGGCGGCTCTGAGCCGCGGCTTCTCCGGCAAAAGCAGGAAAGGCTCAGTTGCTTTGCGCAACAGTTTCATGCGAAAAGATTTTTCCGGTACTCCGGTAACTGCCGGTAGGAATACTCTTTCCCATGGCGCAACTTGCTCGGTCATTTCAAAAGTAATTCACCAGTTAAAACTTCGAGCGGGAGTAGTTCGGGGCCGGCACAGAAGGGGTTGTCATTCGCAATAATATCTCGCGAGCGATTTCCTCGGGCGGGCGCGTCGCATCGACAACAATCGAGTTTGCTGAGTCGGACGCGATCTGGTTCAACACAACAGTTTGAGCGCGGATTTCCTGTTCCGAAAGTTCCTGCTTGCGAGCCAGTAGTACTTCGGGAGGCGCCTGCAAAATGACAATCCAATCCGGCTTCGGAAATGCAGGTCGAACTTTATCAAGTAACCACCTGGGACCGTAGTATCGAACAGAAACAGGATCGAGGTAATAGTTATAAAAATATCGATCGATAATTATCAGAGAATTCCGAGCCAAAAGCTTCCGAACGTTGAGCCGCCATGCCAAGTTCGTAAGAACCAGGTTTTTCATCAGTCTCACAGCGGAGACCAAACCGCGAAAGAGATTGGGGTTCTGAGGTATTTTTCTTGGCGTGATTCCGGTGCTCGCGAGCGGAAAGAGCCTTCGACTGAGCAGACTCGGTCGCCAGTGGAAATAGCTAATCGACTGGAATTGATTGGTCTGACTCACCAAACAACAAAGTTGGCGGGCGATGGTTGTCTTTCCTGAACCGTCCAATCCCAAAAGGACGATAAAAGTTCCGTTAATCTGCTCTCGAGTGTTACCGGTACGTTTCAGTTGAGAAAAAATTCTGGTGCGATTGAGAGTGCCGGTCAAAAAATCAATGACTTTATTTTCCCTGGAAACATCGTCGCCCCTCGCGTTTAGCTGGTCCATGAATCCGGTGCCTGCGTGAATTAAAACGATTTCGTCATTGGCATTCTGCGCGCAGATGAAGGTTGCGGACGGATTACTCCAACGAGAGTGCGTTTTAACAAGGGCAGGGAGCTTCTCCTCGTTCGCTTGATAGACACGAACGAATAAGCCGCCTTTAAAGAGTGTCCACACACGTTGCAACCCCTGTTTGCAGGTCCAGCGGGTAAAGGTAGCTGAGCGCGGCGACTCCATTACCGTATTCAATTCCGTTTTCTCAAGCGGATAAAGAAATTCAAGTCTCTTCAGTAGTGCATGGATGTCCCACTTTTCTTTGGCGCTGGATATAAAAAGTAACGAAATTCCTGGCGGTTGGAGCACTCGCTCGAACAATCTTCGAATATCCACCAAAACATTTTTGAACAACGCCCGACGGTTAGGCCCCGTGCTTACTGCCTGCCGGACCAAAGCCTTGCGGAGCGTTTTAAAAGATAACGGCGGGAAAGAATTGGAACTAATGTTGGATTGGTAGTCGGCGAGCAGCTCGCCGGCCCTTCCAAATATTGCATTGAACGACCTGCGCAGCTGAAGCGGATCGTTGAGTTCGACGCATAATTTGGATAGTTGTCTCCGGTACCGTTCGCTCACGGCACCACGCCAAATGGACGCGCTGAGCAAGATCACTGATTCATGCCTGGGATGTGGAACGTAAAACTGGTCATGCTTCCGGCGCAACCCAATTATGGCTTTGGCACTTAAAACAGGAAAAATACGCCACCGCGTTTCTGTTTCGACATCGATTCGCAAGAACCCTCCGGTCTTGTGAAAGTACACCCATGAGTAATTCGCATAACGCGCGTATAGAACCTCAAGATAATCCGCTTCAACTGCAGCGTTCCTCAGGCATTCAACAAAAGTATTCAGTTCTTCCGGTTCTACTGTGACGTCGACGTCCGAGCTGTGGTTTTCGTAGATGTCATCATAATTCCGCGCAACGGCGTAAGGGACTTGCCTTTCCTCAAGACTACGGAAAAGCGCGAGTAGAAACTCCTTGCGCGGACTCATTTTTGTTGGAACAGACGCTGGTATGTGGCCTCGAGAATATCTCTTTTGGCCTCCCAACGGAACAGGGAAAGCGCGCGGGCCCGACCACCTCGAGCGAGGCTGGCTCGCCATTGTGGATCGTTTGCCAAAGAGCTCAACTGCCTGGCGAACACAGAGACCGTTGATTGTGGATCCTGCACGGGAATTTTCACTCCGGAATCGGAATCGACCATTTCACCCGGACCTCCCCAATCCAGGCAAATCACCGGCAGAAATCGAGCCATGGCTTCCAGGAGCGCTGAGCCGCCGCTATCGCGCAATGCCGGGAAGACCAAAAGGTCGGATTCGGCATACCATCTGGCCAAGTCGGAATGCGGAACTTTGCCCATAAATCGAACTTTTGATTGCAAATCCAGCTCAGCAACTTTGTTTTGCCAGGCGGGGATGGCCGGACCGTCTCCGATGATTGAGAATTGAAAATTGACCAACCCTGATTTCCTTAGTGCTTCGAAAGCAATAGGCAATGCACGAGTAGCCACACAATTGCCCACATAGAGCATCTTAAACGGTGAAGTCGCGCTTTCTCCCCGGGTTTCTGGTCGGACAAACTGTTCGTCTGCTAGTCGCAAAGCATTGGGGGGAACGATCCGGCATTTGGCGTAGGCATGCGCCGGCAAGAATTCCTTAGTGATGCGGTTCGAGGCAAAGATCATCGTGGCCTTTTGAAGAGACCGCTTTACCGAGGGAACATTCAACCAGAGTCTGTTAAGCATATTCCGCGCAGCTTCGCTGCGACGGCCCGAGCCGAGATAATGCTCGAAACCTTTTGGAATTCTCTCACCTCCCGCTACAGGTCCCCACACGGAAGGAATGCCAAGAGCGGTTGCCAGGAATGGAACCCGAAAAGTGTGGAACGTGGTTTGGTGAACCAACTGAAACCTTCTCTCGGTATGTAATCGGGAAGCCAATCTGAAAACTTGCTTTTGCCAGGCGAGTTTGCGCCACCAGTTTGCGCTGAGCTTATCGCTCAACGACCGTACACTCGGTGAGACCTGAACAAAGTGAGGCCGGATGCCAAGCTCGCTGGCTGCCGTGATGATTGATTCACGCGCTTTGGGTGTGGTAATGAGGTCTACGTCATAGTTTCGTGCGGCCTGTTCAGCCCACCCCCACCCTAACCAATGTTCTCCCCCGCCGTGCGGATCGCAGGCATACGCAACCATGAGGACGCGAGGTCTAATCATTGCAGATCAGCCACGATGCTCGATGTCGGACGAATCATCTAAACTGATTGGAACACCCATACGCCACGTAAGAATGTGCCAACGCTGAAAAGCTAACCGAAATCGAATGTTATGCGCAACCGGTTACACGCCATACGCCATTAGACGTATTCGTTGCAGACACTCTGTTCCTGGTTTGGCATAGCAATTGCCTCTTGTTATAGCGCTCCAACAGGGGCCACTTGACTATAGAAATTTATTAATAATTTAACCTGCCAGGTTGATTCAGCTGACAGTTAGACGTATCCATTATTATGTTCCGTGCCGTGGTTTTCTTCCTCCTCCTTTCTGTTTCCCCGCTTCTTGCCGGTCCCACAAATTCAATCCTTTTTGTCACTCAGGTTCCGATTCCGGCGGACTTTACCACAATAAGTTCGGTGTTTGGCAATCATCGACCAGACCCCTTTAGCTGCGGTCGTGGGGGAGATTTGTACATCCGATATTCCGATGGAACTATAAGGAACCTGACGCGGGCCGCCGGATTCGGCGTTTACGGACTGCAACACACCAATGGTATTGCGGTGCGTCAACCGTGTGTCCATTGGAGCGGGAAAAAAGCTGTTTTCAGCATGGTCGTGGGCGCCCCCGGGTTTCAATATGACTACAAACAGAAGTTTTGGCAGATGTATGAAATCACCAATTTTGTCGATGCTGCCTCCCTGCCAGTGATCACGAAAGTCCCGAATCAACCAACAAACTACAATAACATTTCACCTATTTATGGCACAGATGAGCGCATCATTTTCACCAGCGATCGCCCGCGGAACGGCTCGGCAAATCTTTACCCTCAACTGGATGAATACGAGGAAGCCCCCACGGTTACGGGCCTTTGGAGCTTGCAACCCGCAAACGGTGATTTGTTCATGCTGAATCATACGCCAAGTGGCGCCTTTTCGCCGATTTTGGATAGTGCGGGACGGATTATCTTTGTGCGCTGGGATCATTTGCAACGCGATCAGCAAGCAGACTCAGATTCCGAAAGTGCGACAGTCACTTACGGCACCTTCAACTGGAGCGATGAGTCCGCCTCCTCAGTACCTACCACCAACAACACGGAAGTGTTCCCTGAACCGCGCCAGGGGCGTCCCGATCTACTCGCTGGCACCGATTTGGCAGGTCATACGTTTAACCAGTTTTTTCCGTGGCAAATCAATGAAGACGGAACCGCCGAAGAAACGCTAAATCATGTCGGGCGACATGAACTGGGCGGGAGTTACGGCAATTCTTCCCTGGTGAATGATCCAAATGTTCAGGACCTGTATTACTTTGGAAATCATTTCAATACCAATACCATCAATAATTTCCTCCACGTCAGTGAGGACCCAAACGTCAAGGGCTTGTTCTATGGAATCGATGCCCCGGAGTTCGGGACTCACGCATCAGGCCAAATTGTTTCCCTCACCGGTGCAACGAACATCAATGCTGCGTACATGCGTATTCGCTATTTGACTCCTCGGTCGACACACTCCTACGCGTCCTCCCTGACCAATTTACCGTCGGATCATACAGGCTTGTACCGTAATCCGCTGATGACGACCGATGGCTACTTGATCGCTGCACATACCTATTATCCTCTTTATGAATCCAATGGAGGTTCCCCTGCATTTCCGAAGTCCGGTTATGATTTCCGCTTAAAATTCCTGCAACTTACCAACGGTTTTTACGCGCCCGGTGCGACTGTAACTTTTGGGCTGATCAATCGAGCGGTGTACTGGAGCCCTGACGTGCTGGTGACACAAACCAACGTGCTTTGGGAACTGGACCCGGTGGAAGTAGTGGCGCGCCAGCGGCCGACGCGATTGCCAGAACCGATCGCCCCGCCTGAATTGGCCGCATTTGCTTCCGCTGGGGTTGATGTCAACGGGTTCAAAGATTATTTGCGATTGCACGAACTTGCATTGATCGTTAGCCGCGATGTTACGACCCGGGACCGAGGCGATCATCTGCAGCCGTTCAACTTGCGCGTTGCGGGCACAGGTCATCAAACGCTTGGCGCTGCGGGCAAGATTTATGATGTTGCCTGGTTGCAAATTTTTCAAGGTGATCAACTGCGAAGTTTAAACTACGGCAACCCTGCTTCGCCTCGGGCCGGTCGGCGGGTGCTCGCACAACATCTGCATGACCCGGCAGTGGATAATCTAGCGCCAACTAATGCTCCCCTGGCCAGCGTTCGAATTGGGACTGATGGTTCAATGGCCGCCCTGGTTCCTGCGCGGCGCGCGCTGTCGTGGCAACTTACCGATACGAACAACACCGGCGTCGTTCGGGAGCGTTATTGGATTACATTTCAGCCAGGCGAGATTCGAACCTGTGTCAGTTGCCATGGAGTCAACACGCTCGATCAAGCGAACCATGTGGCGCCAACAACTTCACCTTCCGCGCTGATTGACCTCCTGAAATACTGGAAGACGAATTCAACGATTCAATCCCGGCTGATATCCGACCAAGGGACGAATCATCTTCAGATTAGCTTTGTTCGACGCCCGGCAGAGTTCGGGGTCACGTACCATGTCCAAGTGTCCACGAATTTAGCGGTCTGGTCAGACCTGGCAACTTACACTGGGACAAACAGCATACTCGGCTCACAGACGCTGGAAGTTTCACGCAACGGTTCTCCTAACGAAACCGTCACGGTGCGCGACCTGGTCGCACTAGTGAGGTCTCCGCGATTTTTGCGCGTCACGGTAACGCGACCGTAAACAGAAGAACTCACAATGTGAGCGGCTTCGAACTCCAATTGCAGATTCGGTTCGTCACACCAAAAACGTTGATATCGAGCCAGAGGTCGTAGGAATTTGGGTTGTGGGTAGGTGTTGCGGAGTTGTACCCGAACGGGTTAATTATTCCGCCAGTCGTGCCGGGCAGCATATCCGCGCCGGCAATCGCAGAGCCCAGGATTACAACTCGGGTGGACGTCCGCAAAGACCAATTGGTCACTAATACCTCCAGGAGCTGTCCCGTCCGGAGCGTTCCCATGATGAAATCGGTAGGTTGTTGTACCTCGTCACTAGCGGAACCTCCCATTGTGTTAACGAAACCGTCCAACAAAAAAGCAATGCGAACGTCGTCGGGTTTGATTAATGACTTTCCGTTTAACGTTGTATACGTGCCCCCGTTCAACCGGGTACCCGCAAGTTCGTAATAAAGGGAGTTCATTTTTGGGTCACTTCCCGGTGCGCAAGGCGGGTAAACATTCCCTTTGATTTTATAAAGGTCGATTAAAGTTTCGACCTGCTTCAACTCCGCTTTCGCCCGGTTTCTCAGCTTTGCGCCGGCAGCGATTCGAGAGCCAGGAAAGATCAAAGCAGCCAGAATACCGATGACAGCTATGACGACCAAAAGCTCGATAAGCGTAAAAGCCTTCGGTCCACGCTGAGCTTTTCCGCGCAACAGGTGAGGTAGTTGCATCATCATGCCGTTTGTTCCTTAGTTTGGGAAATGTTCGGCTGACTTTGAGTCGCTCGGAACATGGTCCGACAGATTGGACAGCTTACAAGGTTCTTCCTCACGCAATTGGCTGATGTCATAAATACGCGTGACTTTTCCCAAAATTAATCAACTGACCGCGCTCACTTTGATGTCCTCAGAAAGGCAATTAGATCGGCCACTTCCTGCTTTGTCATACCGGCCTCCAAACCCTCTGGCATCAAGGATAAATTTGAGCTTCGCAGAGACACTATATTGGAGCGCAGAATAGTTTGAGTTTTACCGTCCGCCATTTTCATCACCAGACTGTTGGCTGTATCCGCTGCGATGATCCCGTAAAGTTCCTGACTTCCGTCAAGCGTGCATGCGTAGGCCAAATAGCCCGGTTCGATTGACGCATTAGGATCCACAATGGAAGTCAGGAGCTTTTCCGGCGTGTGCGAAACCACTGATTGCAGATTAGGTCCGACCTCGTTTCCGACGCCGCCGAGTTTGTGACAGACCGCGCAGAGTCTTTCATGGACCGAAGCACCGCGTTTAGCGTCCCCTGTCAGGGTCAGTGCCGCGCGATAATCTTCAATGGCCTTGGAGCGACTCGGCGTACCATTGGCATTCAAGAGTTTTGCCGCAGCTTCCTTTACTCGGGCCGACCCGTGATGTAACAGACGGTCTTTGCGAACCGGGTCAACGATTGCGGCGCTGATCACACCCCCTTCAATTTCATGCAGTAATGCAACTGTCCAGGGTTCGCGGGACATCAGTTCGTCAAGCACGCTGATTCTCGTTTCTGGGCCCAAGGAACTCCAATTTTTTGTCAGCACCGTCGGTACGGCGTCATCGCCAGTACACCCAAGGGCCTTGACGGCCGAACATTGGATTGGACCAGGAGTTTTGGGCGTGAACAGTCCACCAAGTATTTCGATACCTGCTTTCCTGGTCGAAGGCTCGCGTGCCAGCAATGCTGCTGCGATTAGCCGAACGCTCTCTGGCTTAGCTTGGTTGACGGCTAGTGCCCCCGCGGATGACAATAAAATCGGTACCACCTGCAAGGCATTGGCTAGAGAATCGCCCGAGTGTTTATCACGGAGCTCTGTCCAGGTTATTTTCCGACGTGTCAGGGCGTCAAGGAAGTCGCTGAATTGTTTCATTTGCCCGGCGTTGTAACCCCCCGTCACGCCCAGCAGCGCAGGTTGAATCAGGCGTGCCACCGAATTCCGCTCATCCAATGAGAGCGATAAATTCATTAACGACTCGGATAGCGAATTCAGAGCAGGGCCTCCTGCAGACACTGCCGCTTCTACTATCGCCTTACAATGAGGCATGGCTGAACTCATGACGGCAGCGACGATGAATTGATCGTCGTGATGGGCCACAGCGAGGCGACCGAGTGATTTGCCTGCGTCGGGCTCCGTCCACTGGCCAAGGGTACAAGCGAGTTGGAGAATTACTTTTGGATTTGAATCATCTGCGAGTTTTGTTGCTGCGGCAAGGACCACGGGGGTGAGACGAACTTCGGCAAGGCGTAGAGCATTGATGCGGACGCCGGGTTCGGGATCGGCGAGAGCTCGTTCCACCAACTCAGGTTTCAGCGCTTTCAGTCCGTCCAACGTGCAGAGCGCATGCAGCCGGGTCAGTGGAGAAACATCAGTTTTGCCGGCGAGTTTTTCCAGGGACGGTACTGCGGCGGCATCCTGTTTCCAAACCAGGATTTGCTGAAATTTGTCCCGTTGCCACCCGTTGGGAGAATTCAATCCCTCCACAAGCTCGGGTATGGTGAGCGTATCGACCCGTCGGGGCATAGGCGGGCGACGGCCTGAAGGGAACACGCGATAAATGCGGCCTCGGTCTTCACCAGCCCGATAGTGAGGCATCAACTCCGCACGACCGTTCGGCGGCAGCCATTCGGGGTGTTCAATCATGTAACGATACATGTCTACGACCCACAGGGCCCCATCCGGGCCGGTGCGCGTCATCACCGGTCGGGTCCACCGATCGGCGCTCGAGAAAAATTCACTGCTTTGTTCCTCCGCCGCGCGTTTGCCTTTGAAGGTTACTCCGTCATCTTCGAGCACGCCGTGGTGGACGAGGTTGTGAAAAGGTTCGCAAGTGAACGAATGCATTCCGGCGTTGGCCCCAAACAGAAGTTCGTCGCGATAGATCATCGCCGCACAAGCGGAAGTGAAGTGTCCCGATTCCTCGAAACTGTGAAATCGTTTCTCGAGCTTGCCACTGGGGAAAACTTGTGGATTCTTCGGTCCAATGACCTGGTGCACAGGGTCCGGCGCGGGCACGTGCAGATTGCGACGGATATAATGATCCTGCAAGACGTAGTGCCAAAGCGGCCAGGAGTTTTGGACCCCAAACCAGTTGCCCCAATTATCAGGATTTCGGCCAAATTGGGAGGGGCCCGATTGCAAGTCGATTTCTCCCGTGTCCGGTCTAAAGCGAAAGTCACGGCTTCCCAAAAGAATTGTATTCCCGGTCAATGAGGATTTGATCCTGGTCTCGGTGCCGTATCCTCCGTGGTGAGCGCCGTTGGCGCAATAGACCCAATTATCGATTCCCCAACGCAGCCCATTGACGCGAAGTTGCTGATTGGCTTCGAAGAAACCCGAGAAGAGTACCTTTTGGGTCCAGTTCTTTCCGTCGGGTTGTAAAAAAATTATATCTGGAGCTGCCGTGATGATAGCGCCGTCCCGCCACGTTATGATCCCCGTGGGAAACCGCACTCCGTCTGCGACCAGCGTGGTTTTATCATATCTTCCATCGCCATCCGTGTCTTCAAGAATGCGAATGCGCCCTCCAGCTTTTCCTTTGCCGTCAAGGCCCAATGGATAATCCACCATTTCGGCCACCCACAATCGGCCCTGTTGATCCCAATCGATGGCAACAGGCGACTCCAGCAATGGCTCGGCCGCAATTAGCTCCACTTGGTAGCCGGAGCGAACATGAACTTTTTTCAATGAGTCTGCGGGTGAAAGCGGTGGCGACTCAAACCCAGGAGTCTTGGGCGGACTTGTGTCTGACAAACCGACGTCCTGTGGTGAAAGGCCTGCAGCTTTGAAATGCTCGCGAATTTCACTGGCGGGTAGAACGCGTGGATAAACGGCGACTTCGTCAATTCTCCCTTCGAAGTTCGCAAAGTTATCACATCGGCCTCCTATAAAAATCTCTGAGTTATCTGGAACAGTGCTTTCAGCTTCGCCCGAAATTTCAGGTGTAGGGTTGCCATTCAGATATGCAGCGACCCGTTTGCCCTCGCGTGTGAGCACCAGATAATTCCAGCTTCTGAAAGCTATTTGAGTCTTCCCTGAGAGCACCGTATTCGAACGGTTGCCATTGAAGAAGAAAAGTTTGCCTGGTTCGTTGTCCTTGTAAGTGCCGCCTATGCCGATATGGTCGCCCTCCGCTTCTGAATCGCGATCTTTGCCACGCGAAAAGATGTAACCTGTGACCGGTCGCGCAGTGGTGGGAAAGCCGTTCCAGAACCAAAGTTCGATAGAATAAGAAGTTCCAATCTTGTCCAGGTTTCCTCTCATTCGTCCTCCGGCAAAATGGATTGAACGGTTTATTTCATTTGGGCCGGCAAAGTTGGACTGCTTCAACTCCGGCTTAGGACCGAAGCCCGAACCGCTTCCGGGACCTGGGAGATACAAAGCCACCGCATGTTCGTAAGTTGCCGGATAATCTTTGCCGATGGAATTCAGTGCTATTGGCACAACCATTTCGTTCATGCGCCAGTAAGCGAGCGGTTTCGACGCAAGAATGCTCGTAGTATACGGCCCGGGCGCGGGACTGATTTGCCGCCGAGATTTATCAGAAACCTCTTCCAACAAGCTCAAGATTGTTTCAGTAATTTTCGGTTCCGCCTGCACTTCCAGTCCGGCTGTTCTGGCCGGCCAGGTAGTGTATCCTCCCAAAACATGCTGTTCGGGAGGTGGGATGTACCCTTCGCTACCATTTGCCAGTTCAATATTAAGCGTTGTATCAAGCGGACTCTGGGCTTTGATCTTCAAACCGGTCAGCGCATACACTTCGTTAGGGATCGCGGCTATTCCGAGATCGCCGATCCGGACTGCTTGCAGTTTCAATTCGGTGTTCGGGCGCTCGTGGAGGAATAAGGCTTCCTGAGCATAGATTTCAGCCTGGGAACCTGGCACCGGACCGCGGATTCCTGCAGTGACGCGTTGTGCCCATGCCACGCGCGCGTCATCGGGCACGCGATAGTTCAATTGAAGTTTACGCTCCGCCATCTTCAGGGGGACCCAGGGGAGATATTTTATTTTTTGATAAGCTGCGAATGCCCGCGCCGCGACTTCTTTGCCATAAGCATCATAGCCGATATCCCTGGGCGGCGTTCCATAATCCATCCACATCAAATCGCCACTGGTGCCTTGAGAGAGGATTGGAACAAAACTCGAGTTGGTTGCACCGATCAGGGCGGCCACATACGTCGCAAAGCGCCCGTAGTAATCTGCCGAAAGCAGGGGCGACCCGTAATAGTGCTGGGAATAATTGGCCAACAAAGCTATCGGTTGGCCTTCCGGCGATTGAATGGAAATTACCGTTAAGCCGGGATCCACCGTGCCGCTCGGCCCCGTTACATCCGGGCTTTCGTGTCCGGGATGCATGTTCGCCAGAATGGTGGGTTGCCCGAACGGATCGTTTTGAATTCGATCAGAACGGCGAATCCAACTGCGGTTGAAAGTATGTTCCCAATCATCTATCACGGCCCAACCAATGCGGGCGGGCTGCAATGATTTGCTGGCCGCAACAATGGACTCGGCAATACGAGGTACCAGGAATGTTGCATAATTGGTGTCCTGGCGGCTGCCAAGGCAAGCCATGGCAGAAGGCGCTGAGTGAGTGTGAGTAGCTGAGACGAGCATGTGGTCCGTGGCAATATTGGCCTCTTTGCTCGCTAGCTCCTTGGCGCGATCGATCAGCTCACGGCTCATCATGCAGGTGTCCACAACCGTAAGAGCAATCCGAGTCGAGCCATCATCCAGCACTACCGACTTAACATAGAGTGGGTCAACCGTCTTAGTGGCCGAACGCTCGTTGAACATCGCGTTCACAAGCACCGGAAAGTTTGTGGGTGAAATATCAATGGCATGTGCGCCTGCGCGAAACGTTCCGGACGTTTCAGCACCCAAAGAACGGGTGCTTAGAAAAACAGAGAGGAATGCAAGGAGCGAACCGACGCGATATTTCATCGAGGCAAATCCTACACGGTTTACCAATAGCATCGATTAAAAACCGAAGCGGGGAAAGGTTTTCGGCTAAACGGGCCAGAAAAGGGACGAACTGCAATTCAGCTGGCGTTGATCTGTTCGGCGGCGGCTTTGCCCTCCAAAAGAGCGTCTTCCATTCCGCCATAGTTCCACCCACCCCATCGGCCGGCCGTGCTCACTCCTTCGGCGGCCAGGATGTCGAAAATCTGTTTACGACTCGACTCATAGTTATGATCAAATATCACGTAAGCAAACGGTATTTCGCTCAGTTCCATGAACAAGATCTCGTCCTTTTCGGAGAGCACTCGGGCTTTGCGCAAATCGGACAGGACACGTTTTTTTAGTTCTTCCGGGCGGTTCAGCCAGCCCTGCGCACCGCCGGACATTTCGACATAATAACTGCGACAACCAGGTGGCGCGGCGTCCGAGTGTACCGCGGAATAAGAGCCGGTACGGTAGAAAATGTACTGCGGTTCAGGAAAATAAATCCAATGATAGTTGCTGGCGACATCACCGGGCCCGCGCACCCCGATGTCAAAGTAATGCACGGTGCTGGCGCGCAGTTGACCTGCCAACCGGCGTAATTCGCCCGTAGCGTCACCGAGGAGCGACAGAAAGCGAGGAAGCGGAGCGGTATTGAGGAGATGCTGATAGTGAACCTGGTCGCCATCCGAGAGAAAAGCGGTGCGGGAACCAAGGTCGACTCGCTCCACACTTACGTTGAAACGGACAGGGGTTTTGAGGGCTGCTGCCAGCGCGCGGGGAAGGGCGCTGATACCTCCGACGCGGGGGTAAACGAACCGGGCATTATATCCAAGCGACTCGCGTGAAAATCCGAGTGCGCCTTTTATCACATCTTCTAACGAGGGACGAGGGATAAAGCGCTCGGCGTATTCCGGGCGGAGCTCCTCCAAATTGACTCCCAGCAGCTTCTCATTGTAGGGGATCATGAAATGTTTGGAGATGCCTTCCCCAAAGTATCGCTCAATCCATTGCCGAAAATTGGCCGGCGCAGTGGTTGGCGGCTGCAGTTTGAAATCCTCCGGGTGCCGGGCTTTGAGCAACCCGAGCAGGCAGTCGAGAATAATTTCCGCCGGCAACCCATGGGTGTTGGCCTGAAACGGATAGGGAGTGAAACAGTTTCTCATGTGGATCACTGCCTTACGCTCGTGCTCGACCAGTTGGCCCGGCAATAGTTTTTGCGCCAAAGCCTTCATGGAATCGCTCCGCAAGTGCAGCCAGTGCCCGGTGCCGTCGCATAAGAATCCGTCATGACGAATCCGGGTCCTGACAATTCCTCCTGGTTCGCTTTCCTTTTCGACGAGAACGTAATCCTTGGTCAGGTGGTACGCGCAGGAAAGACCTGTCAAACCTGCGCCTAGTATCAAGGTTGGGACTTCAACTTTAGGCATCTGTTTGAGCTTTCAGTTCCGGCCCATGACATCAAACACCAACCCGCGCATAGTTTCGTAAACTCGGCCGGGGACGATTCGTTTGGCGAACTGTTTCGCCCGATACACTCCCGGCAAACTACGTCCTTCGAGTATCTGACGAAACTCAGTTGTTTTCAGAAACCGATTAACTGGAATGCACTCGAGGGACATGAGAGCTGGTTCTTGGTTGTAGCCCCAGCGCATCGTACGAATGCTTCGCAAACCGGTTTCGGCTGCTACTCTGGCTATCATTGGATTGAAAAACCCTCCTGGCGGCGCCAGAAAAACAGGGGCGACGCCCACTAACCCAGCCAATGTTTGCTGGGCTAGTTCGAGCTGGACCCGGATATCCTCCTCCGGCAATCGATCCAACCGAATATGTTCGTGGCTATGGGAGCCAATGGTGTGACCTGCTTTGCTCAGCTGGCTCACCTGCTCGTCCCTGAGCCTTCCAGGACAGTTCAGTTTGGCCGTGGGAACAAAAAATAGCCCACGGCAATTCCTTCTTTCAAGGAGAGGTTTTACTACCTCGAAATGATCCGCTGTGCCGTCATCAAACGTTAAGACGCAAACCGGCGCAGCTTTCCTCTTCCCACAATTCAAGAGCTCCGTCGGCGATAGAATCGAAAAAGCTTTTTCGCGTAACAAGTCGATATGTGTTTCCAGTTGTTCGGCGAGAACAGAGTAAAAATCGGGCCTTGGTTCCGTTCCGGCCAAGATTTTGTGATAGGTAAGAATCAGGATCATTGCTTCTGAGCGGCGAAGAACAGGTGTTTGGCTCCAAGTTCTTCTATTGGATAACGCGCGAAGCAGTCTGCGATGGGTATTTGACGCAGCTCAGCAAGGTCTTCCTCGGTGCCATGTTCTACTTCAAATCCCGCCAACCGAAACCCAGCGTGCTCCAGTAATTCTTTGTAATCTGCGGCGCGAAGGCGGTTATAGGACATGAGTGAGGAATTAATCCAGCGTTCCCATGCCTGGTTGGAATAGCGAAGTTGATTATACTTCGAGGCGCGCGGCTGAACAGACACAACCAAATCGCGCAAATGGATTGTCGCCAAAAAATATCCGCCAGGCTTAAGGCTTTGGTGAATTCGGCCGAAACATTCTGCGAGGATCGCTTTAGGAATATGGAGCAGGACCTGGGTGCTGGTAACAAGATCGACCTGACCTGATACAGCGGACCATGATTCATCGTAGGGAGCTATGTATCTAATTCTCAAATCCTCCAAGTACGTGCGCCAGGGTTTACCGTCGACAAGCGGGAGTTTTTGCGGCTGCACCCTGCTGGACCATTTCGAACTTTCAACCAGGAAACGAACCATTTTCACGGTTTCTTCGACGAGTTCCTGATCAAGTAACGGTGAGAGATCAAAGAGATATTGTTTGCCCATTCCAAGGCAGTAGTAAACCAGGGGCACTGTCGGGTGCCAACCCGCGCCGAAATCCAGATGAGTGCGTTCGATGAGCGAAAAGTGCCGTTTCTGCAGCCAATCAGCGTAACGCATGCCGACCTCAATCTTTTGCTCAACTCGGGCTTCAGTGGGTCTTAAGGAACCTGTGAGATGTTTTTGAGCGAAGCGGTAAAAAGCGGTGCCGCCTGGCAACCCGGAGAGCGCCTTAAAGCCGGCCACTTTGAGGCGCCAATTCATCCCCGATTATACGGCAGCTAGAGCAGCTCTGGTTCCCGAGTTGGATTTAGGGCTGACCATCTGATCGTAGATCCAGGCATACGTTTTTTCCATGCCATCCCGAAGCCGAGTATTAGGTTCCCAATCGAGGTACCTCTTGATCAGCGTATTATCGCTGTTCCGCCCATTCACGCCTTTGGGAGCTTTCAAATTGTAAGAACGCTTCAACTTAATGCCGGCGATAGCCTCGACCAAATCAACCAGCCCGTTGATGGTCACCACTTCGCTGCTGCCAAGATTGATCGGCTCCAGAATATCGCTGTTCAAAATGGCCTGTGTGCCTTTGAGACAATCGTCAATATACATGAAACTGCGCGTTTGGTGTCCGTCACCCCAAATCTCGATATCATGCTTACCGGAAACTTTTGCCTGGATCACTTTTCGGCAAATGGCCGCGGGCGCCTTTTCACGGCCGCCATCATAAGTGCCATGCGGACCATAAACGTTATGGTAACGAGCAACGCGAGTGGCTACTCCAAAATCTTCGCGGAAATGCCTGCACATCCGTTCGCTGAAAAGCTTTTCCCAACCATAGCCATCCTCGGGCATCGCTGGATACGCGTCGCTTTCCTTAAGCGGGATGACGTCCTCTGAAACCTGTTTGTCTGCCGCGTAAACACAAGCGGAAGAAGCATAGAAAAAGCGTTGAACTCCGAATTTACGCGCAGCCATCAATAAGTGTGTATTGATAAGCACTGACAGCATGCAGAGAGCGCGGTTGTTTTCGATAAACCCCATCCCGCCCATATCCGCGGCCAGGTTATAAACGGTTTCGGCTCCTTCCAAGGCCTTCTCACAAGCGGCCTTGTCTTGCAAATCCAATTCGAGATTTTCAACTTCCGCAAAGCATTGATACCATTGGTCAAATGGTTTGACATCCACCGCGCGAAGATTGCCATGACCTCGTCTTGCCAAGTCAGCAATTAAGTGTCCGCCAATGAACCCGCCTCCTCCGCACACGACAATTTTCTTCATCTTCATAGTACTGCCACCGCTAAAACAATCGGGAAACGAGCCTAGCAGATCAATTGATGAAGACCAGTCAAATTCTGGGTAGGGAACCCGGCTTTGCTCGGTAAGGACCCCCTTCCAGAGGCTATCGCAAAATCCTGGTAGTCACGATTTTCACATCCTCCCCATTTAATTTTTCCTTGGAACGAACAAACGAAATAAATCGGCAAGATAAGCAAAGGCTGGTTTCAAATGTTGTACGGACCTAGGGGTATTCGTAAAAACCTTCTTAGAGCCCTTTGCTTTCCCGACTTAGCCTTTCGTCTATTTCCAAATTATTTAAATGGGGACGATGTGAAAAAATCGTCCCTACCAGGATTTTGCGATAGCCTCTGGAAGTGGTCCCTGCCTTGGTAAGGTGGAATTTCGGTTTCAGCGGAATAGCCCGTATCTCGATTCACTTCACTAGCTTCAACGCAATCTGCTTTTCGATTTCGTGGGCCAGATCCAGATCCGAGCCACCGCCTGAGGTCCGGGTTTGGACCGCTACACCCGTGATCTTCGGGTCCATCGCTTCAACACGCACCCAAACGGTGCGTTGATTTACTTTGCCCTCGACGGTTTTTACGGTGTTGGTTTCTGAATGAAGGATGCTCTCGTTCACGAGCGTTCCATTATATTTGACGACTTCTTTGGCTGCGTCGTAGACCATATCTAGAGGTCTTTCATAGCGGCCTTCGACGCGATCTTTGATGAATGGCACGCCTGCCGTGCTCCGGCCGCTTACGGTTGAAACGCATCCTGTGGTTACCAGACTCGCTCCCAGCAGGAGCAGAAAAATTTTCTCTTTCATTTAGTCGTATGCAAGCAGAACCGCTCTGCGCGTCAAGCTTCTATTACGGCGATTGTAAAACTACTCTGGGGTACCCTGCAAAATTCATATTCCCGTTATCGCCTTGGATCAATAAGGTTCGGAGGGCCTCGACTTTCCCGCCTTGGAATGGCACGTTCTCTCTGTGGTAACTGACAAGTATGATCGACTGCGCTCGACCATCCGGGCTTATGGCTCATGCCTGGTCGCCTACTCCGGGGGGGTGGATTCTGCCTTTCTTGCGTATGTTGCCCATGACGTTTTGGCCGACAAAGCCCTGGCAGCTATAGCGGATTCTTCCAGTTTGCCACGGCGCGAGTTGGACGATGCGCTTGCGATTGCCAAACAGTTCAATTTTCCGGTGCGCGTAGTTCGAACGCAGGAATTCGAAAATCCGCAGTATCTGGCCAATCCTCAAAATCGTTGTTTCTTCTGCAAGCATGAACTGTTTACCGAGCTTGTTCCCCTGGCCAAAGCCGAAGGTTTTGCTGTCATCGTTTATGGCGAAAATGCAAGCGACATCGGCGATCATCGTCCAGGGGCGGTTGCAGCCGCCAATTTTCAGGTCCGCGCCCCGCTTAAAGAAGCCGGGCTGACGAAATCGGAAATTCGCGAACTTTCCGCTCAACTTGGTCTTCCAACTGCGGATAAGCCGCAGATGGCATGTCTCAGTTCTCGTATTCCTTACGGGGAACCGGTCACTCCCCAAAAGCTGCGGATGATCGAACAAGCCGAAAACGTTCTTCGAGACCTCGGTTTCTATGATGTCCGAGTTCGACATCATGAGCTCTCTCCGCGGTTGGAGCATCATGCTCCCGACCCTCGACCCTCGACCCTGGTGACTCACCTTGCGCGTATTGAAGTAGGCCCGGCAGAACTGCCGCGTTTCCTTGCCAATGAGGTGGCGGCGAAAGTTTCCGCAGAGCTGAAGCAGCTCGGATATGCCCAAGTTACTTTAGACCTGGCGGGCTATCGCCGTGGCAGCCTTAATGAACGGGTGCAAACCGCGGCGATTGTGGATAAATCGGGAGCAAGTAGTTAAACATTGCCGCGGTAGTTGTCGTGATTTACCCTTGAGGTCACGCTGCGCGAGTAGCTCAATTGGATAGAGCGTCGGCCTCCGGAGCCGAAGGTTGTGGGTTCGACCCCCGCCTCGCGTACCATTGCTTATGGTAAAGCTGTCGATTACCCCCAAGGGAGCAATCAAGCTTTCTGCTCTATCGCTTTGCTCACAGCCGCTACCAACTCATGAGAAGTAAAGGGTTTGTGAAGGCTGGCGAAGGCCCCGAATTTTTGCGCAATGGAAAGCATTTTGTCGGCGGCGCCTGTTCCTGATAGTGCGATGATGGGGATGTCAGGACAGCGACGACGTAACTCGATGATCGTTTCCAAGCCGCCTTTATTTGGCATGTAAAGGTCGGTAATCACCACATCTGCCGGTCTGGCATCATAGTTCCTAAGCCCTTCTTTGCCATCGGCTGCCATTTCGATGTCGTGGCCTGCTGACTTGAGTGTTTGCTCAATTAAAGACCGCATATCGGGGTCGTCGTCGATGATCAGAATGCGGGCCATTCTTAACTAATGTCCTGTTGTGGGGAGCGAAAGGGTATTCCTCGCAAGGTAGAGAGCTGCGCCAGGTTTTCTGTTGGCAGCCAGGACCGTCCGATTCCTTGGACGATCGTAATCAATTCCCGAAAGTCGAATGGTTTTGCAAGATAGTAATCTGCTCCAGAGTCCTCCGCGAGGCGGGCGTCTGTTTCGGTGCCCCGCGTGAAAAGAACTATGGTGCTGTCACGCAAACCAGGTTGCTCCTTTATCCAACGGACTACTTCAAAGCCGGGCATATGTCGTAATCTCGAGTCGATGAGTAGCACAGACGGAAGCGGAAATTTGCTGCGGCTGGAATATCTCCCTTCGCCATTCAAATAGGAAAGAGCCTCACGCCCATCACTCACCACGTGAATTGGGTTTAGAATGCCTGATTCCTGAAAGCTCAATTGGATCAGCAGCGCGAAATCAGGATCTTCGGCCGCCAACAGGATATGAGGCACGCCCATCATAACATTCAGCATAGTCTTGGGACCCGGCTCGACTGTTATTATCGGAGGCGAGAAGATAGACGGTTTGGCAGTCTCGTCAATCCTGATAATCTTTGTCAGACGAATGCTTTGCGAATGACGTGACGCTCTATCACGCCGGTTAACTTCTGATTGAGGCCCTGATGGAAGTACGTAAGCCGGGTATGATCCAGGCCCATTAAGTGCAGTATGGTCGCATGCAGATCGCTAACATGACACGGTTCTTCAACTGCTTTGAAGCCGAGTTCATCCGTGGCGCCGATCGTCTGGCCCCCTTTAACCCCAGCCCCAGCCAACCACATCGAGAAACCGTGCCAATCATGATCGCGGCCCGGTTTGTCGACTCCTTCACTGGTCGGTGTCCGGCCAAATTCACCGCCCCAAATCAACAATGTTTCATCCCAAAGACCTGTCCGTTTCAGATCGGTTATTAACGCCGCAATCGGTTTGTCTGTTTCGCCCGCGTGGAGCTTATGGTTCTCGATGCAATTGTTGTGCCCGTCCCAGGTATCTTCAATATGTCCGCCACCGGAATAGAGCTGGATGAAACGAACGCCTCTTTCCAAAAGCCTCCGCGTGATCAAACACTTGCGGCCAAACTCCGCCGTCCGTTTGTCGTTTAGACCGTACATTTCCCGGGTAGCGGGATTTTCGTGCTCGATATCCACGACGTCGGCGCCGGTAGTTTGCATTCGAAAGGCCAGCTCGTAAGATTCAATGCGAGCCAACAATTCCGATTCGTCAGGATGTTGTTTGAGATGTTCTTCGTTAAGCATTTTCAGCAAATCGAGGCTGCTACGTTGAGTACGCTCGCTGGTACCCGCAGGAGTAGCCAGGTCAAGCAAAGGCGAGCCGCCGCTGCGGAAAAGCGTTCCCTGGAAAGCTGCAGGCATATAACCTGCCGTCCAATTCGAAGCGCTCCCAATAGGTCCCCCCCTCGGATCGGTCATCACTACAAAGGAAGGCAGGTTCTGATTAATTGTTCCCAGCCCGTAACTGAGCCACGCACCGAGGCTCGGTTTACCGATAAAGATGCTGCCTGTATTCATCTGCAAGCAACCCGAAGCGTGCGCCGCTGTATCGGTGAACATCGAGCGGATCACACAAAGATCATCCGCAAATTTTGCTGTATGAGGAAACAAGTTACTGATCTCAATGCCACTGTTTCCATATTTCTGAAATTCAAAGGGCGATTTCATCAGATGACCGATGGGTCGTCCGTTGGAACCTACTTTGGCATCTCCCTTGTAAGGACTGCCGTGAAATCTGGTCAACGCAGGCTTGGGGTCAAAGGTGTCCACCTGGCTCGGGCCGCCGTTCATAAATAGAAAAACACAGTGTTTTGCCTTCGCCGGAAAATGGGCGGGCTTAGTGGCCAGAGGCGAAGTCGCCGGCGTAATGTTATTGGCTAAAGCACCAGTGGCCGTCAGCAGATCGATGAGAGCCAATCCGGCGAAACCACCACCAGCCTGCCATAAGAATTCACGTCGCGTTTGGCCGCAGGGCGTCCGATTAGGAATGAAGCGTAGCATAGTTCGGGAAGTAATCACTCGGGATACACAAACTCATTCAAATTCAAAATGACTCTGCACACTTGTTGCAGTGCCATCTTCCGGGCCTCAGAGTCGGCAAGCGACTTTTTGTCCTTCTTGCTGTCCGCCCGGAGGCGTTGAGTTTCCGTTTGATGGAATCTGATAATTTCTGCGATTTCCTGGGTGGCAGGTTTGCGGCACAGCGCCAGTTGCCACGCCAACTCGATCTGCGCTTCGGGATTCGGTCCAACTTCTTGAAAAAGCCGCTCTGCGAAATGCGCGGCCTGCTCGTTTACAAATTCACCGTTGAAGAGACTTAACGCCTGGGGAGCAACCGTGGTTATCTGCCGTTGCGGACAACTATTCACCGTGTCGGCTAAATCCATGACCTCGAGCATCGGCACAACCAAACCGCGTTTGATGAACACGTAAACTGTTCGGCGCGAAGCCTCAGTTTCATCGGAGGGTTTCCAAATGGTTTCCTTGTCGGTATTCGCTTCCAAAGCGGCTTGCTGGATCCGAGGTTTCATGGCCCGCCCAGACATTTTCGGGTTGAGCCGTCCGCTGAGTTCGAGCATGGAATCGCGGATTGCCTCGATCTCCAGGCGACGATAAGGCATGCGCCACAGAAACCTTTCTTCCGGGTCGGCTGACAGGTATGAGGGAACAGATTTCGTGCTCATGCGCCAGGTATTGCTGGTAAGGATGAGACGATGAAGCTTTTTAAGAGACCACTCTGCATCATGAATGAACCAGTGGGCCAGCCAATCCAGCAGTTCCGGATGAGTTGGTGTTTCACCCATGAGGCCAAAGTCATTCGGAGTACGCACCAGTCCATATCCAAAGTGATGTTGCCACACCCGATTGACGATTACCCGGGCCGTCAGTGGGTTTTCCGGGCCGACAATCCATTGACCAAGGCCGAGCCGACGGCGTGAGGTATGGTTGTCCGGCCGCGGGAACTTAATATTGTGGTTCGCCAGAATTCTAGGAACTGCAGGTTCGACCGTGTCTCCCGGACGCGATACTGACCCTCTGATCAAAACATGTGTGACGGAAGAAGTAGGAGCCAGTTCTTGAAGAATGTACGCTTGCGGCAAATCAGGTGTCCCATTGGTTAGTGCCTGAATGCGCTGCTCAATTTGGGCCGGTGACAGTGTGTTCGTTTGTTGTTTGAACTCAGCAATCTCTCGATTGCGATTGGCCAGGGCGTTCAATTCCTTCCGTGTTCCCACGGGAACGGTTAACTCCGTCCGTCCATCACGAGGACGGGAGAGTGGACTGAATACCGCAACCATGCTGTAATAGTCGCGTGTTGTGAGCGGCTCAAATTTGTGGTCATGGCATCTGGCACAACCTAGTGTTAGGCCGAGGAATGTTTGTGCGGTGGTGGTTACGATATCGTCTAACTGGTCGAAGCGATCGGTGGGCGGGTCGGCTGGTTCATCGTCCCAATGACCGAGTCGTTGAAACCCGGTCGCAATCGATGTTTCGGCCGAGGGTTCGGCCAGTTCGTCCCCGGCGAGTTGCTCGAGGACGAACCGGTCGAACGGTTTGTCCGAGTTGAACGAATTGATCACGTAATCGCGGTAGCGCCATACAAAAGGTTTTTCCGCGTCCCTTTCGTAACCATTGCTATCAGCATAGCGGACGACATCCAGCCAGTGCCGCGCCCAGCGTTCTCCATAACCAGGGTGGCGCAGCAGGTCTTCGATCAGTTGGTCGAGATGGTCACTGGTGTTTGCTCTGTTAAAGTTGTTTTGTTGCGCGAGAGTGGGTGGCAGTCCGATCAAATCCAAATACATGCGACGCAACAGCGCTTGCGGCTCAGCCATTGGAGAAGGTTTCCATCCTCGCTGTTCGAGTTTGGCCAGCACAAATGCATCGATCGGGTTTCGCACCCAACGTTTGTTTTTCGTGGCGGGAATGGAAGGTCTCTCAATCGGTTGGAACGCCCAATGTTCACTCGGGGTCTTCGGGACGATTTCATCTTTGGGAAAGAGAGCGCCCTGCTCAATCCAGCTTCGTAATAGTTCCGTTTGCTGCTCGGTAAGCGGTTTGCCTTCGGGAGGCATTCGTTCATCTTCGTCGGTAGAGAGCACTCTCTTCACTAGCGTGCTCTGTTTGCTGTTGCCAGGGACGATTACTGGCCCATCTTTACCTCCTTTGAGAATTAGTGCCCCTGCGTCCAGGCGCAGTTCAGCTTTTTGCTTCAACCGGCTGTGACACGAATAACACCGCTGGCGAAGGACCGGTTTAATGTCGCGCTCGTAGTCGACTGTAGAACCTGGTAATTGAGCACCATTAGAACTGGACAACGCTGGAACACATAATAGAACAGCTGCACCGAGCGCATACCAGTCGGGAAAGCAGGGACGAAGTTGTTTGAGGCAGGTCACCTGACGAAAACAGTCGCTTGGTTTATTTAATCTTACCTCGCATTTGATACAGCCAGAGCAGGGCTCGATTCATCATTTCCTCACCGGCGCCAACCGCGACTGGTGATACACCGCTATCAGCGCCGTAACCACCTTCCGCAATAGCCTCGATCGTAGGAAAGTATTGGTGGTAACCATTGCAGTATCCAAAGAAGAAGAGTTGCCGGACTCGGGCTCGTTCTTTCAGTCGAATGGAATGGTTGCTGAAAAATTCACCGGAAGCCCCCACCAGAGCAATGTCTCCATTCAGCAAGGCGACAGTAAGTCTGGGCCGAACTCCCTCCGCATATTCATCGACAAAATTAGGAATGAGTTCGGGGAAAAAAGCCGCCGAATAGAGGGACCTCACCGCCGGGTTCGAAAGATCAGTTCGGGAACTGAATTGAAACCTCTCTTCTCTGACTTTCAGCGAAGGTGAAGTGAATTCAACAGCTTGGAGGCGGGAGGCCAGCTTGAGCACTTCACGGCCTAAAGCCTGCCCAAATGCTTGATAACCGGAGTTGGTTCCGGAATCGACCGATTGATCGCCCGCCGAGCCTTGCATGAATATTGGCACGCCTCCAATTGCTTTCACTACGGTATCTTTCATCGCGCCAACGTAATCCGCTGAAAATTTCAAAGTACCCGCCGGAATCATTGTCGGGTGAGCAGTGAAGTTGATGATGAGGGCAATTGTTTTACCTGTGCTATCATCAAAACGCATCAATTCCAGGTCACGATCACTGGGTTTAGGTTTAATACTCGTGTGGCGATTGCGATTGAACCCTTCGAGCTGGGTCATCCCGACGGCCATCCTGGCTGGCGTCAGTTTGCTGTTGGCATCGAGAATTGCTCCAGCAATACCATCTTCCATTTCTTTGTAATAGCGAATGGCTGCGTCAAATTTTCCCTTACCTTTTCCTTCCTCATCAGTAAGTTCGAGCACTGGACCATGGTGAGTGTGGGAGCCTGCTACGAAAGAATGATCGATGTCACCTTCAGCTTTGATTCGACGGCGAATTGTTTGTAACGACTTTTCAGCAGGAGAGCGTCCCAGATCCAGCCCCACGATGGCGAGCTTGTTGGAACCCGCCTGAATGACCACGGCCGCGGCATAAAGTGGATCCAGCATTCCGGTTGAGAGAGCATCGTGCCGCGCGCCGTATCCCCACATCGGCAACGGTTCCTTTGGTGTAATGTCGCGGCGAGCTGCGCCAACTCTGAATGCTGCAGCTGGTTCCTCCGCCTGACAAACGGTTGCACAGAGCACTATGCAACTGAACCACCTGAAAATTCGGGGCGGGAAGTTCATAGGTTCAACGTTGCATCACGGTTACGCGATGCCAAGACTAATTGTTTTCTGATGACGCTGACAGGCTCTCTCCTCATCTCACATAGATTGGGTTTGCGTAAATCCACGGTCTGTCTTCATTGTCCAGTCTCAGCCAGCCTTCCAATCGGTAAACGCCCGGGCTTTGAACGACATGCTCAAAAGTTTCCGAATCTGCTTCTGCGACCACCGCTCCGTTTCTCAACAGCCGCGTATGACAACTGACTGGGAAATGCGCTACCAACCTTTGACCCTCGCTGAACTGCACCTCGTCTCCCGTTATTTTTTGTTCGGTTGATTTCTCGTTCACCAGCTGAAAGGAGAAACCTGTGGCATCGCACATCCAGTCATGACTTACGAAGGCATGTCCTGCCTGAAGGGCGGAGCGAATAGCCGCCTCGCTGAGCTCCGTTGCAAGGATGTGTGTGGCGGAATTCCGAAACGAACGATAGTAGGGATCGAAATCCACTTTCGCCAAAATGTCACCAGGTTGATGTCCTTTGGTCAATTCACGGATCGTTGGCTTCGAATCGGCACTTACTTTTCGCATCTCTTTGTCTTCATCCACATTGGTCCCGACCAGGACATTGTTTTCATCCACCATTTTGACCAGCATGATTTGATTGTGATGACAATCATTTGCCGCGACGCCGGTTAACCTGCGAGTCTGGCTTTCTGTATCCCATTTCTGAATATATTCATCCTGGTAGGTGACCTGTGCTGCCAATACTTCATCCGGGTAAAGCCGGACATCCTCTTGCAGGATGGCCAGTTGTTTTGGATCGAGAAGCCTCATCGCCAGGGCGATTAACCCTGCCATATCTTTCTTGGCATCGAAATGTCTGTTGTAAATCTCAAGTCCAGTTAACCCATCCATCGGATGATTCTTTCGTTCCTCGATGTGGGAAAGAAAAATCAACCCGTTGTTTGCGGTTACCGCTTCTATCAATGCCTGCTTAGGACCCTCCATTTGGTCCGTTATGGATTTGAAAGGATAGACCAGAAACCCTTTTGCTTCGGAGCCTGGGATAAACAAAACACCATCATGCAGTCCGCGCCAACTATCCATGAAATCTCTAGGCGGCCGCAGGTGATCAGTCAGCATGATAACCTGAACTTCTGCTTTTTTTGCGTCGGCCAGCATTTCCGGCCTGGTGCCCCCGGTGTGAGCCGAATCTTCAGCGTGCGCGTGCAGGATAGCCTTGTAATCTTTGAGACCCATGGGCGGAGCCAGGTTCTTGCGTCTGCTTTGAAGGAGTTTCGATTCTTCATGAGACGCTTTCAGATGAGCGGTTTTCAATCGTTCGGTCGGGCTGAGTTTCCCGGTAGGGAACTCAGAGGGGGTTGCTTTGAGAGCATTGAATAAAACTGCAGTCGTGCAGAGGAAACGAAGCAAACCAGATGGCATCCTGTAAGAATAGCGGTTGTGCACATTTCTCGTCAATCAGGGCTCAGGTTCAACTCAGTCCCCCATTGGAGTGAAGGCCCCAATGGCTTCAGGAAATTTGTGGCGGAAATTAGCTCGATAGCTGCACGGGGCTCTGTTGGGACAGAATTCATCCTTTCAGCTTAGAAAGACTTTTTTTATGGAAACTCCTGCAAGTGTTAAACATCATCCCTATCACCCTATCCTCGTTGCACTCCCGATTGGGTTATGGGTTTTTTCTCTCTTCAGCGATCTCTTAGCCTACTTTCAATGGGGCAAACCGGTATGGGCCTCAGTAGCCTATTTCACCCTTGCAGGCGGCATAGTCACAGCATTGATTGCAGCCGTGCCTGGGTTTATTGACCTTCTCTCCATTACTGACAGAAAGTTAAAACGCATCGGGCTCTTTCACATGGTTATTAACCTGGTCGTAGTCGGCTTGTATGTTGTTAACTTACTCTTACGACGTAATGGCACAGGAGGTCCCTTGCCGATTATTTTGTCGGTGATCGGAATTGTTCTACTTGGGATTTCCGGATGGTTGGGAGGAGAGTTGGTGCATCGTTACGGTGTGAGCGTTGCCGACCGCGACCGAGAAGGCGGAACTCAACCTGTAGCGTAACTATTTCAGTTTAATAGTTTGGTTCCTCACGCTCTTGCCTGTCGCCGGGACGAGCGCTACTACTGCGTCTCGGCATATCTTAATAACATTTCTCGTCGTAGCCTGTGACGAGTTCCACGACCAGTTTCGCAACTTCAGCTCGCATACCAGCTTGCTCAAGTGGGTCACTTTGCAACCGTTGGACCTACCCCGATTTGGAAAATTCATTTGCCTTGAAATTCCAAGCATGCAACTTTCCAAATCGCCGGGAATCAACTGGTCATCGCACCGCCAACTGGATATTCTTCACGAATCTGTTGATACAAATGAGCGCCGTCCCTTCCTCAAGACGAATCCTGGTAGTGGATGATGAGCCATTTGTTTGTGATGCTGTGAAAATGATGCTCACTTTTGATGGTCACGAGGTCGAAACAGCTTCGAACGGCAAAGAAGCTCTTTCCATGTTTGAGAATGGCAAATACGACCTGGTTATCACAGATTTTGCCATGCCCAATATGAAAGGAGACGAGTTGGCCGCCGCTATAAAGGCCAAGGCCCCGACACAACCCGTGGTGATGATCACGGCCTATGCTGAAATGTTGCAATCCTCTGGAAAGCCGCTCACGGGGGTTGACTTCGTGATTAGCAAGCCGTTTCTTTTGGATAATTTACGAGAGGCGATCGTGAAGGCCACTGGGAAGTAGTCATTCTTAACCCATACTCTCGTTCATGCGTGCTACAAATCGGCTATGACCCATGAGAATCACAACCATCCGCGCAGCGCTGCGCATGGTCCCGTTTTTTATCTTACTTGGCTTACGTTGATTCTCGGAGGTTACATTCTTAGCATATGGCCGGTGGTCTGGTTGGAGAACTATTCCGTCATATGTCCTCTATAAACCTCTGGAAATTCTTTCTGCCCACTCCTTTCACATCGATCGTTTTTTTAACTAGTACGAGTGTGAGCTCTGGGGAGTAGCACACAGCTTCGATCACCCCATGCCCACCGCTTTTGGTATCCCCTGATGCCTTTGCATCGGTTTCCTCTGCGTGAGGGGGGAGTTCCTCTCGCATGAGGGGAGAAGTTACGTGACTTAGGTTCCTTTCCCACGAGGGGAGAAGTTAGGTGGCTGACCATTTCCCTCCCCCATCCGAGGGGAGAGGGCGAGGGTGAGGGTCGTCTGACATCCGCAGTAGCCCTCCGCGATTTATGCTGCTAAACTGGGACTGTCGTGTTCGCTGAAAAACAAAGAATGAGTGGTACAACTCACTCCCAAAAGGTACTCTTAAAGAACGATAGTTCTTCCTTGATTGCGCAGACTGCAGTTGACCGAGCAATGACTGGTCGTGAAAGGTTCCTGGAAGCCTGTTCCTGCCGCCTTTGCGACTATCCACCGGTGTGGCTCATGCGTCAGGCTGGACGAGCTCTTCCAGAGTATCGCGCGCTAAAACAACACTACAGCTTCCTGCAATTGGTCCAGACTCCAGAATTAGCCCTTGAGGTAACATTGCAGCCGATTCGACGCTTTCAGTTCGATGCGGCGATTCTTTTTTGCGATATTCTGGTTGTGGCAGAAGGGTTAGGCCAGGGTTACGAATTCCGAGAGGCAAACGGCATTGTCATGGACTTTTTGCTTCAAAGTGCTGATGATATCGAGCGCCTTGAGGTCAATGCAGTTACCGAGCGCTTGCAATATGTAGCCAGGACTTTACCTCTGCTCAAAAACGCTTTGGGCGGACAAACCGCCTTAATTGGTTTCGCCGGCTCTCCTTGGACCCTGGCCAATTTCATGATCGAAGGCGGAGGAATCAAAGAATACACCAAAGCCAGAGCATTGTTCTATTCAAACCGTCCACTTTTTGAGCGTTTGATGGAAAAAGTGTCTGATGCGGTAACTCGCTTTTTAAAACTGCAGATTGAGGCCGGAGTTGATGCTTTGCAAATTTTTGACAGTCTTGGCGGGTTGCTGTCGGAGGGCGATTTTGTCCCTGCCTCCGGAGTCTGGATGAAACAAATTGTCAAAGAGCTGGCAGACAGTGTACCGCTGATCATTTTTTCCAAAGGCACGCACGGCAATTGGGACGCGTTGGGCTCAATGGGCGCAAACGTTATAGGAATTGACTCAACAGTTCGGATGGCTCAGGTTGCCCCAAACTTGCCACGAAACGTTGCGCTCCAGGGAAATCTCGACCCATTTCTGCTCACGACCCAACCTGAACTCGTCGCTGCCGAAACACGGCGAATCATCAAGGAGATGCGGAATCGGCCGGGCCACATTTTTAACCTCGGTCATGGTGTGCCACCGAGCGCAAAACTTGAGTGCATCGACCAACTTGTTGAAACCGTTCGTAACCCGGAACCGCTACCCTCCCGAGCCGAAAGCGACTAGGTTATGATTAAGAATCTTCTGACCTATTACACACTCTTGCCCTCAATTCGGGGTGGGAGGAAATCAGCGCTCCGCACCAACGTCAGCATCATGCTCACAGCACCCGACAGGCATTGAAAGCGATTTGAACATCTCCTATGAGTATGCTGAAGGTCGATTTAGAATTGGTTCAAAAATACAACGTCGCTGGACCGCGATATACTTCCTACCCGCCTGCGACAAAGTTTTCGGACACGCTCTCCTGGTCGGAGTTATCGGAGCGCGTTCTGGAGAACAATCGGACTGAACGCGATCTTTCTTTGTACTTTCATATCCCTTTTTGTGAAACGCTTTGCTGGTTCTGCGGTTGCACCACGGTTATCACTTCCAATCACAGCCACGGCCGGACGTATATTGGATATTTAGGAAAAGAGATGGCGCAAATGTCGACCATTCTCAATCCGCGTCGCAAAGTAGTTCAGCTTCATTGGGGAGGTGGTTCTCCTACCTTTTTGGCTCCCGACGAAATCAGAAGCTTGGGAGCGGACATCCACCGTCACTTTACCTTCTCGGAAGATGTGGAAGCCGGTGTGGAAATTGACCCGCGCAGGTTGACGCGGGAGCACGTTGAAGCATTGAGGGAAGTGGGGTTTAACCGGGCTTCGTTTGGAGTGCAGGATTTTGACCCTAAAGTTCAGGAATCGGTGCATCGGATTCAACCGCAGGACATGACCGAGAGGGCGCTTGCCTGGGCCCGAGAACTTGGATTTGGTTCAATTAACTTCGATCTGATTTATGGCTTGCCTCATCAAACTGAGGAGTCGTTCAATCGAACATTAGACATTGTGCTCTCCCTCAAACCGGATCGGCTTGCGGTTTTCAGTTATGCGCACGTGCCGTGGGTCAAGCCAGCACAGAAAATTTTGGAACAGAAGATTCTCCCGTCCCCTGAGGTTAAATTGCGGTTGCTCAAAACGGTTATTGAGCGTCTGACCGCGGACAATCAATACGTTTACATTGGCATGGACCATTTTGCGCGGCCTGGAGATGAGCTGGCCGTGGCTCAGCGGCAAAAGGAGCTGCAGCGGAATTTTCAGGGTTATAGTACATGCGGTGGGGCGGATATTTATTCGTTCGGCATGTCAGCTATTTCGCAGATACCCGATGTGTATTGGCAGAACGAGAAAGAGCTGCCCAATTATTATGGGGAACTGGATGCCGGCCAGACGCCGCTAGCGCGAGGTTACCTGATGAGTGACGAGGATAAACTCCGGCGCGAAGTGATCATGCGGGTCATGTGCGATCTGTCACTGGATTATTCATCAATGTCGCGGCAACTGGGGGTGGACTTTGCATCACATTTCGAACGAGAACTCGAATCACTTGCTCCATTGGAAACTGATGGTTTGGTGCGCCGTTCAGTAAACGGTCTGGAAGTGACGGATACCGGGCGTCTTTTCATTCGCAACATTGCCATGTGTTTCGACAGCACGCTGCCTGCGGCAAATGAACGCAAACATTCCCGGACAATCTGACGCGAGAACCGTTTGGAGAAAAGCACGATTGGCGCTACGTCAGAGCATGGATTGTGTTCAAATGTTGTTCTTGATCCTAGCCGCCTGTCGAAAGAGACTATCGGGCAAGTGAACCCCGTCGGTATCATAGGAGGTGGCATCACAGGGCTGACCGCAGCTTTTTATCTGCGTCAAAAAGGCATTCCGGTCGTGATTTACGAATCGAGCGGACGTGTTGGAGGAGTGATTCAATCATTTCGCCAGAGTGGGTATTTAGCCGAGTGTGGTCCGAACACTATCCTTGAAAGTTCTCCTAAGATTGGGGCGCTTGTTCGCGAGCTGGGGTTGGAAAACCAACGGCTCGATTCAGACCCACGGGCAGGGGCTCGTTACCTGGTTCGCAACCGCAAACCGATGGTCATGCCCCGTTCTGCCTTAGGATTTCTGCTTACGGACCTGTTCACAGCCAAGGCCAAGCTGGCGATTTTGCGCGAACCTTTCATTCCTCCGCGTAATGACGGCAAAGAGGAAACTGTGGCTGAATTTGTAACTCGACGCCTTGGGAGAGAATTTGTTGACCATGCTATTGATCCCCTCGTCGCGGGCGTTTATGCGGGGGATCCTTATAGGCTTTCAGTGCAGCAAGCCTTCCCCAAACTGGCACAATTGGAGGCCAAATACGGTTCTCTCATCAAAGGGCAAATCCTGGGTGCTCGGGAACGCAAGAACCGAGAGGAGATTTCTAAAGACAAGGCGGCAAAATTCTCATTCCACGATGGACTCGAAACTCTGCCTAAAAAGTTACAGCAAAACTTGGGCGGAACGCTCCGGCTCAAGAGCAAGGTGCTCAAACTGACTCAGACTTCGACCGGTTGGGAGATCGACGCGCTGGACGGCAGTGGCGAAGCTCGTTTTGAACATCGCGCAGTGCTTTACGCAGGTACGGCATTCGGTCTCGCGGAATTGAAATTCCAGGCGGAGGCACCGGTTATGCTCGATGTTTTCTCGGAAATCCGTTATGCCCCTGTCGCCAGTGTGGTGCTTGGGTTCAAAAGAGAAGATGTCGCCCATCCTTGCCAGGGGTTTGGCATGCTCATTCCCAAGGTTGAACGTTTCCGGATTCTCGGAACCATATTTTCTTCCTCTTTGTTTCCCAATCGCGCTCCTGATGGGCACATTGTTTTGACCAGTTACGTGGGTGGGGAACGCTCCCCAGAATTGGCTGCCGCTCCACCTGAAAGCCTGGTTCAACTGACCTGTGAAGATTTGAGCACGCTTTTGGGTGTCCGTGGGAAGCCGACTTTCCAGCATACATTTCACTATCCCAGGGCTATACCGCAATATAACATTGGATATGGACAGTACCGCCGTCTGATGAGCGCCATTGAAGAAAGATCCCCGGGACTCTTCCTGGCCGGGCATTATCGGGACGGAGTTTCTTTGAGTGACTCCATAATTTCCGGTTGCAAGGCCGCCGAGCGTATTGAAGTTTATTACGCTGCTTCTGAGAGTCCTCGGAGACCACAAAAGCAGAACGTTGGCTAGTTTCTTCTGTTTTCATGAGCAAAGGCGTTTTGCTTGTAAATCTTGGGTCGCCCGATTCACCCTCCGTGTCGGACGTTCGAAAATATCTACGCGAGTTTTTGATGGATGGACGGGTGTTGGATGTGAGTTGGCTAGCCCGGTTTTGCATCGTGCACTTTGCAATACTTCCCACCCGTCCCAGGCAATCGGCACACGCGTATGAAACGATTTGGACTCCTGCGGGTTCTCCCTTGATTGTCACCAGCCGGAATGTTCAAGCGAAACTTCAGGCGCGTATCGACGTGCCGGTCGAGTTGGCGATGCGGTATCAAAACCCTTCCATCGAATCCGCTCTTGAACGCTTGTCTGCGCAAGGAGTCAGTGAACTCCTGGTCATTCCGCTTTTTCCGCATTATGCAATGTCGAGTTATGAAAGTGCAGTTGAACGAGTGAAAGAGTTGGGGGCTAAACTTGCCCCAGGAATTCGGCTTCACATTCAAGCTCCGTATTTCGATCATCCTAATTATATTGCCGCGCTCGGACGAAGCATGGAACCTTGCCTGGCGCGAGAGTTCGACCATCTTCTCTTTAGCTTCCACGGTGTGCCGGAGCGCCAGATTCGAAAATCAGATCCGACACACTGCCATTGTTTGAGCTCGACGAACTGTTGTGAAATCCCGAGCCGCGCTTTGGCAACTTGTTATCGTGCCCAATGTTTGGCGACCATGAGGGCTGTTGTTCGAAACGCCGGGCTGCCGCAAGGGAAGTTTTCTTTCGCGTTCCAGTCGCGCCTCGGCAGGCATCCATGGTTGAAACCTTACACGGACCTCGAATTCACCAGGCTCGCTGAGGCTGGAATCAAGAGGTTGCTGGTGATTTGTCCAGCATTCGTTTCTGATTGCCTGGAAACACTTGAAGAAATCGAAATTCGCGGGCGCGAAACTTTTTTGCAGGCGGGCGGCGCTGAATTCACGTTTATTCCATGTTTGAACGAGCATCCGCTCTGGATTGAAGCTTTGGAAAAGATGGTAGCTGCGTTTGTTGACCGAGCTGGAACTCGGGGACAACCAACTCTCTCAAGCCGGGCGGCCTAATCGTGAGCATTCACGAGGGTACTTAAAAATTGAATTGCTCGATATTGTCTTTGTTGAACACGAAGGGTTTGCCGAGTAATACGTTGTCGCCTTTGATCTCGAGCTCACCGAGTCGGCCGCTTTTAAAAATTTTAACGCCCGGCTTAAGTTGGTTTTTAGCAACGGCAACAGCTGTTTGCACGGTCAAGTACCCAAGGTTCTCTGTATTCCAAAGTATTACCGAAGGGGTGATTCCCTCACGGACGTATCGCTTATTGTCATTGGGCAAACCCAGGCCGATCACTCTCACGTCTTTGCGTCCGCTTTGTTTCACAGCTTCGGACGAGCCAGGTACGGCCGGAGCGCAAATAGCCATCAGAAGCGTCACTTCCGGATTAGCGTTGAGAATGGCAGTTGCTTCAGAAAAGGCTTTGTCCTTCATGTCATCGCAGGGACGTAACGCGGCCATTTTGATCTCCGGGTAATTGGCCGCCCTCCGTTGTTCGATGAACTTCTGCCATTCATTCATATTAGCTGCCGTCAATGAGGCGGTGATAATGGCGAACTGGCCCTTTCCGCCAAGGACACGCGCGGCTTCATCCATCAAGGTGTAGGCTATGTCCTCAGGCGTGCCCTGGTTGACCAGAAAGTCCCGTGCATCAGGCTGGGCATCTGAATCCCAGGTGATCACCTTGATCCCTTTCTCGCGAGCTTTCCGCAAAGCGGTCGAGAGACCATCCCGGTTCTCAACGGCAGCTGCAATCACGTCGACACCTCGGGTAATCCAGGTTTCCACGATTTCATTTTGCCTGGCCGGGTCGGGGTCAGTGGGACCATCCCAGAGAAGTTTGACGTTGAGCTCACGGGCGGCCTCCTCTGCTCCCTTTTTACAGGAAACAAAATAGGGGTTGCCTTTGCTCTTGGGCATCACAGCCACCGTCAGTTGTTTGCCCTCGGGTGACTTGGTTTCGGTTCCCTGCTCAGATTTGCCGCAGCCGGTGACCATAGCGCACGAAAGCAGAGCCGAAATTAGGAGAAGATTGATTTTCATGTTTGCTTCACTTTTACGTTGGCTGAAGAAATACGGCCAGGTCGAGCAGAAAGTTTTCTGCCCACTGCTTCGATTGCAAGGACACCCAACAACAGCGCGCCGGTCAGAATGCCAGCCAGTTCGGCAGGCTGATCGGAAAGAATCAGCCCAATCTTCAAAACAGCCAACGTTAATACTCCTAAAAGGGTACTGTGAATTGCACCCGTACCGCCGAAAATGGAGGCGCCACCCAGCACGACGGCGGTGATGGCCAGCAGTTCGTAGCCGGTCCCTGCGTCAGCTTTGGCTTGTCCCACGCGAGCGACGTAAATCAGGGCAGCCAGACCGGAAACCAGACCGGATAAAATATAAACCAACGCAAGCCGTTTCCCCACGGGAATGCCGGCATACGCGGCGCCTTCGGGTGAGAAGCCAATGGCGCGGAACGCGCGCCCGTACGTTGTCCGATGGACCAGCAGCCAGACTGCTCCGGCGACCAGCGCAAAGACAGGGAGCTGGGCAGGCACAACTCCGAAGATATAGCCTTGGCCAAGAAACAAAAAACTCCGGGGAAAATTCGTAAAATTATCGACCCCGCGGGTGAGTGCCTCGGCTAATCCTCGAAAAAGAGAGAACGAGCCCAGGGTAACAATCAACGGAGGCAAGTTCAGCCTGGTGATGAGTAAAGCATTCAACGCACCCCCAGTTCCTCCCACCAGAAGTGTGCAGATGGCCGCCAGCCCCGGGGGCATCCCGGAATCGCGCCAAAGTTTGCCCATGACAACTGCACAAAGACCCAGAGAAGACCCGACCGAAAGATCAATTCCGCCGGTGATGATCACTGGCGTCATTACAAGGGCCAGGAGTCCAATTTCAGTGCTTAAACGGAGCACTTCAAACAAGTTGCCCTGGGTTGCAAAATTGCTGCCCGTCTTACTAAAGACCACCAACTCGATCATCAGCACGCACACGAGCATTAGTTCGAATTTCAGAAATTCTTTGCCCTTGCTCATATTAGCGAGTCTTGCGGATTCTGATTCGAACCGTTCTCCAGCCGTCGGCGGCTACTGCGAGCAGAATGATGGCTCCCTGTAGAGCTTTTTCCCATTGAGGTGGCAGCTTCAAAAATATCAGAGCTGGCGTAATACAACCCAGGAGGAGGACACCCGCCAATACGCCCCACAGATTGCCCCTCCCCCCGGATATGGCCACTCCTCCAACTACCGCCGCCGCAATCGCCTGTAGCTCAATTCCAGTTCCGGTTCGGGGATCGACGTCGGCGAAACGCACGGCATTGAGCAGAGCCCCCAAGCCCGTTAATGCTCCCATAAGCACAAAAACCCAGAATGTGACGGCGGACGGTTTAATGCCTGCCAGTCGCGCCGCTTCCGTATCCGAACCAACCGCATAAATGAACCGTCCAGCAGACAAGTATTTCGTTCCGAACGTCAGCAGGGCAAAGATGAAAACCGCGATAAATAGAACGCTCATTTGTCCGGCAGTCTGACCAACACCAAACCACTGAAAGCTTTCAGGGAGGTCGCGCACGAATTCCCCCTGTCGCCACCAACGCAACCCTTCTCGCCAGGTCACCATAGTGGCTAGCGTGACCACGATGGAAGGCAAGCCCAACCAGGCGATGAGCGTGCCGTTAACTGCACCGAAGAGGGCACCAGCGATAATGGCGGCAACTGCTACCAACGGCATGGGCCAGTGCGCTTGCACAAGCAGGCCGGTAAATATGCTGCAAAGGGCAAATTGAGAACCCACTGAAATATCAATCTGCCGCGCGATAATGACCAGGGCGACCCCGCACGCAATCAGCAAAACGGGAATCGCCGTGGATACGATCGAGAGTAACTGGCCGGCTCGAAAAAAACTGGGCGCAAACAACGCCAGAGCAAGCAACAGCACGCATAAAGCAGCGGCAACTGACCATTCGCGGAAGTAACGAGCTACGAAAGCAGGAAGAAAGTCGAAAGTCACAGGCCGTTGTTCGACCGCCTTTTCTTGTGTTATTCCGTTGCTCATTGACAGCAGCGATGCTCATTTGCCGAGGGCGGCAGCCATAACGGTGCGTGCGTCCGCTTTTTCTGCGTCGAAAATCGCGGTGATCGTTCCACCCCGCATCACCGCGATGCGATCACTCATTCCAAGAATTTCTGGTAATTCCGAGGAAATCATCAACACGGCCATCCCCTGTGCGGCCAGTTGGCGGATGATTTTGTGGATCTCCGCTTTTGCGCCAACATCGACTCCCTGTGTTGGTTCATCCAGGATCAAAAGGCTTGGTCTGGCGGCCAGCCAGCGGGCTAAAGCCACTTTCTGTTGATTGCCCCCAGAAAGCGCGCCCGCTCGTGTGTCGCCGGAGGGAGCTTTGATCGCGAGCTCGCGGATATAGTTGCCAGTTAACTCTCGCTCGGTGGCAAACTTCAACCAATTCGATGGGAATAATCGGGAGAGAATGGCCATCGTGATATTGGCTGCTATAGGCATTTCCAAAATGACCCCATGCCTGCGGCGATCCTCGGGCACATAGGCGATTCCGGCTTCAACAGCATCCCTTGGAGACTGAATAACCAACTGTTTGGCTTTCAATCGAATTGTCCCTGAATCCGCCGGTGTGATGCCGAACACGATGCGGGCCAATTCCGTCCGGCCAGCGCCTACCAGGCCGGCCAGGCCAAGGATCTCTCCAGCCCGAATTTCGAAACTCACGCTGTGTGTGCCCGCGGAGCGACACCCAAGGTTTTCTACGGCGAATATTGGGCTCCCTGGTTTGGTTTCAGCCGCAGGAAAAAGAGCTGATACCTCCCGTCCGACCATCATTTGGATAAGCTCAGGCTGAGTGAGTTGAACATCTGTCGCGCGCAGCTCTAAGGCGGCTGAAGGCTTCAGGTGCGTCCCCTGGGAATTTTGAACCTGCCGGGTTCCTACCGTTTCTCCATCTCGCAAAACGGTGACTCGATCGGAAATTTGGAAGATCTCAGACAAGCGATGTGAGATATAGATTATCGCCACTCCTTTGGAACGCAGGTCTTTGATGAGAGCGAATAGCAGTTCGACTTCAGTGTTGGTTAATGAAGCGGTCGGTTCGTCCATCAGCAATATCCGCGCGCCCGCCCCCAGAGCCCGTGCAATCTCGATCAGCTGTTGTTGCGGCATGGACAAGCGGCTCACCTCAGTTTCTGGAGCAATGTTTGCTCCCACTCGTCGCAGTAGAGCCACCGCTTGATTGCGACGCGTCTTCCAACGCACAAAACGAGCGGGCGAGGGCTTTTCCAACGGGAGCGCCATATTTTCTTCAACGGTGAGATCGCGAAAAAGCGCGGGCTGCTGGTAAATTGCGGCGATGCCATATGCATGTGCCGAAGCAGGGTTTAGGCGGACGATGGGAGTCCCATCAATGTGAATTGTTCCGCCGTCTGGTTGATGGGCCCCGGTTACCACCTTGATCAAAGTTGTTTTTCCCGCTCCATTTTCCCCCACTAATGCATGGACCTCGCCGGGAAATAAGTCGAAGGAAACTCCTTTCAGGGCACGGACTGCACCAAACGATTTGGTGATTTCACTAAGCCTAAGAAGCGGCGTATTCATTGTATGGTTAGTTTCAACGGACCTTCCCTTGGTTCGGAGAAACTCGGCGGCTGAGAACATCCTGTTCGTATCGCTTCACCTCACGTAACCACGTATCCCCAGCGGGCACACCTTTCCTTTCGCAATAGGCGTCCCAAACCACACCATATGGCAAAGCTTTTGCCTCTTCCTGCAATGCCAGACGAGAAGTGTAATCCCCGTTTGCTTCGCTTTGAGCTATTGCCGGAGGTTCAAGAAGTCCCAGCAAAAGAGCTCGCAACAAGCTGCGCGTGCCAATCACCCAGGCAGCAACGCGGTTGATGCTGGCGTCGAAATAATCCAGCCCGATCCGAATTCGGTTGATGTAATTGTTCACCACAATTTCACGAGCCAACGCGATGAGCTCATCGGTAAGCGTTACTACGTGGTCGCTGTCCCATCGAACTCCCCTGCTCACATGTAAGGCGATTTTTGGCAGGAACTGGAGAATACTTGAAATCTTATCGGCTACGCTCTCGGTGGGATGATAATGCCCCGAATCCAGTGTCAGTAATTTCCCACGGGAGAGCGCATACCCGAGGTAAAATTCGTGAGAGCCTGCGACATAACTTTCCGAGCCGATTCCAAACAGCTTGGGTTCGACTGAATCCAGGTTGTCTCTGGGGGAAATGTGCGTTTCAAAAATGGCGTCTAACGAACGCAATAGCCGCTCGCGAGGCCCTTTGCGGTCCGCTGGAGTATCTTTATATCCGTCAGGAATCCAGAGATTGGTGAGACAAGGGCTCCCAAGCGCGCGTCCAAATACCGCTCCGATTTTGCGGCAGGCAATGCCATGTTCGATCCAAAATTGGCGTATTGATTTTTCTCTATGCGCAAGGGTGAATCCATCCGCGGATTTGGGATGACCAAACAATGTTTGATTAAAATCCAGTCCAATCTCCTGGCTTTTTGCCCAATCAATCCAGCGCGAAAAATATTCGGGCGCAACGGCATTTCTATCGACTCTCTTGCCGTTGGTTTCAGCATAAGATGCATGTAAAGCGAGTCGATGTTTACCTGGAATCAGCGATAAAGTTTTTTCGAGGTCGGCGCGAAGCTCGTCCGCGTTGCGTGCTTTACCGGGGTGGGCCCCGGTAACGGCCGTTCCTCCACCTAGAGTATCATTCCTATTCTCGAACCCTCCGACGTCGTCGCCTTGCCAGCACTGCAATGATATCGGAATACGCTCCAATTTTCGCAGGCATGGTTCGACATCCACGCCGTGGTGCGCGTACTGTTCCCTCGCGAGAGCAAATTGTTTTCCGACGAGTCGGCTCATTGGTTGCATCAATGGCAGTGCAAGCGGAGATTGAGAGCAGAATCAGGCTGATTGCCAATGAAAAAAGAGATGCGATGGACCGCGAAATAGAGAGCGGAGGCTGCTGCCTCGATGCTCAAGTAGAGTTTTGCGGGATAACCGGAGGAACTCGAACTGGCTTACTGACCACAGGGGTCATCATACTCGTTCCGCCTCGAAATTGCGTTGCGATAACCCACCGCAAATCCTGTTGCAATTTGGTTACTCCAAGGAAAATAAAGAATAAGTCTACGAAAATATCGAGCCAGCATAACACCGATGGCAGAATTTGAACGGCCAGCAAAGTCACTGCCGGTGCATAGTTCGGCTTTTTCAGAGTTAATGCGGTCCAGAGTCCAAACCAGAATAGGGCCAGGAAGTCCGCAGCCGTCCGAACGGCTTTTATCGCTCCGGACGCTAAACCAAACACAGAGGCGACTGCGAATTGTTGCCCATGAAAAGCGTAGAAACTTGAAATTGCCTGGTGAAGAAGAGGGACTAAAAACAGCAAGAGGAATGTCACCAGTGGCCATAGAAAGGTCCTTCGAATAGCAAGAGCCTGGCCGCGGATGATTTCTCGATTGGTCAACGGAGTGCACAGCAACATTTCGAGGGTGCCGTTACGCCGGGCTTCCACGAAAAACCGGCAAACCTGTGCCACAAAAAGAGTTTTCAATACGAAGCCAAACGAGCTCGCCAATTTTGAATATTGAGTATACGCCTTGAAGATTTGAGAACCAGAACCGAGCAATCCGAAAATGACCCCTACCCAAACCAACACGACCAACCAGGCGGCGCTGCTAAAACCCTTTTCGCCGGCTACAAGCCAAAGGATTGGGTTGAGCGGCAGGAACTCTCGCCGTGCCTTTTGGCGGTGAGCGGGTCTGCCTCGACCGGTGAGCAAAAATCTTCGAGTGTTCTCGGCGTCCAGGGTGCCTTGTTGCCAGCGGTGTGGCAAAATCAGGCTAGCTGAGAACAGAAAGAACCATGCAAGAGTCTGTGAGGCTGCAAGCGACTGCCAAAAGCTTCCTGGATTGCTGAAGTAGGACGCCTGTTTCGCAAAAGCGAATGGAAAAAAAGGACTCACCCAGGTTAGCATCTCCAAAACATGTGTATGGCGCAGCAGGGACAACGAGTTGTTCAGTAAAGGTAAACCGATAGACAGGATTAGCAGCAGACTCAAGGTGCGGCCCATAGATTGTCGCGCGTCGCGAACGATGGATGAAACCCAAACCCCGGACGTTAAAGAAACAAAGAGCGCATTGACCAAAGCCAATGCGGTCCTCCAATATTCCCCCGCAGTCACTCCCCCCAGAAGCAGCGAGAGCCCGGTAATGGGAATCAGAGCCAGAAGCGCGTAAAGGCCGCTGAGCAGCGCCGCGGTTAATTTTCCCAGGACAACATCATAACCATGCAGGTCCGTTAAGAAGAGCAGGCCCAGTGTCCCTTCTCGTCTTTCCTCAGTTAAAGAATCAGCAGTTAAAAATAGTCCGCCAAGGAGACAGAGTCCGAAGGCGTAAGCAGTCAGATTCACGAACAATGGTTGTCCGATGTTCTGCCGGCCTGAGGTTGCCCAGAGAAACAACATTGAAGTAAGACACAAAAAGATCGCCAGAACTGCCGTCCAGGTGCGAATTCTAAAGGTGCTCTTGCGTCGCGCGGCAAGGCGTAGTTCGCGTACGACGATTGGCAAAAGAGTCATCGTCGCGCAATTCAGCTTTTTGTTTCAGCCGGTTGCAGCTGGACTGAGGAAGATTCAGGTGCTGTCGAGAACAGCCGTTTAAGCAAGGTTGGCTTGTGAGGAGTCCGTTGAGTGGCCGCGTGACGGAACTCGGACAATAGTTTTTGTCGCGCCATTGCTCCGAAGTAAGTATCTGCTGCCAGCCCAAGGATGAACCATACAGCCAGAAGGAAAATTCCGGGGTTTTGGATACGATGAGTATTAAATGGTAGGAAGACACAGGCGATGATAAACCCCAGCCAGGGCAAAACGAAAATCCGTGCCGCGGTGCCGCTCGCAGCGCGATTAGGATTTTTGGCTGTTAGGGCCTGCCACATTCCCACCCAGTACAAGGCGGTCAAATCAGCGACGATCATCACAATCCCGGCAAGCCAAATAATCACCCAAAATTTAACGTCCGGCTCTGTCTTGAGATTATCAGCGGTGGCCAGCATCAACAGGATGAAAACGAACACGATAGCTATTGCCGGACCGAGAAATTGGCGCTGCAACGCCAGTCGCTCCCCGCGCAAAATCTCCAGGACCGTCAAAGGAGTCGAGAGTATTAACTCCAGCGAACCTTGTTTACGTTCTTCAACAAATTGGCGTCCAGCCTCGGACACGAACCAAATCTTAAGCAGCATATTCAGCACCAGCCCGGTGCAAAAATATAACGCAGTATCCAACCAATTTGTTCGGTACTTCGCTAGACCCCAAAACCATCCGCACGCCACCAGAGCAAGTGCCGCCCAAATCAAAGCTGGTTTGATCCGCGCACGTGCCGATAGCCAGTAAAAAGCATTGGTGTCGAGCAATCCTGTCCTAAACGCCAAACGCTCGGCCGAGTTGCCATAGCTCCACTTTTGCCAACGTTCGTTCCAGCGAAGTCTTTTTGCTCCTTTCGGCTTGTCCTGCCAGGAGCGAGGTAAAACGAAAGCGGATACAGCAAAAAACACCCACCCCAGCCCGTGAACCAGTCCGAGCGACCACCAAAAAAGCTTCGGGTCTGCCTTGAAAGGTCCGGCGTAAGCGTTATAAAAGGCAAAGCCTGGACTCCACACGAGGTAGTACAGGTTGAGATTTGGCTTTTTAAGGACCTCACACAGCAGGGCTCCGAGCCCGGGCAGTATTGCGGCAAAAAAGAGAACCAGCAGACAGGTTACCCCCGCTGCTGCGCGTGGTGAGCGGTGGAATGCGGACACGCAAAGGCCCGCGGTCAGGGAAAACCAAAGCGTGTTGAGGACCACACCCGCCATCCGTTGAAATTCACCGGGCGTAACTCCCCCGAGCAGCAACGGCAGCGCCAACACGGGCATAACTGCCAGCAGACCATAAAAGGTGTTCAGCGATGTTCCTGCCAGTTTACCGAGCACAACATCATACCCTTTCAGGTCCGTCAGAAACAGCAAACCGAGCGTGCCTTCGCGCTTCTCTTCACTCAGGCACTCGGCTGTGGTGCGCACACCGCTAAAAAGGCAATGAACTCCCGCTACAGCGGTTAAACTGGTGAACAACATTTTGCCGAGCGACTCTGGGGACGTTCCTTTTGCCGTGAGAAAAACCCATATGCCAACAACAATGACCGAGAGCGCAGCCGCGCAACGGACCCAATAAGTTGCGCGACGTCGCGAAGCGACGCGCAACTCGCGCGCAACGATCGGCAAAAACGTCACCTCGCCATCCATATCAAAGAACGCGTGAATGGAACAGCTCTAACTCAGCGGCATGGCACGCCCCGGTGTGATAAAAAGTGGGTGAGCGTTTCAAATGGTATCGTAGCGCAGTTTCTACCAGTATCTTTGTGAATCGTTTCCTTTTGCGACGATTTCTGTATCGAGCATCCGGATCAAACGCAAAGACGCGGCGGGCGCATCGATGCGAGAAAAACAACGAACAAAATGATGGGCGAGTCCATCGTTGTCATCTTTCCTGTTGGGGGTTGCTGCTTGCGTCTCTGCGTCTTCTCGTCTCTGCGTTACGTTGCTTAGCGGGACCCTGAGTGAGGTAGAGAAGCGGCCACCTCTTCGCGCAACTGCACGTCTGCCTTTTGGTTGAGGTTTTGGCGCGTTGCGCTGCATCATATTCTGCGGAACGTGCGAAAAGTGGAGTGCAACAAATCCTCCACAAACATTATGATACTCCGCACTATTTAAAAAAGAGCATTGCTGAAATGCGCTCGGACGGTGTTTTGTAGGGATCCGGTACTCGTCCGCTTAGCAGATTAAAAATTTAAACATCTGCCGTACCGCAGAGTGCAACTTTGCGCTACGATTTTGGAACTTTCCACCCACTTGCAATCGTGCCCGGAACCCCCCACGCCTGCGCATCTGATGGCCTCATGATGAAAGAAGCGAAATGGAAGCAATGTGATGAGGCTGTGGACCGTGACGATGCGGAAGGCGCGCGGATGGTGGGTATGATTCCCTCTCCCATAGGATGGGAGAGGGTAGGTGAGGGTCTACTTCGCCGCAAACTTTCCGCTGACCGCAGTCATAAAATCTGCCAGGTCGAGCGTCATGCTTCGGATATCTTCGGTCTGAATATCGGTGTCCTTCATAAACGCTCCCACCGTGCGGGAACCGGCGGAGACACCGCTTCGCCGTGCTTCATAGAGAAAAACAACTTTGTCACCATCGGTAATTTTTCCTTGCACACGGAGAATAGGTTGGCCGGCGCCGTATAGACCGGCAAAGTAACGGGCAGCGCCGCCTCCTTTGGCATATTCGAGAATCGTGTTTTCCATTTTGAGAACGCGACTGCCAGGTTTGACGTCGGTTTCACGTGTAACGACATTCGCAAAAACACCACGGTCACGGAGAAACTGTTCCATTTGAATTGGGAATTGTTGTTTGGCCAATTGGTGTGGTTGCTCCTCTTCCGCATTATGTAGTTTGGCTGTGGAAAGGGTCGGCGCGATATAAAGAGTATCGTATCCACTGAAGTTAAAACCTTGTGCCAGCCAGCACTTGTCCATGTGGGGGTTTTTAAATCCTACACCGTTGTTCATGGCGGAGTTGTGACCAATGTCGACCGTGCGGCCATCAGTCGCTTTATAGCGGGAAGCAAACTGTCCGGTTGAGGCCGAACCAGCTGAGTCAGTCTCTTTTGAGGTTGACGCACACCCGTCCAAAAAAATGCCCATAATGCCTATGAGCAGAACAAGGAATTTTTTCATAGTTTTTAGAGATGATTGCCGGATGAATTTCCAGAACTTCGGAGCTGCCAACGGAATGACTAGAACACAAGTTCGGTCCAAATGGGTTTTGGAAATTGTATAAGGGGATAAACATCTGCTTTCGTGTCTGAGCGGTGTACGCTTAGCCGTCTTCGAACCACATAGCAAAGAAAAAAATGAGTCCTCCCCTCGTCAACGGCCGCGGGCTGTTCCGGAAGCAGTTGCTGTTCGAGCACGCTAAGAGCCAGGCTCTGGTTCTACTCTGCTGATTAGTTCACCTTCCTGGAGACGGGTTTTTAATTTCTGACCCTGGATAGCCTGGTTGGCATTGCGCATCACTTTTCCAGATTCCGCATCCAGCGTGATGCTGTACCCCCGGGCAAGAACTTGCTCCGGACCCAATAGACGGAGTCGCGCTCCCATGGACGAGAGCTTGTCCTGCAGCAGACTCAACCGATGTTGCGCCTTTTCACGTAATCTTCGTTCGCGTTGGTGAAGCAGTTCACGCCGATGTTTCAGCAGTAGAGCTGGTCGCACCCGGACCAGTCGCTCGCATAAAGTGCGCCACGCGAGGCGCTCGCGTCGAAGGCCCTGCTTGATGCAACGTAACATCGTGCCTTGAAGATCATCCAGGCGCTGGGACGAATCTTCTAAACGGTGACGCGGATGCAAACGGGCCATTAAAGCCAGCGACCGCTCCAGTTCATACTTTTTATCCCCGATTTGACCGTGTAAAAGTTGTTTCATGCGGTTTTCCGCTGAAGCAATAAACTGGCAGCTGGAAAAGATCCCCTCCGTGATGATTTCGGCGGCCGCGCTTGGAGTTGCTGCCCGGTAATCTGCAACAAAATCGCTGATGGAAAAATCAATCTCATGCCCTATCGCAGAAATCACCGGCAGCGCTGAATGAAAGATTGCGCGCGCAACAATTTCTTCGTTGAAAGGCCAAAGATCTTCCAGGCTACCACCGCCACGTGTCACCAGGATCAGATCCAATCTCCTCTCATTGCCATCCCGGCCTGCTTTGTGGGAAAGATGAAATTGGTTCAATAACCGGAGCGCGGCTGAGATTTCCACTGCCGCGCCTTCCCCCTGCACACGACAGGGAGCCAGAATAACTTCCAGGGACGGATTGCGCCTACCGATCACATGTAAGACATCGCGAATGGCGGCGCCGGTGGGCGAGGTCACAAGGCCAATCCTTTCCGGAAATCTGGGAAGCGGGCGTTTGCGTTCCTGAGCAAATAACCCTTCTGTATTCAGTTTTTGCTTAAGTCGCTCAAATGCAACCTGCAAAGCGCCCACCCCCTGAAGTTCCGCCCGCAGGATACGCAGCTGGTATTGGCCGCGCGATTCATACACGCTGAGTTCACCTTGCAACACAACCTTCCGTCCATCCTGGAGCAGCTCGCGCTCCACTTGCATTTCGCCCCGGAACAGCACGCAACTTATCTGCGCATTTGCGTCTTTCAGGACAAAATAGATATGGCCCGAACTTTGCGTCCGAAAATTTGTGATCTCTCCGGTCACCCAAACTCGGCCAATCTGCTGTTCGAGCAGACGACGAATCTGGACCGTAAGTTCGGCGACGGAAAGAACCTTGCGAGACGTTAGTTCTACCGGGAACAACTCCCCGAAATCCCATTGCGATTTAGCAGGCCTCGCCATTTGATGTCTAAGCGATACCTCGTGACACGCGTTGGATGGACAAACATCGACCCGTCTTGTTATCCAGTTCGAGCAGGGCGCCCTGGAGCAGAATACGGGTCTTCGCCACGTCAAATTTCTGGGGCATATTGGTCAGGAAACGTCTGACGATCGGTTCAATTTGCCGGCCTATAACGCTCTCATGAGGACCCGTGAAACCAGCGTCACATAGGAACGCTGTGCCTCCAGGAAAGATTTGTTCATCGGCGGTTTGCACATGCGTGTGTGTCCCGATCAGGGCACTAACAGTTCCATCGAGCATTCGCGCCAGAGCAACTTTTTCCGACGTGGCCTCCGCGTGAAAATCGATGAATATAACATGGGTCACTTTGCGCAACCGTTCAACCTCCGAGAGCACGTTAGTGAACGGATTTTCCAGTGGCGGCATGAACGTGCGACCCTGAAGGTTGATGATTCCGACTGGCGGCATTCCCGCGGATTGGAACAAGGTGCTGCCCTGTCCTGGAGTTCCGGGGGGATAATTTAGCGGACGAACGAAGCGCGGCTCGCGCTCGAGCAGTTCGAGAACTTCTTTCTGATCCCACAAATGATCACCACTTGTGATGATATCCACGCCCGAAGTAAAAATCTCTTCGGCTGTAACTGGAGTAATCCCAGAGCCGCCAGCGGAGTTCTCTCCATTCGCCACAACCAAATCCACCTTGTTCTCCTGGCGTAAAATCGGCACAAGCTCTTTCACCGCGCGCCGCCCCGGTTGCCCCACAATATCCGCGATGAATAATACGTTCACCGCACCACAGTAACGGCAGATAACCCCGCAGCAAGCGCGAACGCGAATTAGCGCAGCGCGCTGCTCGAGCGCAACGACGCGCAAGTTTTGAACGTCGGCCCCTGGCTATAAGCTTCGCCCCGTAAGAATCCTCTGTTACAGTCAGGTATGTGCGCACTTCCACTCGGCCAGGAAAAGGAAAAACAGTTGCTCCAGCGGATGAAGGCCTTGAAGGTTCAGGAAGCTGATATCCAGGAAAGCTTCGTCCGTTCAGGCGGGCATGGTGGTCAGAACGTCAATAAAAGCTCAACGTGTGTCATGCTTCTACATCGCCCGACGGGTTTCCAGGTCAAGTGCCAGACTACCCGCCATCAGGGGCTGAATAGGCTTCTCGGTCGCCAGATGCTCCTCGACAAGATTGAAAAAGAACAGACTCGCAGGCTGGCCAAAGAGCGAGCCCAAAAAGAAAAAGTGCGGCGCCAAAAACGGCCCCGGAGTCAGGGAGGCAAACAGCGGATGCTTGAGGATAAGTCGCATCGCTCCACAAAAAAATCGTTCCGACGCGGCATAGCATTGGAAGACTGAATTGCGCTAAGTGAATAGGCTGACGAAAAAACCGTAAGCTAACACGCTATCGCGCAGAGCTTCCTGGGAGCACCTCCGGCGCTATTCCTGAGTCAAAGTTTTGACCCTTTTGCGTCGATACTTTCTCTGTGCCTCCATCTGAACGTCTCCACGATGACGTTTCCGTTTTTCTACTGGCGCGTCTTCGTAGAATTTTTTGTTTATTCTTGCCTGGGCAGGAATTGACATTAAGCGGCGTGAAAAAACCATCGCCTTATTCATGGCTCCCGGGACATAAATGCGGTCCCCACGCATGAGTGCGTCGTAGCCGGCCGCAGCCACTTCCTGAGGAGACATCACCTTGTTTTTTTGAAACGCTTTTGTCTGGACCATATTGGCTTTAGGGAAAAAATCTGTGTCGGTTGCCCCGGGGCACAAAGCAGTCACTGAGATGCCACTATCTTCCAACTCGACGGCCAACGCCTCCGAAAAGGAAAGTACAAAAGCTTTGGTGGCATGATAAACAGCCAGGAGCGGCCCCGGCTCAAATCCAGCTATTGAGGCGGTATTCATGATGCGGCCCTGGCGCCGTTCTCGCATTCCCGGCAGAAATAACTTGGTCAATGCAATCACTGCTTCAACATTCACTCGAATCATTTCCTGGTCCCGTTCGAACGGATAGTCCCAAAACGGCGCGCGTTGCCCCAGCCCGGCATTATTTACCAGGATGTTCAATTCCCCCACCTGTTCATTAACCGCCGCAAAGATGGCCTTGGGAGCCTGAGCCTGTGTGAGGTCTTGAGCAATGGTCTTCACAGAAACCCCGTGCGCCTGTTCCAGTTCTGAAGCTATCTGCTGCAACTCCCGTTCGACCGGCGCGGTGAGAACTAAGGAGTGTCCGTGTGCGGCAAATTGTCGTGCCAATTCCAAACCGATGCCACTCGAGGCGCCGGTAATAAGAGCGTGTTCCTTTCTCATAAGCATCAATCGGTGGACAAGTAGCGAGCAGCAAGTGGGGTAAGCGCCCGAGATTTAATGGAGCAGTAGCCAGCTTGAAAGCAGAATCGGCTGGTAGGAATTAACCCTATGGTGAGTGGGTAATCACCCCAACATCTTGTTCATCTTTGCTGACATGGCTGCCGACGCATTGCCGACGCATGTAATTAGCTTTATTAAAAGCTACATTCATTCGGTAGAGGAACTTGAGATCTTGTGTCTATTTGCAGAAGAACAATCCCGCACCTGGTCTACCGCTCAAGTTTTTCAGAGGATTCAGAGCAGCGAAAAATCAGTCGCCGCCCGGCTGGAAATATTCAGAACATCAGGTTTGTTGACCTCAGAAGGCGAGGGCTTTTATAAATTGGCTAATACCGAGCCCACCGTTGTTGAGACCTTAAAAGCCGTAGTAGGAGCTTATCGAGATCGACGTGTCAGCATCATCGAGTGCATTTATAAGCAGCCAGCCAGTCCAATTCAGAATTTTGCGGACGCGTTCAAGTTCAGAAAGGAGAAATAAAGAAGATGGCACAGCTTGTTTACATACTTTGTGGTTTCACGAGCATATCATGTGCTGCCCTGCTGTACCGCCATTACCGTCTCACAGGCGGAAGACTCCTATTCTGGAGCACTTTGTGCTTCTTATGCCTGGCCCTGACTAACGTGCTTCTCTATGTCGACCTGGTTCTCTTTCCGACGACAGATCTTTCTATCTTGCGCAATTGTATAACTCTCTCGGGGATGATGATGCTCCTGTATGGAATGATTCGCGAATCAACGTGAACAATATAATGAAATGAAAAATCAGATGCTCAGCTCAATGTTAGCCGGCGCTATCATGCTTAACGCCTGGGCTATCTCCATCTTTTTTCTTCGGTTCTGGAAAAAGACTCGAGACCCACTGTTTAAATGGTTTGCGGTGGCTTTTTTGCTCCTGGGAATCGAACGCATAGCGATCACAACGGCAGTTGAAATCCACTATCGCCTTTATCTGCTCCGTCTTGCCGCTTTTTTGTTCATTATCTTTGCTATTTGGAAAAAGAATGCCAAAACTTCACGCCCCTGACCCGACACCAGCTAGGGGTGAACCTAAATGAAAACGATTCTTTTGCTTATTGTTTCCAATACCTTTATGACATTGGCCTGGTATGGTCACCTCAAATTTAAAGAGAAACCATTGTGGCTGGCTGTCCTGGCAAGTTGGGGGATCGCTTTTGTAGAATATGTGTTTCAGGTGCCGGCCAACCGAATTGGCTCTGCTCAATTCACCGTCATACAATTAAAGGTGATGCAGGAATGCATCACGCTCGCCGTCTTCACCGTCATAGCATGGTTTCTTTTTGGAGCCGGGCTGAAATGGAACATTCTCGTGTCTTACGCTTTGATTATCGCCGCGGTGTATTTTGCATTTAAATTTTGAGCGGCACCTCCGCGTACAAATCGAACGTTCCTTGATTCGTCCGGCTGCCTGTCCTGCCCACCGTTCAAAAGCAATTAATCGGCAGGCTCAGATCGTGTCCTGGATCACTGAATAGTAATATGACTTCCAAACCATCCTGTCGCATCTGCAACGCGGCCTCGGTCGCGCTGACACTTGTTTGAAAGTCACGTGCTTCATTGAGGTTTCCCGTCCACGTTCCAGAAATCGCAAAATATTCAGCTTTTTTTACGTCACGCAAAACAACTCTCAAGTGGCCTTTCCGCCGTAATTCAGGCATCTCCAGCATCTCAGGTTAGGTTTATCGCTGGGCGGTGGATTCAACCACTTCCGCGATTGGGAGTAAAGGGGCCAAAGTCAATACTTATTGAGAACTTATTCACAAAAGAGATCGCCCGGCGAAACCGGTTTCGGCGAGTCCGAGGCTTCGAGGGTGAGGAAAAGCACACTCAAAGAATTCCGCGCTCGACACCCCCAAACCTTTCCGGCTTACTTCCGCGCGGTTTGAATTGAACCTGATGAACGCCGAACAGTTAATCAAAGCCAAATCCTTTGGATTCTCGGACCGTCAACTCGCCCATCTCACTGGACGCACAGAGGAGCAGATAAGAGCTGAACGCAAACAATTAGGTCTCTGGCCAAGTTATCGGCTCGTAGATACCTGTGCCGCTGAGTTTGAAGCTTATACTCCGTATTATTACTCCACCTACGATCGGGGAGACGATGAGGTGCGAGGCAATTCGGACAAGCGCAAGGTGATGATTCTTGGTGGTGGGCCGAACAGAATTGGCCAGGGAATCGAGTTCGATTATTGCTGTGTTCACGCAGCCTTCGCGCTTAAGGAAGAAGGATTCGAGACGATCATGGTCAATTCCAATCCGGAAACTGTCTCGACCGATTACGATACGAGCGACAAGCTCTTCTTTGAACCGCTCACTTTGGAAGACGTTCTCCACATTTATGAACGAGAAAAGTGCTGGGGAGCCATCGCCCAATTCGGAGGTCAAACCCCGCTAAATCTTGCTTTAGGTCTGCAGAAAAACGGCGTCAATATTATCGGCACGTCCCCGCAGCACATCGAAATTGCCGAAGACCGGAAGCTGTTCGCGGCGATGCTTCGGAATTTGAATATACCGCAGCCACCTAATGGAATTGCGACCAGCGAAGCGGAGGCTCTCGCGGTGGCGCGGACTCTTGATTACCCCATTCTGGTCAGGCCGAGTTTCGTTCTGGGTGGAAGAGCGATGCAGATTGTTTATTCCGACTCTGAACTGCAACATTACATGCGTTTTGCCGTCGAGGCTTCCCCCGAACGGCCCGTTCTGGTCGATAAGTTTCTGGAAGATGCCACGGAAGTAGATGTCGATTGTATTTCGGACGTGGGATTGTTCGAGCGCGGCAAGGGAGGGAACATCGTGATCGGTGGGATGCTCGAGCATATCGAATTCGCCGGAGTCCATTCGGGTGATGCCGCCATGGTCCTGCCACCGCACACACTTTCTGCCGAAGTGATAAAGACAATCCGCGACTATACCCATTCCATGGCTGAGGAATTGAAGGTTATCGGGCTGATGAATGTGCAGTACGCCGTCAAAGGGGATAGCGTTTATGTTTTGGAGGTAAATCCTCGCGCATCACGAACCGTTCCATTTGTCAGTAAAGCGATAGGCGTTTCTCTGGCGAAGCTGGCAGCAAAGGTTATGGTGGGAAAGTCTCTCAAGGAGCTGAAATTTACTGAAGAGAGATGGCCTGCTTACTGGGCCGTTAAAGAATCTGTTTTCCCATTCAACCGGTTTCAAGGTCAGGACATTCTGCTCTCGCCCGAAATGCGCTCGACCGGAGAAGTAATGGGACTGGATGCAAACCTGGGAATTGCTTATGCCAAATCACAGGCAGCCGCAGGATGGGCATTGCCGGCTTCCGGCCGCGTATTCATCAGTGTCAGTGACGCCCACAAGAGCGAAGTTGTCGATATCGCTAAACGGTTTGCCGACCTGAGTTTTGAATTAGTTGCAACGGGTGGCACCGCCGCCGTCCTGGAAAAAGCCGGTCTGAAAGTTCGGCGCATCTCGAAGCTCACTGAAGGCCGGCCTAATGCGATCGACCTCCTAAAAAATCGCGAACTCCAATTGGTTATTAACACTCCGTCGGGAGAAAAACCAAGAGCAGACGAGGTGAAGATTCGAACCACAGCGGTTTACACTGGAACTCCTATCATGACGACCATCAGCGGCGCCAAAGCTGCCGCGCTTGGCATCGCAGCTCTCCGCGAAAACGGGTATGCGGTGAAGTGTCTTCAGGAATATCACTGAGACGTCGCGAAGCATTTGGGAGTGAGGCAGCATGGCCACGCTTTCGTGTTGAATTGCCGCCGCGGCTGGAGCCACACTCCGCCCTCGTAACGCAGATTTCTAGTTCGCTCTGATTTTTCCATTGTATTTTCCTAAGCCCCGACCTTTAATCCGGGGATGGAGAAGGGAAGTTCAAGCGGGGGACCGGGGGGCAACGGGGATTCGGCTGAGATCCTTCTGGTTGAGGACGACGCTGTTCATGCGAGTCTGATGATGCGTGCACTGAAGGAGTGCGGTTTTGCAAACCGAGCAGAACACGTCGCCGATGGAGCAGAAGCTCTGGAGTATCTTGCTTCCATTAACTTGCCGGGCTCTCGGCCCGGGTCAATTCCCAAGCTCATACTCCTTGACCTCGGCCTGCCAAAAATCAGCGGAATGCATGTGTTACGCCAGTTAAAATCAGATGCTCGAACTAAAAGCATACCGATCGTGATTTTGACATCTTCCAAGATTGCAATTGAACTCATGGAGAGTTACAAGCTCGGTGTGAATAGTTACGTGATCAAACCTACGGAAGCGTCGAAATTTGCCCAACTGATCGGAGATATTAGCAGGTATTGGCTGGTCATTAATGAGCCTCCAGTCTGACTCATTTCCTCATTCAGTTCTCATCTGAACGGCCGCGTTTCGAGTGTCTTTGTGGAACCGAGCAGCCCTCAACTCCTGTCGTTGCTGAAGCAATATTTCGGGTTTGCGTCGTTCCGTCCTTTTCAGGAAGAAATCATCCAGGCGACGTTGAAAGGCAAGGACGTTTTCGCTTTGCTCCCCACAGGTGGAGGCAAATCGCTCTGCTTTCAATTGCCTGCCATGACACGACCTGGTTTAACGCTGGTGGTGTCTCCTTTGATTGCGCTGATGAAGGATCAAGTCGACGCGTTGGAAGCGAGCGGCATCCCCGCAACCTTTCTCAACTCATCCCTGGCCCCTGCGGAAGCGCGATTACGTTTAAGTGGCCTTCATAGGGGAAGATATCGCCTGCTGTACGTCGCTCCAGAACGCCTCATGCTTCCGGGGTTCATCGCCGACCTGCAACGTTGGAAGGTCGACCTTCTGGCAATTGACGAGGCCCATTGCATTAGCGAGTGGGGCCATGATTTTCGACCGGAATATCGGCAATTGGCAGAGCTGCGCAAACTATTTCCAACGGTTCCCATGATGGCGTTGACAGCAACGGCAACCGCCAGGGTTCGGCAGGACATAGTCAACCTGTTGAACCTTCGTGAAGCCAGTTGTTTTGTCGCAAGTTTCAATCGCTCAAACCTTCTCTACCGGGTGATTGCAAAAAGCAACCCGTATCAGCAAGTGGTTGAATTCCTGCGTTCGCGTCCGAATGAAAACGGAATCATCTACTGTCAATCTCGCAAAACTGCCGAGAGTGTGGCTACACGGCTGAACCAGGATGGTATTACGGCAAAGCCGTACCACGCGGGACTGACTGCCACTGAACGAACAAAGCATCAGGACTTGTTTTTGCGAGACGAGGCGCGGGTCATGTGTGCCACTATCGCCTTCGGCATGGGAATCAATAAATCCAACGTCCGATTTGTTTTGCATTACGATTTGCCAAAAAACATTGAGGGTTACTATCAGGAGACCGGTCGTGCCGGAAGGGACGGGCTGCCCAGCGAATGCGTCTTATTGTTCAGCGCCGGCGACGTGATGAAACAAATGAAGTTCATTGAGGAAAAAGGAAATCCCGAGGAACGCCAGCTCGCTTATTCCCAATTGCAGCAAATGATTCATTATGCCGAGTGTTCGGGTTGCCGCCGCAAAGAACTGCTGAACTACTTCGGGGAAACATTTCAGTCCGAAACCTGTGATGCATGTGATAATTGCCTGCTGCCACGCCAAACCTACGACGGCACCCTGGTTGCGCAAAAGTTTCTTTCCTGCGTTTATCGGTTGAGACAACAAAGCGGCTTTGACTTCGGTATTAACCAGGTAGCCGAAGTTCTGACCGGCGCAAACACCGACAGTGTCAGGAAATGGAATCATGATAAAGTTTCGACCTATGGCATTGGACAGGAACATACCCGTCCGGAATGGAAGGTGATTGGACGCGAGCTGGTCCGGCTTGGGCTGCTGCGGCAACTGCCCGAAAAGTTCAATGTGCTGGTTCTTAGCCCTGAAGGCCTGGCGGCTCTCAAGAAAAGAGAGCGCATTCATCTGACCAAACCCTTAAAAGCACCGGAAGCTAGAAAAGAACGGGTTGGACAGATTTCCTGTGACGAAGCTCTATTTGACCGTTTGCGTCAGCTCCGCAAAAGGCTGGCTGATGAACGGGACGTGCCAGCTTATATCATTTTTTCCGATGCCACGCTTCGGCAGATGGCTCGAGCTTACCCAGCGCAGGAACATCAACTCACAAAAATCAGCGGGGTTGGTCAAAAAAAGCTGAATGAGTTTGGGACTCTATTTCTCGGGGAAATATCCAGCTATCTGCAGAGGAACTCACGGCAGATCTTTGCAGACGACTCTTTCCACTCGTGAAAAGGAACAGTCGGCAGGCCTGAATCTGACTCGTCTAAAAAACCCCGTCTATGGAGCTATTTCTTGACTCCAGCCAAAACGTCCTGGCGCCTGTCGCCCTTGATTTTGTCCCCAGGAATGCCCCCGGGAATATTGTGAGGGAGGACCAGATTATTATCTGTCCCGGCCTTGTCCTCTTCCGGTATGCGCATCCCATAGAAAGAGCGATGAACGAAGACAAGCGCTGTCACGAAGAAGAAAATGCCAATCCCGGTTTTTATCGTCGGATTTGTCATTGTTACGGCGATTTCCACTGCCAACAAACCAAACAACGTCGTAAACTTGATGACAGGGTTCATTGCTACTGAAGAAGTATCTTTGAACGGATCTCCGACTGTATCACCGACGACGGTTGCCGCATGTAGATCGGTGCCTTTCTGGCGCAAATCCACTTCGACAATCTTTTTTGCATTGTCCCATGCCCCTCCAGCGTTTGCCATGAATATAGCCTGAAACAGACCAAAGAAGGCAATACCGATCAGGTAACCAATAAAGAAATAGGCGTCAAAGAAGGGAAGAGCCAAAGCAAAGCAGAAGATGACAATGAAGATGTTCCACATTCCTTTTTGTGCGTATTCGGTGCAAATACGCACAACCTCTTTACTGTCTTTATCCGAAGCCGTTTTAGCGTCGAGCTTCATGTTTTCCTTGATATACACGACAGCCCGGTAGGCGCCGGTAACCACTGCCTGACAGGAAGCTCCCGTGAACCAATAGATAACCGAGCCACCCATAATTAGACCTAGAATGACTTCGGGTTGAACAATACTCAGTTTCGGGACGGCGCCTCCAAACAGGTTCTCGAGCAAAATAATAATCCCGAATACCATGGTTGTCGCACCAACGACCGCTGTGCCAATCAGAACCGGTTTTGCTGTTGCTTTGAAGGTATTACCCGCGCCGTCTCCTTTCTCGAGTTGATACTTAGCATTCTCGAAATCAGGGTCGAAACCAAAATCAGATTTGATTTGCTGTCCAACGTTCTTGATTCCTTCAATCTGACTTAATTCGAAGACCGACTGAGCATTGTCAGTGACGGGCCCATAACTATCGACGGCTATTGTCACTGGCCCCATTCCCAGGAATCCAAATGCCACCAGACCAAAAGCAAAGATAGGCGCGGCGAAGGCAAACTGCGCTGGCATAATGGCGAGCAACGCGGGATTTTTTGAGAAGTAGTAGGAAATGAACATGAGGACCATGATCGCAAGTCCCATCCAGAAGGCGGAAAAATTGCCGGCAACAAACCCGGACAGAATGTTCAGGGAGGCTCCGCCATGTTTCGAGCAGTTGGTCACTTCACGCACATGCTTGGAAGTGGTGCTGACGAAAACTTTGGTAAACTCAGGGATGACAGCCCCAGCTAGCGTGCCGCAGCTGATAATAGTCGAGAGTACCCACCAAAGCGCAGGTTGTGCAGTGCCGTTTGCATCGGTGAAGTCGCCTAACAATAACTTGCTCGCAACGAAAGTAACGCCTATGGAAACCGCGGACGTAATCCAAACCAGGTGGGTCAAGGGTGCTTCAAAATCAAAGTCCTTTTTGCCCCCGAACATGGCCTTGCTGAGGCCTTCGTTAACGAAATAGGAGACCAGAGAGGTCAGAATCATCAATGAACGCATAACAAACAGCCAAATAATCAAGGTCGCACAGATGCTTGGATTGGCAGCCAGCGCAAGAGCCAGGAAGGTAATCAGGGCCACGCCTGTCACACCGTATGTTTCAAAACCATCAGCGGTCGGCCCGACCGAGTCACCTGCATTATCCCCAGTGCAATCCGCGATAACTCCAGGGTTTTTGGGGTCATCTTCCGGCAGCTTAAACACAATCTTCATCAAATCAGACCCGATATCGGCGATTTTGGTAAAGATGCCTCCGCAAATTCGTAGCACGCTAGCTCCCAGAGACTCACCGATGGCAAACCCAATAAAACAGGGTCCAGCAAGATCTTTGAGGAACATTAAAATGGCGATCATGAAGAAGAGTTCCACGGCCACCAACAGCAATCCTACGCTCATTCCCGACCTCAATGGGATACCCAGTGTCGCCAAGGGATTCCCTTTCAAGGCGGAAAAGGCCGTGCGCGAGTTCGATACAGTGTTAATGCGGATTCCAAACCAGGCGACGCCGTATGAGCCTAAAATGCCCAGAATTGAACAAAACAGTACAATCAGGACCTTGCCAATCGTTTCATGCTGAAGGCCCAGCAAGTAGTACCCGATGCAAACCGCGATAAGTACCCACAAAATGGCCAAAAAGCGGCCCTGTGTGAACAAATAGGTTTTGCAGGTCTCCCAAATCGTGTTGGAAACATCTGCCATGCTCTTATGCACCGGCAGAGCTTTGGTTTGTTTATATTGTACAAGACCAAAGATTGCGCCCAGAATACAAATTAGCAGCCCTCCATACATCAGTGCCGCACCGCTGATCCCGCCTAAACCATTAAATTTTACCGCGTCCAAGGAAGGAATGACAATGTTGGACTCACTAGCATTGGCGACGGCTGTCATCACAACCGTCATTAAAAAAGCAGCAAGCCGCACCCTACTATTACTATATTTCATATTTAAAAAGCCCCGAGAAATTGCATAATTCAATTTGCTTTGGCCAGTCAATTTTTCGTCAAAATTAAGCCTCACAAGTTACACTCCTTGTTTTCATTAGCCATCCGCGAGTTATAGGGTGCAATCCCCACGATTGATACCGGGTGTTCCACTTCGGTGTTTCCTCTTATATCGTCGAATTTCTGCCTTTGAGGGCGCGAACGCGAGAACGGCGCATTTTTAAAGCGGATGACCCAAGGGACAAACTCCCCGATCCAGCCGTTCGGAATCGATTTCCAACTGCCAATTGCGACACGCTTGTGTTGGGGCAATTACTCCATTGCTGCGAGTCCCAGGTGATTCGACGCTTAAACTACAGAAGGCGAGACATTCACAATCGTTGACCCTGGACCGACGCGGAAAGGCAGCATGAAAGAGAATCCAATCGAGCGAGGCAGATTTAGTCTAGGCGGTCAAGGGTTAGGTACTGTCACTGAACAGATGGTCCGGCAACGCGCTGGTGAATTAGCCATCATTAATGGACGGTCAGCTAATCATATTTTAGAATCGGATCTGGAAGAAGCACGCCGGGAACTCACAGGACGGGAGCGGTTAGTGCCAAACCCGAGTCCGGAAGAGGAGTTGGATGAAAGCCAACGTTGGGACCCAATTGGAGGCTCGAATGGCTCTTCTGCACCAACAGTTCCTTCACCAGATGAGCAGACTTTTGCAGAAAAGCTGATTGAGGAAGGGGTAGAAGATGCGGAACAAGATCAGATGGTGGAAGGAACACGCGAAAGCCCGGATGGCGAGCCGTAAAGAACAACACCCTTTCGATGAACCTCGTAGCGCAGGTTTCCAACCTGCTGTATCGTCGATTTCTAATCGGCAGGCAGGCTAGAAGTCGGCGAGACAGCAGGTTGGAAACCTGCGCTACGTTGAAGTGACAGACAATAAAAGGAAAAGGACAAGCCATGACTAAATGCGAGGTCTGCGGGAATGATTACGATAAGCCTCTGGAAATCGTAGTAACAGGAATATCTCACTACTTTGATTGCTTCGAGTGCGCTATTCACGCCTTGGCTCCAGAATGCAGCCATTGCGGATGCAAAATCATTGGCCACGGGGTCGAGGCAAGTGGGAATTATTTTTGTTGTGCCCATTGCGCTCATGAGGAGGGCGTTACTGCGATCCACGATCGAGTGTAGCTCATCGCACCCGCGCACAGTCCAAAATTATTTCTCATGCAGCCCAGAACCACGCCCAGGAAGCCGCAAAGGCAAACTCGACAGCCCGGTCGCGAAACAAAGATGGAACCCAGGCCCAAAGTGGTTCTTCCCGATTACCGGGGAAGTGGAAAACTGGCTGGAAAAGTTGCCCTAATCACGGGAGGCGACAGTGGCATAGGTAGAGCGGTGGCTGTCCTGTACGCCAAGGAAGGGGCCGATGTGGCTATTGCATATCTCGACGAACAGCAAGATGCCGAAGAGACAGAAAAAATGGTCGATGCTGAAGGACAAAAGTGTTTAATGATCCAAGGAGATATCGGCGACGAGCAGGTCTGCCAGCGGATAGTTCAGGAAACTATGGCGGAGTTTGGACAGTTGGACATTCTGGTTAACAATGCGGCAGAACAACATCCCCAAGATGACATTCGCGCCATTACAGAGGAACAGCTTCTTCGCACATTTAAAACGAATATCTTCGCTCAATTTTACCTGACAAAAGCAGCCCTTCCTCACCTGAGAAAAGGCTCAGTCATTATTAACACGACGTCGGTAACGGCGTATCGTGGAAGCGCTCACCTTCTTGATTATGCCTCCACAAAGGGAGCGATCGTGGCTTTCACTCGCTCCCTGGCCGAGGCAGTTGTAAAGAAAGGTATTCGCGTCAATGCCGTTGCACCGGGACCTATTTGGACTCCACTCATTCCTTCCACATTTGACCCGAAGAAAGTGGCAAAGTTTGGCTCTGATGTGCCTATGGGCCGGGCGGGTGAGCCTATGGAAGTCGCACCCTGTTATGTGTTTCTTGCTTCGAGCGACTCAAACTATATGACCGGACAGGTCCTGCATCCCAATGGCGGAGAGATTATCAACGGTTAAAACCAGAGCACCAGGCCGGCTACGTCCGCCCTCGCGTGAGCAATTCAGGAATCGGCATCGAATATCCGTTGAATTCGGAACCCGCAGAAGCCAACCCACTCGTGCAAATAGTGGCTCCGTGCGTCGAAATTTAGAGTTTCATTGGGCTGACGCCATCCCCGATACAGAGTGGAAGACCTATAGGAAAGCGATTGGTGCTGTACGTAACGCTAATATTCCCGTTTTGCTTGGAGGAGGATTTGCTCTTGCGACATTTACCGGGAGGTGGCGGGATACCAAAGACATTGATTTCTATGTGATGCCCCGGGCTCGGGCGGCCGCCATTGCTGCACTGAAAAAGGCCGGCTTCTCGGATTATTACAAAACAAAGCCTTACGATCGGCGATGGATTTATCGTAGCGTGCGCTCGGGTGTGATCGTAGATATTATCTGGTCGATGGCCAACCGGCGCGCACGAGTGGATAATCTCTGGTTTGAAAACGCGCGCTCGGTGCTGATTCGAGGTGAACCGTTGAAAGTCGTGCCGGTGGAAGAGTTCATGTGGTGCAAGCTCTACATTCTCCAAAGAGACCATTGCGATTGGACGGATGTATTCAACGTGATTTTTTCAAGCGGTACCGCTGTAAATTGGATACATTTAATCAAACGACTGGGACCGGACGTATCCCTGTTAAAAGGGCTGCTGAGCGTTTACTCATGGTTATGTCCGGGGAATGCTGCGAAACTCCCAGAACGTTTATGGAAAATGTTGAACCTATCTAAAGCCAACGCAGATGCCCGACCGATAATCCGAAAACACGTTCGGTATCTCGACTCCCGGGCGTGGTTTGCGGCGCTACAACGGACAGGTACCAAAGTCCAGGTTTAATATATGTTAATAGGAGCGATGAATCATCCGGGTAAGGATGTTTGCTCGGAAATCAACTGGATGGCCGAGATGGAACTGGAATTTGTCGATTTGACCCTTGAGCCTCCTGTAGCAGACGTAAGAAGAGTCGATTTACAGGGCATCAAGAAAACATTGGCAAATCACAATTTTCGAGTCGTGGGCCATACTGCCTATTACTTGCCACTCTGTCATCCATTCGAATCGGTTCGGAGGGCTGCAGTTGAGGAATTAAAACTATGTCTGAAAGCTTTTGGTGAACTCGGTTCTGCCTGGATGAACATACATCCAGATAGCAAAGCGCCTTTGCACGACCGAAAGTTTATCGTTGAGAGGAATCTTCAAACGATCCAGGAATTGCTTCCTCTGGCTCGGGAGGTGGGAGTGGGGCTAATGATCGAGAATCTACCCGGCAGTTTTAATACCGTAAAGCAGTTGGGAGAGTTGTTGGATCCAGTGCCTGAGCTGGGCCTTCACCTGGACATAGGCCATGCCAATTTGCTCGTGAGTTACAACACTACGGATGAAATTCTCGCTACTTATAGCAATCGTCTCCAACACGTCCATTTACACGATAATAAAGGGGGCAGCTCGGATCTCCATTTGCCCTTGGGAGCCGGTATTATAGACACAAATCACTATGTCCGCTCACTGCAATCGGCTGGTTACGATAGAACGATCACCCTGGAAGTATTTACCGCCGATCGGCAGTACCTGTCTCATAGCAGAGACTTGCTGCGCCGGCTTTGGAACGAATCATCCCGGCCAAAGCAAGTACTCGCCGCATGATAGCGCGTAATTTCTGCGGGGACTTATTGGGACACACCGCCCTGGTGTGCCAAATCGGTTTTTACCGCAGGAACACTCGCTGTCTGGACACCGCTTGCTTTGTAAGTACGGCCAGTGCGCAATGTGATCGCTTTTTCATCGGCCGTCCTGAAATGGACCGGGATGCTTTGACGCTCGCGACCGTTCCTGGTCTTAAATACACAAAAGTGAAGGTGGGGGCCGCTTGAAAAACCTGTATTTCCAGAGCGTGCGATTACGTCGCCTGCCCTGACCCGCTGCCCGGGCCTCACCAGGCAACTGCCTTTCTGCAAATGACAATAGTGCGCTAGCGTGGCGTCATCGTGCCGAATCAGAACATAGTTATTGTAAGGGTCGTACTTAAGGCTCGGACCGCCGATATCTGAATCGCTCTTGATCTTGACAACCACGCCCTCACGGGCGGAGAGCACCGGGGTGCCTTCTGGCATTTTCCAATCAATCGCATATTTATTCGAGCCTTTGTGGCTAAAGCTGCCCCCATACGCCTGAGTTACTCGAAAAGTTGAGCCTCCCGCGTAAGGTAGTTGATACACAAAGCTATCATCGTGAGTGGCAGACTCACTTCCCAATTTGTAATAGTTTGTATAACTGTACTCCCATTTTTTTTCTGCATCTGCGGGAGCCACGGTAAAGGCTTTGGTCGTCCGTCCTGGCGGACATGTCATGGTGAAAGGCAAATCGACGGAAGATTGTAAGTTCACCAATCTCATCTCAAAAGTCATTGTGATTTCGCAGAGTTCACTGTTTTCAACAAAGAACTCGGTCGCTTCTCCGACCCGTTTGGTCAGCACTTTGATGGTGGGATGATCACTGGCTGGAGAAGCACGGAGTTCATTTTCACAAGTGACCGGTGCTCCAGCATGGCCCATGAAGATACAAGCCAAGGAGAGGCTTACAACCGCGGAGCCGACGAGTGACACAATTCCCCTGGAAACAAACTTGGTGGATTGGATGGTCTGAAACATGGAAGGATAAACACTACTTCTTGAGAGAAGCCGTTTTTGGTGGTTTATGGGAAGGAGGCATCAAGCGAGAAACTCGAGGTGAAGGTGTGCCAAAATCGGGGAATCCATCACTGGCCCAGGTGAAACGTTTTGCATGCACGTCCCGGTCGGTCCATCCCGGCGTCCGGCTGGATTTCGAATGGTATACCATCCAGTCTTCGCTTTGGCACAAAGACTTGACGAAAGAGCAGTGGCCGACACCCCAGACGTCAGCAGTCTTCTTGAATACGGGGCCATGTTTGCTCCAGGCAGCAGGATTTAAAACGTCCTTTGTCTTGTTATGCAAAAGCCCAAGGCAGTAATCCGGCGTCCAACTTCCGCTTGCGGAATAAACAATGAATATATCGCCATTACGTCTAAGCACTTGTGGCCCCTCGCAGATAGGCATCGCGACGCGTTCCCAGGGCTGGTCCGGGCTGGCTATCAGGACGCGTTCCGCGCTGATATTGGCCGGATCTTTCATGGGAGCGATATAGATGTTTTGTTGGCCATTCTGCTTCCCTGCCCAACCGGACCAGACGAAGAATCTTTGGCCGGTTTCCAGTGTCATCACTGTGCCGTCGATTGCCCATCCATTGGTATCGAGCGGCCCGCGACAGCGGTATTTCCCTCGAGGATCTGAACCCGTTGCCTCCAGCACCCACATTCGGTGATTGTTATTATCGCCATCGTCCGCGGCGTAGTAAATAAACCAGCGTCCATCGATTAGATGCAATTCGGGAGCCCAAACGTTATCGCAGTTGTTCCCTCGATCAGGTGCGCTCCAGACGCAAACACCTGGATCCTGGCCAATGCCTGCAATTGTTCGTGACCGGCGGATATAGATATGCCGTTGCCTGCGGGTTTCCGAATAGTAATAGAATCCGCCGTGGAAAATCATCCATGGGTCGGCCGAATGCGGTGGCAGAATTGGATTAATAACTTTAACCGGTTTGTCGTTTACGTTTGCTTGGAAACACGACGCCTCGAGGCGACTGCTTCTCATGCGCATAGTCATTCCACAGAAGCTTTTTCCCTCATATCCTCGCGGGTCCGATATTGGTGTAGTTGTTTGTCTTACACCTCCAAAAGGCGTTGAAACATTGGGAAAAGAGCTGGGGGCGCAGGCCTGTTTTCGCGCGGCCAAACTCACTTCCATTTGCAGAGGCTGTCCACGTAAGCAGCGGAATTGTCTCGCAGCCAGCCGTCCAGTTGCGACGGCTCCTTCAGCTGCTGGCCGCGAACTCGAGGTACAACCACAAAATTCGAAATCACTTCTGGTAATCCGGTCATATCCACCCAGAGTTTTTCGAATTGCGTTACAGGAAACAGATCCTCCTGACCGTGACCCCACCTCTTCTTAACTTCCTTGATCGTGATATAAGTCGGCATCTTTGCCGCCAGATTTCGAATGGCCGCGTTGATTTTGGTTTCGCCGGGGACATTTCCCGCGGGGTTTTCGAGGATCTCCTGGCGGTTTAAGCCAAACGCCGTCAGTAGTCGGTCCAGTTCGATCCAGCACGTATTAGAGTTGTAATAGCTTAACTCGAACTCCGCAGACTCCCGCGGCATCGCCAGCCCTTCAACCAAACGAACACGACCATTGACTGAAGCGAGTCCTCCACCACGGTCTTCCAAATGGCGTAACAACATTTCGAACGTGAGACAGGATTCGCTCTGGATGTGTAGGCCTAGCAAAGTTGGGTCCAGGCAAGCTCCGAGTGTGTCAATGTTGTGGAGCAGCAGATATTGCAGCTGCGGCCGCAATCTCAACAACTCCGCAAGAACCCCATTGCGGAAAAGATTAGGAATCTCGAACCAATGACCCACAGGGTGCAAACATTGCAAGGGCAGATTATCGGTGTAATCAGAGGCTTCGCCGCACCGAGCCGCCCAATTCATCAAAGCCTGCCGGGAACTATCACGGACCTTTTGTTGCTGCTCATCGAGAATTTGTTGCGGCATTTCTTCCCAAAGAAACCGCAGATCCCGCACGGTGGGAACCAGTCGCAAACCGACGGCTCGTCCCGGTGAAAGCAACAAGGGTCCGTCATATCGATATCCATTTTTTTCAGCCAGGCAGCGTTGAATTGGTTCATGCGTCAAATAGCTTGTGGTAAAAATGTGGGGAACCAGCGCGCCATAACTCCGCGATGTATGTCGGCTTTTGGCGAGATGAACTTCCAGGAAATTGCGATGGACTCCTTCAAATTTGCAGAAGGGATGAAGCGCCTTCACGACGCCGGCCCCCTCGGTCCATCGGCTGCCCACGCCGGCTGCCAGCGTTACTACGCAAGCCCGGCCTTCACGAATAGCTTGCAATCCAATCTCGGCCAGAGCGTTGTCAGGGCCGATGGCGGAAATTAACCTGGCTTGACCCGTTGATTTTTTGCCATCCCATTTCTCTGGCTGGACATCCTGAATAATGGCGCTGGCAGGGAACCGGTTCTGAGCGATGCCAATACGCCCTTCTTTCAAGTCTGACCGGATTTGCTCATGCTGCAGGGGGTCGAATCCATTTTTTTCAAGCAACCCTTCCAATGATTCACCCGCTGAAAACTCAGCTTTGCCGCGAGGGAGCATGACGTCAAAGAGGCTTTGAACAACGCCTCGTAACTCCGGCTTCGAGCGGCACGCGGCGCCGAATTTATCCAATTCAGCTCGTCGTAGCGGCGTCAGGTTGTGAGGCTCTCGGCGTAACAACTCGGGAACCAACAGCGTATAGTAATTTGCCGGCATTAAGCCTGTTTGCCCCTCGAGCAGTTCAGCACATAAGCCTGTTTCATTGATGTTGAAGTCGTAAACAACCGGCTCCATCGCGAAGGGAAGCGCATCTTCAAGGCTGTGCTTTTCGGCGCTCATGATTTGTTGCAGAGTTTTTTGCGCAGCCGCTTTGACTGATGGCTCGAAAAAGAATCCCATGCCTCCTCCTGCCATTCCGCCGAGCATTAAAAAACCTAAAAAGTCTGCTCCAAATTCCGCTCGAACTTGCTCAATGATACTTTCTGTAAAGTGATTTGTGGCCCAGGGGATGATTGTCTGGATAGGCTCAAAGAAGTTCTTGCTCGTGCACTTCCCCAATGCTTTCAGATTCTCCGTCCCCAAGGCGCTAATGATATTGTTAAGAATTCCTTGCATGCTCTGCCGGGCGGCCCATTCTCGCTCGGAACGAAGCAAATATTTTTCCGTCACCATCTCGAGGATAGGACCGACATTTTGCGCCAATCCTCCATGCACCAGCACAAGGCTTTCCTGAAGTTTACGTCGTGCGCTTTGTGGAATTTCGGTTAAATCCAAAATACGATGTTGTGGAAGCAATCGTCCTCTGCTAACACCAAACTCGGGGTCACCTTCGGCGGCGGCGACTCCTTCGATGAGCTTTATTCCAGGCCAAACGCCTCCTGAATCCTGCCAGCCCCCGCCTGAACCGCCCAACCATTCACCTAAAAGAGCACGCGCAAGCACCAATCGCCGCTCATTCTCTTGCAATGGACCGGTCATTGATGAGGTTTGACCCGTCGCGCGCATGCATACGCTGACCAGCGCGGCAAGCAACGTAGTTGAAACCGCCAACCTCGAGCCTTTTGGGATATTATTAACGCTGCTGACCACCTCGAGCCCACGACCTCGCCCAACAAGTCTGGCCAGTAGTTCCGCTAAGCTTTGTCCCGAACCTTCGATGCCCGCAGGAACAATTCCTGACGCGATAACGGCTGATTTTAACAACCCTAAGTAATCTTTGCCGAAATCGAAAACATCCGCCAGATGAGTAATGTCGGCTGAGGCTTTCAGGTCAACACTCACCAGGCGTAACAAAGGCTCTTCGATGACGCGCAGGTAAGCTTCCACAGGCGGGTGAGGCGTTTTATCTCGTCCATGCACAGCCAGATCAATCGAAACATTTAGCACCTTTGCCCCGTCCGGATTATCCATGCCGAGGAAGAAAATATCGCTCCAGCCGCAATGGGTCAGATCCATGCGGACCGGCGCGCGTTCGAATAATATCGGGTAGGTGTTGTCTGCCGGAGCGCGCTTGAGAAGCGTGGGTTGAATCCGCAGCGGTTGATCAGCCGGGTGCCCCATTCGAAACATCCATTGATTCCCGCGCACCTGACGCACGCTCCTGCGCACCTGATCGGCCAAAGTTTGAAATCCCAGTCGATAATAGGCGGCCGCCAGGGCGCTGGAAACAGCATCGTTGAGACCTGTCGCTTCTGCTGCCTCGAGGAAGTGGTCAATTGCTTCCTCAAAACGGCGCCGCAACAGGTGTTCATACCCTTTGAATGGAATCAGTGTCTTAGGACGATTCCGACCCGCGGAGGGCTCTTCGAATTTCAGGGGTAAATGAAACCGATGAATGGCATAGAGAAAGAAAAGCGCTCGAACTTTGTGATAGAGATTGTCACTGTTACGACGGAACTTATCCAAAGCACGGCATTTTTCGATGAGTTCCTGCGCTGATAACCCAGAGCAGAGCCTATCTAACGCCTGATTGCGGACTTCAGGTCTTTCCGCCGTGATAATCCCAATTAAATCGCCCATACTGGGTCCGTTTAAAAAGGCACATCATCTTCACCACTCTTTTTGCGCCCACGGCGTGTCGGTTTCTGTTTTTTGGTAGATTTTTTCTTCGAGCGCTTGGCATCCCACCATGGGAAAGGGGCCCAATCAATGGGCGAGCCGTCGCATCCGGGCGTGCCGCATTCAAGCCAAAGCGAGCCGGCATCATCCTGCCAAACCCTCGCGGAATGGCCGGTAAACTTTTTGCTACAATGAAGACACCATTGTTCCTGATCCAGGTCTGGCCAGTCGCATCCGGCGCTGTGTGCCCGGAGTAGGTTGAGCTTTTTATTAAAAGGGAGTGAAACGTATTTCATGGAGTTCCGGGGCTTTATCGCCTGGCAAGCAGTTCGACGAGATTACTGAGCACTTCATCCCGGTCCTGGCCGCTTAAGGCCAAGGCAAGTTGGGCAGTTAAGAGCCCGTACTTCAAGCCGATATCATACCGCCGCGCGCTCAATTCACACGCCAGATAGCGCTCGTGACGAGCCAGCCGTGCCAGTGCTTTGGTTAAGGAGACATTTCCGTTCGGAGTAGCACGCACATCCTCCGCCAACAACTCCATCACTAAAGGCGTCAACACATGCATCCCAAAAAAACAAAGGTAATGCCCGGTCCGCAACCCGGGAACGATCAGGCGCTGTTCCGCTTCCGTAGGGGTGGGCTTTTCAAGAACTTCCGAAATTTCATACAGCCCGTTGCGTCCCGCAGTAAGACGTCCCCCGATTGCCCCATAGTACAACAATTTGCTCTCATGAGTGGCTTGCACCGCTGAAACTGCGCAGTTTTCCACAGCAGCCATTTCGATGAGCTGCTGAGCTGAGCGTTTGGAAACGCCACTGACGTAAAGGTGGTCGCCCACCATCAGGATGAACGGTTGCCCCTGGACGAAATGTTTCGCGCAAAAAACGGCATGACCATAGCCAAGCGGTTGCTTTTGTTCGACGAATTGCAAATGGATATCCGGTCCGACCGCGGCCTCATAGGCAGCCTGATCGTCCGGGTAGATTACTAGGCAGATGTCACGAACCCCGGCCGATTGCAGTTCATCCACCAGAATCCGCAGAGCCGTTTTAGTTGCCCCGTCGCGATCAACCAAAGTTTGCAAGGGCAAGGTGCGCTGAGACTTGCCCGCCGCTGTAATTATCGCCTTTTTTATTTCCACAGAATGCTTTTTAAAGCGCGCGGCGAACCTTGCAGAATGTCAGGGGGGAGTCAAAGACTTAATGAGGTCGGGCCAGGCGCGCGGGTTCTTTCTCGCCTTTGCCATAGGATGGAATAACCATTTCCATGCAAACTCGAGCAATGCACTTTTGTGACCTGACTTTCGCAAGCCCGGAGGAGAATCTCAGCTGCGATGAAGTTCTGCTTGAGTCAGCACAGCGCGGTGAAGTTTCCGAACTGCTCCGGGTATGGGAACCGGCCAACTATTTCGTCGTGCTGGGTTACGGAAACAAAGCTACCACCGAGGTTAACCTTTCTTTTTGCCAGGAGCATAACATTCCGGTGTTGCGCCGCTGCACGGGAGGAGGAACGGTGCTCCAAGGGCCGGGTTGTATCAACTATTCGCTGATTCTCCGTATTCCAGAACGTGGTCCCTTTCAGAGTATATCCTCGACGAACACCCATATTTTAGAGCGTCACCAGGAAACCTTGACATCTTTGCTCCATGCTCCCGTTGAAATTGCTGGCCAAACCGATCTGGCCATTGGGGGGCTGAAAATCTCCGGCAACGCTCAAAAGCGAAGAAAAGATTTTTTGCTATACCACGGCACATTGTTGCTGGATTTGGACGTTTCGTTGGTTGAGAAGACACTTGCCTTTCCTTCCAAACATCCGAGCTACCGTGCAAATCGTGCTCACTCCGACTTTCTGCTGAATGTAAAATTGCCATCCTCGACCATTAAATCGGTTTTGATCAAGTGCTGGGATGCGGACGAACCGTTACCCAATATTTCCTTCGAGCAGATCAAGATCTTAGCGCAAGAAAAATACCGTAATCCTGAATGGAATTTTCGGTTGTGAATCAGGAGAGAGCTCGTGCAAGCCAGACCGCGCAGTTGAACCCGGACGACGGGACTCTCCACAATGAGCAAATCTTTTCCCGTTAATACCTGGAGGCGAGGAGAACCTGGTCCGCTCGCAACCAACCGGTTCGTTGGGGATCTGTGGTCACCAAAAGCCAGTTTTCTTTGCGATCGAGGACACGCACCTCAGAACCATCATGAAGGGTAAATGCGTTTTTCGATTCCTCAAGCGGCCCATTGCGGACAATAGTCTGCGGGGAGATCACCACCGCGCTCTGGTTTGAGAGGTCCTGGTACAAAGCCGCAGCCAGGCAACCGCAGAGCACAAGGGACACCAGGACTGTGGGAAACAGTAATCCGCGGCCGCCACGGCCCCATGTGACGCGCAGTTGCCAGGCGGAAAGCAACAGCAGCAAAATCCAAATTGAACCGCAGGCGAGAAGTGTCCATTCATTCAAAGTTAGTCTCTCCAGGGAGCGTTGCCAGCCGTTGAATTTCAGTGTGGGACCTTGAGTTTGATTTCGGGCAAACTGCAGGTTTGCGCGGAGATCCGGATCTCGAGGGGTATATCGCTCAGCCTGCTTGTAAGCCCAAATCGCGCGGCCTATCTGTCCGGACTTGAACCAGGCATTGCCCAGGTTGAAATAGACCGCGGGCGAGGCCGTTTCTGAATGGGTTAGCTTCTCGTATGCCGCGGCAGCCTCGGAAAACTTTCCTTCATAATACAGCTTATTGGCATCCTCAAAGCCCGATGCTTGAGCGATGCCTCCCGAGCTGCAAAGCAACGCACCCACGATGGTAAAGCAAACGAGAATGTCGTGTCTAAAACAATTGAAGATCACAGTTTTAAGGATTGTAACTCGCGTAAAGTCGATTCAATCCTCGGGACCAGAGCCGCCAGTTCCTGGCTCGAGCGAATAGGGGCGTACCGGGCCAAGTTGCAGGATTGAAAGAGTTCGCGTAGCTGAACCACAGTTGTTTCCGGTGCCTGGCGTGGTTGCAAATGTTCGTCGACCACCGCTTCGGTGATCGCGAACGAAGGCAAATTTAAACGCTCACCCAACTGTTCCTGTAGCAAACGGAACAGTGTAGCGAAGAACAGCTCTGATTTGTTGTCGGCGGCCAGTTGTCGTAACTCCTCCAATCCGTCCCGGACGAGCTGCGCTACTTGCTTTTGACGCCGCAGCCGAGGATTGTTGGCAAAATTCTCAGCGCGACGGCGCACGATCACTGAGGTGACCAGCGCCAGCACGGGCAAAGTTTGCAGCGCTAGAAACCATGGTTGGCGTATTAGCGGGGCAGAGATCTGCGCTATGTTTCCAAGTCGAGTTTTGATAGGAACAATATCCTGGGCGGGAGCAGGCAAATCTGCTTCGGCCCGCCGAGCTGCGCTCGCTATGGTGGGAGGCGGTGAAGCTGCGCCCGGCCGAATGACCAGGGACAAGGGAGGCTGGGTCACGGTACGGTAGGAGGTTTTATCGGGATCAAAGAATGAGAAACTCACAGGAGGCAATTGCTTTATCTCAGCATTCTGCGGAACGATCACCTGCTCAAAGGTTTTGGAACCCTGCAGCCCGAACGGATCTGTGGTTTCAGTGGCTTTGACAGTAGCAGGGTAACTTTTGAAATCCGCTGACGCGAATTGCTCGGGTAAGTTAAGCGTATCGAAACCGCCTTGTCCTGAAATCTGGACGCGCACGGTGATGGGATCGCCGACAGTTACATTGGTTGGGCCAGCGGTAACATCCATCCGGAAGTTGCCTACTGCGCCGTTGAAATTTTCGGGTACGTTTTGGGTTGGCAATGGGAGGCTTTGCACCGTATCCGTCTCTGTGGCCAGAGTAAGCTGCCGTTGTTCCGCCGGGGTCCCAAGCCCGAACCGTTCCAGAAAGGAATCCTGGCGATTGCGCGCGGAAGGTATCGCGGCTACAACCGTGGCGGTAACAGGGCCAACGTTGATTGGACCGCTCTTTACACATTTCAGCGGAAACGTGAGGGGCACCATGCTGTAAGCCATGTTGCCAATTTGCGCGCGACGTGCCTCACCCTTGACCATTTGGCCCACCGTACACCCATCGGCAGGAAATGAAGTGAGTTGAAATTGATTGATGCGGACGTTGCCCTGGATATACAGCTCAAGCTGCGCGAGCATCGTTTCGCCCACGTATATTTGCTTTTTGGGAAGCACAAGCTTCATAAATGTCACCTGAGACCCCGAGTTGATTGCCGCAGCTGATGGAGCCCCCGGCTTAAGCGCTTTCAGCTTGAGAGGTTGTGTACTCAGCTTTTCTCCCGCAACTTCAGCCGTGAACGGAGGTATGACGTAGTCTCCGGGTTGCGTTGGCGTCAAAACGAATGAGGCCGCAAAGGTTGTCCGGGATTGGCCATTAACAAATTCACTCGAAATGGCCGTTCCGCTGGATGCGAATTGCAGGTTAGGAATATTTGGCGGCGAAGGCACGGAAGCAGGTTGCCCGCCTTCAAAAGTCAGGGTCAAAGTGACGTTTTCCCCGACAACAAGGCTGTCCCTGTCCAGCGTTGCTGTAAACGTAGCGCCGTTTAAAGACACACCGGCAATAAGAAATCCGACGCTTAAGAAAACAAAAAACGGGAATTCTTTCAAAAACAGTTTCAAGCCCATTGAATAAATCTGCCGCAATTCTTTCAACATCTACTATATGGCTTTATTTTGCCCGCCTCAATCCGACGCGCAAGCCTCACTTGACGCGCGGGTGTATAGACAAACAAGCAAGAGTCTTGTTCGCAAAAAACCGTTTGAAACCCTGGTGCAACTGAATAAGTTGAGATAGTGAAGGGTGAATTTAAGAACTTGCTAGCTACCCCGGAACTACCTCCACTCGGTCCAGGCCCCCGAACTGGAGTCGAACCCGTCTCTGCGCTCAACAAAGCATTGGAAAAGATTTTTTCAGCATCTCGCTTCCATGAACAACGCCAGCAGCTTATTCGAGCCCTGGTGTTTTTGTGGCACGACCATCTCGATGAGGCCCACACGATAGCTCAGGACATCAATAACGCCGACGGGGCCTTCGTCCATGGGATTATGCACCGGAGGGAGCCCGATTACAGCAATGCAAAATATTGGTTTCGTCGAGTTCAGCAACATGGCGCATTTCCTGGGATCGCCCGACGCGTGAGCACCATGCCGGACCGAACAATTCTGAACAAACTCTTGCCCAACAATCAGTGGGACCCATTCGCCTTCATCGATTGTTGCCAGGAGTCCAGCGAGCGCCGAGCTACCGGTCTCGAAAAATCGCTGCAGGAGATACAAAGGGTCGAAGCTGAAACTCTTATGAGTTGGTTCGTTACCAACAGTCACGAAGATGCGGTCACGACCGATTGAACAAGCCCATCTATTGTATGCTCTTTGGCTTCGATTGTGGGCGTCACGCCAATTGATTGCATGACTTTGGATGTTTCGGGCCCGATGGAGGCCACCTTCGTTTGCGGAAATTTTTTGATAACGGCAGCGAGGTCGAACCGGGCGTGAAAGTGTCGAACAGTGGAACCGCTGGTAAAAGTAATCCAGTCCGCCCCGCTTTCCATTAATTTCGCTGCAGCGCCGTCGCGATCCTCCGTTTCGGCTACGGTTTTGTAAAGGCCGATATCATCTACGATGCCCCCCAGGGCCTCCAAGGCCTTCGGAAGATCAGGGTTGGCTACCTCGGCGCGAAGCAGGCAAATCCTTAAGTTTTCTATGCTTTCGTACTCCGCAAATTCCTCCGCGATTTCCACGCCGACAGCCTCGCTTGGCATGAGATCGACCTGCAGATGCAACTCTTTCAACTTATTCGCGGTAGCCGGCCCCACTGCAGCTATTTTGGCGCCGCCAATATCCCGCAAATCGTGAAACTGGCGAAAAAAGTACTCGAAAAAGATCGAAACACCATTTGGGCTGGTAAAGACCAGCCAATCATAAGAGTTGAGCTCGATCAAGGCATCCACAACGTCTTCTCGTCGAGTGGGTGGCTCGATTCTTATTGTAGGGATCTCCAATACCTCGGCGCCGAGTTCCGAGAATTTGCTGGCCAGTTGGTTTGTGGCGTCGCCCCGAGCGCGAGTGACTACAATGCGTGTGCTGAACAAAGGTTTATGCTCAAACCAGTTTAACTTCTCACGCAGCTTTACTACTTCACCAATCACAGCGACCGTAGGCGGCCCAATTTTTTCACGAACCGCAATTTCTGCGATGTCCTGCAACGTCCCCACAATTGAACGTTGCCGCCCGGTTGTGCCCCAACGAACAACCGCAATAGGCGTATCTCGCGACATTCCATTATTGGCAAGAGTGTCTGCAATTTGCCCAATACGATCTGTGCCCATCATGATCACCTTTGTCCCAGGCGTTTTAGCTACCTGCGCCCAATCAATGCTAGATGCTTCCTTTGCTGGATCTTCGTGGCCGGTGATGAGTGTGAGTTTTGAGGAAAAATCACGATGCGTAAGCGGCACGCCGGCGTAGTTCGGAACAGCCACGAAAGAAGAGACACCTGGGACCACCTCGAAAACGACTTTAGCATCGGCGAGCTGTTCGGCTTCCTCTGCACCGCGGCCAAACACATATGGGTCGCCTCCTTTGAGCCTGACTACCAGCTTGCCTTCTCGAGCCTTGCTGATGAGCAATTCGTTCAATTCATTTTGAGGTATCGAATGCTGCTGCGCCCGTTTGCCTCCATAAATAATCTCCGCATTCTTCGGCGCCAGTTTGAGCAAGGCAGGGTTAACCAGCGCATCATAAACCACCACTTCAGCCCGGCCGAGTAACTCAGCACCGCGCACCGTCAAGAGGCCCGCATCGCCCGGCCCTGCACCCACCAAATAAACCGCACCCTTCGATTTCATTTATCTCCAAAGCGTATGCGCGTCAGGAATAGAGCGCAATGCCGTGAGATTACGAATAGGAGATCGTGGGCTATATATTAACGATGCACGTTAGGGGGAAGTTCAGATCCAAATACCGAGCGTTTTATTCGTACAGTCAAAGGCAAACCCAATTGCGGGTTTGCCAAAGGTTGATAAAGGTAAATTTAGCGCCAATTTTTATTCTTATCGTCGTAACGATGATCGTCGTAGCGATAGTCTCCATGACCGTAATCACGATTCGGATATTCCCCAGAGTACCCGCCGTACGCACCACCATGATGGTGGTGACCATGATCATGGGATTCGCATCCTGCAGTGGTGGCTAATATTAAAGCTCCAATTAAATATAGTATGTTTTTCATTATTGCTCCTTCTCCAAACTATGGGCTCGATCGTAGAGCAGCTAGTGGGATTTACCCGTAAAACACGGCAGAACAGCGGCGGGTTCTCTCCTCAATGACATTTGCAAGCCTATCATTCTCAATGCAATATATCGGCGGCGCTGATGGCTGAATTCTTATTATACTTTGAACTCGGCAGCAAGATTCTGTCCCAGAGAAATTGCTTGAGAGACTGGACCTGTTGTTTCAGCGCGCCGGGCAGGCCCTCTTGCAAACGAAATCGCTCGCAGCCGGATTTGCTCATTAATTTTTTCGGCAAAAGCACCAACAGGGCTCTGACAACCCCCGCCCATTGCTGCAAGGAAAGCACGTTCGGCGGCGACACATTGAAAAGTGTCCCTGCAATTCAGACGTTCACATACCGTTACCATACGTTCATCGTTCTCCCGAATTTCCAGGCCGATTGCACCTTGCCCAACGCAGGGCAACATTTCGTCGAGGTCCAGGATCGTCGCGCATAGCCCTGCGGGTACACCGTCGCCATGGAGATACCCGTTGGAATCGATTCGGAAATTCAGCCGAGTTAGCCCCGCAAGGGCGAGGATGGTGGCATCAAGGGACGTGTCATTGTACAGCTTTGTCAGGCGAGTCAGGACGTTGCCTCGAATTTCAGGGACGTTGAACTTGGGGTTTTTCGCAAGCAGCTGTGCTCGCCTCCTTGTGCTGCTCGTTGCAATGGTGGCATCGCCTGGAAATTGGTCGAGAGCCGTTTTGCTCCCGATTTTTTGGTGATTGAACTCCCTGCGGCGGAAAACCAGAACATCACGAACATCTTCTCGCCGGGTGACTGCACCAAGCTTGAGGCCGGTCGGGAGTTCAGTCGGAAGATCTTTCAAACTATGCACAGCCAAATCTGCCTGGTGCGCAAGCAAAGCATTTTCCAGTTCCTTGGTGAACAGTCCCTTTGGTAAAGCAATTCCTTCCTGGACCAACGAAGCGGTTTGCAATTTGTCCCCTGTGGTTTTAAATGTTTTGATTTCGAAATCGCAATTGGGAAACGCAATTCGGCTTTGGTGGAGAACAATTTCGGCCTGAGCAATTGCCAGGGGGCTGCCGCGGGAAGCGATTGAAACTGATTGATTGGAAGTCATCTTGGGGTGATGGGCGCAACCCGGCACACGGAATAACACTCTTTCCCATCAATGAGATGGTTCATTCGTGGCCGTAAGCGGGTTGGACAGAGCCCCGGTGCTCGGGCGTGCCTGTAGTTCCCAATAAACCAGCCGCTTTTTCTCTGATGATCTGCTCGCAACGAGCGATTTCCACCTGGCGTTGTTTCAAGGATTGGTTCGCGATCTCTTGTAAATCATCGATATTGTACAAATAGACGTCCGGCATCAGATTCACTTCCGGTTCAATGTCGCGAGGAACGGCAATATCGATCAACAACAATGGCCGGTTGCGGCGCAACTTCATTACAGGCTCGAGTTTCGCTCGATCCAAAATGTGGTGAGGAGCGGCGGTGCTGCTGATGATGATGTCCACCTTCGAGAATTCGTTCCACCAATCAGAGAATTGCACCGCGCGTCCGCCTAATTCAGCGGCCAAAGCAACTGCCTTGTCGTAGGAGCGATTAGTCACCAGGATGCCTCGGGCACCTCGAGAAAGCAGGGCTTTAGCTGTCTTCTCTCCCGTGTCGCCCGCCCCAATCACCATGACATCGCGTTCACGCAAGCTGTTGAAAATCTTCTCCGCCAGATCAACCGCAACCGATCCTACCGATACGCTTCCTCGCTGGATGTGAGTATGCGTGCGGACATACTTGGCAACATTGAAAGCACGTTGGAAAGCCCTGTTTAACCTCGGCCCGGTATGGCCGTGCTCCAGGGCTAGATCGTAAGCTTGCTTCAATTGCCCCAGGATCTCTGTCTCGCCCAGCACCATCGAGTCCAACCCACAAGCCACACGCAATAGATGATGGACACTGTGAGGCTCCATCAGTTGGTAAATCTCGCCAGCTACTGTGTCATCGTAACCATGGTATTTTGAAAGGAAATCCAGTAACGCCGCCAAGGCCGGACGTGGTTCGAGTGCAGTCGCCGCATAAAGCTCAACCCGGTTGCACGTGGATAAAATCAACGCTTCATCAACCGCGCGGGTTTGACGCAAAACTTTCAGAGCTTCCGGAATACGTTGTTCGGAGAAGGCAAATCGTTCCCTCAGCGTGACAGGCGAGGAATGATGGCTCAACCCAAGAACGACAATGGACATAATGAGGAAGCGCCAGGCCGATAAGTGCCTGGACGCGCGAATTTGGTGGCGTCATTCAAGAGCTCACACAAGACCGCACCTGAACCAAAGGCGGTTTGGGGTAAAGTTTTTGCAGGGGGCGCGCTCGGGTTATGTAGCGGAGACAGGAGGTTGCTTCCCCAAAATGTCAGCAAAACAAAAATAAAGCTTCCGACTGCGCCCAGCGCGAACCTTCTGCCGCTCTGGGAGAACTTCCAACGCATGACAAGCAAACCGAGGTACAAGAACCAGACCAGAACCGACCATATGATTTTGGGATCGCCTCGATAAGAGTGCACTTCATTGATGCGGGCCAAATCATAGGCCCCCGCGGCCAGGCCAAGTGTCAGAAGAATAAATCCACTCAAAAGAACGCGGCCGACAATTGTTTCCAAACGCTGGATGGGCGGGAATAGTGATAAGATAGCCTGAAGTTTATGAAATTTCAGGTTGTGCTCCTGTGTGAGATACATCAGAGCGGCAACCGAGCTTAGAGCAAAAGCGCCATAGGCCAATGACATCAAGGCAGCATGCAGACTCGTAAAAACGCTGCTATCGTTTGCAGTCGAGCCAGGTTGAGGATCCAAACTGGGCATGAGAGCAAATACTCCGATCCCAAATAACATCGGGGAGGCAAAAGCGCCGAGAAAACGGAGCCGGGGCCAAAGGCCCACGAACAGATAGAGCACTACTAGAGTCCAGGCAGCAAACAGCGTAGCCTCATAAAGATTGGTCACGGGACAATGGTTCAGGGAAAAACCGCGTTTGATCATGGCGGTTGTGTGGAGGCAACAGGCCGCAAGCAATAGTAAGTAATTCACTCTGTCATCTTGGCGAAAGCCTCTACGCCAGAGAAACACAGAGTAGATCATGCTCAAACCATAAACGGCGACGGCCAGGAGAGCGAAATGTCGGTCATTGAGCCAAGCCACAAGATAGGGTAATCTCACGCCCGGTAGGTGCAAGCCGCAATATACCGCGGCTTCCCCCGCCGCCTTTCACGCTCCCTTTGGATGCCATCCGATGGGAGACCCACATCGGTCACATTTCTTGGCTGGACGGGTCAGTCAATTTCATCTACGTTCCGTTTTGTGCCGAACGTGACCAGGAACGCGGGCCAGAATAACACCGCAAAAACCGAATCTTTGCCCTTTGAAGAAGCGTTGGAGAGATTGGAATCCATCGTGGAAGCAATGGAATCGGCAGAATTGCCTCTGGAAACATTGCTGGCAAAATACGAAGAAGGCACCCGGTTGGCCAAAATTTGCCAAACGAAATTGTCTGAAGCTGAACTGAAGATCCACCAACTTGAAAAGAATGCAGCCGGCGAAATGAAACTAGCTCCATTGCCATTGCCGGAAAACGGTAAGACGGAATAATCTTTAAAATACTTTCGGTGGTTTATCTGAAGAACCCTTGGTCACTGATTCCAACACGCCAATTCCTGTTATGAGCCGATATCTCGAAATGGTGGATAGCCCAGTTCACGTCAAAAAATTGACGCTGGATCAATTAAAGTTTCTCGCTGAAGAAGTTCGGCAAGAACTTATCACCGTCCTGGCTAAAAACGGAGGGCACCTTGGGCCTAACCTGGGGGTGGTTGAATTAACCATTGCCCTCCACTATGTCTTTAGCACTCCGCACGACAAGTTTGTCTGGGATGTCAGCCATCAAATCTATGTTCATAAACTGCTGACGGGCCGAAAAAATCAGTTTCATACAATTCGCAGCACCAATGGACTGAGCGGATTCGCGATGCGTTCGGAGAGCGAGCATGATTGTTACGGCGCCGCTCACGCTGGCACGGCGCTTTCGGCTGCTCTGGGAATTTGCGCTGCCCGAGACCAGCGCGGCAGTGACGAGCATGTGGTTTCCATTTTCGGAGACGCAGCTCTCACCAATGGCATTTCTTTTGAAGCGCTAAATAATATTGCCCAAACCACCCGCCGATTCATCGGCATCCTGAATGATAATGAGTGGAGTATTGCGAAAAATGTGGGTGCCATCTCCAACTATCTGAACCGGCTTATCACCCATCCGTCCTATAACAAATTGGCAAAAGATTTTGAGCGGTTCGTTCGCCGATTGCCCAAAGGAGAGATTGCTCTCAAACTTGCGCATAAAGCAGAAGAAGGTTTCAAAGGCGCCCTGACGGAAGTTGGCCTTGAACAGAATTTAAGCAACATGGATGCGGATGGTCGCGGCGGCTATGGAAGCAGCTTGATCTTCGAAGAAATGGGTCTGCGCTATTTGGGGCCAATCGACGGGCACGACCTGCCCCTTTTGATCAGTACGCTTGAATTTGCCAAAACCTGTGAGCAACCGATCGTAATTCACGTCCTGACCAGAAAGGGAAAAGGGTTCGAAGCGGCTTTGCAAAACCCCGAAAAATTTCATGGCCTTGGACCTTATGACGTTACCACCGGCGCAACGCTGCCGGCCAAAGTCGGTGCTCCGCCTAATTGGCAGGATGTTTTTGGCCAGACAATGGTGAAGCTTTGCCAAAAGGACACTTCAATCGTGGGAATCACCGCGGCCATGCCTACAGGCACCAGCTTGAAGCTGCTGGAGAAGGCTATGCCCAGTCGATACTACGACGTCGGCATTGCTGAAGAGCATGCAGTTTTGTTCGCTTGCGGCATGGCAACAATGGGTTTCCATCCTGTGTGCGCCATTTACTCTACCTTCCTGCAACGTGCTTACGATTGCATCGTCCACGACGCCGCCTTACAGGATCTGCCAGTCATTTTCTGCATGGACCGCGCTGGGTTGTCGCCGCAGGATGGTCCAACCCATCACGGGCTATTTGACATTTCTTATGTTCGTTCGGTGCCTAATTGCATCGCGATGGCGCCGAAGGACGAAGATGAGCTGGTGGATATGATGTTCACTGCAACTCATCAGCCGCATCCCACGTTTATTCGGTACCCACGTGGACCCGCCGAAGGAGTTCCAATTAAAGAACAACCTAAATTGCTGGAGATCGGCAAAGCGGAAGTGATACAGAGCTTCGCGAACAATCGCGGCCATAAAGTTGCTCTCTTCCCGCTTGGTAACATGCTCTCCCTTGCCAGGAAAGCCGCCGCTCAATTGGTGGCTGAAGGTTTTGATGTGGCTATCATCAATCCTCGTTTCGTCAAGCCGCTGGACAGCGGAACAACGGAATTCTTTGGGCGAGCCGCCGAAGTGGTCGTGACGCTCGAAGATCATGTGGTAATGGGCGGTTATGGCAGCGCCGTCCTGGAATTATTCAATGAGAAGAGAATCACCACTCCCGTCGTGCAAATTGGCTGGCCCGACCAATTCATCGAGCACGCTTCAAACGTCGACGATCTGCGGCGCAAATATGGGCTGACGGTTGAAAACCTCGTCGCCCGCGTAAAAAGTCAATTCGGAGAAGCGCCACTGGAGCTTCTGGCCGTCCAGGAATTACAATCGCGAGCTTGAATACATCTCCTCTATCAAGAAAAAATGCCTTATAAAGACCTGACTCCTCCTGCCGGCGCAAAAATATCCATTGTAAACGGAAAACTAAATGTTCCTGAAAACCCTGTACTTCCTTTTATTCGCGGGGACGGAACAGGGCCTGACATATGGGCCGCCAGCCAGCGCGTGTTCGATGCCGCTGTCCAAAAGTGTTATGGGGGTAAACGCAAGGTTTCGTGGTTCGAGGTGTATGCCGGGGAAGCTGCCAAGAACAAATTCGATAATTGGCTGCCCGATGACACGATCGAAGCGTTCAAAGAGTTTCTTGTTGGGATAAAAGGACCTTTGACTACGCCGGTCGGTGGAGGGATACGTTCGCTGAATGTCGCCCTGCGTCAGTTGCTCGATTTATACGTTTGCCTGCGTCCGGTGCAGTACTTTCAAGGTGTGCCTTCTCCGGTTAAACATCCGGAAAAGGTGAACATGGTGATCTTCCGTGAGAACACCGAGGATATCTATGCCGGCATCGATTATCAGGCCGGCAGTCCGGAAGCGAAAAAGGTTCTTGAATTCATCCAGCGTGAATTGCCTGCGGGGTTTAAAAAAATTCGTTACGGGCAGCAGTCGTTTGATGAAATAGGAATTGGCGTCAAGCCTATCAGCCGTCCAGGCACCGAGCGCCTCGTGCGTGCCGCGTTGCAGTTTGCCATTGGTCAGAAACGTAAAAGCGTCACCATGGTGCATAAAGGAAACATCATGAAGTTTACCGAAGGCGCATTTCGGGATTGGGGGTATGAGTTGGCTAAACGTGAGTTCGGCGCGAAAGAACTCGACGGTGGCCCTTGGTGCAAAACAGGGCAGGGGGTCATTGTTAAGGATGCCATTGCGGATATTACGCTCCAGCAAGTACTCACGCGTCCTGAAGATTTCGATGTAATCGCCACCCTTAATTTAAACGGCGATTATCTGAGCGATGCTTTGGCGGCGCAGGTTGGAGGCATCGGCATTGCCCCTGGTGGCAACATCAATTATGTATCGGGTCATGCCATCTTCGAAGCCACTCACGGCACCGCGCCGAAGTACGCCAATCAGGACAGGGTCAACCCCGGCAGTGTGGTGTTAAGTGGAGAAATGATGTTCCGTTACATGGGCTGGACAGAAGTTGCCGACCGGATCATTAAAGGGTTGAACGGCGCAATAGCGTCAAAACGCGTTACTTACGATTTCGCGCGCCTCATGGAAGGCGCTACGGAAATCAAATGTTCGCAATTTGGCGATAATATCATTGAGCATATGTAGGCCGCCCGCCGCGATCCTCTGTTCACAGGGTAACCGTTTCGCGAACCTATTCGTTATGCGGTATCTTGATGGTGCTTCCACCAATGAATTCGCGGATCACCGCATCTCCCGGGATAATGTCATAACCAACTACCTGCTCCTTTCGAAGTCCGACAACAGATTCAAGCAATCCTTTCACCCGATCGTAACGAATCCGCGCATCGAGGAATCCTGTATAATCGGCAAAGTCCTCTGCTTGTGGCAAAAGACTGTTTTCCCCCGAAAAAAACGGCTTTAAGGAGGGCAAGTCGAAAGGGAAGCCTCCGTTGATGGAGTGATCAGCTAAACCGCGTAAAGGTAAGATGCTAAACAATTCACCTGAGCGCACGTAATGCCAGTGTAAAATGGTGAGCAGAGGACTGTGGTTTCGATACGTTGCATCGCGCAGCATGCGTCGGATCAGCCGAATATCAGTAAAGCGAGTGAGGCGGTTGGATTGGCCATTCCCTTCGTAGAGAATGTTCTGGGTTTCGATGTATAAACGGAATTGGGAAGCGCTGCTGATACCTTCAGTGATGGGGGGGTAAAGACCATGAAGGCAATCCAAAAGAAGAATCTGGTCGTCCTCCAGCCTTATGGGTTTGGACTGAGTACGCCGTCCCTCTTTGAAACTGTAGACTGGTTTTTGGACCGTTTCGCCGGCCAGTAAACCCTGGATTTGTTGATTGAGTAATTGGATGTCGAGAGCCTCCGGCGTTTCGTAATTGCGATCATTGATCCAATCGGTCGGGTGCTCCACCAGTGGCCAAAAGTAATCGTCCAGATTTAACATCAAAAAGCGGAGTCCATGCCTTTGGAGCCGTTGGGTCAATTTGACCGTGGTGGTAGTTTTTCCAGAAGAACTGGGCCCGCTGATCCAAATCATCCTGACTTTCTCACCAGCCCGGAGCCTGGCCATAACCTTCGCTTCGGCTACATCCAACGATTTTTCATACTCAGCCAGTGATTCCTCCACCAGGGTTTTGATTTTACCCGCGCGAACGACCTCATTTAATCCTTCTACAGTGTGGCAATTTCGGTGACGATTCCAAGCCAGGTTTTTCTCTGCTTCTTCTTGCGGAAAACCATTGCCCACAAAACTTTCGGGCCTGATCGCACCTTCGCGCAACCAATGCCTGCCCCAACGGTAACAGGCATAGGCGTCAGCAGTATTTTGGAAACCATAACTTCGTAACGCGTGAAGTACTTTGTCCTGGATTGTTTCTATGGCAGGGGGAAAATTCGCTATTAAATGCTGAGGTTCCGAGTTTAGACAGACGACTACAGTATCAGCCAAAAATTCAGCGATTTGCGCATCATCGGTATATGCATCGAAAATGACGTCGTTGATACCTGGCAGGAGATCTTCTTTAAAGCCTCCAATGGATTGTGCAGCTCGAACAATAGCCTTTTCGATCCGGGTGCGATCGAAACGAACCAAGGCACGGTTCCGCTTTTGAACTTTGACGATTCCATTTTGGACTGCCACCGGGGGATAGTAAGAAAATGGAGAGAGCGGGACAAGAAACGTCCATTGAAGGAACCTGAAGCAGACAAGCAGGGCCCTTACTCAGGTTTAGGCATCATACTTTCAAGTTTCTTTTCGTCCAGGGCACTGGGATGCCCCTGGTAACGAACGATACCCTTCTGATCCAAAAATAAAACGCAAGGAATACTGGTTACGCTGGCAGCAATGCTCATTCTGGACTTTGAATCGAGAGCGGAGGCAAATTCGGGCATCGGTTCAGACATGCTTTCAATTTCTTCTTTTGTATCCGAACTTACCCCGATGATCACAAGTCGGTCGGCAAATTTCTTCTGGAGCGCATTAAGCTGAGGGATCAGCTTCCTGCAAGGTATGCTCCAAGGACCCCAGAAAAAGATCAGCACGAACTTGCCTTTAACCGCCGGTTTATCTCCAAGCCATTTTTCAACCTCCAAAGGGGGCGCTGCCTTGCCGAGTAGCGAAGCTTCGGAGATAGGATCAGCGAGGCTATTTTCCGAAGTGGTTGCCGCCTTCTTGGCTAGAAGTGCAGCTTTCTGAGCTTTTTCTGTAATTCGCGCTACCAATTGCCCCTGGTAAGCCAAATCATCGTCCGTTTGTTCCTTCTCGGCTGCCGCTGCTGCGTTCGGATCATAATTAAACCGGCTGCGCAGTTGTTCGTCGACATACTTTAGCTTTACGTTGGCTATACCTTTGGTGTGGGTGAAGTAAAGGTCGGTGGTGTTGGCCCCTACAATAGTAACGTTGCTGTATACTTTTGACCCAACTTTCATCCAATCAAACTTCAAAGGGGCTGAAAAAGCCGAAAGAGTGACCCAAAATAAGAGGTTAAATATAAATAACCGCGAAATCACAGGATGGGTATGCATTATTGAAGATGGTTTGACAAGCATTGAGCGTGCCCGGCACTGTTCCAGGCGTGCATTGAACGAGGGCTTCTTTGAAACAGGGGGTTCCTATTCCTGCGCTTTCTCACACGGACGGGGTCCGTACATGTACGCAATCCTCTTTACTTGACTTTGCGGATGTATGCTCTATGAATTCAGGCACTCAGAGTATGACCCGAAAGCCAATATCGTATGTCCCCTGTTGTACTTGTTGCTGACGACGATCCAGATGATGTTCTGTTGCTTTCTCGCGCTTTCCTGACTGCAGGCTTGCCGCATCGGATCGTTCACGTTCGCAGCGGCGAAGAAGCAATCCGATACCTTGCGGGGGAACAACATTACGTCGACCGATTCAAATACCCTTTACCCAAACTCCTGTTGCTGGACCTCCATTCAACTAGCGAGCAAGGTTTAGGTTTATTGAGATGGCTGGACGAGCAAACCACTCTGCGTACGTTGCCGGTAGTGGTGATCAGCGGTTCAGACAACGCTATCCAGCGCCAGAAAGCGCTCGCCTTGGGCGTCGATGCATACCGCTCAAAACCAGCAGGTCTGCCCGGCTGGGTTGTCATCGTAAAAGATCTTGCGACACGCTGGTTGAGTGCAAATCCAGAGCCACCCCGCAGAAGAGCAAGTGCAACCACAACCATGGCTGCTCCCGCGCCGCAAAGTCCGGTCAAATCGGAAGCTGCGTTAAAAGTATAAGCTGAAGGTGCGCCCGCGACTGCAGCAATCTCCAGCTGTCGGCTGCCAAAGCGATTCTCCTGGTCAGGACATGTCCCTATTGAGGACACATGAGCCGCATAATTAGACACTTTTGCAACTGACAACCCGTCAGTGTCTCTCTATCCTCCGCAAAGATGAGCAGCTGTCCGCTGGTCCTCGTTTCACCAGATATCGAGGCGAAAGGAAGGGAATTTGGTGACCTTTCGATCAGTCTTTCAAAGAATTATCAACGAGCCCTTATTGCGGCTGGGTTGATGCCGCTGATTATGCCGGCCACAGCGTCCCCGGAGCTGATTTCAGCAATGGTTGCGCGGTGCGATGGTGTCGTGCTGACCGGTGGTGACGATGTTGAGCCACGACTTTATGACCGCGGTTTGGACCCGCTCATTCGACAAACAGTGGAGGTTACGCCGGACGGCGGGGAGCGGGATTTGCGGGAGTTATTGATAGTAAATGAGGTATTTCGACAGCGCAAACCGTTGTTGGGAATTTGTCGGGGCCATCAAATTATCAATGTGGCTCTGGGTGGCACGCTGATAGCTGATCTGGAACGCCTTGTTCCGGGTGTTGGTGAACACCGATGCATGGTTAAACGAGACGTACCAGTGCATGAAGTCCAATTGACACCAGGTTCCATACTGGCCAAGATAACCGGCAGGAAGACACTAAGCGTGAACAGCACACACCATCAGGCTGTGGGCAAGATCGCCTCGCTCCTGCAAGTTGCGGCTGCAAGTGCTGACGGAATCGTGGAAAGTACGGAGCTGAAACCGGATAAAGCCGGACTGTTGCCGTTTTTTCTAACGGTTCAGTTTCATCCTGAACGTCTGGCGGACCGTTATCCGGAACATCAACTGATCTTTAACGCTTTCGCGGTTGCTTGTGCAATGTGATCGGCCAAAACAACTTATGAAGGGCAAAATCCTAATCGTAGATGACGAAGAAAGTATCCGGGCTTTATTAACGGACGTGCTTGGGGGAGAGCATGAACTGAGCGAAGCTGAAAGCGGTGCCGCTTTGCAGAAGTCCTTGAACCAGGAGGAACCGGACGTCGTCCTCTTGGATGTGAATTTGGGGGATGCCAATGGCTTGGAGTTGCTGCCTCAGGTAAAAAGGCGCTGGCCCGAAACCCCGGTGATCGTCCTTACTGGTGCGCCAACCGAGCATGAAGCAGTTTCGTGGGCGGTGGATGCAACGAAGCGAGGCGCGTTCAATTTTGTTCGAAAATCTGCTGAGTTCGACATTGCAAAGCTGTCGGCGGACGTCAATACGGCCCTGGAGCATCGTCGTCAAGTCAATGAGGCCCGTCTTCTACGGAGGGCGCTCGAAACGATGAGCGGCAGTGCCTCCCCGGTTTTCCAGAGCGCCTCCATGCGTGAAGTCGTACGGACCATTGAGCGCGTCGCACCCAGCGATGTCGCTATCTTGATTGCTGGAGAAAGCGGCACCGGCAAGGAAGTCATTGCCGATTTGATCCATGTTTTAAGCGCGCGCAGCAAAGCGCGGATCATCAAGATCAACTGCGCCGCTTTGCCTCGGGAGTTGATCGAAAGTGAACTTTTCGGTTCAGTTAAAGGCGCCTACACTGGCGCAACCGATCGCGACGGTTTTTTCCGGCATGCGGAAGGGGGCACTCTGTTCCTGGACGAAATTTCCGAAATGCCCATTGAAGTTCAAAGCAAACTCTTGCGTGTGCTTCAGGATCAGGAAGTTCGCCCGGTTGGAGGTAAAACCAGCTTCAAGACGAACTGCCGAATTTTGACGGCAACTAACCGCAAAACCGATGAAGCAATCAAAGAGGGCAAACTGAGAGAGGATCTTTTTTATCGGATAAGCGCAATTACAGTCTATTTGCCTCCTTTGCGTGAACGGCGGGAGGACATTATGCCGCTGGCGAATAGCTTTCTGAAACGTTTTGCCGGCCAGGCTAATCGTGCTATAACTGGATTTACACCGAGCGCGATGGAACGCATTACGATGTTCGATTGGCCAGGTAACGTGCGCCAGCTGCAAAATGAAATTCAACGCGCCGTGCTTCTCTCTGAAGGTTCACAGGTCGATGCCGCTGATTTGTCGATTAGCAGCGCACGGACCGCCACCGAAGTATCGAACGATACGAATTATACTCTTCTGGAGGGCGTGGAACGTAATGCGATTATTCAGATGTTGAAAGAAACCGGCGGTAATAAGCTCGAGACTGCCAAACGACTGGGGATAGGCCGGCAAACGCTTTATAACAAGATCAAGGCTTACGGGATAGAAGCTTAATCGCCCCATTTCGGAAAGAGATCGGGGATAAGTCAAAAAGACGATCTGCCGGTTCAGGGTCTCCAATGTTGTCTTCCTGCAACATCAGGAGTTGATCTCGATTGAGAGGCGCCGGCTTCTTCAGCACCCGAGGAAACAGATATTCCAAACCAGCCGCCAATTTATTGGATAAACCCAGCGGCACTCTGAGTTTCAATCGTTTTCTCCCCATCGCTTCGCAGAGCGCTTCGACAATCTCCTCAAAGGTCAACCGCTCCGGTCCACACAAATCGTAAGTTTCGCCAATGGCTCTGGGTTCGACTGCCGAGCGGGCAAACGCCTTTGCCACCTCCTCAATTGCGATTGGTTGAAAATGAACGCTTTCCTTTGCCATGATTGGAATTACCGGTGAAGAGCGAATGATTGTAGCGAATAATGAGGTAAACTGATCCCCTGGTCCGAAAATCAGCGAAGGCCGAAAGATGGTATAATCAAGATCGCTTTGACGCACTGCTTCTTCAGCAAGCCATTTGGTGTGATGATACCTGGAGCGGCTTTCTGCTCGAGTGCCAAGCGCGCTCATATGAATAAACCGTTCAATCCCCGCTCGTTTGACGGCCGCGACGACATTTTTAGTACCCAGAGTGTGAACATTATCAAAGGTATTCTCACCAATTTCACTGATGATGCCGACGAGATGAATTGCCGCATTCATCCCGGCGACGCCTCTTTCCAGAGCGGCTTCGTCGTAAATAGTTCCTGGTTGTAGCTCAACCTGAAAACGGTTGCTCAACCCACGCGCGGTTTCTGATTCGGGCTTTCTGACGAGGATACGAACAGAGTGCCCTTCTCGATGAAGTTGTTGGAGAATGTGTCGTCCGACAAACCCGGTCGCACCCGTGACGAATATCTTCATGCAGGGGTGGGACTCTACCGAAAGTCGAGCTTTGGAACTGCGTTTGGGTGATCAGTTTGACTCGACAGAAGACAGGACGGCTCCGCCTGACGGCCCACGGAAAAACAGACCCGGCCACAGGGCTGGTAACCCAAACCTGTTGGAACACGGGCGCCTCTATTAAGACCTGACTGACGTGGTCGCATCACCCTTTCCACTCCCATCCAATTTGCCTAATTCCTCACGCACGTTCTTCGCAAGCGGCGCAATGGTTTCGCGGCTGAAATCGAACTTGCATCCCGCCGTGGCGAAAAGTTCCGGCAACGGGCGCGAACCTCCCAGTGCGAGCGCCTTTTTATAGGATTGGAGAGCCCCAGCTTTGTTGGACTTCGAGTTGGCCCAAACCTGAAGGGCCCCTAATTGAGCAATTCCATATTCAATATAATAAAATGCATGGATAAAAATATGGAGTTGCCGATGCCACAGGTTCGCGCGAACGGCTTCATGCTCGCTCCAATCAACATCGCCGCCGAACCGCCGAAGCAGTTCGACCCAGGCGGCGCTCCGGTCCGCGCGGGTGTGAGCGGGATTGGTATAGAGCCAGTGTTGAAATGCATCCACAGTCGCAATCCAGGGCAATACATTCACCACTCCTTCCAGGTGCATCCGCCGGGCGCGGGTTGCCTCGGTCGAGGAATAAAACTGTTCAAGAAATTCGTTACCCAACAATTCCATGCTCATCGAAGCGACTTCACAGAATTCGATAGGCGCGCTTCGATACGCATACAAATCTTCGTCTTCAGTCGCCAGTGCATGGAACGCATGACCAGCTTCATGGAGAATGGTTTCTACATCGCGCTGAAGACCGACTGCATTCATAAAAATAAATGGCAAACGGGCTTCGGCCAGTGTGGATTGATATCCGCCAGGCGCTTTGCCTTTTCGATTGTCCAAATCCAGCAAACGTAGTTGTTCCATGCGGCGGAATCCGGCGGCCAGGTCGGCATCGAGCCGCTCAAAGACTTGTTGAGTCCGGCTTACCATCTCGCTTACTTCCGCAAACGGGCGAAGGGGAGGGCGGTTCAGCGGATCGACAGACAGGTCCCAGGGACGAAGTTTTTCGAGCGCTAACTCCTCTCTTCTTTTTTTCTGCAAATCGCGGACAATGGGCACTACCTCCGCTTCCACCGCTTCGTGAAATCGGACGCAATCAGCGGGTGTGTAATCGAAGCGCCCCATTTTTCTAAACGCATAATCACGGTAATTAGCGAACCCGGCGTTTTGAGCAATCTGTTGCCGCAACCCAAGCAGCTTTTCGAAAATGTCCTCAAATTTATCTGCTTCCTGCAACCGCCGGTTTGCCGAGAGCTTCCAGGTTTCCTCACGCACCGTTCGATTCGTTTCCTCCAGGTATTTGGCCATTTGGGGAAGCGTTTGTTCTTTGCCATCATACTGGACGGTGAGGGAGCCGCTTAGCTTTTGGTATTGTTGCGCTAATTTGGCTTCGTCGGTCTCGAGTGGAACATTTTCGGGGCGAAACAGCTCTACATGAACTCGAGTATCCCGGATGAAAACACCATAACGTTGTTCGGGCAGCTTTTGTCTCAAAGGATGGCCCACAAATTTCCTGGCGAGCTCGAACTGCTTTGGTTTGGTCTGCGGCTCGATATGTTCAACAAAGTGCAGGTAAGCCTTTTCTGCCTCTGAGTTGTCGGTATGGCAAGTCATCGCGATGTAGCGCTTGGAAGACTCTTCATCCAGGGCGGCACTCACTTCACTCCAGTTCAACAGCCAGGTTTCCAGATCCGGCGGGGTAACACATTGGTCCGCGGCGCTCGATAATTTGTCGAATAAGGGAGCAATCTGTTCCCAATTCCCAAAATCGATTTCGGTCGGGACGAATCGCCGTGGTTTACGCGGCTCGAGCTTGCCAAAAGGTAATAAACCCATGGCGGCAACATAACGCATTCAGGTCGGTTGGAAACCTGTTTTTGAAAAGGCGTGTGGGGGTGTTTTCAGTCCGAAATGTGGCTCACACAGTGCATCTGCCTTGAATCCGAATTTGATCGTGGCGAAAGAATCATTACCGCGAGGCAGGTCGTCCGAAGGTTAGGAAACCGGAGAGTCCAGGGCTTCGCGAACTCGGCGAGCGAGGCTCGCGCTCAAATAAGGTTTCTGTAGGAATTTCATGCCTGGCTTCAGCACTCCATGATGTCCAATGGCTTCTTCGGTGTAACCAGACGTGAAAAGGATTTTTGTGCCGGGGCGGGTCTTGTGGAGAGCATCCGCCAACTCTCGCCCCCCCATGACGGGCATTACGACATCGGTAAGGACAAGATCAATTTTGCCCTCGTGTTTCTGCGCAATACGAAGTCCGTCCGCGCCATTGATGGCTTCCATGACTGTGTAGCCTCGCTCGCGCAATGTCGTGACCGCCAATTCACGAACGAGGCTTTCGTCCTCGACCAGCAGTACTGTTTCTTTGCCGCCAGCCACCGACATGGCGGAGTCCTCCAGAACAGCGGGTCTGGGGGTGTCTTGAATTTCCGGAAAGTAAATGTTGAACGTCGTTCCCTTTCCCAACTCGCTTAGGACCTCAATGTGGCCGGCGCTTTGCCTGACAATTCCGAAGCAAGTGGCAAGACCCAAGCCGGTTCCTTTGCCCGCAGGTTTGGTAGTGAAGAACGGCTCGAAAAGATGAGCTTTTACCTGTTCGGTCATTCCTGTGCCTGTATCCGAAACGCTTAGGCGCACGTGCTTGCCTGGAATTAAAGCAGGAAAATTTTTTCGACGGCCCTCATCCAGCAAGACACTCCCTGTGGTAATGGTCAGCTTGCCACCATTGGGCAAAGCATCCCGTGCGTTGACGGCAAGATTCATGATTACTTGCTCTATCTGGCCGGGGTCCGCTTTGATTCTCCCAACAGTCGGGTCCAGTTCCGTGCGAAATTCAATATCCTCACCGATTAGCCGAGTGAGCATTCGTTCGATATTTCCCACGAGGGCATTCAGTTCGAGCAGCCGAGGTTCAATGACTTGTTTGCGGCTGAAAGTTAGAAGTTGGCGCGTCAGGGCGGCGGCCATATAGGCACATTTCTCGATTTGCTCGGCATTTTTCCGGCGGGAATCGCCCAACTCGAGTTGACGCAACAGCAATTCGCTGTGACCGCTTATAGCGGTCAAAATATTATTAAAATCATGAGCTACCCCCGCGGCCAGCCGCGCGATGGCCTCAAGCTTTTGCGCCTGACGCAACTGCTGTTCACTCTGTTGCAACGCTTCTTCAGCAGTTCTCCTGGCTTGTCGCGATTGAGCTTCCTGCAACTCGCGTTCGATAGCCGGCACCAACCGCGCCAGCTTACGCTTCATAATATAGTCGTGGGCGCCCGCTTTCATCGCCGCAACTGCGGTCTCTTCGCTCACGACCGCCGACACAAGAATGAAGGGCAAATCCTGCCCGCTCTCTTTGAGCACCTTCAGCGCTTCGAACCCACCAAAGCCAGGCATCTCGTAATCCGAAATGACAATGTCCCACACTTGTTTTTGCAACGCGGTTTTCATCATGGGCGCATTCGAAACCCTTTCGTGGGTAGGTTCGTAGCCCGCCTTGCGCAACACGCGCAAGAGGAGGAAAGCATCGTTCTCTGAATCATCAGCGATCAGGACGCGCAAGCACCGGGCCGGCGTATCCAATGAGTCAGGCTGCTGTGGCGAATTGCTCTCGTGCATTGGTTGATTCCTCCCTCAAGGTAAAACAAAAAGTCGCGCCGCGCTCGACCGCTCCTTCCGCCCAAATCCTTCCTCCGTGCCGCTGGATGACGCGTTGCACAGTTGCCAGTCCAATGCCGGTCCCGCGAAACTGGGCCTGGTCATGGAGCCGTTTGAATGGGCTGAACAGATGCTCCGCGCGTGCCATGTCAAAACCGGCTCCGTCATCGCGCACAAAGTACGTGCGCGCGCCGTTGGATTGAGGCAGCGCGCCAAATTCAATCCGCGCCCGGGCGCGTCTCGCGGTAAATTTCCAGGCATTCCCGAGCAAGTTTTCCAGCACAACCCTCAAGAGGCGAGCGTCTCCTTCGACAGTCATTCCTTCAGCGATCACCCAATCCACGAGTCGATCGGGCTCCTTTTGCTGTAATTCAGTGGCAATCCCTTTGGCTACTGCGGTCAAATCGCAATTTTCCGGTGTGAGTTCATGGCGCGTCATGTTCGAGAGCGCCAGCAGAGCCTCGATGATCTCCTCCATATGCTGGCAACTGCCCCGCAGCCGCTCCACATACTCCCGACCGTCGGTGTCGAGTCGATTGGCGTATTCTTCCATCAGAATCTGGCTGAAGCTGTCGATGTTCTGCAAGGGCGAGCGTAAGTCGTGCGAAACTGAATAGCTGAACGCTTCCAATTCTTTGTTTGCAGTCTCCAATTCAGCGGCCCGGTCCTTAAGTTCTTTGTTTAGCTGGCTGATCTGTTTCTCGACCTTTTTGCGTTCGCTGATATCACGAATCGCACTCGTCACAAGCAACCCTTTTTCCGCTGACAAAGGCCTGGTGCTGATCTCGATTGGGAATTCCCGCCCATCTTTGCGCAGCCCGCACAGTTCGAGCGTCATCTCAGGGACACGCCCGCCCCGCTCGAGAAAAAATCCGGCGTAATATTGGCGTTGGGTTTGCCGGACGCGTTCCGGGACAAGCAGCGCCATACTTTCCCCCTGCAGCTCCTTTTCCGTGTAGCCGAACAATTTTGCAGTGTGCGCGTTGCTGCTAATGATTTTGCCCTCCCCATTTACTATCACTAGCGCGTCCGGCATCGATCCCAGAAAACGATCGAGTTTTTCCTGTGCCCGTCCACGACTATGCATGGCGCGCAATGCGCAACTGCCGAACAGCAGTACGAATAGGCAGGCGAGGTAGCTTCCTCTGAGGCCGATGCTCGTTTGCCGTTCTGCACGCGTGGTCAGCTCGGTTTGTTGTTCGCCCAGTTTCCCGCGTTGCGTCTTTTCCAGAATCTTGAATGAGGTCAGAATTTCCTCCATCAGCTTGTTGCCTTCGTCGGTCATTCGCCGTTGGCTGGCTCCACGAAACAGGTTTTTATTTCCCAGATCCACCATGTCTTTCATCACTCTGACGTGCCGAGCAATAGTGGGCTCGACGTCTTTCACACTTTGAAGCGCCTTGGGGTCGTTCGTCAGCAGGATCTTGAGCTCATCGACTTTAGGGGGCACGTCCTTGACAGCGGTGAAGAATGGATCCAGATGCGATTGCTTCCCGGAAATGGCAAAACTGCGCGCCGCACTTTCGACTTCGCTTAAGCTGACCGAGATTTCTCCAAGCTTTTCCAATAATTCACGAGTGTGAGCGACTTTCCTGGTGGATTCATGCAGCTGCTCACCCGATTCGCGGGACAGGAGAACGTTTCCAATGAGGATGCTGAGCGCCAGAAGCAAACAGATGCTCCAAAGGATATTTCCTGCGGAACATCGCCATGTCCGATTGCGGGACAGTTCGGCGGGCGACATTTTTTCAATGCCTTTCCGCCCGTTGCTTCCGCTCTTTTTTTCCTGAGCTGAAGTCACATCGAACTCGCAGCCATTTTTATGCCACGCAATGGAGTCTGAAGCGGGTTGTCCGGGGTCTCACGAACTATAGAACTCGATACCCTTGTTGATTTGCCTTTTCTGATTTATTCCGCAGTATAGAAGGCACTGAAATAATTGGTTTATCTTTGATGAAAACAGGGGACTTTAACCGTCTAGTCACTCTACCCGCAGTGCTTGTTCTATCAGCCACAACTGCCTTTGCAGCCAATCCGCCCCCGCGAGGGTATAGCATTCCGCTTATTGATTTGGCGCCCGAAACCAGTCGACAGGTTATCGTTGACCGGGAACCGGGACAGTACCTCGGGCATCCAACCACCGTCTTGCTGGAAGATGGTAAAACGATTTTATGTATTTATCCCAAAGGACACGGCAAAGGAGCGATTGTCCTGAAGCGAAGCACCGACGGCGGACTGACCTGGAGTAAACGATTGCCCACTCCCGAGTCATGGAAAACGAGCAAAGAAACGCCCACTATTCATCGCGTGGTGGATCCCGCAGGCAACAAGCGCCTAATCGTCTGGTCTGGCTTGTACCCTGCGCGATTATCCATAAGTGACGATGATGGGACAACGTGGAGCGAACTTAAACCTGCGGGTGATTGGGGTGGAATCGTCGTCATGGGTTTCGTCGAACCTTTGAAAACCGGCCCGGGGCAATATCTGGCCATGTTTCATGATGACGGCAGATTTTTTGCCGACAAGCTCAATCAAAAAGAGCCAGTGGTGTTCACGCTGTTGAAGACTCGCTCGAGCGACGGTGGATTGACCTGGTCCAAACCGGAACCGGTCTGGGAAAATTCGCAGGTGCATCTCTGTGAGCCTGGCTGCTTTCGCTCACCCAGCGGCAAACAAATGGCCGTACTGCTACGGGAGAATTCTCGCCGCAACAATTCGTTCATTATCTTCTCGGATGACGAAGGCAACACCTGGAGCGAGCCCCGCGAGTTACCTGGGGCTTTAACCGGGGACCGGCACTGCGGCAAATACGCTCCCGATGGTCGTCTGTTCATATCGTTTCGGGACACGACGCGGGAATCACCGACAAAAGGCGATTGGGTGGCCTGGGTGGGGCATTATAACGATTTGGTTTCAGGACGCGAAGGCCAGTACCGCGTCCGACTCATGGATAACACCGACAAATGGGACTGCGCATACCCTGGAGTGGAGGTTCTTCCAGACGGAACTCTCGTTACCACAACCTATGGCCATTGGGCCACCAACCACCCTCCTTACATTGTAAGCGTCCGCCTTAAATTATCTGAGCTCGACGAACGCGCCCTGCACTCAAAGTAAAACCTGAAATAATTGCAGTAACTGCAGCTGAAAACGAGGTTCCCCGCTCGGGGGTGCAGTGCGCGACACGCGGAATCTCACGACTGCACAGATTTCCCGGCGGGGAACATTTTATTTTATGGTTACCGGCACCGCGGCCATAATCGCGGGGTCGGGCCATTTTTGTCTTCCTTTTTTGGAGGACAAAATTCTTCTCAACTAACTGGGATTTCCAGTTTGGAAATCGTCACTAAGCGGCTGTGAACTTTTCACAGGATTGGCGGCAAGGAGGGTGGCGGGAGAAAACAGCTCCATCGTTACTCCACCTGCTATCAGCGCCAAAATACTTAACGTCATATCCAACATGACTGGTTCTTAGCAATCGCAATGCCACCTCCAGAATTGCCCACGGACGAATCGAAAAAGACGTAGCCTCATGAAGCCAAAAATACATTCCCAATCAACGGCGGCTCGTTACTGGAATTTCACCGCATGAAATGGAGCAAACCTTCGTAGGAACAAACGCTGAATTGCTTCGGACGTGTCCTGTTTTGATTTCCCCCGGGGCGGAGGGCAGGACAATTTAGAGAGCCGGTGAAATCATTTCCGAGACAGTGTGTCCTAATAAACGCTTTCCAGCACATTGGGATCCTAAGCTTAGAATTCCACGTGGACAAGTTGTCG